>Ga0208426_1000040_pt1 | contig 34072 bp, 65 predicted proteins | sample DEB19_08_DNA_6_FD_184524 | JGI IMG/M metagenome (GOLD analysis project Ga0208426, IMG submission 184524) | Aqueous microbial communities from the Delaware River and Bay under freshwater to marine salinity gradient to study organic matter... | ecosystem: Environmental > Aquatic > Marine > Coastal...
TTTAAATACTGTTTTAAATCTATGAGCAATGCCTTCTAGTTCAATTACAGCACCTAAGCCATCAGTAGGTAATACTTGTTTGATCTTCTTTACTATGAGTTTGGCGCGAGTAGATTTTTTATACTGAAAAAGCAAACCTTCCGAGTCGATAAACCATGTGGTAGCTTTTGCTACTTTAAGTAAATCTCCTAGGAAGTATATAGCTTGCCTAATAGGGTACAGTAAAACATTATTAGCCGCCATGTGCAGCCTTCTACGGCTTAGGGTCGGTTTATCAATATTCTTATCGTCTACTATGCGTATGTTAGCGGATAACTCATTAGTATCTAAATCACTATACTCTGTAGCATAAAAGCATACGCCTTCATTATGCTGAGGATCTTTTTCACTTAGCCTGAATACGGGCCAGACGATCGTCCCTAAGTTCATAAAATTCCTCAAATACTCCAAAAGCATAGTCTTGGCCTATGTCCTGGTCTACTCCAATTGGATGGCCCTTAATAGAGCAGCCTAAATCTAGTTGAGTGTTACGTTTTAAGATTTCGCAATACTCATCTACGTGCTCATCTTTAACAATAGCAACAACAGAGTCATGTACTAACATAAAGATATTAGCATCAAGCTTTTTAGCGGTTACTTCTTTAGCAGTAGACATTGCACCAAACAAGTTCATGTCAGAAGCCAGAGACTGTACTTCGGCATTAATACCAGAACGTACTTCGTGGGAGGCAATACCTTTATCGCTAGAGAATACGTTAGGCAAACGACGCTTACGACCAAAGAAGCTATAAGTATAGCCATTAGCCTGAATAAATTCTTTACGCGAAGTAAGCCATGCTTTTAGCTTATTAAACTTTGTAAAGTAAGCCTTAATATCGTCCTGAGCCTGCTCTAAGCCATAATATTCACCAGTAGCTTTTGTAACAGTTTCAGATACTTTTTTAGCTCCAGAACCATAAAGAATACCGAATGAAATAGCCTTGGCAGACTGTCGCATAGAAGGATATAGTTTTTTAACATCCTCTACAGCACATGGAAGTGAAAAGACCATATGTGCAATAGTTGAGTGGAAGTCTCCACCACCAGAGAATACTTTCTGAAGATTAGCATCACCTGAAAGAATGGCTGCATAATACATCTCAGCCGTGGTCAAATCCTGTGAAACTATTTTATAGCCAGCTGGAGCACTAATACATCCTTTGATGATCGGATCGTCACGCGGAATCTGTTGAGCATTAAACTTACCTGAACTAGACAAGCGCCCACTAGTGGTAAAAATAAGATTAAAGTTGGTACGAATACGTTCATCTTTGTCAAGTTCCGGTAAAATTTTCTGAATATAGGTGTTCTGGATTTTTGTTAGCTGTCGTACATTAAGAATAGCGGCAGGTAAGGGATGCTGCTCAGCCATTTCTTTTAGTACTTCTGCATCCGTGGAAATCGCACCAGTTGCAGTCTTCTTACCATTATGCTGTAAGCCTAGGTAATCAAACAGTACCACACGCAACTGCATAACGCTATTAGGATTAAATATCTTACCATTGTCTTGCTCAAACTTTTTTACTTCATCAAACTGATATACAATTTCTTTAGCAGACTGAATACGCTCATTTAGGTATAAGTCAGCTGCTTCCATGCGCTTACGATGAATTGGAATACCTACTTCTTCCATAGTCATTAGGAATAGCGTACCCTCAATTAGTAGCTTTTCATACACAAAGCGTAACTTTGTATTCTTTTGAACTAAGGGCCAGAACTTCATGAACAAGTCATAAGTTACGGCAGTATCAATACTAGCATACTTACTAATAACATCAAAAGGAATTAAATCGTATGTAAATTCATCTTGCAACATACCGTGCTCTGCACAGTAGCTTTTCTTGAAATCATCTAGCTCAGTATCGTAGTCGCCATAGTCGGTGTACTTTAGGGCCAAAGGTTTCAAACCGTGACTATCATTCTCATCTAGTGCGTAATGCAGTAGCATAGTATCATGTACACGAGAATGATCGAAATCAATATCAAGATGGTACTTAATCATCTTAAAGTCAAATTTCATGTTATGGAATACTGTAACGAAGTTTTTAGCAATTGCCTTCAACATTTCGATACATTCTTCATCCAAGCAGTCCGTGGCAATATAGCGGCCCTGATGCGTAGTATATGTTAGGGATACTCCGATAACATAACCATCACGAGGATAAAGTGCAGTGGTCTCAGTATCCCAAGCAACAAAACCTTGAGCATTATCTAATACTTCTTGTAAAAAGCGTTTTGCTTCTTTGGTATCATTAATACCGGCATAGTCGCCAGAAGCAGTAGGCTTTAAGTCTCCAGTAATATATTTGTGAATTTTATCACAAGCACGTTGAAAGTCTGGCTTACCTTCGGGCTTAAACGACAACATGGCTGGATTAGAGATAGCGATAAATTTATCGTTAACCAGCTGTCCAGCCATGTTAGTTACAGAAGTAATTTTAGCATATTCCTTAGCAGCCTCTGAGCCTACTAGAACTACATAGTCATACTGTTCAAGATCGACCTCTAGGTCAACATCTTTCTTTAGTAACTTTGTAATAGGAACTGAACTCATATGATAATGGTCAAATGCAAACTCGAAGTAATCCGAGTATCTAGTGCGGTTTGGGGCTTTATCAATTAGGGCAATTTTCATATATTTCCTTTAATACTTTATTATAGCGTATTTGGGCTAGCAATTCAAGTTTATTTATAATAGGTATTTTACTACTAATTGCTCTACAACTAGATAAAATGACCAGAACGGGATAACTACAGCAAATAGTGTTGACCAAAAACCTTTGGCTAATACTATTCCCGCAAGCCACCAAATTATAGTAAGTAATTCAATTAATGTTTTCATTTTGTGACATAGGCTTTTGTAGAATCTACGTCTTCTTGTGACAGTTCTCCAGGGTCTACTCCATCAGGCAAAGTAATGTTTTCTACAATAAACCCGCATTCTTCAATTAACGGTTTTAATGTGAACATAGCTTTTTCTCCGGCTTCATCACCATCAAACATCATATAAATATGAGTTACGCCTTGGGCTTTGAAGGCTAGTAGTTTCTGGGCTGTATTATTCTGTAATGTATTTGTACCAAAAGCACAGGTCACATTCGTAAGACCTTTGTCAAATAAGTTAAGCATATCAAAGATACCTTCAACAATTACTAGGCTTTTTCCTGGCTCGTGTAACTGAGCAGGGAAAAGCGGCATAGTAACTCCCGCAGGATAGTTGACGTATCTGGGATTGCCATTACTAAGAGTATGACGCGCTACGTAAACTGCGGTCTTTCCAGTAATTTCAGTAATAGGAAATACGATCCTATCTACTAGCTTTTCTACTTGGTAAGTATAAAAAGCACCAAAATGCTGTAAAGTTTTAGCAGATATTCCTCTAAAAGATTTAGTATAAGGTGTAGCTCCTGCCGGAACTTCTAAGTTGTGTGAGAAAGCTCTAATCTCAGCTAACTTTTCTTTTAGCTTAGCAATCTTTAAAGGTATAGGGTTAGTGAATACGCCGTAATACTTAAAGATATTTGTTTTAAAACCGCAAGAGAAACAATGAGCAATACCAGATACTCGATCTACGCGAAAGCTAGGATTTGAATCAGGATGCTCTGGGTTCAAGCATTTGATAAGATAATCTCGGCCAGATATATTATATACCAAGCCGTTCTTTTGAATTAGTTCTAATACTGGATCGCTCATTTAGGTGTCCCAAGGTAAGTCTGCTGAGGGTTCTTCTTGTTTCATATCTGTTTTAGCTTTGCCTCCAGCCTTCTTAACTGTTTCCTTAGATACAGGTTTTTCAAGAGACTGTGGTGAAATACGTAAAGTATCCCAATCAATAGGACAAGTAAAAGTCATTTCCTTACCGCCACGAATTTTAGTAGTTTCAAAAGAGATAGCTTGTTGATCTTTATCATGCGCTTCCATTACTAGGGCAATGTCTGCTGCATCTAATAGACCCTTAGCAAATCGTGCTTCTCCGCTTGCATCAATCTGATATGGAGATACCATAACAATTTCATACTTACGAGCAAGGTTTTTTAATTTCTTAGATATTTCAATTTGAGGCTGCCAATCATACTGTGAGTTACCTTCAATTTTAATCTGGTTAACATAGTCAACAACAACTACAGCTAATTTGTCTCCAAATCTAGCTTTCATTTTACCTATATGTAGGTCAATATTACCAATCGTTAAATCACGATCATCAATAATAACCATTTGATTATCTGGTTTAAGTAAGTGATTACGTACTAGACGTTCTTCAAACTTAAACTTATCTCGGTGACGCATATACTCTAAAACTAGCTCGTCAGCATCTTGGAACATTCCTGCTCGGGCTTTTACTACTTTTAGAACTTCATCGTCCGTTAGTTTATTTTGTTTTAAATTCTGTAAGTTAACATTAGCTAAAATAGCTAAGTTACGCTGGTTGGTTTCTTGGGCGGTCATTTCAATTGAGAAATATAAACAACTATTACCCATTTCGTACTGATTAACAAAGATATTGGAACTAGTAATAGATTTACCAGCACCTCGTTTGCCACCAATAAAGATTAATTCTTGTCGTGCAACACCACCAAGCACGGCATCGAATGTATTGTTAAGTCCTAGGAATACTCGTTCCTTGGCAATATCTTCAGGATGCTGAAACAGCATCATATCAGACATAGTGAAGACTTTTTCACTTGTATGAGTCTTTTCTTCAATTGTCATTGCAATTGTAGCTAGACTGTCTTTAATTTCGTTAGAGTCGTAAAGCGGTAACTTGTCGATGAATTTATCTAGTAATTTAACTGTTTCGCTCTGAGTGTACTGGTCGATTAATGCATCAAGTGCAATCTCAGCCGTAACTTCAGGAACTTCGGTAAGCCTTAGGGTAGCAAGTGTTTTTGCTGCTGGCCCTTCTCTAAGGGTTAGCTCTAAATCATCAAAACTAGGAAGTCCACTGTACTTCTCATAATGCTTGTTGATGATTGAGTATAGGCTAGAGTATGCCGGATCTAAAAACACCAGCTTCAGCTTTGCCCATATGTCTAGGCTCTGCTCGCTTAGCAGTTTATTTAATACAACGGCTGAAACATCCATTTTAGCTTACCCTAGATTCATTATCAATAATTACTTGATCTATAATTTCTGTGACTTTATATAAAATCTGCGATCGCAGTTTCTTAATATCTTGTTGATAGCTAGAGCCTTTATCAAAAAGCATACTTAGCTGTTCATGCGTAATTAATTGCTGAAGTCCAAAGTATAGGTAATCGTATGCCATAGTGGATTCAGGCATAACTTCTACCTGAGCCATACGCCCATAATTATGAACAGCTTGCTTTACTACTTCTTCAACAGTAAACGACTCATTGTCGTGATAGGTAATTTTAACTTTCATTTACTGATTTCCAAAGTAAAAAGCCCGAGAGTTATGTTGGACTCTCGGGCTTGATGGATTACATCAAATTAAGCAGCGGCTTTAGCTTCTGCTTTAGCTTTCTTAGCTGCGCCATCATAGTCAGAGACTTTAATGCCACGACGTGTAAGCAATGTACGCAGACCACGTTCTGTTTTATCAACAGCAGTTGCAATTTCTGCAACAGTCATAGTAGCAATAGCTGCGCCCAAAGCGGTAACTGGATCAATAGACTCTTTAGCGTGGGATTCGCGCTGTGCAGGAATCTTGCTAATCTGGCCTTTACGTGTCAAGCTAAGAGCTTTACCACGAACGGAGGCAACAGACTTACCCAATGCTTGTGCAATGTCTTCGATGAAAGAACCGCTATCGGCCATTTTAACGAATTTTGCTTCTTCTTGTTCTGTATAAGTACGGGCAGCCTCAACTTTTTCAGCAGGCTTAACTGAGCCGGTCAGTTCAAGAGCAAGCAACTTGCCTTGAATTTGTTTCGCAGAGAATTTGCCAGCAGCAAACTGTTCAGCGATTTCTTTGTAAGTATAGCTACCGGCATTGCCGTTTACGAAGTCGCTCAAGCTATCGCTTTCGTCAACTGTAAATGCGCTAACTTTTTCTTTAGCCATAGAAGCGACGTCATGGTCAAGTTGACGCAATTTGCTCGCTACAGAACGGGTTGTGAAACCCAAGGATTCAGCGATGCGTTCAACTGTACCAGCAGAAACGGGACTTTCACCTGCAACCATGTTAAAGAGTTGATTGGTAGCCTCGTCGCTCCACTTTTTAGTCTTTTCAGTCATTGTGTTTTTCTTTCAAAAATAAATTTAAATTTTGGATTATGCTTATGCCGAGATCATCGGCTTTTTTGCGTTTAGAACTGCCCTTATTATCTTCGTCTACAACATAGTCAGTAGATTTTGTTACTGTTTCCGCAACTCTAAAACCCGCCTCTTCTAGTGCTTTGTAGGCTTCTGTTTTAGTTTTAAACGAAGATAGTTTTCCGGTAATACAGACCGACTTACCGCCAGTCTGTACGGGAACTTTAGTTGAAGTAAAAGAAAAGGGTAAAAACTCTTTTACTTCTTGGAACTCTGTTTCTAGCCAGTTGACTAGATTCTGTGATACTTTCTCACCAAGACCTGCCTCACGGCACTTCTCGAAAGTAATTTCATCAATATTGCTAACCACAGTACAAATCTTTTTAGAGGCTGTACCGCCGACTAGCGGAATTGAGAAAGAGGCTATGACTGTTGCCAAATCGGCTTGTTTAGCTCTATCTATTTCACTGATGAGTTTTGTTGCCAGTGTCTTGCTAGACAAGGATTCGGCAACTTGATCTTCATCAAGGTAGAAAAGCTCAGTAATATCAGCTAAACCTAATTTCTCAATAGTTTTTGCACCCATGCCTTTGATTCCCAAAGTCTTGCAGAAATGTTCAACCTTCTTAGAAAGTTGGGCATCGCAAGCTGTGTTACGGCAAAAGAGTTGATCGTTGACCAATTCTAATGGGTAGTCGCAGCAAGGGCAAGTAGTTGGGATTTCAATCTTCATGGTCTTTTATCGTTTTCTAAGTATATATTATACCGCTTTTAGGATCACACAACAAGTCGAAATTTCCGAACCCCTAAGCATCAACTTTATGGAGAATACATGGAATGATTTCTCCGGCTCGGATAACGGCTACTGTATCGCCGATTCTTAAATCCAGCATTTCAATGAAACCAGGATTATTAAGAGTAGCGCGACTGACGAGGGCATCGCCAATATATACAGGCTCTAGAATAGCAACTGGAGTGACTTTACCAGATTTACCAACTTGCCATTCCACATCAAGAATTTTTGTTTCAACATGCTGTGCTCGTTCTTTTTTAGCATAAGCACCGCGCGGATGTTTACTAGTGTATCCTAGGTCATAGAAGGTTTTATTGTCATTAACTCGGAATACTAATCCATCACAAGGAAAGATTTTATCCAAGTCAATTTCATTGATTACTCCAAATCCCATTTTTTGCAGAGTATACATATCATCATTGAATGTATCACCAAGGCTAGGCTGAACATTGTAAGCAAAGAAACTTAATGCACGAGTCTTAAACTCATTAACATCTTTTAAGTTTAGCGAACCTGCTGCATAGTTACGAGAATTTTCAATGTTGATTGGAGCCACAATCTCACCAGTAACTTGGAATACTCCAGATACTTTAATTTGCTTAGGTACTAGACTACTAGCCAACAACTTGTCAGTGATTACTTGACCCTCAACACCGTCACCACGAGTTAAGGCACGAACAAGCTGTCCGTCTACATATAACAGGCTAATAGCTGCGCCATCTAGCTTAACGCTAGCGGAGATACTACGAATGCCTTCCAATGGCTTGTTGCTTCCTTCATCTTCATAATACTTTTGCAAGCTATACATTTGATACAAGTGCTTAGCTTTGTTTTCATGCTGCTTTGCACCTACTGCATTATACCCAACTGAATCAGCCAAGCGATCAAACTGCTCATCCGAAATAAACGGAGAGCCTGCGTAGTATGCTGCTGAAGCTGAGTCTAAGAATTGATTAATTTTGTTCATAGATAGTATTATATCAGTTTAGGGTCGGTACAGCAAGTGTATTTTTAGCTATTCACTAAGTCTTTAACAAAGTTTGACATAAGGCTAGCGTGTTGTTTAGTATACTGGTCAGCATACATACCACCTTCGGTATACCACCATGCCAGGGCTTCTGGATGACAGCCAATAACACCAACATTGCCCTGTATAACAGCCATAGGATCATCATTAGCATATCGGGCATGTACATCCATATCCCATGATTCGCCTAGGATAGCGCAACCATCGTAAAAGTACATAGTCTCGCCGATGCCAAGCCAAGTTACGTCAGCCACGGTTGGGCCATCTGTTGTAATGTCGCTGGTAGGTCGCTCAATATACTGGTCAATAGTTAGGCCAGGAGTAATATCAAAATAGTGTGACCCTGCCCAGTATGCTCCCATGCAAATACCAAAGTATTTTCCACCATCTTTTAAGTACTCTTTAACTGCCCAAATGTGCATTTCATCAAAGATTTCATCAAAGTCATCTGCATCACCCATGCCACCTGGAAATGCAACTACATCAAATTGATTAAGAAAACCTAGTGTAAGGTCATTCAAGCCAAAAGTACGAATATCAAAGTCACGAATCAAACCATCAATCATGCCTAGTGCGCATTCGGTTTCACATTGTGGGTCGTGAATAAAAATTGCCATAGTTGGTTTCATGATGATTTTCCTCTTTAAAGAACTATTATATCAAACTAAACTCTGTAAAACAAGTAAGAATTTAAAAGTGTTTGCCAAAAGCACAATAAACTTCAAACCAAGGCCAACTTGCATATACCTCTGGAGCAGCATCCCAATAAGAATTGGTTTTAAAACTAACTTCCCAGTCTCGTGAAAGCTGCCAGTGACGTTTACCAAAACGAATATTAAACCATAAGTTACTCATGCTATACCTTAAACATTGAATCTAGGATGTCATCAATTAGCTTGGAGGCTTTTTGAACATCATTGTTACGCATTGCAAATTGTGCGTCAATTAATGGTTTACGATACTCACCAAAAACTTCTTCAGCTAACGGTCGGTATACTTGTATACGCATTTCGGCTTCGTAATTAAAATTAGCAGAGCTTAGTAGTTCTTCTGGTACAACAAGATCTGCTCCTAAAACAGCTCGTACTCTACATACTCTGCTGTAAGTGCCAGGATCTGTATGATAACTATGTTCTCCTGTTACCATTTGTAATGGCTCGTAAATTACTTTACGTTCATTAGTTTTAGTAACTTTAAGGTAGTCAAATAGTTTGCTCATGATTCAATTCCAAAATATTCTTTAATATCATCTCTAATTTCTTTTAGGGCACTATATGTCCATTCACAGGCTAATTCTCCAGAAGAACTATTACCTACTGGAATACGATATGTCTCAATTTTATCAATACAGTCTCTAATAATCAATTCAGCAAAATATTTACTGTATAACTGAAACCATGCTTGATTAAATGTATATCTATCAGCAACTCCTTCAGAAGCCATATCGTTGATAGGAGTAAATGCCGCATCAGCAAGTTCTTTAATCCGTGGATTCATTCTCTTCTTTCAGGATTTTAGCTGCATAGTGCCGGATAATGTCTTCACCCTCAGCTGAGGCACAAATATCAAGAATACCGTCTAGCAGACCGTAAATATTCTCAATAGTTGCAGGAACACTAATACCTTCACGACTAGCCTGCCAATCCCCTTCATAAGTTAAGAAGTACTTACGAAGCTGGATGTACTCTATATCGCGAAACTCGTTAACTACTAGACGAATCTGGAAACCTTTTTCCATGTTTTCATCAATGATTTTGTTATAGTGAATGTTATCGTCCATACGTCTAGGTGCGTTCCATAAGTTGATTGGCCCAAACCATATGTCTGGCCATGTAATATTTGACATTTATAAAAGTTGGGGTTTTGGCGCAGAGATAATATTAATTAAGCTCTCTGCGGTTGCAGGTATAGCCCAACGAACTGTAACCCAATCCTCAATGCAACGAAGTGGGTTAATTCCTGTTCCTGGGTCTATGTTTCTATCGGCGTTCCAGGCCATACCTTGGGTACTCCAAGTTGCCCAATATTCTGCAAGAATAGCATCATCTGAATAAACCATCCAAAGGGGTTCGCTAGTCTCGCCTACGGGTTCTACTACTAACCAGTGATTCATACATTACCTTTATATTATAAAGTATCTATTATAGCAGAGTTCGGGTATTATGCCAAACTCTGGAGTAATATTACTTACCGATACTCATCAGTGTTTTGCTATCGCCACCAAGTACTGTAGTTGGCAAAGCGCCGTTCCACTTTTCAATCCATTGCAGTTTAACGTAGTTTTCACCACCGTTGCTTTGAATAGCTGCTGCTTGAATTGCAATGGCTTTAGCTTCGCCATCAGCTTGTGCAATACGCGAGGCTGCTTCAACTTTAATACGGGCTAAGTCTTGTTCAGCTTTTGCAGTTTGTTGAGTAGCAATTACTTTAGCTTCAATAGCCTTTTGGTATGCTTCACTAAACCCAAAGTTAACCAAACTTACATTACTCACTGTAATGTTAAAGGGGGCCATTTTATTAACCAAGTGCTGCAAAATTTCTTGGCTAACAATATCTCGCTTAGTAACAAGTTCTTCGCTGGTATAGTGACCAGTTACTGATTTAAAGGCTTCATTAACACCAGGGCCAAGAACTTTTTCGTCTACATTTAGGCCGTATTCTTTATAGATATGCGGAACTTTAAGCGGATCAAGGCGGAAGTTGACAACAATATCTGTGTGTACTACTTGCAAATCCTTAGTACCTGCCTGAGCACCTTTGAGTTCTGCTTTCTGTAGTTGTACATCAACATCTTCAATAGAACTAATAGGATTTACAAAGTGAACACCCTCTGTTAGAGGCATGGGATTAACTTCACCTAGAGTTACTTGAACACCAGTATGACCGGCTGAAATAACTGTAAAAGACTGCGCAGCGAGGGCAACTGCAAAAACTACAATACCTGCTAGCAACCCAAGCATTCGTTGATTAAACAAGAACCAGATACCTGCAAAAATACCCAAAGCCACTACAGCTGTAATAAAAATACCAAACATTATTTTTCCTTAATTAAATTCTAACGCCCAGCACTCGAAGATGTTCAAGGCTGGCAAGTTCATAGGCTTCTTGATTAGCGGCCTGTAGCCACTTATCACTTAGGAGCCAAACGCGGTAAATGTACCCATATTTCTCTGTACTAGTCTCTGTGTCAATACGTGCAATAGAATCGTATCGGGCAGAGTACACAATTTCGCCAACTGTAAAACGAGTGCGAACCGCACCCTCTGGTATCAGTTGAGGGTCGAAGTATGTAGAACCAGGTACTCTAACTGGAACACTATTGTCCTCTAGCACTTTTTTAATAAAAGTAGGACTACGGTAGATGGATTTAGAAATCGCATCTACTGTCTCGCCATTTAAATATTCGCCAATAATATATACTAGATCATCGCGGGTGGCGGGTTTACCTCGTAGCGCAGCACGTCGCTCAGCATTACGTGCTTGCTTTTTAAGGAAGTCTTCTATAATAGTAGCAAGACGAGTTGTATTGTATGCCATACCAAGAATTTGGCAGGCATCTTTCTTAGTAATTGGCTTGACACCTTCTTCAGCAGGCTCAAGCAAGCGAATGACTCTGCTAATATTAGCATCAGTCATCAAATCATTTTCACTAGCTGATTTACGTGTAGCCATAACTATTCCTTTTAATTTTCAAATACGTGCCATACTAATCCATTAGGATTATGTGCTGTACCAATATACAAACCTGTAGGTGAGTCAATTGGATTACCTGTTCCGTAAATTTTAATAGTACGGTCTTTAGGCTCAAAATCAGTGTTTACCAAAGCCCATATATATAACTCACCGTTTTGGATTGCAACATTTAAAAAATGTGCTGCCGCTGGTACAGTTACTTTTTGAACATCGGTAATATATAGTGGATACTTATAAATTGTTTTCATAATGTATAAAGGCGGCCTAAGCCGCCTATATTAGTTTAATACCGACAAGAAGTATACGGCTGCTTTACCAGTCAATTTAGACAAAATGTCGTCATCAACAGGCTTATTAGCATCTGTTAGTGCGGCACGCAAGTCAGCAATAGCTGATTCTTTGCTAACACGAGCTGGCTTATCACCAGATGCAGCAGTCTTAGTTTTGCTAGTAGATGCCCCAGCCTCTTTCTTGACGTAAACGCCTGCTTGCACGAGAACCATACGAACGCCGTTAGGGGACATTTCGATTTCTTCTGCAATATCTTTGATAATTTCTGTTGAGTTTTCTGGAGTTGGGCCAGCACCTTCGTACTTAGCAATAACGCTCTGCTTCAACTCATCTGTCCATGTGGCTGCCATAATATTTTTTCCTTAGTGTAAATTGTTTTTTGTTGGTGTTCTTAGATTGCCGGTCTTTACAAGATCATTATCTAATAATTTATTATACATCGCTTCATAGCAAACGATCAAGTCGTATAATATAGATGTTGGCACGAGAGACTGAGGCACGCTATTGATAGGAACTTTATTTTCTATAGCAATTTCGTGAATCTTAGCTCTCATCTGTATAGCTATTTTTAGGCTACTAGCTAAAGCTTCTGAGTCCCATATCCTGAACTTATGCATATTCTGTAGTTACTTCTGTCATACGGGCTGGCAGAAACTTACGATAATTATGCTTGAGATCAAATTCTGCATAAAGCGCAATACGCTTATTATAGGTATCAGTCTCTAGCGCATTTAGCTGGGATGTAAATTCTGCATACGTATCCATATCCAGATCACTAACATCAATACCCTCGTAAGCATCTGTGGGAGCAACAAGCTCAACCAATGTACGCTTAGAAACTTCGCCATTAGGTTTAGTGTAGGTAAATTCTTTAATTTTCATGATTGCCTTTTCATTGAATAAGTATATATTATAATACAAACCGCCTTATAGCGCAAATTCAAAATTATTCTTGTTCAGAAATGATCTTACCAAGAGCATCTCTAAAACGCTCATTCATGCTAGGCACTAATAGTGGTAGTATGAGTAATGGAGCCATTAGTGTTGAAATACATAGATAAACTACTACTGATAGTTTATAATTAGTAGTAAGAACATTAACTACTCCATTATTTCTAGCGGAACTAAGCAAGGGAATAAATACGTCAATTGCTGCCATAATAGCCGTGGTAAAAGCAAATAGCAAATACCAATCAATCAACCCCATACTAGATTTCCCTGCTTATCATGAGCACGTGCTCCAAGCAGAAAGCTAACTTTACCCTGAGGTACATTAACTAAATGATCGGAACGCATATGCAAACGAGCATTAGAACGCACAGACTCAGTGCTAGAAAAAATGCTAACATCCATCTTGCCAGTGACTTCTTTGAATAACTTAGCTTCACGAATCATAGAATGCGACCAGAAAGGTGCATTAGGAGTTTTACGGCTATAAGACTTATTATCTTTCAGAGCTTGTTTAACTTGCTCATTATTAGGCTGCTTTTTAAGAGTACGCTCAAGTCGTGCTTTACGATTAGCAGCATACCGATTATTGGATTTGTAGTTAGAACCTGTAGATGATTTAGTAGCCATTATTATTCCTTAGAGATTACCATTCAAAAGTGCGGATTTCGTCGTCTTCGTAAATAGACTCTAGAGCTTGTGCTCCAGCTTCGATTACTTCAAGAGTATCTTGAATATCTGTCAAAGCCTCAATAAGTGCTGTAATGTGATCGACGCTAATAGGTACTTGACGGCCTACTGAATCTGATAGCATGAAGTCTTCCATACCGCCTGGATTAGTTCCGATTTCTAGTGAATTGTAGTAAAATTCACCATCATTTTCAAACAAACCATCGTTGCCAAACATATCGACGTCTCGTGGTGGTACTCGACCGATGTAATATTTCATGTGTTTCCTTTTGTGTTAAAGTGCGTTGTAAAACATTATTATATCAAATAATAATATTAGTTTCAAGATTATTTTTTTGCAACAAAAAACCACCTATCTGGTTAATAGGTGGTTAAGTGGTGCGCTGACTTGGAATTGAACCAAGACTCCGCCGATTATGAGTCGGAAGCTTTACCATTAAGCTATCAGCGCATATTTTATTTAAAGTGTAGTTTCATTTCTTCTAGTGAAATAGGCTGGTAGTCATCTAGACGTTCCATACACACACTAAAGTAACGACAATCCGGTATTTTAGTTCCCTCAACTAGAACTTCTCTGTGGTGTAAGTGTCCGTGTACGTTAACTCCCCAACGATCTAAGCATGCAGGGTGTAGTGGCACGTGGCTCATTACAAGTCCGTCTATGTGATAAACTCCACGAATGTCTTTGAAGTACTCCATATACTGGCTTACTTTGCAGGCATCATGGTTGCCTTTGATTAAAACTTTTGTACCGTTCATACGGCCAAGAATCTTTAACCCTTCAGCATTGCGAGCCATAGTAACATCACCTAAGAAGTATACTTTGTCATTAGGCTTAACAACACGATTGTGTTGCATAACCATATACTCGTTCATGTGGTCTACGTTTTCAAATACTCGTAGGGGTGTAACGCCGTCATCGCGTTTAAAGTTTAGGATATTAGCATGACCAAAGTGATGGTCTGATGCAAAGAATACATTACTCATTTTGCTGCCCTTTCTTGGCACGCTTTACGCATTGCTGCGTTATAGTCAGGATGAAAACTAGACATAGAACAATCTACATAAAGTCGCTTACTAGCGGGCATATTAACAATAAGTAAAATTATTATCAAGAATAAGAATAGTGCTAATAGCAAGGCAAGTATAGCATTTACTGTTTTCATAAAGTAGAAATCCCCGAAGAAGTATATATTATACTTCAATCGAGGATTTGAATCAAGACTAAATTTAAATACCTTGCCAAGGTTTAGGGTTTTCTAAGACCTTTTGCATTATCTTCCAAGAAGTTTCATACCCATTGTGTGGAAGTACACACTGTGAGCAGTCTTTACGGTTATTGCCGTGCTTATCTTGGTAGACTAAATAGTTACCTGGACATTCGTATGCAATTAATGGGCAGTAACAAAAAAGGCAATTAAACTCTTTTTTTACGTTTTTATGGCAAGGAAAGAACTCACATTCTCTATTAGTATAGCCTTTGAAAAAAATAGTTTGTACTGTGTCTTTTGGTTGCATAGTATTTAATTTGGTACGTCGTGACAGTTTCGAACTGCCGACCCTCTCCGTGTAAAGGAGACGCTCTACCCCTGAGCTAACAACGCATTATATGGAGCGGGATAAGGGAATCGAACCCTTGACCGAAGATTGGAAATCTGCTGTTTTGCCATTAAACTAATCCCGCAAAAATATTTTATCTAATATTTCTTGTTTTTCGCTATCTGATAGCTTATACCAGTCTGTAATCTCTTCTAAAGTTCTATTACACCCAACGCATATACTGCCTTCAATTCGGCATATATTTACGCAAGGGGAATCTATCATCGACGCATTGAAGCTACATCAACGGCAGCTTCTTTACTAAATACTGGCTGCAAGCAGCTCTTATGAATAATACTAATACCAATCATCTTGTTGCCAGTATATACTGGAATTTCTTTAGCAGCAGTTGAGCCGCCTGGAGTTACAAGGCTTGGTATAGATTGTGTGACACGATCACCGTTACGGCTAGGTGCGACGGAGTATAGTTTGAATTGCTTTTTCATATAAGTATTATACTAAGATTAAACAAAGATTTCAAGACTAAGTTTATGGATTTAGCATTTGAGGTATGCACTCTGCACCAGCAGCTTTTACACCTGGTTTACCTACCATGTCAGCATAATCACTAACCATAGTAACATACAACATATCTTGACTACGAAAATACTCGCAACATTGAAGCGCATTTGTTAAGTCTGAAATATCCTGCCATCTAGCAAGGTGCATTTCGTTTGGGTTTGTATAGTATACTCTGTACATTGTATGCTTATTATTGTGGAGCAGGATGTCGGGTTCGAACCGACGACATTCTCGTTGGCAACGAGACATTCTACCACTGAATTAATCCTGCTTAAAACTTATATGACTAACTTGAACGAAGTTATATTCATCCAAAGACCACACTAGAAACTCTTGTGGAGGAAATAACATTGAATATTTAAAATGGTACATCTGGGAATATTTCTAGTTCTGTAATATCTTGATTTAAATAAGGAGCTACTTCGTTATCAAAGAACTCCTCGCTTGCTTCAAATGCAGCTATCTGATGTAGCTTAGCGATTACAGGCTTTGAAAACTGTAAGATATTATTACGATTACACCAAATTAGGTACTCGTAATGATCTTCAACAACATCACAGACTCTGCAATCTTTTAATTTACCACTAGGAATCTTGTCGAGATAATCCAATGTTGTCTTCTTTAGATTCTTGAAGTCTATCATTTTCTTCTTTTTCTTCCCTGAGTTTTCTTTGCAACCATGTCTCGCTGAATGCGGCTGCCCAATTTAGAGCAGTTTGTTCGTCTGATACAGTTGAGGGTCTACGACCTGAGCCTTTACCTGCCATTTTACCAATGCCTTATAACACCAGCTATAATAAAACAATTCGTTATAAAATAGCTTAAAATTATTAATGTCCTAATGAGGGCTACTTTGTCGGCCTGAGAACTATCTCCTGCTTTTTCGCCTAGGGCTTTTGCCCACCACTTCCATAATGTTTTGACCATATATTAGTACACTTAGAGTCGTCAACTCTAATCAAGCGTGACACAATGTACTAATATATGGCGGATAGCAGAGGAGTCGAACCCCATCCCATTTCTGAGAACCTGGTTTTCAAGGCCAGTCGCAGGACCAACCCCGCTGCATTACTATCCACGTTTTTTTAAATTACCACGCAAAACTTGCAAAAGAGTACCGCTTACCAGACTCAATTGGTTTTACTTCGTGTGGGAATAAAAAGTTAGAAGGAAATACAATAATATCCCCTTTTTGTAAGTTGTAAGTAGTATCATCAAATAATACTAAATCACCACCAGTAAACTCATTATTTAAAACTCCAATAATAGATAGTACTGGAACACCTCGGGTGTCTGTAAACATATCATGTATATGGTCACAGTGTTTACGCATAGTAGCGTTAACATCATATCTTAAATATTTAGGGCTGGAGAATCCGCCCCAGTTACTAAACCAAGGAAATCTAATATCATTTACTAGATATTCGTTTAAAGCATTCCAAGTAGACTGCATTACTTCTTTATTACTAGCAGCGCCTTTTAGGTAGTACTCTGGGTCATTACCTTGAGCAGTTCTAGTATCCTCAATATGAGAATAAAACTTATGCGGCTCAAAAATTATTTGATCTAATTCTACAATAGCTGCATCACAGACTTCTTCAGTAATAAATTTACGATATACTTTTACGTAATCATGTAGGCTATAATTCATATAATTATTTCGAGTTTCGCTTAGTATCGAACTCTTTTTGCTCTTCTAGAGTACCTATTTCATAGCCTTTATCGGCATGAAGGGCTTCTGCTGCTGCTGTTTCCATGGCTTTATAGATAACATCTAAGCGGGCCACTACTTGATCGCTGGTCATCCAAATGTCTTTGTTGTGCAACATTGTTTGAATTTCTTCTGCGGTTAAAAAGTCAGCGTATACTTCATTCAAGAATTTTTCTGACCAAGTATGCTCAAACTGGATTTGATCGTACATTTCGCCACCTTTGCCAAACACACCGGCTGAATAGTTGTGAAACATAAACATACTGTGCGGAGTAACTTGATGTTCATCTGCGTGCAAGAAGATCATAGTTGCAGCACTCATACATGCGCCTTCAACTGAGCAAACTACGTGAGCCTCAGTTTCTGAAATAACTCGCAAAAATTGAATAGCTGTATAAAGATCGCCACCACAACTATTGATATAAATCTTAATAGTATCTTGTGGGCGAGAATTACGAATAGTATCAAACCATTCAACATATTCTTCAGCTTCTAGAATTTCTCCAGATAAGTAAAACTCATACAAACTACCGGTATTCTTGGTAAAATAGTTCTTACCAAGTCCTAACACTGCATCTAATTTATCTGACATGCGTTTCCTTTAATAAATTTTAGCACACTGCACGGTTTATCTTCCCGTTCCAGAATACACTGACATAGTATGCTAAAATTTATTTCAATTTATTTCAATTTAGGGTCAGTATTCTGTTACGAGGAACTGACCAAACCCTAAGCAGTGTTTAGGCTGCTAATGGCTGCTAATGCGAACTGTGTGTCGTTTGCGTTTAGTTTTGTTTTGCTTTTGCGACTGGGAAACCCCAATCCTACGGCTTCTGCATTGCCGAGTTGTCCACGTATTTACTCTTAGCCTAATCGAAAGCCGGGTCAGCCCCATCAAAAGCACCTTGACGACAAATTTCCCTCTGTTTGCGGAACTGTGGGACCAAGGTGCTTATGGTGGAGCTGGCGGGAGTCGAACCCGCGTCTTAAACTCTTTTCTATCGGCTTCATACAACCATATCTTAGCATACTTCCCATGTCAGGTGCTCCTGATTACCCGCGGAATGACACAGTCTAGAACGTCTCCGCATCTATGAATTAAGTGGCGAAAAGTATGCTAAGATATGGTGCCGGATGTAGGGATTGAACTTACGACCTATCGCTTACAAGGCGAGTGCTCTACCACTGAGCTAATCCGGCGTTCCAACTGTGAGCTTATGCTAAACCGTTGGCGTTTTTGCGGCCTTTTTTAAAGTCACTTAGGAACTGACTAAACTGGAGTAGGTGACAGGACTCGAACCTGCATAGAACGGATTTGCAATCCGACGCCTAGCCATTCGGCACACACCTACATTAAACTTGTTTTTGATTAACTAAAGTACTAAACGTATTAAACATCTGCTCAAATTTTAAACCGTAGATAGCTTCTAGCCCCATTAGGTAATTTGAAACATCATCAGTAGTCAGCTCAGTGCCGTCAGGTTTACCTTCTAGTACTCCAATATTAAGCAACTTAATATCATCAATAATATTCCAGCAAGTCATAATCTGCTGTTCTAGATCAAATCTGTCCGTCATTTTGCATTTCCTGTAATTTATGTTTAAGTGCTAAATTAATATATTGTGTAAGAGTAAGATTTAATTCTTTGGCAATTACTTTTATTTCTACTAGTAGATGTTTATCTAAGTTTAGTTTAATTGTTTTCATATTAATGTGCTAATACAAACTTTAATCTATCTGCGGCGTAGCTTGCAGCAAACGCTCTTGGCTTAACTTGAGCATCAATATTACAAGTACCTTTTATATAACCAACAGCTTGTTGAACAACTGCTGATGATTTATATCGTTCGTTAGGATTAATATCTAAGTGTACTTCTACGTGTCTATCTTGGAGTACATCAGATAATTCGTGGAATAAATCGCTTACCTTATAAACTTCTTGCATCAATCGCATACTAGGTTTATTGGCTTTTTGATCCCAATCACGTTCACGCTGAACTTCTCCAAATATCTTACAACCATGCTTACCATCAATATGTACAACAACGGCTAAAGTGTAATCTGCGTACCATTTGTCTCCAACGTGTACTCGTTCACTATCCGCACCTAGATAAATCTTAGTTTCTGGTGAGGACTGCCGTATGTATTCTTTTACTTCTTCTATATTGAACTTACGCATAGTAGTCTTTTTATTGGTACGACTTGAGAGATTCGAACTCCCAACCTCTAGATTCGTAATCTAGAACACTATCCAGTTGTGCTAAAGTCGTATTGTATGGCTAGTTTTAGTCGCCCCTAGCCTTAACGGTCGAGCGCACTTGTATAGACCGAAAGTGGCAGGGGATAGAAGAATCGAACTTCTAACAACGGAATCAAAATCCGTGGTTATACCATTTAACTAATCCCCAATAGTACTGGCTCCAGAGGCAGGGATCGAACCTACGACCAATTGATTAACAGTCAACTGCACTACCGCTGTGCTACTCTGGAATAAATAGGTGCCGGTTACGATATACGGCGTGACGATTTCGTTGTCACCGACTGGGTTACGGACGCTCTTACCGGAACGGCACGGACCTAAGGCAGGTTTGGCACATTAGGTAGGAGTTTAACCTACACCTCTTATCGCGATTAAGCGCTCTTGCTAGGAATTTACTTGGGCACCTATAAGCTACTAATGTATAATTTTGGCGGCTTTAGGGGGTAACGATCCCCACTCTTCGGCAGTGACAGTGCCGTGTGCGTCCATGAACACTTTAAAGCCATATTTGGTACGAGAGGCGGGACTCGAACCCGCAAGCCTTTCGGCGACAGATTTTAAGTCTGTTGTGTATACCATTCCACCACTCTCGCATATAAACCATAAGTAAGCAACTTAACCTTCCCCACTGCCAAGCCAGGTTCAGGTGGCTTTCGTGTGAACTCCAGTGGCGTTCAAGTTGCTTGCGTATAACCATATTAAAACACACTGAATTGCCACCTTAATCAGAGGACAAAGCCGGTTAAGGCTGTTATGCAAAGCTAAGTTTCCAGTCCTGCGTTGATAACTCGCAGTCTCGACTTTTTCACTTAACTAGTGTGCTTTAATATGGTGGATGACGTAGGGATCGAACCTACCCGCCCTAAGGCCACGGAGTTACAGTCCGCTGAAACACCATTGTTTCGTGTCATCCAAGAATCACTGAAAGAATATATATTATACCCGATTAACCAGTCAATGGCAAATCAAAATTTTGGCATCCCGCGAGAGATTTGAACTCCCACCAAGGGTTTTGGAGACCCGTATGCTGCCATTACACTAGCGAGATATTGGTGGTTCTGGTTAGATTCGAACTAACGACCAACGCCGTATGAAGACGCTGCACTACCGCTGTGCTACAAAACCAAAATGCAGACCTTACATCTGCTCGGGCACTAAGGCCTACTTATTGGTTGCGGGGGAAGGATTCGAACCCCTAGAGAAGGCTTATGAGACCTCTCGATCACCTGAATCCCCGCGTTATTTTAGTAACAACTATTAAAAAGTCTGCGACTCTGGTAGTCTGCCCAAATCTTTTCTAGTCGTTGAATGTCTTTGTGATCTTGTGGGTTTCCGTCAGTGATAAAATCATTTAGCGTGTAAGGACGAAAACATTCCTGTACACGCTTCATTAGATCACTTAGCATCTTTAACAAACGCGTATAGTTTAGCGGCTTCAGCTAGAACTTCTTCAAAGGTATACATCTTTGGCATATACTCTTGATAGTCTGCTTGAACTTTTTGCCCACTAATTACTAGCTGGTCAAAAACCTGCTTAGCGAATGTAGTACTGATTTTTTGTTGGTCTTCCAAGTACCCTTTAGCCATATCAAGCATTTGAGTACGAATTTCGAATGGATTCATTAGAATCTCCTTGTGTGTGTGTTGAATAAAGATCGCGTCTTTTAAAGCCTTAACACGATTATGGGGGCTGAATTTGGTACAGATGGAGGATTCCGAGACCTCGACCTATCGGTTATCAACCGATTGCTCTGCCGCTGAGCTACATCTGCATTTAGGACTGGCAACTTATCACATTGTACTCCGCCAGTCAGGGAGAGTCTTGGCGTCTCTAGCAGGATTCGAACCTACGTGAACTGGATGAAACCCAGCTATCCTTGGCCGCTAGATGATAGAGACGTATTTGGTACTGCTACGGAGAATCGAACTCCGCTTTACGGGATGAAAACCCGGTATCCTAACCGATAGATGATAGCAGTATAACTTCTGAAAGAACACTAATTATATCAACAAAAGGCTGATTGTTCAAGTGAATATTTATATAAGTATTTGATTAGAAATATTTATATAAATAGCCCTATTGCTAGGGCTAAGTGGCTTTAGCCTGCTCCGCCTAGATCACCTTCGTGCGTGACACCAGTATCTACATTTCCTTCAACAGGATTTGCAAAAATACTTAGTCCAGCTAACGAGCTGCTGTCTAGTGTAGCACCTTGTGGGTTATTTGCTACGAAAGCAGGTGTACGCATAATCTCATCTGTAGATGGATTTTGTACGCCTGTTACAGGGGTAGAGGCCATATTAACCTGCTCCGCCCATATCACCCTCATGACTTACGCCAGTATCAGTAAAGCCAGCAGCCTCACTGAACATTGGTAAAGTCATAGAGTCTTGAGGTACAGTAACTTTAGCATCAGCTGCTTGGCCCATGTACGCTGGTTGGTCGCTCATTGTTGGTAGAGCTGCTGTTGTAGGCATTTGTCCACCAACACGGGCTTTTTCAGTACCTGTTAGTGTAGCACCTGCTGGGTAATTTCCGCCAGTTTTACCTGCGGCCATTCCTTTAGTTTTAGTCATATGATTTCCTTTTTTAGCTAAAAATGATCTGAGTAATACTCCGATCAAAAAACTTGGTGCAACCTGTAGGGATCGAACCTACTTCAATGGCTCTTCAGACCACCGCTATGACCACATCAGCTAAAGTTGCTTTTCTTGCCATTGTTCTGCTTCGCGACTATCACAGTCAATTCGCCAAGGGCATATTATAAGCATAAGCGTGGAGCAGTCATCCGTACCCCAGCAGGGTCTTGGTGAATCTCCGCGCATAATTTTAATTTGTTTATGTACTAAGAGCCTACGATTTCCTAGTGTTGCTTCTTTGTCTAGTAATTCTTGTATGTTGGACATAAAGTTCCTTTGGGGTGGCCTATGGGAGTCGAACCCATGCTAAAAGAATCACAATCTCGGGTGCTGACCATTACACTAAGGCCACACCAAAGAAACCTTACATAGGTTTATAACCGCATCTTACACATGGACACAATGGGTCATGTAAGGGACTTTGCGGTTTAGGGTCTACAACTTGAGGAGCTACGGGGGTCATATCTTTATCTCCTATATGAATAGCAGCAGCAGCACGTTTACATGCTGCTAGTGTATCAAACTGGCAATTACCATGTTCCCCATACTTCCATTTTCCATTCGCACATTTCATGCAGGGCATATTACTTCCTTTAAATCTTGGCGGAGCGTGTAGGAATCGAACCTACTCACCGCTTGCGCAGTGACAGATTAGCAATCTGTTGCCTTAACCGGTCGGCCAACGCTCCATTATATTGTCATTTGAGTCCACATAGCTTGAAGATACAGATGATTTACGGGATCAACTGCAATCGAACCTTGTGGCTGCCATCCCATCGAAATGAGGGCATTAACTTTAGTTATAAGTTCTGGCATATTATACGCCTGAACCACTGTATAATTATTAACCATATAGAAGCACTCTCAAATGCAGGCATGAAGTAAACTAAATTACACCGCTTTGACTTACGCCAAGAATACTTTTATATGGTGGACGCACAGAGAATCGAACTCTGATTTGTAGGTTAAAAGCCCACTACTTTAACCGTTAAGTTATACGTCCAGGTTACGCTTCCATTCGCCACGAAGCTGTTTGTGGCTTTTTGTGTGAGAACCAGCGCCGCCTCGCTTCAATAGTGCGAGAGCCACGTGATTCCTAGGTTTTCGTGTTTTCATTTTTCTACTCTGATTAAAATTGGCCCAAATCTAAAGATTTTTGCCACAGTGTTTTTGCTGGTATTAACGGTTTTCCATAGGAAAGGTACTCCGCCGAACCAACTTGTTTTAATAAATTGAAATTTCATATTTATCCTTTGGTGGAGGTGACAGGACTCGAACCCGCTACCTACTGCTTGCAAAGCAGCCGCTCTCCCAGCTGAGCTACACCCCCATTAACCTACACAAACGGCGTCTACTTGTGTATAGCTGCTTAAATCTCGATAGCCAAAGTCATCCACACTTTCATGCTCACCATAGTACCACTCGGTATTTACGTTTAAGGCAATCTTATTAAGACCTGTACCAGTAATTTCTTTTAAGCCACCTTCGTAGCCAGATGTAATTACTAGTAATTTAGGGTCATATTGTTGAAGTTGTGCAATCAATTCTTCTACTAACATAGTTTTCCTTTATGTGGTGCGGGAAAAGAGACTCGAACTCTTAATCCTTTCGGCACTGGCTTCTAAGACCAGCGTGTATACCATTCCACCACTCCCGCATATTCCCATTAATTAAACACTGTTATGTTATGGACAATAATACTTATTGACGTTTGCTTTTAACGTATAACACTTATAAGGAGTAATCGTCATTACTTTGTCCCTTTTTCGTATCAGACAACCAATAGTCTCTCCGTTTCCTAGGACAGATAGACGCTTCAGGTGCATTTCCCAGATTATACTGGAATTTTCCATGACAATGCTTAATTAATGGTCTCCCATGAAGGACTCGAACCTTCGATCTCCTCGTTCCAAACAAGGTGGCTTAGCCGCTAGCCTAACAAGAGATAATACAGTTGCCGGTCGGAACTTGCCGGTAGTCTCTAACCTATTCCTAGTCGATTCAGGGTTGTACACCCCTGTCTGCTGCAACCATATTTAAACACACTAACGACCTAGGCTATCGGATACGCCCAGTCTAACTGAACCGACTTCAGCAATGTGTTTAAATATGGTAGGTCAGGTGGGGCTCGAACCCACTTCTTTGTATACTCTAGCAATCCCATAAGCATGTATTCGAATTCAGCCCGAAACTAACTGTGAAGACTTGCGGTCTTATTTACAGTGATTGTTCGTAGGATACTAGTCCGGAAATGCGCTTTAACCATGTTAAGCTACCGACCCATATATTAGCATAATTAATACAACGCCCTAGTTGACGCTAGGTTCTTCGCAGCTCGTCAAAGCCACCGAATACAACCCACATATCTTTGCAAGCAATATCCGTCAATTACGCTAATATATGGAGAGTGCCCCTAAGCACTCAACACATAGTCTTATTACTGAGGGCGACGGCCCCACTGTATCTTGAAATCCGAGCACTGTCTCTACAGCGGCGACTGCTCATTTTAATGACGGAGCTTACATCCGCCTCGCTGATTTGGGCTACATAACATAGGGATTTAGTTACATAAGCCTAGCGGGACTAATTATACTTTTATGAAAATGAGCGTCATAGCTATACCATCGGCTTCATATCACTGAAAGAACATATATTATATCAAATTTGAGCAAAAGAGTCAACACTTATTTTTGTATTCCCGGATAGCTTCTGCTGAAAGGCTTGCATATTCTCTGAACTTATCACGACCTACTCGATCATATAAATCCACAGCCATCTTTTCCATGCTTTCCAATTGCTCAACTGAACAGGCTTGAAGATAGCGAGATACGAAAGCATCAATTAAAAACTGTTTTGAATATCCGGCCATAATATCTCCTAAGAAGACATTATTATATCAAGAAACAGTAATATCTTCAAGATCAATAATACGAATCTTAGTGCTTGTGCCTTCGGCTTTAGTAATCCAGTTAGCAAGAATACTTTGTTGATATGAAGTCATGCCATAAAATTCTTTGTGGCAACGATAGGTACTGCCTGAGTACCCATCAAATTCAAACCACTCACCTGTATCACGAGTTTCAGTGATACCACTATTAAGTTTCCAGGAGTCTCCATCAAGGTAGCCTCCGCGCCACCCTGCAAATACTTTACGAGCAAATTGTTTGTCATTGGAGAGTTCTAGTACTACCCAACGATCTGGTGTATAAACTGACATATTATTTCTCCTAATCAGACTATATTATATAACAGTTTAGGGTCGTATTTCAAGTGAATATTTATTTGACTAAAGGCTGATTCTTTAGAGTAAGAACAGCCTGACAAATATTCTCCCATTCATCAAAGCCAATTCTGACTTCATTTTCTTTATCAGTTTCGTCATCTTGCGCAAATACTAAAAACATACCGCCACATTCATCTTCTAGGCGAATACGAATACACTCGCCAAAGATTGGATTATCAGTTTCTGAACCTACTGTGATTTGAGTAATTGTATTAAAGCGTTTCATAGTGTTCTTTTTTAGTTGGTCCGGCCTACAGGAATCGAACCCATATTCACGGTGTAGAAGACCGCTGTATTATCCGTTATACTAAGGCCGGATTATTTACTTTGTGGTAATAGGGCCATATGGCTCGAACAACTCGGCCTCAAAGAAACCTTGCAGTTCTCGATCCATATACTCAAAGTTGTCTGGAATATTCAACACAATCTTTTTTTGCTCAATTTGATCAAGCAAGTCTTTGTGACCTAAGAAGTTGTCTTCTAGCTGCCAGAGATTTTCTGCATTAACAAAGATGATTTTGTTTGCCCAGTTAATTAAATTAGCCGAACAAGGAATTAGTGCATAGTTAAAGTTACTACCACAACTGCGGGCATTGATGCCATGTTTGATGGCTAGAGCAGCGCCGGTTGGGCTTCGCAAGAGGCCAGCACTACACACAAAAAGCCAACGAGGGCCAGTACCTTGATAAGGGTTGGCATATGGAGCGTTAGTTTTAAAGATTGCATCATTTTTTGTGCCTTCGGCAAAGCCGATATTAAAGTTTTCGTTCATTTTAGTAAAATAATTGTTAGAGTAAGGCATAATTAATTAATTTTGCGCTTGCTAAGTTTTTTTGTTTTGATTCACACATTATATCTGCAAATCGACTAAATGTCAAGGCCCAGTTATTTACAGGTATGTTCCAGTAATAATCACTGTGAGCACGCAGTTTAGCTTTGGTAAAATTACAATCTAGTAATGTTGCCAAATCTGGGCGAGTATTATGATCGTGATCAATTAGTACATCTTCACGAGACACACTATAGTGAATTACAGGACGCACACCGCGCCATGATTCTATTACACGAGCAAAACGCGGGTCTGTGGGTTTAATGTACTCGCCTGAATTAATCCAGTGATGATGAATGTCAAGAACTAAGGCACAATGGTCAGCTAATTCTAAACTAGCGTCAAGTCCCCAAGTAAACTCGGCATTTTCAATGGTTAAACAATTACGTGCTTCAGGGCTAAGACGCTTGAGGGCTGAAATAATACCAGCAGGGCCTTGCTTACCGCCAACGTGTACATTGCACTTAAAGTCTTGGAATGTTTTGCCGTAGCCCATGTAACGAATAAGATCGGCATGGTACTCAAACTCTGTAATAGAGTTTTCAACAACACCTGGGTTATCACTGGCAAGTACACAGAACTGGCCTGGGTGGAAGCTAAGTCGAATGTCATTTGCGCGAGCAAAGTCACCGCACATACCAAGATGTGCTTCGAGCTTAGCAACTACGTCAGGCTGAAAGTAGAACGGCATATAATCATCATGAGTATATGCCGGTAACAAGTCGCTGGTAATACGAAACATACGTTGGCTAGGGGGCTGCTTGGCAACCCATTTAAGCTGACGATATAGTGCATTAACATTATGGTCTAGTAAGCCCCATAATTTAGCACGAGCATCATCTTGAGTTTGACGCTTTAGGTATGTGATTGTAGTAGATTTGGTATTTAAATTTGGATCAGCTTTATCAGGTTCACTTTGAATTTTACAAGCAAAGCCAATGCGATTAATTGATTGATTAAATGTATTCATAGCCTCTATTATATCAAGAATAGCCTACTACTTCAAATTAATATTTATGCGCCTACTAGCCTATAGCATAGATTACAGATGGGATTACCATCTAGATCATCTTGTAAGGCTTTATCCCAAATGTTGCAGTGAGAACACTGATCTATAGCTGCTTGTAAAAGGTCGTCTTCTACATCATCTAGCTCAATGTCTAGCTCTGAACATACTTGTGTAAGAGTTTTTCTTGTTTTATTTAACTGTTGCGACAGTCGGCGGTACATCATGCTTGTATCGGTCATCTAATTCTTGATGAGTTTTCTCAAATTCTAAAAGGAACATAATACAGCAGGCTGCGTGAGCAAGATGCGATAAGCCAGACTCTGGGTCTGTGTTCTCGCCATCATTGAATGCTGTAATGTGCCGCATTGCTGCGGCTAAGGGTCGGCTCCACTGGAAGCCATTACGCCAATTATGTTCCGCGTATTTAATAGCGCCAAACTTTAAAACTGCGGCGGTTTGATTCATTGCTTCTGTTGAAAGCAAATTTAGTGGAAGTTTATTTGTGTCAAACTTTATGGCTGTACCAAACTGTTTTTGGATTGCAGCCATAGTTTCTGGTGTAATTTGTACATTGTCTGTGATTGCCTTAACTTGTTCAGTGGTAGGATAACCATCGTCCGCTGGATAGTTAAATTTATCAGTAGGAGTTAATTCCTTTACGGCTGATTTAAAGATATTTTGATTATAAGTAGCTAAAGCTTCTTTGATTTGCTGTTCTTGTTCGGCGGTGGGCATTGCTACCGCAGTTTCAATAGATTCTTGTTTTGCCATAATTTTCTTTAGTCGAGCCAACTGAGCTGGCCCTGGTTTAGTTTGGTTTGTCATAGTTTATTAAATGCACGCAAGTACACTTAAGAAACTGCGCTAGTATTAGTAACGCAGCCCTGAGATAACCTATGGCAATAGGAATTACATCTCACATCCGAGTTGTCCCGCACCGCTTTGCCAAGCCGAGCTTCGATACTGGATTACGCATATTGAGTTTTTTCATGGCACATGCCGGTTCGGGGTCAACAACAAACACCCCGCAGTAACATATATTATACTACAAACAGTAAAAGATTTCAAATTTGTTTTTCTTTTGGCCTAAATAACGCTGCTACAACTTTCTTACGCTTAATTTGGCACAGCAACTCAGGATTAAATCCTTCATACATATTCTCTTTATTATTATCGCTACAATATTTTTCATAAACTGGAATTAGAGTATTTATAATAAGATGCTCTAGTTCAGATGTATACGAATACGAATTTGACATATATTTTACCTTTAAGAAGTGAAATTATACACCTTAAGCATTTCATTTGCAAATTAAAATTTTTGTCCCTTAAATTTTGGCTTGAAATGTTTTTGCCTAACTGATATAATAACACTTCACATAAATTTTAATTAATATGACTGACGTAAACATTCTTATACAAAATCTACAGCGTGGTGAAACTCGCATAGTAACGGTGGACGGTAATTCTCATAATGAGCACCATCCTCCAACTAGAATAGCATTACAAGCCGTTAGAGCCATTCAACAACTCGCACAACGGGTTGACATGGATCAACAAACTATAAATAGACAAGGGATAGAGATTCAAGAACTATTGGTAGCGCTTAGCCAATTACGTCAGCAATTGGAGAAACAAAATGAAATTAAAACTAGCAGCAGTACTACTGGCAGCGCCGATGGTACTGTCACAGGGACTAATCCATAAAGATCCAGCTATTGTAGTTAGCGAAAGAGAACTACAATGTCTAACTGATAATATGTACCATGAAGCTCGTGGTGAGTCAGTTAAGGGTCAAGTAGCAGTAGCACAAGTAACTTTAAATCGTGTTAGTCATGATTCACAGTTTAAGTCAACTATATGCGGTGTTGTTTATCAAAAGAACCAATTTTCTTGGACTTTGAATAGGCGGCTTAGGGTCAATGACCGCGAAACATATGCACTTACTAAATCTTTAGCACGTTCTATATTAGCAGGATATTATCGTATACCTGATTTTAATGCACTTTATTATCACACTACTCAGGTTAATCCTAGGTGGAACCGTAATAAATATGTTATTACCCGAATAGGCTCTCATATATTCTATGCTTAACCAAGGCCCAGTTTGCGTTTTTTGCGCTTGCTGGGCTTTCGTCTTTGTGTTATAATATAGGCTTACATGGAGAAATTATGAAGATTAGACTACTATCAGACTTACACACGGAATTTCGTCTGCCGTATAAAACTCACCCTATGAGTGAGTATCGTGGTGAAGATATGCTTGTGTTAGCAGGAGATATTGCTAGTGGATCAACTAATACCATGGATGTTATTAAATTCTATAAGCAACTTGGTTTTCCAAATATCGTATACGTACCAGGTAACCATGAGTACTATGGTACTAGTATGGAAGACTTTGATACTAAAATGCGTAAGGGATGTGCTGAGCTTGAAGGAGTACACTTTCTTAATGGCGACTCAGTTGTAATTAACAACGTATTAATTGTTGGAGCTACACTTTGGACTAACTTTAATAACAATGATTTTTATGCTGTACATGCCGCTAAAAAGTTTATTGCTGACTTTAAGTATATTAAAGGGTTTAGTGTAGAGCAAGCTATTGAGCTTTATAACAAGCACTTTGAATTTATCAAGCAGCAGTATGAAAATAGGGATAACAAGAAGGTTGTAGTTGTTACCCACTTCTTACCTGCACAAATTTGTATTAGTCCTAAGTTCAAAGACGACAACTCAGGTCTTAATGATTACTTTGCTAACCGCCTTGATAGTTATATTGCTGAAATGCAAGACACTACTTGGATGTTTGGGCATACGCATGACCCTCTTGATACTATGCTAGTAGGCACTCGCGTTGTTTGTAACCCACACGGGTATTATACTGCACGAGATGAGGGTCAGTTTTTTGAGCCTTTTAAAACGGTTGAAGTATGAACGATGCTTATTTAAATACACTACTACTAAGTCTAGTAGGCAAGCCTGAGTTAGTACAACTATGGTGGAATGGCCCTAACTTAGGGTTTGATGGTCGTTGTCCCCGTGATGTACCAGACCAAGAAGTACGGGCTTACCTAGAAGGGTACTGCTTTGGCTAATAAAAGCTACAATGAAATCCGTGAAACTTGCAAACTAATTGACTATGTATATAAGTTAGCTTGCAATTCTTCACTATGGATTGAAGTATACCAAGACAATATACATGAATATAGAGCTTTGTTCTCCCCAACAGGTACAAGCTATCACCCTTTAACTATTACTAAGGTGTTTCTAAATGAACCCCAAAGATTTGATTACAGCTAAAATTATTGCTGATTCCGTATGCCCTGAGGGCAATCGCATGACTACTATGGAGATCGAGTATCCTCGCTTTATTTTAGCGGAACTTAATACTCATCGTATGTTAAGCAAAAACTCTGCCTCTAGTCGCGCTATTCCTGTTAAAGCTATGCATGAGCATATTCGTAATAATACTGCTACTCCAATTTATTGGGGCGTTAACCAGCCAGGTATGAAAGCCAAAGAGGAAGCTACAGGAGCTAATCTTAGCGAATCAAAGTATATCTGGGCTAAAGCACGTGATTCTGCTATTAACTATGCAGCACATTTAGCTGAACTTAATATCCATAAACAGATTACTAATCGTATTACTGAGCCTTGGATGCTTATGAAAACAGTTATCTCAGGCACTGAGTGGAATAACTTCTTCTACCTTCGTAATCATATGGATGCTCAACCTGAGATTCATCAGCTTGCTGAAGTAATGTTTGATGCGCTTACCATAAGCGTTCCACAAGAACTTAAGCCAGGTGAGTGGCATGTTCCCTATGTTAAATCTGAGCGTAATAAGTACGGGCACTTAGAATACCTTGACACAGCAGGTGGATATCTTAGTGTTATGGATGCCCGAGTTATTTCTGCAAGTTGCTGTGCTCAGGTTAGTTATCGTAAAAACGATGATACACTAGATAAAGCTAAAAATATCTTTTCTCAGCTTATCGAATCAGTGCCTGCACATGCTAGCCCTGTGGAACATCAAGCAACTCCTATGGACATTAAGTCTATTGAGCGCTTTAATCCAGAAACATGGGAGCCAGGTATTAGTCATGTATCAGCTAACTCCGATTTGTGGTCAGGTAATCTTCGTGGCTGGATTCAGTTTCGGAAACTTATCAGAGAAGAAGCAAAATGGTAAAATCCTGGACTATTACACTAGAAGAAGCCGAAGACGGTAGCGGTGACTTAGTTTTACCCTTCCCACAAGATCTACTAGATGCTGCTGGCTGGAAAGAAGGCGATACATTAAATTGGGAACAACAAGGAGATTCTTGGGTATTATCCAAGAAAGGTTTTGAATCTTGGTTTAATGAATTAGAGATTTTCAGTTTGAGGTCAGATAGATTCTATGAATCAGTAGATCAGTTTACTAGTATTATGGGACGTAATGCAAATCTAGAAGTATGGTTGCGAGCTGCATTTGAAGCAGGATGCGAACATAATTCTGTTTTACGTAGCCAGAATACATAATTAATCTAAGCCCAGTAGGTCAATATAATTTGACTTGCTGGGCTTTTTTGTTGTGTGATAAAATTATAGTAATTTGAGAAATGAGCTAGATAGAAATCACATGAACATAATTATATACTCCCAAGATTTTGAACCCATTACATCCATTGAGCTACCCTTAGAAGTTATAGAGTCGGCAGAGAAACGAGGATTCTTATTAATCGCACTAAAGAGTATGGAAAGAGAAACAGCCTTTATTAGAGTAATCTGCCATAAGATGAATTGGTTAGATGGCACAACAAAGTCTATTCTAATAACCCGCGACGAAGAATTAGCATTACTACTTAAACCTGAATGGCTAGTAGGTCAACGTGCAGTTATTGGGGCATACCAACGTACCATAACAATTCTCACAGATAAACTTAAGAAATTAAGGCGTGAAGATTAATACTTGAATTAGTCTGCTGATTGCCGTATAATAATATCTTTAAGGGATAAAAACATGAATGAATGGGTACTAATTATTGCGTTGTTCAGTCCTGGTGGTGATTTTATGAATAAGAATATTGTAGAGTTTAAAACTCGTCAAGATTGCGAAGCTGTACGAGTACAACTACCCCGATTAGATAGTCCCTTTGGAGTTAAGCACCAGGGTGTTTGTGTTACTCGCCAGCATTGGTTGGGTAAGCAAAAGATGCCAGGAGTAGCTTATGATTAACCCTACTTCTGCTGAAACAAGTCTGCTCAAGGACTGGGATACACCAGAACAATGCGACTTATTTTATGAGTATCTTGAGATTTCTGCTGAAATTGAAGATCGCGTTAAAGTTAATGATGCTTACGGCTATAGCGAATCAGAGTGGGAAGCTTTTCAGTACGGATGGAATGCCGCTAAACAACATTTTGAGATTAAACAATGAACGAACGAATTAAACAATTGGCTGAACAAGCTACTCTGATTAAGGAAGTAACTTGTGAAGGGTATCGGGGTAAACCATACACTAGACAAGAGCAATACTTTGACAAACAAAAGTTCGCCGAGTTGATTGTTCAAGAGTGTATTCAAATGGTTGAAACAGAGGCATCTCAATACGCAGAACCAGTGTGGGCTTTTGAATTAGTTAACGATATGTACGAACAATTTGAGATTAAACAATGAAACAACAATTTAACTTAGACAGACAATTTATTATTTGGTTTTACGAGCAGCCATATCCTGATGTTGGTAGCAATCGTAGCACTGTTATGAACAGCCCTCAGCCTATTCCAACTGGTGTAGACTGGCGAGATTACTGGATGCGTCAAGCATTTAAGAAGGGTGCTGAAGCTATGGCTAATGAAACTCGATGTGTGCTAGGTGATTGGGCTGCCGCGGCTTCGGGTCTAGACCCTGAATTGATTTGCCCTGATGAAGTTTTTGATCGTGCAGAAGCAAATCTCACATACTTTTATGCTGAACAATTTGGAGAAGATTACAAATGAACTATAAAGAAATGTTAGAGCAATTTGAGGCTATTAATGCGCGTCTGAATTATCAAGAAAATGAACTTAAGTATTTGCGAGAACGTGTTCTAAAACTAGAAGGCAACGGTTTCTTTGATATGCCTAAGAAAACAGAGTATAACCCTGGTGGTTCTAGTCCACGCTTTACTGAAGGAACATATCCTAATTCCAACAACTGGTTTTCCAGCACTAATTATGGAGCACCCCAATGAGAGTTAAAATCGGCCCTTATATTAATTGGTTAGGGCCATATCAGATTGCTGAAAAGCTTCTGTGGTGGCTTAACAAACACGAAGACGATCGTGTACACAACTTTGGTACTTGGCTGGCTGAAGATAAGCACGGAAAAGATAGCTGGCTTACTACTGCCTGCAATTGGTTTCACGGATTGCAGGAGCGTCAGGTATATGTACGTATTGACAAGTACGATACCTGGAGCATGGATAGCACTCTAGCACCTATTATTTTGCCTATGCTTAAGCAGCTTCAAGCCACTAAGCACGGTGCTCCAAATG
>Ga0208426_1000045_pt1 | contig 31247 bp, 40 predicted proteins | sample DEB19_08_DNA_6_FD_184524 | JGI IMG/M metagenome (GOLD analysis project Ga0208426, IMG submission 184524) | Aqueous microbial communities from the Delaware River and Bay under freshwater to marine salinity gradient to study organic matter... | ecosystem: Environmental > Aquatic > Marine > Coastal...
CACAAGATGAAGAAATGGGTAGAGATCAAAAACTCATGGGCTTAAAAGCAGTGTATGAAATATTGGGAGCCCTAGTTCAAGAAGCAAATTTAGTGGAGTATAAAAATGCGACAATTAATTGATCGTCCAAACACCAGCCATTGTCGTGCATTAGACAGAATGATTGTTGAGTTTTCCAAGTATCTTTCCGAAATGGAATTAGATATTTGCTTGGAGTTTATTGAAAAGATCAAAGACTCAAAATGGGATGCCAACTGGTCAGAAACAGATGCTGCAACTCAAATCAAGATTATGCTTGGTGATAATAGATACAAGCAATTGAAATTGCAATGGGGCAAAGACAATCAACATTTGCTTAAGAATACAGGTGCAAAAAAGTTTCGCAGATTAGCAGATAATACATTGTGGGATGGGTTAGATCCAGAAGATAATCCTGCAGACTATGTAGAAGTATTTGCATGACCCAAGCATTTGTTTACAAATGGATTCATAAACCAACTGGTATGTGGTACATTGGTTCACGTACCGCTAAGGATTGTCATATCAATGATGGATACATTTGTTCAAGTGAAATAGTAAAGCCCATGATACTTGCCAACCCAGAAGAATGGGAACGCTCAATTATTGAAACGGGTGAAAGCAAAGATATGCGCAAACTTGAATCCCGATTGTTAATGGAATCAAATGCAAAAAATAACATAATGAGTTTCAATAGAAGTAATGCAGATGGACCACCAAAACAAAGTAGGAAAAGAACTATGGAAACACCTATGAAAAATAATCAAATTGATCAAACGCCAAAGAAGGGTCGTGGGGGAAAACGAGCCAATTCAGGGCGCAAACTTGGAGCAACCCAAAAGTTATCAGCCACAAGTTTATTAGATGCAATCGCTCAAGTTGATGTTCCATTTGAACAGGGTATTGCTGAAGATTATCATAGAGCCCGCTTATCAGGTGATCTTTATGTTATTCAAAAATATCAGAACATGATCCTAAGTAAAGTTATTGCAGATAAACAAGCATTAGACGTTACCAGCAACGGTGAAACAATGCAAGTTCAATTGGTGTTTACCCCAGTAGAACTTCCAGAGTGGAAGTCAAACACTCTATTATAAATGAAAACTTATCCAATCAATTTGTATGGTGAGCAAACTACAATCTTTAATGATTGGTTAAACACTCGCAAACATTCAATCAACATTGTTCCAGTAGGATCAGGTAAAACATTTCTTGCAGCACTTGCACTTCCAATATTTGCAAGTGATCCCAAGTATCATATGAATCGTGATATCGTTTACTCTGCTCCAACCATGGGCATGATCTCAACATTAATATGGGAACCACTCAAGCGCACTTGTAAAGAATACTTTAATATTGCCGATAAGGATATTAATAATTCTAACATGACCATTAGGTTCCCCAATGATATCTTTATCCGTTGCAAAAGTGCAGAACAAAGAGAAAATCTTCGTGGTATGAATGCTTCAATTTGGATTGCAGACGAAGCAAGTTTGTATACTGAAGATTCATTACAAGAGATAACCAATAGACTTCGCCCATCAGTTAATGATCCAAATAGTGCAGGTCGTTTGATTGTTATATCAACCCCACATGGTAATGGACCTTTATATTCATTGTTCAAAGCAGCGAACAAACTGCCAGATCAGTTTATAGTTAGGCATTATAACTATGAGCAAATGCGAGCAGGTAACTTAAAGTATATTCTTGATCAGAAAAAGATATTAAGTCCAATGAAGTTTGCCAGTGATTACATGTGCAGTTTTGAAACGATTAGCGATCAGTTCTTTTATGCATGGGATAAACATAAGTTTTGCAAACCTGTTGTTGATCTTGGTGGCGACTTATATTCAGGGCATGACTTTAACAAGCGAGTAATGTGCGCTGTGGTTGCTCAAGTAAAGAACCCCTATAAACCTAATGGTGAGATTGAAATATTAAAATCATATGCCATCAATGATTGTTCAACTGAAGGTATCGCACAAGCAATCAGACAAGACTTTCCAAGAAGAAGAATCAATAGTGTAATTGATATGTCAGGTACTCAAGTAAACAGAGATACTACCAGTGCGTTTGGTATTACTGATAGAACCATTCTTGAAAAGTATGGCTTTGCAATCATAAACAATCGTAATAGTAATCCATTGATAGCAGATACAGACAATACCTCAAATGCTTTTATCAATCAAGGTAGACTGATTATTAATCCAGATGATGAACGATTATTAGAATCATTATCAACCTATCATTTTGAAGATGGTACTCGTAAAAAGTTAGTCAAATATACTGAACAAGCCTATGCTCATATAGATGGTTTGGGAGATAGTTTACGATATTTGATTCATCACTTGTTTCCTATTAGACATGATACTGGGCTTGAACAAGATTATGTTACCAGTGATACAAGATTTTATAAGAAGCCTGGTGGCGAACATTTACCAGTTAGTCCTCTTTATGCTGGTGGTCCAACTTGGGAAGAATTATTAACCACAGACGGTGAACAAGAAAATGATTACCAAACTTGGTAAAGTTATTCATCATTTATCTTTAATGATAAATAAAATAACTTAGGAACATTATGGCAACACGATCAAGAAATGCAACAGAAGCAGATTATCAATCTTACTTTGACAGTCATATTAAACATGACCCAGTAACTGATTGTTATTTGTGGACAGCAGCAAAGAATAACATTGGCTTTGGATTCTTTAGATACCAAGGCAAAATGCAAACAGCCCATCGTGTTGCATTAAAACTTATTGGTCAAGATATAGAGGGCAAAGTTGTTCATCATGTGTGTAACAATTACGATTGTGTTAATCCTGATCATTTAGTTGCAGGAACTTATAAGAATAAAGGGGAAAGCATGAGCAAAAAAGGCAGTGCTGGTGTTGTTAGTAAAAACCCTAAATATTTTCAAACGTGTCCTCACTGTGGTTATCATGGTATTCCAGGTATCCTCGGAAGGTTTCATAATGATAAATGTAGCCAAAAGGTTTAATTTTTACAAAGACTAAATACATATTATGATTACACTTATCTGCGGTGCCAGTTTGGCAATAGCGCATCAATGCAAACTTAAGGAAACAAAATGAGGAACAAAGATTTACTACATCGCAGCGCAATCTACACTGCGATCTACCAAACAATGGCCGACTATCAGTTGGCATATCTTGGTGGAACAGCATTCAAAAGACAAGCACGTAAGAAGCGCCCAAGCGAAGATGAAAAGATTCATATTGATGTAATCACTCATACTGTTGCACAGCCTATTTGCCGTTATATCGTTGATACATTAAACAATTATGTATTTGAACCGGGCATAAAACGTGACTTAAGATTTGCAACTCCGCAGGGTGTTCCAGTTGATGAAGAACTAACTGACTGGGCTGAACTTTTGCAATTAGATGCAAATATGACCAACAACAGTTTAACTGGTGTTATGGAACAAGTTGGTCAAGTATCAAGTATATTTGGTTATGCTTGGGTATTTGTTGATATGCCTCAACAAGAAGAAGGTAATCTTGGTCGTCCATATGTGTGCGTTGTAAGTCCAATGGATGTGTTAGATTGGAACTTTGAATTCTATGGTGGTCGTCAATTATTAAAGTATGTTAAGGTTAGAGAGTTTGAAGAACATGATTGTGTATATTTTAAAATATATCGCTTAGGTGACTCAACAACTCCATCAAGTTGGGAAAGTTGGAAAGTTATAAAAGACAACAACTCAGAAGGTCCTGCAGAATTATTAGACAAAGGTACCTTTCCTCCTGGTATGGCTATCCCTGGTTTCATTGCATATGGTCGCAGAGATCCACGTAGAACTGATGTTGGTATCAGTGATATTGATGCAGCAAGTGATGCACAACGTGAGCATTATAAATTAGAGTGCGAAGCATACCAATCAATTCAATTTGCAAAAACAATCATTCGTGCTGATCCAGGTATCAAAGTGCCAGCACATGCAGGTGCAATTGTAAGAGCAACCCAAGGACAAATTGAATCAATCAAAATTGATACTCAAGATGTTCAAATGATTATTGACAAACAACAAGATATCCTTGAACAGTTAGAAAAACTTCTTGGCTTTGGTGGCTTACGCAAGAATGTTGTTACAGCAGTTTCTGGTGTATCAATGATTGAAGAACGCCGTAATGTTCATAAACTTGCAAGAGCAAAAGCCAGATTAATGGAAATTTGTGAAGAACAAATTTGGACCTTTGCTGCAAGATTTATGGATATGCGTTGGGCTGGTGAAGTGCATTATGATACTGATTATGAAGCAAGCGATACCGATTATCGTTTGGCATTATTGAACCATGCAAAAACTCTTGCTGGTGATAATCCAATCATTCAAGGATTGATTGTTAAAGAGTTAGTTGCATTGCTTTGCCCACCTGAAGAAGTAAATGAATATGTAACCGCGACAATGCCAACGTTACCACAAGAGTATCAAGATATTGTATCAGAAGAACACATGGGAAGTTATACACGCGATTTAGGTATTCAAGTTCCAATTAAAGGAACTCAAGAAACCGATGAGATGGAAGAAACAGAACTTTATTCGGGCTTAGGAACAGGTATAACTTATACTGGTCAGTCAAGTTACAATCCAGTGGCAGATCAGTTGGTTGGACAAGCATCAGGAAGATAACATGTTAGCAGATTCATTAAAAAAATATTTAGGAACCAATATAGTTTTTACCACAAAGGCGCAAGCCTTTCACTGGAACACAGAAGGAATGTTGTTCAGTCAATTTCACGAGTTCTTTGGTGAGATTTACACAGACACATATAGCGCACATGATACTATTGCAGAACACATCAGAACATTAGATGAATTTGCTCCAGGATCATTAAGTCGTTTTGCAGAATTGAGTATTTTGACTGAACAAACCAAGATACCAAAATTAAATTTAATGGTTAAAGAATTGTTGGAAGACAATGACAAGATCCTTAAATTTTTAAAAGATTTGTTTGATGAAGCAACAAAAGAAAGAGAAAATGGAATTGCAAACTTTATTGCAGATAGACAAAGCCAGCATGGTAAGTGGCATTGGCAATTGAGGGCAACTCTTCAACCAGAGTAAATACAAAAAGATAAATACTGTTTGTAGAACAAATTAATCCTATCGGTGACTCCGTTATAGTCTTAACTAAGGAACTTTAAAAAATGAGTGATTTCAAAAACGAAATTAATAGCGTTGGCAACGTTAGCCAGGTAGCAGATAACCTTGATGCAAGTCAAAACACTGAAGGACAAGCGCAAGTAAACCCAGGTGCGATCCGTAAGGCTCAAACTCAGGGAATTCTTAATGCTCTAAGTGCAGCAGCAGGGACACAGTTTGATAGTGTTGAAGCCGCAGCAGCATGGGCAGCAAGAGTTGGCGCAGGTCAACAACTCGGTGGTTCCGCACAACCAAAGGTAGATAATCAACCAAAGCAAGGTAGAACCACTACTACTGATCTTCAAGAACAGTTTAGCGCATTGCAATCAAAACTTGCAATCCAAGAACAAGTTCTTCGTGAGAAAGAATTAGATGGTGATATTCGCAGTGCAATGGGTGAGAAATTTGACAGTGATCTAACTGATTATGCTATGACAAAAGTAAAGTCTAACATTCAATGGAATGAAGATGGTACTTATAATATCATAAACACTAAAGGTCAACAACGATACTCACAAGATGGTACGCCTTTAACGATCCAAGGGTTAGTAGAAGAAGTTGCAAAGGGTAATCCTAAACTTCTTAAACAGAATATATCTAACAGTGGATCAGGTTTACGACCAGGACAAGGTAACTTCGCAGGTGCTCCCGACGATGCTATCCCTGATTATACTCGCGACCCCGCAGCATTCAATGCTTGGGCACAACGAAATGGTCTAGGAAAGAACGTTGGATTAAAGGGTACAAACATTCAAGTTTCCAATTCTATGGTAAATAAAAAGATATTCTGATTGCCAACATTCATTTAAAGGAAAATTAAAATGGCTTATATTTTAGGTGGTTCAAACGACGAAGGCTTCGGCTTTGAAAAAGCAATTGCAAACTTCGCTATTCGTGCAGTACACGAGTCAACTGGTCTAGTTAACTTAACTACAGTTGTTACTCCAACTCAAGGTAACGTATTTGAGATCCCAACATTCGCTCCAATTACATATCAGGACTACAATCCTGCTGGTAGTGGTGGTAATGTTTCTGGTAATGCTTCAGAGCAAAACCCAGCACTAGGTCAAAATTCAATTACTGCTAGCCCAACAGCAGCAGCAACTGCATTTGACGTATTCTATGGTTTCACAACCGCATTCAACTTAGCAGCAACTCTTGGTGCTGAACTAGGTGAATCTTTCGCAGAGAAAGTTGATCAACGTGTTGCTGGCGCATTCTTGTCATTCAAAGTTGATGCAGGCAATGAATACTATTCAACAAGTGCTGATGGTTTCGCACGTGTTAAGCAACTAGGCGCAATGGATCTAATGGCAATTGGTGAAACCCCAACAGCAGTTGAGCCAGGCTTTACTTCAACTTCAGTTCTAGAACTAGTTCGTAACGTTAAGTTAAACTGGAAAAAGGCTCGTCTACCAGGTTCACCAGCATTGATCCTTGATCAAGATACTCAGTTCCGTCTATTAGGCGAATTAACTGGTGGTGCTATTAGTCAAACCGGTGGTTCAAATCTATCCGATCTAGGTAACGAATTGTTATCAAGCGGCAAGATTGAAAACATCTATGGTTGCATGGTAATGTTCACAACCTTCTTATCAACTGCTACTCGTACAGTAGGTGGTTTAGGTTCAGAAGTTCTTGTTGGTGGCTATGTTGGCGATCAAGCAATTTACACTGTTATGAAACAGGGTCTTGAGATCAAGATGGGCGAGAAGCCTGGTGGATTGCAAATGTGGTTAACTGGTATTGGTTACTTTGGTTCTGGCGCAGGTGATTTGCGTCGTGGTGGTGCAATTAACGTTCAATTGTTCACAGTCTAATCAAAGCAAACAAATACTATAGGAGAATTAAATGAGTGTTCCATTTCAAAGAATTTCAACAGCAACAGTAACTGATATTCAGTTCTATGACCCAGCGGCTGAAAAACGTGCTGCAAGTCTTGGAGTTGATTGGGACACTTATTTTCATGTAGGCTCACAAGAGATTTTATATCAATTGGAGTTTGGTTGGTGGCCAAAGTATGTAGAAAATACTTGGGGTGCTTGGTATTTCAAGAACAATGCACAAGGAAAGATTGTTTCGGCATTCAATCCAAGTCAGTTAGTGAAAACAGATCAAACCTTAATTCGTTTGGATTGCTTTAAAGCAATTGCAATATTTTACGAAAGTTTAGTAACCGATGTTTCAAACATCAATGAAGTTGATAAAGTAAACTATGATCATAGCATTGCTCGCTATCTCACAGAATACGAAAAGGCAACACAACTATCAAACTTCTATGATTTGTTTCAAGATGGGTTTATTTCTAAACTTGAAGAAAATTATCAAGCAGACGTTGATTTCTTTCAGGGTGACAGGAGATATTTCTAAATGGCAAGTCCATTAATCACGACTGAACAAGTGGCTGAGTATTTCAAAAAACTTAAAACGGGTTTTGAAATATTTCAAGAGTATGCGGTTAACAAGGAAGTAAATCGTCATGGTATATATATCAATGACCCTTCTGAGGCAAATCGTTCACCTTATTCACTTGCGGTAAATTATGGAGGAAACATTTATGAAAGTAGTGACCAAATGTTTATCATATTGGTTACCTTTCAAGATGATATTAACAAACCAAAAGCCGAGAAAGCAATTACTGATATTATCAATGATAATGTTTTATTGAATGGATACCACAAACGTGAATATACCATGCAGCAAACTTATCTTAATAGAGCAGAATACAGAACTTATAGTTTTAGTTTAACTAGATTAGAATTCCAATAAACCATTACACAAGGAGAAATTACAATGGCACGCATTACAACTAACACGACTGGTACACAACCAGTCATTCACATTGGATTGGTAGGGGCTAACCTTGCAAATTCAAGCGTATCAATAGCACTTCCGTTTGTGCAAGATGTTACCGTTACTAACAGTACTGGTGTATATTCTTACATTACATTTAGTGATGTTGATACTCGTAAATTAAGTACACCAGCAGATAATGAAATCTCAACAAACGTTGTTATTGACAATGAAGCATATTTTGGTAACGTAACTGCAACTGCTAATACAGCGGCTGCACTTGGTGTTGCTAGTGTTTCAATCAACAAACAAACTGTTGACTTCAAGATTTATTTGAATGGCGTAGGCGCAAATGCTTACTTCTATTCAGGTACTGGGTTCTTAACAAACTTGGCTCCAACAGTAAGTCCAGACGCACCAGTTTGGGTAACACCATTAACAATCGCTGTTGATGGTCCACTAACAGTTGGTAAAGTGTAAGTTTAATTACACTTAATAATAGGGATGTTAAACGCATCCCTATTTTTTTATCTTAGGAAAACAAATGAATGAGGACAAAAAACCAGACAGAGTTTGGATTAAAACAAATGAACAAAAATTAGATGCATTAATAGCAGATGAAGTAAAGCAAGCACCCATGCTTGAAGAAATGCTAAATACAGTTAAGCAATTAAAAGCGAAAAATAGTTTTCGTATTGCTTTATTAAACCAATTAAAAGAGGACAATAACAAATGAAATTATCACAACTAACCGCAAAACCGCAATTGATTCTAGTGCAACTAGATGATGCAGAAACAATCAAAGAATTTAAAGAGCCAATTGAATTCCATACATGGGATCGTCAACCAATGGACATCTTTATGAAATTGGCCAGCGCAACACAAGAAAATACTGGTAACATAATTGATATTGTAAAAACCCTAATCTTAGATGAGAATGGTAAACCCGTTCTTACCGATGATGTAATGCTTCCAACTAATGTTTTGATGAGAGCAATTACTAAAGTAACTGAGATGCTGGGAAAGTAACCAGCGGCAAAATTGATATTAATGGATCAGAGATGGGCCTGATTCTAACAATTGATGCGATAGCAGAACGTTACAAAATGCTACCAAGTCATGTGTTAGAATCAGCAACAACATTTGATCTTTATATCCTTGATGCTGCAAAAAGTTTTTACAATTATCATGAAAAGAAAGCAAACGGTCAGGTCGCAGAAAATTTCTCTGTTGACGAAATGGCTGAGATGATAAAAAAAGTAAGGGATTAAAATGAGTATAAAATTTGAATTGCTGATTAAAGATAACATAACTTCAAGTCTTGCAAAGATACAAAAGAAGTTGGATCAATTGCCACAAGAGGCATTCAATTTTTATAAAGATATTACTCCTGTAAAAAGTGGAAATGCTCGTAAAAAAACAACTTTCAATAAGGCTAAAGAGGAAATCAAAGCCTCTTATCCTTATGCTCAACGTTTGGATGAAGGTTATAGTAAACAAGCACCACATGGTATGTCAAAGCCTACTGAAGATTTTATCGCAAAACGTAGTAGACAAATTATAACAGGAAAATAATTCATGGCTGATTTAACCTATACAGTTGGTGTTGAAACATCACAAGCACAACGAAATTTAACATCATTACAACAAAACCTTGGTAAACTAACAACTTCATTTGGTGGTCTTAAAACTGCCGTAGCAAGTATTGGTTTTACTTCTTTATTATCAAGTGCCCTATCATATGCTGATGCAATATCAGACGTTGCCACTGCAAGTAATGTTGCTGTTGGTACTGTGTTGGCATTTGGAAAAGCAGTACAAGCAAACGGTGGTGAAGTTGATAGCGCACAAAAAGGCTTATTAAAATTAGTTCAAACAATTGATGATGCTGCTCAGGGTAGTGCAAAAGCCCAAGATGCATTTAATGAAATTGGAATAAGTTTAAATGATCTTGCTACATTAAGTGAAGAAGATTTACTTAAGAGAACCATTGATGGTTTAAGCAAAATTGATAGTAATAGTAAACGACTTGGTCTTACTGTTGATTTATTAGGTAAAAGTTTTAGAGGTGTTGATATCAGAGGCGTTGGTGCTGGATTTGCTCAAGCCAGTATTGATAGTCAACAATATGCAGCATCAATTGCAAAAGCCGCTGCTGTTCAAGACAAGTTAGAAAAAACAATCGGTGATTTTAAAATTGCATTATTGAGTGCGATTGAACCATTGCTTGATATGGTTAGCGGATTGAATTCCAGCATTGAAGTTATTAAAAATGTTGTTAAATTTTTATTAATTATAGCAGCAGCCGCAGCATCATTATTTGTTTTTGGTAGAGTAATTGCAGCAATTGCAAGTGGATTAGCAACTTTAGGTTTAGCCGCTGAAACTGTTTCAAGTGTATTTTTGAATTTAAGTTTGCGTTTTACAACTGTTTCTAGAGTAGGCGCTTTATTTTCTGATGCAATGGCATGGGTTGGTGTTCAACTTGGTCGTTTGGTTACTATATTCCCAGCAGTCGGAGAATGGATTGCTTATATCGGAACAAAGATGCAATCAGTTGTGGTAGTATTTACCGCAGCCGCAACCGCAGCAGCCTTATATTGGAAAGAACTTAAAAACTTTGCTGGCTTTAGTGATAAGGCTGCTGAAGCCGATAGACGTTTGCAAGAGGCAATGAAGAATTCAACTCATGGGCAACGTAGTGAAGAAATTAAAAAACAAGGTGCTGCTCAGCGTGAAGTAATTGATGCAACTGCAAAACAAGTAAAAGCAATTGGTGAATTAGGTAAAGCATACCAACTTCAAAATAAAGCAGCAATTGAAACAATTAATGCAGAAACTCAATTACTTGGTAAGAGTGATTATGCAATTGCAATGAAACGTGCTGAACTTGATATCACTGCAAAAAATAAAGCAGAGGTTGATAAGTTAACTCAAGCCAAAATTGCATATTTAAATTCAACTGAGAATGCAAGTCCAAAGGTTATTGCTGCATATGATAATGAAATCAAAAAGGTTAAAGAAGGTCTTGCTGCTGATATCCAGCGTGTGCAAGTTGCCACTGATGGCTATCAACAACGTATTATGGTTCTTGATCAATTTGCTGCCAGACTTGAAGAAGTCAATCAGATGGAAGAATATGCAACCAAACAAGGTGAAGCATTAACTGAAAGTTATAAATCAGTTGTTAAACCACTACAAGAAGCAAATAAAACAATTGAAAAACGGTATGATTTAGAAAAATCAATGCGCGGTATGAATGATTACCAAATTGAAACAGGCAATCAAATTTTTGATATTGAAGAAAAACGCAATCAGGCTTTAAAAGAAATAAGAGATAATACCTTATTGACAGTTGACGCACAAAAGATGATGAGTGATGAAGTTGTTGCAGGTTACGATAAACAAATTGCAATGACTAAAAGAAATCGTGATGAACAATACAAATATTCACGTGAATTTTCAACTGGTTGGAACAAAGCCTTTAATGATTATGTTTCACAAGCAACTAATGCAGCCAACTTAGCAAGTCAACAGTTTGGTGCGTTTACTAACTTTGTTGATAGTGCAATCAATCAATTGGTTGATAATGGTAAGATCAGTTTCAAGAGTTTAGTTGACAGTTTAATTAAAGAATTGTTGAAAGCAGAATTAAAGAATGCAATTGGTTCAGTTGCCGCAGCAATGGGTGGTATTGGTAAAGCAGCAGGTGGAGCAGGTGCTGCTGCAAGTGGTGGCGGCATTGGTGATTTTTTAAGTACAGCCTGGGACTTTGGTAAAGGATTACTTGGTTTTGCAAATGGTGGAAATCCTCCAGTAAACAAGCCAAGTATTGTTGGTGAACGTGGACCTGAAATGTTTATACCAAAGACTGCTGGAACAATCATTCCAAATGGTGGTGGTGCTGTTAATAATACCTATAATACATATAATATCAGTGCCATTGATAGCAAATCAGTTGCTCAAATGTTCTCAGAAAATCGTAGAGCATTGCTTGGAACTGTTCAAGCAGCGCAAAAAGAATTACCATATAGAGCAAGATAAGGATAAACAATGTCATTACAAACAATAATTAACAATTCAAATCAACTTACGATTAATCGTCGTAAGATGGTTGGTATTCAATATACAAGAAATGAAATCCCAAGAGTTAGTGAAACACCTACAACTAATCCATGGCGCTTTACAGTTTCACTTCCAAACAATTTACGTTATGGTACTGCTCGTAGCGTGTTAGAAGCAGTTGATAGATTAGATCGTGTCTTGCCTGAAATAATTACATTTAGCAATTTGCCATCATTAAGTTGGATTTTTCGTTATCAAGGTACTGCAACTCTTTCGCAATTGAATACAATCACTGTTTCAAGTTTTGTTGGTAATCAGTTGACATTAACTAACTTGCCAGTCTTGCCCTCAACAGCAGTTTTGTTTGAGCCAAATGATTTAATTCAGATTGGAACCAACCCTTACCCATTTACAGTTAGTTCGCAAGTTGTAAGAGGATCAAGTGGTACTGTTACAGTAACAACTGGTAGACCAAACATCTTAACAAATCCAGTAGGTGGCAATTCAATCATTGTTGGTAACGCTTGTCAGTTCAGAATGTTTTGCCCCAACATGCCTACGTATAAATTAATAGTAGGCGGAACAACTTACCAAGGCAATGTGTTAACAGGTAATGCATTGATTGAATGGTCAAGTGATTTTGAACTATATGAATATGTGGGGTTAGCATGATAAGTTTAATAGACGATCCAATGATTTCAAATGAATCACCGATCAAATTTCCAACAAGAGAGTTTGGTCATAGTTTTGTAGCACAACCAGCAATTGCTTCATCAGCAGAATCAATTGGTGATGTATTTGAACAAACGAAACCAAAGTGTGATGGATGTGGTAATCCATTAACAGGCACTGAATGCCTTAACTGCGCACAACAAACAATACTATGAGTACATACATTCCACAGGTTGATAATACTTCAAAAGTATTGAATGCTGAATTTGTAAAAATGACTATCTATAATCAGGATAATACAACCAGCGTTTATACTTTTAGTTCAAGTTATAAAAATGAAACCATCAATGGTACAGTTTATTTGGCATTAGGTGGTTTGCTTAATGTTGGTTCACAACAACGAGATATTCGTGTTACCAGTTTTGATACTGCTATAACTTTAAGTGGCATTGGAAGCGAGAACATTTACATTGTAATGGCAACCAAACTTAAAGGTAGTTTGATTGAAGTTTATCGCGGCTTTTATGATAACAATTATAATTTGGTAAATACTGTATTACGATTCAATGGTATCATAACAAGTTATACAATCAGCGAAGATTTAGATACCGATAATAGAAATGATGTATTTACAATTGTTGTTAATTGCAGTTCATATAAAACAGTATTAGAAAATCGTATTGCTGGTAGACAAACAAGTCCAAATCATTGGAATGAATATGAAGGTGCTCCATCAACATTTGATACTACAATGACCAATGTGCCAAATCTTACAAATGCTTATTTTGACTTTGGTGCAGCAGTAACCAATCAAGGAAAATAAGTTGGAAATTAGACAAGCAACCAAGCATGACATTAATCATTTAGTTGAAATGTTAATGCATTATAAAGATGCAACACCAGTTGAAAGATTTAGTTCATGTACACGAGAACGTTTACTTGAAGTTGTTAGTCATATTATCGCTGGTGCAGGCTTAGCCATGATTGCTGTTAAAGACAATCAACCAATTGGAATGTTGCTGGGAGTAATTGACTTAAATATATGGGATGAATCAATTCGTGTATTGAAAGAAGTAAGTTATTGGGTTGAACCAGAACATAGAGGTTCATCAGCAGGCTATCGTTTGATTAAGGAATATAGTGATCATGCAAGAAGTCTACATAATAGAGGAATGCTTTCCTTTTGGACAATAAGTAAAATGACAAATAGTCCTGATCTTGATTATTCAAGATTTGGATATGAGAAGATAGAAGAAACTTGGTATCAAGGAGAATAAATTAAATGCCTATATTCACAGCAATAGCATCATTTGTAGCAGGAGCAGTTGGTATTACATCAGCATTTGGTGTAGCCGCAGTTAACTTGGGAGTTCGTGTTCTTGCAACCAGCGTGATTTCAAGTTTGATTTCAAAACGTGATACCTCAAGTTCTCCAAGTGCTTCAGGTACAAGTGCAGCAGCACAAGCAGGTTCAAGAATTCAATTAAGTCCAGCAACTGATAACAAGTTAGGTATTGTTTATGGTTCAGCATTTGTAAGTCCAATCTTAGTTGATGCTAAGATCAGCACAGATCAAAAGACCATGTGGTGGGTTATGGCTTTATGTGAAGTCACTGATACAGGCACTCTTTCATTGGGTAATGTAAATAGTTTAACAAATTCTGATATATTTTGGGGTGATAAGCAATTGGTGTTTGGTGGAGCAGATAAAACAAAAGTAACTGCTTGGATCAATAGCAATGGGGAAACTGATACCAAATGCGCAGGTTATCTTGAAGTTTATTTATATCGTAATGGTAGTAGTTTAGGTGCCAACACTGCAACTACTGCAATTAACTTATTAAGCGATAGTCAAATTACTCCTGATCAACGTTGGAATAGTTCACGTTATACATCAACTGGTAAATCACCAACTATGTATCGTACAGCATTTGCGGTTGTTAAAATGATTTACAATCAAGATGCAGGTATCACTAACCTTGATCAGTTTAAAATCAAAGTAACAAATAGTTTAACAAAGCCAGGTGAAGTTATTTATGATTACTTGACCAATGCTCGTTATGGTTGTGGTATTCCAACAAGTTTAGTTGATGCAGGAAGCCTTGAAAGTTTAAACACTTATAGTGATCAATTGATTTCTTATAAAGCAGTTGATGGATCAAGCGCAACGCAACCAAGATATCGTATTAATGGCCCAGTTAATACAGGTCAAACTTGCTTACAGAATCTTCAAACAATGGTTGACAGTTGCGACAGTTGGTTGCAATGGGATGAAAGTGTTGCCAAATGGGCAGTGGTAATGAATCAAAGTTATTTGGATTATACCACATATGATGATTTGTTTATTATTGATTCTAGTAACATTACCAGCGGTGTTAATGTAACTCCAATTGATTTGAATAGTTCATTCAATGTTGTTGAAAGTCAGTTCCCAAATAGCAAGATCAAAGATCAATCAGATTATAGTTTTGTTTATCTTCCAACAGAAGATCAGAATCCAAATGAACCAATCAATAAACTTACTGTTCAGTTACCATTAGTAAACAACTCGGTTCAAGCACAGTATTTGGCTACTCGCAGATTGATTCAAAGTCGTGAAGACTTGATTGTTAGTTTTGGGATGGACTACTCGGGTATTCAAATTGATGCAGGTGATGTTGTTAGAGTACGTCATCCAGTATATGGTTGGGGCCCATTCCCAGCGAACCTAACGAATCCAGATAAGTTGTTTCGTGTTGAGCAAGTTCAAGAAGCCAAAGCAGAAGATGGTTCACTTGGTGTAAGTTTAACCTTAATTGAATACAATAATCAAGTATATGAAAATATCAATATTGATGATTATCAACCTGCTGCAAACACAGGCATTACTGATCCAACAATAATTGGAACACCAGCAGCACCAACAATAACTAACATCAATACAGAATCAAATACATTTGATGTGCAATGTATTATTCCAAATCCAGGTAGTGTGATTGCAATGGAGTTTTGGTATGGTCCTACTCCAACTATAGTTGATAACAATTATAAATTGTGGGACACACAAACCAACAGTACAACTCCTGTATATACTGCGGGTGATATTGAAACCACTAGCGTAGTTGGATTTCAACCAAGTACTTATTATTGGGCTGTTCGTGCGATTACTCAAACAACAAAGAGTGCATTCAGTGGAACAACAAGCCAATCATGGGCACCAACTCAGCCAGCAGCAAGAACATTGTGCGAACAAACTTTAAGTCAGGCAGTTGTTTACTCAGATACATTTAAACTATACAGTGCAAATACAAGAGGCAGTGTATTAACATGTGGTATTACTCCTGCAGAAAATGGTAGTGACTTTGGTGGCAAAGCAACTAATCAGATACAACTTGATGTTGGCATCAGTGCATATAGTGCAACTCAAACTAACAGTTTAGTTTCAGAAGTTTATATGGCAAATGATTATTTTAGAAAAACTGTTCGTGGTTTATGTACAGGAACAAATGGTTTCTTAATGGTTACCACTAATAATATCATGATGTTAGGTGCAATTGTTCCAAGTCCAGATCCAACAGCACATGAACTAAGTTGCTATTCATCAGTGTTTACTAGTACGGATCAATTAAATGCATGTGCTGCTAAACCAAATATGTATGTGGTTGGTGGCGCAAATGGCAAGATGTTTTATAGCGCAACTGGTTATAACAATTGGACAGCAGCAACAACGCCAACTGATTTTGCAGGCAAAACAATTTATGACATTATCTATGTTACAAGTTTAAACTTGTTTGTTGCAGTTGGTGGAATCTTAAGTGGTCCAGTAACTGGTGGCACTGCTTTTATCATGACAAGTTCAGATGGTATTACTTGGACTACAAGATTAAATCAAACAAGCAAAAATGGATTATTATGTGTTGCATTTAACGGCACAACATTTATGGCAATTGGTAATAGTTTCTTGGTTGCAAATTCAACCAATGGAACAACTTGGACAAACAGTTATGCATCAGGTGGCAGTACTTTTGCAATGTATGGATTAACTTGGAATGCAACCAGTAATCTTTGGATAGCAGTTGGTGATAGTTATCCTGCAGGTGGTAATCGTGTTAGCAAGATCGTGACTACTCCAGATACAAACAATTGGACAGTAAGATATACGGGTGCGGCTAATACTAGTTTGCGCGGTGTTGCAAATTACTTTAATGTTTATAACGATAATTTTGCTGCAGGTGCTGAAGGTGAAATTGTTTATTCAAGTAATGGTACTACTTGGACAAGTCAACCAAGTCCATTTACTGGCACTTATAATCTTTGTAAACAATTTGATGGTAAGTTTTATTTGATGGGCGAAAATATCTTTTACAATAATGTAATAACAAGTCCACCATTAGTTTGGGATGTTAATGATGCAAGTCAAGTTTTTCAAGTTATTGCTTTTTGGGATACCTATAGAATTTGGAACTTTGGATCAAGCCCAAATAGTTCATATGATAATACTACACAAGCAGTACAAGATCAATTGCCAAACAATATTCCAGTTGCAGCAACAATAAAAACAGGTGCATATTTGGCAGGTGTTCCAGTAAAGTTTATTTTAGTAGCAGGAAATTTAAACAATCCATCAACCCCAGTAACTACTTTTGCAGGCAGAAAATCACTTGCAATCACAGAGTTCAAGGGTTGATAAATACAAATAGGAGATATAAAAATGAGTTTATTACTTAACGGCGCAAAAACTGCAACTATCGCAGGCGCTCCACTTCAGTGTGTTGAGATATACAATGGTGAGAGTTATACCTTTCCATTTACCTTTAAAGATAGTTCGGGTGCCGCTGTTAATATTACAGGTTGGACATTAGTACCAACGTGCAAATGGTATACTACTGTATTAACTTACGATAGTCCAACTGCAACTTCAACTACTGTTAATCTTACCAATTTAACATTGTTAAGCCCACAACCAACTGCACCTTCTGGGTTAGCAGCAGCAGTTACAAACGGAGCAGCAGGGGTTGGATACTTATATATCCCATCAACAATCAATGGTTCACAGACAATTGGTATTGATGCAAGTCCTGCATTGCTTGCAGTTGTTACTCTTACAGTTACACGCACTGATGGATTAAGTTCATTAAGTGATGTAAATAAAGAACCGATTGGCTTGATCATAAGGTACATCTAAAATGTCTGAAGTTAACTTACAATTTACAGTTAATTCATTCTCAAGTACAATGACAGTGGCTACCAATCAAATGGTAGTTAATCCTGTTTCAACTGACCTAACTGTGTTTGCTGGCTTTGCTGCATTTCCTCCACAAGGGGGAGCGGGCAATGGTCAAGTAATTTTTAATAATGCCGGCTTATTTGAAAGCAATATGGCATTTACTTTCAATAGCGCAATTGGTTCATTGGGTGTACCTTCAATTAATGTTGGTTCAATCAATGCTACCGGAAATCTTATTGTTGGTAATGTAACCAGTACTGGTAACTTATCTTTGTTTGGTAATGTAGATGCAAAATCAATTAACCTCAGTAATGGTGGTAATTTGGGGGCAATTACTGATCTTAGAATTGCTGGCGGCAGTGATGGTCAATATCTAAGAACAGATGGCAACGGTATTATTAGTTTCCAAACTTTAGCAGCATTGGGACCAACTGGATCATTACAGTTCAACAATGGAAATCTTATTGATGGTATTCCAAATGTTACGTATAGTGGCGGCAATCTTAATTTAGGTAATAGCAATACTGTTAAACTTACTGGTGGTACTAATGGTTATGTTTTACAAACTGATGGTACAGGTAACTTAACATGGATGCCACAAGCAGGTAATATTTTACCAGGTAACGGAATTCCAGGTGGTGCTAATTCACAAGTACAATTTAATAATGCAGGTATCTTTGGTGGAGACCCTGGCTTTACTTATGATAAAAATTCAGATACATTAAGTGTTGCAAATTTATCTGTTACTGGAAGCGTAATTGGAAGTTTAACAGGTAATGCAATATTTGATACACTTTCGGTTAACGGTACAACTCAGATTCAGCAAGGCTTTGAAAAAGCCAGTATTCAAACTGCTGCATTAACAGGTAATGTTGATTGGAATATTTTAGATGGTGCTGTTCAATTTTACACAGTTTCTTCTACTGGAAATTCAATTATCAATTTCAGAGGCAATTCAATAGTAACTTTTGATAATGCTGTTCCAACTGGAAAAAGCGTAACTGTTGCATTGTTATCTACTATGGGTGTTGGAAGATATTGGCCAACATCAATAAAAATTGATGGGACTGCTCAAACTGTAAAATATATTGATAGTGCTGCCCCAAGCAATTCTTCTCTTTATGCAAATAGTATTGCTTGTTTTAATTATACATTTATTAAAACCGCTACAAATGCTTTTACTGTCTTAGGTAGTTTCAATTCATTTATTTAAGATAACAAATAAAATATGCCATTAACAACAACAATCGGTGCATTCAGTAAACAAGCATTGGGATTATCAGCAGGTATTAACGGTAAAGGTTGGATTACTGTTGGATCAACTAGCCTACAAATAGATCAAGTATTTGGTGTTCTTGTTGATTCAAATAATAATGTTTATTTTCCTTCAACTGATCAAGAACAAACTGCCGGCGGTGCTCAAGATCAAGCCTTGTTAACAAAACTTAATAGCGAAGGCATTGTAAGTTTCAATAAGGTTTTACAAAATAGGGTCACTCCTACCCCTGCTTTAGATTCATCATTTTATAGTTCATCTATTGATAGTCTTAATAATGTAGTTGCAATTGGTAAAGCATTAAATCCAACAACTTCGCAAGTATCTGCAATTGCAGCAAGATATAATTCATCAGGAAATTTATTGTGGCAAAAATATCTTGGATCAAACACTGATGCAATTGATGTGGCTTGTACTTCTGATGGTAATAGTTATATAAGTGGTTTTACACAATCTAATCAAATTTATTCTGGGATTATTATAAAACTTAATTCTAGCGGTACTGTTCAATGGTCAAAAAGCATAACCGAGCCAAATTCTGGTCAATATATATCTAGATCAGTTAGAAGTGTTACCGTTGATAGCGCAGGAGATGTTTATGCTTTTTATCAGGATGCGATAGTTGGTTCTTATATTTTCAAATTTAGTTCAAATGGAACATTCGTTTGGCAAAAAAAAATAAGTAATACTACTACTTTTCCTGATACATTTGCATTAAGTTGTGATGGCAATTACGTATGTGCCGTATATGATTCTGGTTATTATGTGTTTAATAGTAGCGGAACAATTTTACGACAAAAACAAATTACTGGAGATGGTATTGTTAAAGGTGCTGTATTTGATAGTTCCGGCAACATATATATTACAAAAGAGATTAGTTTGGCTGGTGCATCCAAAACTATCGTGATGGGAATTTCACAAACTGATCAATTATTGTTTGCTAATCAAATCTCAGTTGATAATCGTGAAATGAATCCTAGAGGTATTGCATTTAAAAATAACTTTTTATATGTTACAACGTTTGCTTCACCCGGATCAACGTTGGAAACTTGGGTTTTTAAATTACCCGGTAGTGGTGCTATTCCAAAACGTGGAGTTTATGCAATTGTATATTTGACGAATACTTATCTTTGTAGATATAGTAACAGTTCACAAACATTATCAACTGGATCAATTTCACTAACAACTAGCACCTTGATTTTTACTTCTCCTACTATAGCAGTAACTTCAAGTACATTAACTGATACAAGTAGTGTTTGGAATGCAGTAACCAAACCAATTTAACGTAGCATAAATAGATATAGACACCCTTGATGCGAAGTGGCGCATTTGGGGTCAACATGCGAGACAGCAGAGGAGAACTAAAAATGGCAAAATTCGCCAACGACACCCTTACCCAAGTTGCGGGATTTGATGGACAAATCTTAGCACAAGAACTTGTGTACAATCAAAAAGACTTTTGGAATCAAACTTGGAGCACCAATGTTAATGGAGTCACAACTCCCATTGACTTAACTGGTGTTACGATTGATGCCCAAATAATCCGCAGAACAATCACTGATCTTCAAGACGGCAGATATGGTCTTGAATTCAACATCTTTGATTATCCAGGTGCAATACCTATCTCAATGACAATTACCAATCGTATTGATGCTCAAGGCAAGTTTACTCTTGTAATTGACGATGCAACTTGGAATGTAATGGCAGATGATCCTGAACTAAACATTGCAGTCAATGATCCAGTTTGCTTTAGTGGTAGAATTAAACTAAGTTTTCCAAGTGTTGGAACAACACCAGCATTTGATGAGCAAGTATTCTTGCTATTCTTAATTCGCAGTGATGGAGTTGTAAACTAAAATGGCTCAACAAATAACAATAAATTCAGAGAATAAATCCATTGAAGTTAGCATCACTGCGAAAAGTAATATCTCATTGGAAGTTTCAAGAGCAGTCAGTACAACTGGTGTTCAGAATATTACTGCTGGCAATAATATTCAAGTTTCTAATGCTACTGGTAATATATCAATTGCAACTACAAACGCAATGTCAGTTAGTGGTAACATTACTGCAAACTATTTTATTGGTAACGGCAGTCAGTTAACTGGTTTACCTGAACAATATGGCAATGCTAACGTTGCTGCTTATATGCCAACTTATTTGAATGGCAATATATCAAGCAACATGATTCCAACAGGAAATCTTGTTTACAATCTTGGTAGTGCAACTCATCGCTGGAAAGATTTGTATTTAAGTGGCAATACAATTTATCTTGGTAATTCAACAATCAGTTCAGGTCCAAATGGCATCAGCGTAAGTGGTAACTTATCAGGTGATGGTTCACAACTTACACATTTGAATGCTGCTAATGTTGAAGGTACCTTTGCAAATATCGCAATTGCGGTTGCTAACTTGCATGTTGCAGGTGGATCCAATTCATATGTATTGCAAACAAATGGTTCAGGTAATTTATCGTGGACTGCAAAAGATACAGGACCTCAAGGACCTCAAGGCCCACAAGGCATTCAAGGTGAACAGGGCATTAAAGGGGATACTGGTGACACTGGCGCAACTGGTGCTACCGGACCTCAAGGTATTGAAGGCCCACAGGGCCCACAAGGCATTCAAGGTGAACAGGGCTTTCAAGGACCGCAGGGCCCACAAGGAGATACAGGTGCAACTGGTGCAACTGGTGATCAAGGACCACAAGGACCGCAGGGCCCACAGGGTGAACAGGGCATTCAAGGTATAACTGGCGATACTGGCCCACAAGGTCCTCAGGGTATTCAAGGTGAAACTGGTATTGGTATCAATCTTAAAGGTGAAGTTGCAACTCCAGAAAATTTACCAACAACTGGTAATGTTCAAGGTGATAGTTATGTTGTTACAAGCACTGGTAATTTATATACTTGGGATAGTACTCAGTGGATTGATGTTGGACAAATTGTAGGTCCACAGGGACCACAAGGAGATACTGGCGCAACTGGCGCACAAGGTCCACAAGGAGATACTGGCGCAACTGGCGCACAGGGACCACAAGGTATTCAGGGTATTACTGGTGACACTGGACCAACTGGTGCTACAGGTGCAACTGGTCCTCAAGGCTCACAAGGCATTCAAGGTATTCAAGGTGAACGAGGTATTCAAGGTATTCAAGGAGCGACGGGTGCTACAGGTGCTACAGGAGCAACGGGTGCTACTGGTAGTGCTGGACAAGGTTTTAGATTTTTAGGTGATTGGGTTAATTATTATTTCTATTCTCCATATGATGTGGTTGTTTATTCTGGTGAGAGTTATGTAAATAAAGTTGCAAGTATTTCAAATTTACCAACTAATACAACCTATTGGACTAAAATGGCAGCCAAAGGCGCTGATGGTGCTACAGGTGCAACTGGTGCAACTGGTGCAACTGGTGCAACTGGTCCAGGTGTTGCTGCAGGTGGTACTGCTGGTCAAGTTCTTAGTAAAGTAGATTCAACTAATTTTAATACTCAATGGATTAACTTACCTGCTTATGATGCTAACTATGCAAACTTTGCTGGTACTGCATTCTCAGTATCAGGTTCAAATGTATCAGGTGCAGTAGGACTTGCAACATTTGCCACAACAGCAAATGCAGTAACGGGTGCAAATGTAAGTGGTACTGTAGCAAATGCAACTTATGCAATCACTGCAGGAACTGCTTATTCAGTAAATGCTGCAAATATCAGTGGTACAGTTAATCTTGCTAATTTTGCTACAACAGCAAATGCAGTAGCAGTTGGTAATGTTGTTGGCTTAGGCAATATTGCAACTGTGAATTTAAATGGTAATGCAAGCCAAGTTCTTTATGGCAATGGCGTATTTGCTGCTGCTGGTGGCGGTGGTTCAGGTACCCCAGGTGGTGCTAATACTCAACTACAATTTAACAATTCAGGTGCCTTTGGTGGGATAAGTAATGTTACATTTGATGGTTCAAACTTATCATTAGGTAGTGTAAGTACAATCAAGATTGCTGGTGGTAGTTCAAGTTATGTATTACAAACAGATGGCTCAGGAAATCTTTCTTGGGTAGCACAATCAGGTGGCGGTGGTGGAGCAGGTGAAACATTCAATCCATTCTTGCTTGCAGGAATGTAAAATAATTTAAGGAAAAAGAAATGGCTAGTTCATATAAAGTTTTAGGTCAAGTAGTTCCAGCAGCGACCACTGCTACCACATTATACACCGTACCAAGTGCTACTCAAGCAGTAGCAAGTACATTAACAATTTGTAACCAAGGAGTTACAACAACAGTTAGAGTTGCAGTAAGACCAGCAGGTGCTGCTCTTGCCTTGCAACATTATATTGTATATGAAACATATGTAAACTCAAATGATACATTGTTTTTAACAATTGGTGTTGCATTAGCAACTACTGATATTGTTACTGTTTATGCAGGTACTGCAAACGTTTCTTTTGGATTGTTTGGTTCGGAGATTGCATAATGACTGTTGCATATACAAGTCAAAAAACTATTGGATCAAAGGATATTCCTCCTTCACGTTCATTTAGTTTAACTAGCCCATCAAACACTTATACAAGACCAAGTGATTGGCTAACATTGCCAACCATTTCAACATCTGATCAAAAGTTTGTTGGATTACATGCAGTTCATGATAATGCTAGTAATTATGTAGCATTGAGTGCAACTGTTCCTACAGGCAGTTTTCAGGTTGATTGGGGCGATGGTACTGCACCACAAACTTATGCAACTGGAGCAACTGCACAATATAATTATACCTATTCAACAATTTCAAATTCAACTATCTCAACCCGTGGTTACAAACAAGTTATTGTTACTGTAACTCCTGTTGGAGCGGGATTGTTAACAGTAGTTGATTTAAATAAAAAGTTTATTAACGTTCCTGCACTTCCAGCATATACAGCAAAATGGTTAGATATTGCAGTAGGTTCTCCAAATTTAACAACTTATACTATTGCGGGTTCAAGTCCAGTTATTTCATTCTCACTATTAGAGCAAGCATCAATTATAAAAACTGCTGCAAATTCTACAGGTTTTTTCAATTATATGTTTATGACTTTGCCTGCATTAAAAAGTGTTCCGGTTCTTGCTGGACCTGATAATTGGAATGCTGCAAATGGTATGTTTGCAAGTTGCTTTAGTTTAGTTTATCTGCCAAGTTTACCACCAACAAGTGCAAGTTCATTTGGTGGAAGTACTATGTTTCAAAACTGTTATAGTTTATCACAATTTCCAACAATACCAACTCAATGTGATAGTGGAACAAACATGTTTGCACAATGCTATAATATGGCAATTGCTCCTGCAATTACTTTTAGAAATGCCAGTTCATTAGCACTTGCTTACAATACTTGCACGAAATTAGTTGATGCAAGCCAAATTAAAATCTTAAATTTAGGTGGTAGTACTTCATTCAATTCATTTTTTAATGGTTGTTCAAGTTTGGTTAATGCACCATATTTAGATACAATTAATGCTAATGATATGTCTAGTATGTTTTCAGGTTGTGTAAGTTTAAAATCAGTTCCATTATATAATACTAAAACCAATGCTACTTTTACAAGTATGTTTAGTGGATGCAGAGCATTGGAAACCGTTCCATTATTTGATATGGTATATACTTCCAATGTTGTTACTATTACAAATATGTTTTTAAATTGTACATCATTAACTAAAATTCCAAATTTTAATTTTTCAAAAGTTAATGCAGCCGTTACAACTTTTTCAGGTTGTATTTCATTAAAAACAGTTCCGGATTTGAATTTAGAAAATGTAAACTTTTTAACTGGTTTTTTAAGTGGTTGCACTTCTCTTGAGACTGTTGGTAATTTAACAACTACTAAAAATAGTGGTTTAGATAGTACCTTTTCAAATTGTGTAAATTTAAAAGTTGCACCAACTATGGATACTGCAAATGTAACTACTTTTATTAGTGCATTTAATGGTTGTACTGCATTAACTTCAGTTCCATTATATAATACAAGCAATTCAGTTAACTTTAATTCAATGTTTGCTAGTACTCAAAACTTAAGTACTATTCCAGCATTTGATATGTCAAAAGCCACACAGGCTACAAGCATGTTTAATACGTCAAAAATTATAACAGTGCCTGATCTTAATACTGCAAACATGACAAATTTTACAAATATGTTTAATGGTTGTACATCATTAATTAAAGCACCTGGATTAGATACTTCAAAGGCAACAAATATTACAACATTATTTACAACTTGCCCTGCTTTAATTTCAATACCTACATATAATTGTTCAAATGTAACAACTTCACCGGCAGCGTTTACTTCAGGTGCGGTTTCATTAAGTGCAGTTGGTATTACTGGATTAAAATTAACTCACAGTTATGCAACTAACCTTTTAAACAAAGATGCATTAGAAACAATTTGTGCGAACCTTGGAGTTGCAGCAACTACACAAACATTAACTATTTCTAGTAATCCTGGTGCAGATACTGCAGTTACTGTTTCAGCAGCAACTATTAGTATTAATAGTGTTGATGCATCAAGTACTACTGGAGTATTAGTTGGTATGTATGCATATGGTAATGGTACTAATTCGCTTACTGCAAACTTTTTAAGTTCAACTAGTGAATTTCAAGTTCCATCATTCAATGCGATTGAGCCGGGCGATGGTATCATGTTTGGATTTACAGCATTTACTGTTAACCCAGGATTAACTGTTAACCAAACTTATTATTCAGTTAACTCAAGATCAGGTGGCTATTTTAAATTATCATTGACTCCGGGTGGTGCACCAATCACATTGACTGCAAGTTCAAGCGGGACAATAACTTATGCAAATTATGTTACCGCAGTAAGTACAAATAATGTAACATTAAAACTTCCAGGAACTTCAGGCAGCGGATTATCGGTTCAATTTAGAAAACTAAATACTCATGCAGCCAGAATAAAGAACTGGACAGTTACAGGATAATTTATGGAAAATGGATTTTACGCAGTTATTGATGATCAACTTCAATTTGGACAAATGGTATCGTTTGTTGATAATACCGTGCTTGTTGTGGAATTAAAGGATACTTATACCTATCCAATACAAGGTTGGTATTACTTTGACACTAGACAAGAAGCCCGCACATTCTTTAACGTTGTTGAGGAGGAGCAATCAAATGGTTGATTTTTCAACAAGCCAATTAACTTGGATAATTATTGGTGCTTGTAGTTTGGGTGGTACAGGGTATGTTTCAATGAGTGATACGGTTAGTGCAGTTGATAAGAAATTGGCTGTGTCAATCAACCAACAAGAAGCATATGGTAAATCTATTGAGGCAATGCAAAAGCAATTGGACCGTATTGAACAAAAAATAAACGAAACTCAAAGAAGATAAATATCTATGTATGAGGGCAGATTATTACGCCATAATGATTTCCTTTTTAAACCTCATACTTTCCGTTAGTAAAAAAGCCCAGATCAAAAGTCTGGGCTTTTCCTATTATACTTTAGTATTCTCTATTTGTTTTTCAAGCATTTAAATAATCATGTGTTCATTCTTTTTACATTAAAAATCTAAAATAGATTTTTGGGGCAGACTTTACCGTCTGCTCTTTTTTTTATTTGTACAAATTCAACATCATTTGATATTGTATGTACAATTCATTTAATTGAGGATTTTGTTTTCTGATTTCTCTTTCCCGTTCTGACTTAGTTGCTTCACAGATCAACTTATCTACCCGTGATTCTGGCATATAAATCGCAACAACATCTTCTTGTTGAAAGGGCAATTGATTACTTTTAGGTCCAACATACATTGGTACTTGACTGAATATGTTTACCTTTCGGTAAGTTCTTTCTACTGTACATTGGTACAATTTACTGAACAACTCATCATTCATGGCAGCACCTTTGTATAATACACATTACCAACTTTGCGTGTAACAAGTGTTGTGCGGCTGCCACCACAAAAGTTTGGCATTGTCCAGTTGGGATCATTGATAGCATTCTGACATGGATCGCGACGATCATAATAGCCACCAACAATTTCAACGTAGCCAGCGCATCCAGTTGTAATCAGTGTAATCAAAAAGGTTAATAATACTCGCATTAGAATTCCTCATTAGGTGATACTAGTTATGCTTTTGATTCAATTTCTTGCCAAGCACGAGCCCGCAATACTTCTAACAGATTTTCAATCTCATCAATATATTCTAAACAATCTTGCCCGCGTGTACGATTGAGGTTGTATACATGCTCATCAATTTGATCAAGCAATCCCAAAATAGTATTTCTGTTAAGACGCTCAAACATAGAATCAGTCATTTGTTACTCCTAAAATTAAAAATATTCCCGCAAGTAGTTTAAATTGAACTCATTGATAGTTTTATCATCATCTTTTCTGTCAAGACGAGTGAACCAACGCAAGTCACTGGTGAGTTCTAACAATAAATCAATTTCATAGTCAGTACCATAATTATACTCGTCTCCTACGCTGAAGTCATCAGTTGATTCGTCATTGGACAATGTATTGATTGCTTGAGCAAGTTCATTGAACAAATCTTGGCTTGAATTATATTCTTCAAGCAACTTGATTTTTTCTTCAATGCGGCGTGCTTTTTCACGGTTGCGACATTCTGTGTTGATTTGGTCTTGAGACTTTGTAGCAACTAGCATGTTGAACTCCAAGTAATTAAGAAAGAATAAACATTATATTACACAACTGATTTATCGTCAACCTACTATGTTGTATTTACGCAACAACTTCTTGTGTAATTTCATCAATTGCAGACTGACACGTGATGAACATATCTTCCATCAAACAAAATTGCTCCTCTGTGCAATTTTCTGCAAACATTTGGTTGTCAATCATTTCACGCAAATCAAGAAGATGTTTAAGAGCAGTAGTCATTTTGAACTCCAAGTAATTAAGAAAGAATAGACAGTATATGTTAGATTGGATTTAATGTCAAGTTTACCAAGCAAGTACATATTGCACAAAAATAAAATGTCCATAAATCACAGAAGCAGCAATTGCTAAAACAATAAGGGTGCTAACTAACTTTATACCAAAACTTAATTCAGGCTTTTTATTGTACTTAGACATAACAAACTCCTAGTGATCAAGAAAGAATAGACATTATATGTTAGATTGGATTTAATGTCAACCTACCCAAATAGTTGTAAAAAGTGCAAAAAAAGTTGACATTTTATCTGTTTTTCTGTACATTAGATAAATACTATGCGCTGTTTTAAGAGTCCAGCGTGACGTAAATTACCTTTGTAATCAGATGCCCATTGTTAGCGCAGTGGGCATCATCTTCGCTAAAAGAGATTATTAGGGTGTCATTTATAAAGGAGAAATAAAATGATAACTTTAGACCAAAGAGGCTGTGGACAAGGCAAAACTACCACAGGTATCTATAACAGAATCGTAGCAAACGAATCAGCAAATATAAAAACATTAATAGTTGTTCCAAGTATAAATTTAATGGAGCAATACAAAAAGCATTTACCTGATGCTCAAATCATCAATAGCAGTTTATACAATAAAAAGCATTTTGATTTAGGGTTATGCCAGTTCAAATCAACTGTTGAAGCATTCCTAGATACAGTTCGTAATTCAAATAAAACAGTCATTGTAATTACCCATTCAACATTTCTAATGCTACCAAAAATAGGTGAGCGTAAAAATTATGATTTAATTATTGATGAAGCAATTGAAGATATTATCCATCTTACTAAAGTTGTTACAATCAAAAACGATGTATGGAAACCCAATCTTGATTTACTTAACATATTTGAATTCAAAGATAATATTCATCGGGAAATGATTGAACTACAAGCAGATGATGATAATGATTGGTATGAACTAATCCAATTCCGTGAAGCCACTGATAATCTATTTACAGATAGTCCTAGTTTTAAAGCAATCACTGACAAGAACTTTATTCCACATGTTACGGGTTTAGGCTGGAGTCTACTGAATGGACAGACAGGTGGCGAACTTAGTATAGTTAGCACTTTGAATCCTGATGTACTTAGAAATTGGAAATCAGTTTACATTGCATGCGCTGCATTTCAATATACTAAAATGTATCATTGGATGCGTTTTTATGATTTTGAAATGTACACCCCAAGCAGTTATCGCTTTAAACCACATGATTGTAATATCAAATTATTCACAAGCAATAACAATAAATTTAAGTGGAGTAATTCCAAACGCGAAACTTATCCTGAAATACTTAAGAAATTTCATGAGGAAGTTATTGCTCACACCAAAGATGAACGAATTCTTGCACTAAGAAATAATGGTGAGAGTCAACATTTGGGTGACTTGGAACGTAAAGTTAACCATAATGTTCATGGCTTAAATGATTTACAGGAATATACAAATGTAAGTTTAGAATCTGCTTTAATTCCGGATCCACGAATTAAAAAATTCATATTGGATAATTGGTTGCAGTCCATGACAAGAACTCAACAAAATAAAGCATTGATCCATATGCAAGCAGGTCATTTGTTTTATCAAGTGATTATGAGAACTCGTTTGCGTTCCTTGGAGTATGCAAATGAGCAAATTAAAGTATTTGTACCTGATCAAGATACAGGTGTTTGTATTACTGATTATTTCAATCCAGAAGGAATTGATCCACATGAAATGGATATTACTAGTGGTATTAAGTTCAAACCAAGAGGTCAACCCGAAAAGGAAGTAAAATTAACACCCGCAGAGAAGCAAAAGAGATATAGAGAAAAGAAAAAAGAAACTTAATTGGTAAAGGCGTTACTTTTAATCCGTATAGAGTATATAGAGAATAAAAGTAACGGAATTGCGTTTTTGACTTGCTTTTGTACTTCTACAGCACTACGTAGCCAGGATGGCGAAACAAATAAGGAATCAATATGTCGGGTAAGTATACAGGGGCAATTACATCAAATGACTTGAGTACAAGTCTTAATAGAAGAATCAAACTAAATCAACCTAGTTTGCGTTTGATTAGCAAGTGGTATCAAGAATGGCTTGAACAGGGGTTAGATAAAAGAATTACATTCCAAAACTATAGAAAAGAAAAATATAAGCAATACTATTCAGTAAAACGCAAAAACTAGCCAAAAAACACCCTTAATCCGGTGTTTTACCCAAAGTACAATAAATATTATTATAGGGAGTGCTATAATGATAAAAATATTTTATGACGTAAAAACAACAAGCGCAACAACAACTTACATGACAATTGAAAAACGAGATTGGGATTACTTGATTGCACAAATCATAGGGATACAATCGTATATGTCCGAGTTATCAATTTGTTCACAGATTGATGTAAAAGACTTGACTAAATGGTACACAAAGCCCAACAAGAGTTTGCCATTTCACAGCAAGTTTAAAAAGCATAATTCACCACAGTCATTTATCAGTGGTATGCTAAACAATCATTTATACAATGGACAACGAGATTGTTCAGAGATTCAAGCACAACACTTGCAAATGATCATTAATACTTTCGTTGGAATTGTAGATGCACTCAAAGACTTAAAAATAGATTTACAAAAGAACTCAACATTAGATACAATAATGTTCACCGAAAACTTATGGAGTAAAGAATGACTAGAAGAATCTTTCGCGTATTAACAGTTAAGCACAAAGACTATGAAGAAGGTTATGTGTTTAATATTACCCTAGATGAAAACAATGTTGCAATGTTGCGTCAAATATGGCAAACAATTGATCTTGAGGGTGAAGTAGTTCAAACGCTAATTGATGTGGATAATATTTGCGAAATGATGGCAGAGAAAAATTCAAGTGATGTGTTAATCAGCGAATTGCCTGCACTGTTTGATGTATACAAAAACATTCTTGATCCAGAACAAATCCAAGAATACCTTGAAGAAACTGAGAATTATCTTGAAGATGAAATGATGGAAATGATTGACCCAAGAGCATTAATCAAAGCAAATGACAAAGCACTTGAAGTCACTCAGATGCATAGCGATATCATTGAACAAATGACTAAAAAATGAAAACGCTTTATATAAAAAATCGTGTATTCTCAATGGATGAACTTGACCTCGTACTTAAGT
>Ga0208426_1000046_pt1 | contig 30742 bp, 25 predicted proteins | sample DEB19_08_DNA_6_FD_184524 | JGI IMG/M metagenome (GOLD analysis project Ga0208426, IMG submission 184524) | Aqueous microbial communities from the Delaware River and Bay under freshwater to marine salinity gradient to study organic matter... | ecosystem: Environmental > Aquatic > Marine > Coastal...
CGTTAATATTCATAAACTAAGAAGGGGGATTAGATATACATTTACTACTACACGCGGATCTACATTTAGAGCGACACTTGATACTTACCAATCAATCAATGGTATTGCTAAGTTGGCCTTGCGATTACGATGTGTAGAAAGACTAGCCGGCTTCCTCTGTATACCAATTTCACATATAAAATCTGTGCGTGCTTTTGCCTTGACTAACTCTATCGTACATTTTCCATATCTCATACCGGAAGTCAGCATGATTATAAACCAATACCTTTGATAAATAAATTGTAATGAATTAATTTATAAATATAATATAGCCGACGAATGTTAGAACTCACCGATTTAAATACTTTTTTGAAAATATTTGCCGGTAACAATATCACATTTACACAGTTTATTAATAAAGCCCAAGTTCGCGTTGGCAATAACCTTCGTCCATTGAAAGATTACAAGTTAGCCAAGAATATTCATATAGACGACATCAAAACTCTTTTTCATCTCATAGAGAACCGTGACGACTACCTAACTCGCTTTTACAATATGTCTCTTCGTGTTCAACCCAGCAATTATATCATTCGCGACCAAGTCTCGCCCATGAAAAGCAAAGCCATGAATAATAATGAACACCCATTATTCAAGAACTTCATTCGCAATCTTCATTTGTTAGATATTTTACAGAATACAAAATCAGGTATTGAGAACATACCAACCTTTATGGACGTATTAAAAGACCTTTATTTGAAGAATATTATTGATTATAAAATATTAACTCCAAGTTCTCTTCATTATATGAACGAAGGTAGGTTAGGCAGTGTGTTCTCTTCGTACTATTTTAGAGCCTCTATTATGAACCCATTTCTAGTATATTCATTAAACCATTCGCTGTTAAAAGGTACCAAAATATTCACACCGACACTTGGCTGGACTTCCTATTGCTATGGATTTTTAGAATGTCCCAGCGTAGTTGAATATGTGGGAACCGATGTCATACCCAGCGTCTGCAAAAAAACTGCCCAGTTCGCGAAAGAACATTCTCCAAACACGACTGTGGACATTTATTGCAAACCATCTGAACAGTTGTTTAAATCAAAGGTCTTTATGGATAAATACAAGAACCATTTTGATGTTGTGTTTTTTAGTCCTCCTTATTATCGTCTTGAATTATATGATGGGGAGAACCAAAGCACTACAAAATATGATACATATGAAAAATGGCTAGACAAATACTGGAATGCCACCATTCAACTATGTCAGCATGTTCTCCAACCGGGCGGTCGGTTGTGTTATATTTTATCGGGTTATGGTTCAGAAAATACAAAAGAGAATTACAAGTTGTTAGACGATATGAATAATATCACCAAAAGGTATTTTGCCTTCAAGGGCAAGCAACCCATGTATAACAAGAACGTTCACGTGACAGCCCATCGTGAGACAGAAGAACAAATTATGTTGTTTGTTAAAAAATAATTATAAATCATATTACATCTTATTGTCATAATATGATTATTGTTGTTTGTGCATGAATTGATACGTATATAAAGTATCTAATATTACGCCCGATATACTAAATGCATATAACGCATACTCTATGGTTGATTTGTTTTCTATTGTGTAAAAATAATACGATAATAACACAAAAAAGGGTATTGCTACCATGTCTCCATACCGGCTGATATTCTTTATGAAATCTTTCATTCTATAAAATAACCCTATATTTTTTAAGCCAAGTCCGCAAGTATTTCTGCTGGATAATTCATATCTTTCAATACACGGACGCCGCCTTTCAATTTAGATATACCAAGTTTCATCTTGTATTTATAATCAAAATTTCCGTCAGGGAGAACATCTACCACCATCTTATAATTTTTTACTGTCTTGGATTTATTGAAATGTTTACAGATTTTTACATAATGGGTTGTTAACATAAATCTTACATTTGGATACTTAGATAAATATGATAAAAATGCTTTGCCTGCCTGAGCAGCCTCTTCGGGGTTTGTCCCGCTATATAATTCATCAAAGATGCAGAAATGCCGGCTCTTTGTTGTGTCTAGGTTCTCGTTAATAATATCAATAATGTCTTTGCACCTTCGCGATTCCGCTTGGAACAAACTATCCCGTTCTGATGTATCTGGTATGTTCAAATATGAATGAATATGTGTATATGGATTGATTGTTGCAGATGTATAAAACCCACACCCCACCTGTTGTGAGAATATAACATTCACAGTAGTTGTTTTCAAAATCGTGGTTTTACCCGCTTTGTTCGGAGCACTAATGATAATGTTCTCTTTCAATGAACAATCATTATTTACAGCATCTTCATTCATTAGAGGAGGGTAATATTGTTTCTTGAAATCACATTCACCCATCTTATCAAAGCTAGCGAAATTTACAACGCCAGATTGAACATTTTTATGTACACCTCCTAGATTATTCATGTAACCTTCAAACCCCATTGCAAATCGCAGACATTCTTCATACTCCGGGTTCTCATATAACTGATAAAAATGTGTTAATAGTTCTCCGTTATTCATAAACGACGACAATGTATGTTGATATGGGTGTATCTTACTTATTTTCGTTTGTAGACGCTTCAATCTATCACATTGAACACGAACATTCTCGCAAAAACTGTTATATGAGCTACATTTTTCAGATATTAGTAAGAAGTTCTCCATACTATCAATTGAATGTTCTGTAAAATGTCTGATATCAATTATGAGGTTAGTTATTTTAGTAATATTCCTGTAATAACGAACACACGCATTTGCATTCTGGTATATTTGCAAGCCATATAATCCCAATGTTACCAGTAAATATACGACTTTGTCCCAACTAAAAGACTGCAAACTCATCAGCGTTTTTCCAATGAAATGATGTTTAGCAATATTCATTAATACTTCCTTATATGTTTCAAATGAAATCGGTACACCTTGCATTTTCAACAATAGAAATGGGAACAATAGAAATATAAAAGGCAATAATAAGCTTATCGCTGGCGACAAGACGTTCATAAATGACAGCAATAGTAAAAACGGGGGTGACCGATTTAGATCTTTTAATATGTCCCAATCCATATAACCGTAACGCTCTGTAAATGTCGTGTCTTGTTTAACACAATCCCATATCTCAAATATGCGAGTACAATCTACCGGGTTCTCCCTTTTGATACATTTGTTATATTGGTCTAGGTTCTCTATAATACATTTTGTATCATTCAAATATAGAGTGTTTGTTGTATATGTCTTTCCCCAAGAAGGGATTAATAGTTTGCCAAATGCATTCGTCGGCTGAAATAGATACTCATACATTCCCATACGAGAACTCTGCCCAACTAATTCTAAATCACTTGACACAATCGGGGACAATGCAAACTTATAAGAAGGATCCAAATAGTCTATCGGTAATTTAAATGACTGTATCTGGCTTGTTTGATAAGACGTATATTTGACTTGTACACTATCCGGTTGATTTGAAGAAACATCTATGCCCGCCGCACTTACGGCCTTGTTACTTGTTTTCGGCGAGAGGTGTTTCATTATCTGATCGTATATCTCCATAATATATCTATCTACATATTTGAATTCTACCTTATGAACGAGACATAAAATTGAATACTTTTTTTTGTGAATGTTATTATATCACTATTATGCCAGATATATTAAGGGACGATGCAATCAATTAAGAAACGCGTCGCGTTTGAGGACAACATTATGATCAGGCATTATGAATATTTCAGAGAAGAAGAGATGGAAGAAAAACTTGGAAAAGATTGGCAACGGACACAGGATTTGACGTGTCGCGAGTTCATGCTTCCAGTAGAAAAAGGTGGGTGTGGACGAAACTGGCACGTATTACAGTATAAATTGGATAAATTGGGAGAACCTTGTTGGCGGATGATTGGAATGCTGTGGCATAGTTTGCACCCTTGTGCTAAACGATTAGAAGAAGATAGTGATGATGGTAGCAGCGACGATGAATATATAATTGCCGATGGCGGTGGCATTAGCAGTAGCAGTAGCATTAGCAGTAGCAGTAGCATTAGTAGCAGTAGCAGCGACAATTACGAAGATGATATTGAAGACGACGATAGTGATTATGACGACAAAGAAAATAATATACATAACCAACAAGATGATACTATATTCCACTTTCAATACAAATAAAAACGAAACGACTGGTGTATTGCACATATTGTATTTTTTATTCACGAACATATATGATTTTTAGCTTATTCAATATGTAAAAATTACATCTTATCTAATTGCATCAATAAATGCATATAAAAATATGCTTTCATATCATATATAGTAACACCTATAAATGGCAATATACAAGGTTGCCGACTATGTTGCATTAACGGCGAATATGACATATACTTTGCCAGAACCCGTCTTAATTATTATTAAGCAATTGGCGGTTGAGCTGGGTGTGTCTACGACATATTCAGAGCCGATAAGAGATAATAATGTTGACCGCGACAAACGCTCGGCGCTAAAACGAGGACGTTTAGTGAATAATAATCAAAATGGCTGGGACAAACAGATACAGTTCAAGACAACGGAGATTGTAAAAAAAGAAGGGATAGATAAGCTATTTACAGATATTAAGGGAGCGCTTAACAAGTTATCTATTAAGAATTACGAAACCATTGAACAATCATTGTTTGATTATATTGACAACATATATCAACACCCAGACTTTGATAATGAACCGGTTGTTACGAAGATTGCTTCATTAATATTTGATTTTGCTTGTATCAATAAAACTCATTCTGAATTATATGCAAAATTATACCGTAAATTGACAGATAATCGCCCAGAGTTCTCTGCCCCAGTATATGCATTGAAGGCAACTTATGTAACTAGTTTTGACAATATTGTTTATGTTGATCCTGATGCGGATTATAATAGATTTTGTGAAATCACAAAGGAAAACGACAGACGTAAATCTATTTCGGTATTTTTAGTAAATTTAATGAATAATAAACTTATTTCAACTGACGATATCGTAGACATTCTCACAACAATCACAAACCGAGTAGTTGTTGCGACTGATGTTGATGGACAGATGCATTATGTTGAAGAACTGATTGAGGTTCTTAATGTATATGTAAAAGCAGCTTTTGGATATTTACGAGAACATTCCGGTTGGAATAATGTCAGTGCCCATATTTACCAATATGCTACATACAAAGCAAAAGAACACGCCGGCTTGTCTAGCCGTATTATATTTAAGTATATGGATATGAAGGACATTATGGTCAAGTCCTCGTAAATGTATACATTTACAAACAAGATAAAAATGTAATATATTGTTATGTTATATTACATTCTCGCATGGTGAAATCTCAATTATATCCAGATAAAATTAATTACAATGAGAACAAAGCGGTAGACGACGCTGATGTAGGACAATCTTCATCTATATATGATGTAGACCTCTTTGGAATTCCGGTACAAATTGCTATCGGCAAAGAGAAGCATACCTATTCTGCACATAATGTTGTTTATTTTTCCATTTACTTAATGATTGATGATGTAGTACAAGCCAGGATTGGCGTTGTAGAATTCCCGAGTAATAAGCTTATTTCTAGTCTGGACGAAGACGGAGATATCATAATAGGAAATGGACAATCTATTTACTTTATTACAAAAGATTACTTACATAAGTTAATAGATGGACAGAAACGTAATAATGCCGACAAAAATAATGAACCTGAAACCGACGCGGAAATTGCAGAAATAGAAAAAATGCCGGCTGCTAACATTGACAATGATGTGATTGTTATAGATAATACATCTCCCTCTCCTATTTCTGATGATGAAATTGATGTGATGAAAATAAATATAGATGTAAACAAGAAGGCAACTGTAGCCAAAACGAATGACGCGGCACTTGAAGACGGAATATTTGAAGAAATTCCCGGATTTGAAGCACCCGATATGTTGCTAGAAGAAACCAGCACTATGTCCGAAACAAACAAGCAATCATACAAACCTTCGGCAAGGGACCAATGGATCGCTAAATTTATGAAAAATACCAAATATGATATTGTAGATAATGAGGGGTGTGGTGACTGTTTCTTTGCAGTTATACGTGACGCATTTGCAAAAGTTGGCAAAAAAACTACTGTGACAAAACTTCGCGCAATATTGTCGGACGCCGTTACAGAGAACGTTTTTAAGGAATACCGTACTCTGTATGATGCGTTTAATGGCCAATACCAAGAATTAGAAAATGTGTTGAAGATATTGAAGAAAAGCAGCAAGACCTTAAAAGACCGTAGTGAGAAAAGTAAGGATAAAAATGAGACAACGCTCATTTTAAATGAGGCAGGTAGCGTCGTTGAGAAATATAAACAAGTTACTATTGACAAAAAATCGGCCAAATTGTTACTAGATGAATTTGACTATATGAAGAATATTCGCAGTATTGACGACTTCAAAGCATATATCAAAACAAGTGATTATTGGGCTGATACTTGGGCAATCTCTACTCTTGAACGTGTCTTGAATATTAAGATTGTTCTGTTATCTAGTCTCTCATATAGAGCAGGCGACTTGGACTCCGTCCTAAATTGTGGTCAATTGAACGATACTGACATTGAACGCCAAGGTTATTTCAAACCCGACTACTACATACTAGCCGAGTATACTGGCCATCATTATAAATTAATTACATATAAGGAAAAACATCTATTCAAGTTCTCGGAATTACCTTACGATATCAAAGCATTAATTATCAACAAATGCTTAGAGCGTAACTCTGGACCGTACTACTTAATACAAGACTTTCGTAACATGAAACTGAAACTAGGTCTAGATGCAAATGAAGGAGAACCTACTGTAAATGAAGACGACTATATACATACAGAACTCTTTGACCCGAATACTGTATTCATGTTTTATTCGCAATCTAATTCTGCTCCTAGACCTGGTAAAGGTTCAGGTGAACACATAAATGATGAAATTGCATTTGAGTATAATAAATTACATGATAAAACTAAAACTTACGAGAATTCTGGCTGGCGTAGGACACTAGACGATTCGTGGGCCGCGCCTTTTACAGTTGACGGTAAGCGCTGGAAAACAGTAGAACATTATTATCTAGGTTCTCAATTCAAGAAAGGATTTCCCGACTTTTATGCCAAGTTCTCTCTTGATGCTGATACTGAAATATCAAAAGATCTTGCTCTCGCCAGAATTGCAGGCAGTAAGACCGGCAAGACCAAAGACAATGTGTTACGTGAGAAACATATTACTATTGATCCAGATTTTTATGAAATGAAAGAGAACCCTCGTAACAAAACCGAACGAATTACTGCCATAATCGCCAAGTTCAACCAAAATAACGATCTCAAACAAACACTCTTGGAAACAAAACAAGCAAAATTGTTACATTTTATTCGCGGAAAGGAACCCGAGGTAGACATAGAACTTATGAAGTTACGTAAAGAATTACAAAATCTGTAAAAAATTGAAAAGGTTTTTAAAGATGAGTTAAAGGTATCTCATTACATCACATTAGTGAATATGTATTCTTCTCGTTCCAACTACGCATCTAGACAACAGGCAGAGCCCGTGGTCGTACATTGTACCCCTGGCAATACTACTGTCGGAGACACGCCGTTCCCCCACACCCCATTGTGTTTGCAGATTGTTGCATTGCCCGCCGGATATACTACGCCCGACACGGTGACCGACCTCTTGATGCGGGTGCTGGCGCTCGGCGAACCACGCAACGTTCGTATTTTTGAAAAGAAAAACTATAATCAAAAGTTAAAGGCCAGCATTATCACACGCACTGCGCTGGTTGATTTCAATCATTGGTACAACACCCATTCTGCTCATTCTCTATACGGTGCAATCTTGGGCAATCCGGAAGAGGGAGAAGTGGTAGCCGACCGCGGACAGAGTGTCCACGTCACCGTTGCAAATACTCCGTTCCACTGGGAAAATGGTGATCCAATGACCCACTTGTCTATCCGTGAAGGAGTAATGCCACCTGAACCGAATGCTGTTGCTGACATTGTTACAACTTCCCGCCTAACATTGGCAGAGGGGGATTGGAATAGCCTATACATTCCTCTCATTCCAAACAGTATGTCTCTGTTGCACCCAGATGGATCCATTCGTGCGTTCCAACCCAAACATCTGGGGTCGTTCATTGAAAACGACCTACACCTCGGCAAGATTTCTAGGATTGATTTCATTGACCGCAAGATTGACAATGTAGGTATTGTCAAGGCAGTGTTTATCCACTTTGAGTACTGGAATAACAACGCTGCCGTTGCCGATCTGCGTAACACATTGAATACCCAAGAGCACGTTCGCCTGAACGGTTACTATGACGGCCGTCAATTTAATAAGTTCATTGTACGCAACGAGAATGGCGATAAAGTGCCGGGTTACTTCGTATTCAAGATTAACCACAAGCCCATTCCAGAAGTGGCCGAGACGGAGTTGAATATGGCACAACTCGTCGCTGCAAACAAGGTGCTTACTGAAAAAATGGCAGAACGCGATGCAGAAATTCGTAGATTGACGGAAGAACTAACCGCTCTACGCGAGGCAACTGGTCCGACGGCAACTGCGGTGACTGCATAACGAACAGTAGACGCTAAGCCGAACTATAACATAACTATAAAAATTCCTATTATTCTCTTCTATGTAATCGTAATAAATAATACTTTTTTACGATTTATCATCACGGGTCAGTTATTGTCATTCGCAAGTTTTGTAAGAGATACTTGTTACGATTTACACGCTTTATGCCATTGAAGACATCTTGCACTCGCAACAGCGCGTCTACATACGCTGGATCTTTATAGTGTTTCCGTGTAATATTACAATATCTTTTCATTTTCGCTTGTATATTGTCATTCTCTAATAAATTCGTAAAATTAAAAGAGTTACCATTATTATGAATACACCATTGCATAAAATAATCTATGTTAAACATTAATATGGATTTCACTACAAAATACGATAATACGGGGGTATTCTCCTTGTAGCTACACCCTTTCTTGCCACTATTCGTTTTTATTAATTCATCATATATAACTCCATAATGGGACAATATTTTAGATACTTGAAACATCGTGTGATATACTTCACACCTAATCGCGTTCTCAACGGAGTTTATCATAATGGGTATTTTTTTATGAATATCGTCTATACGCGTATTGCGGCGCATGGACCGATATACTTTAAACAGTACCGCCATTGTCTCACCCCACATTTCACAATACGATTCATATAACCGAAAATCCGCATTTACTGGAAATAATGTATACATTTCAGTGTTTATATGATAATTATCAAATCCAGAAAAATCCATACCCATATTATGAAACGTTTCATGCATAAACGTTTTTAACCACTCTTCAAGCCGAAAGACGTTGACCTCTGTCAGTGTTTTACACGAAGTAGTAAACGCCGTATTTGCATGCACCTGAGATATAGTCTCTTCCTTTTCGGGCAGTAATTTATGCATACCTGTAAGATAAATGTATATATCCATTTCTTCGGAACACGCAGGGTTTGCATATTGTGATGCTACACTTAACCACATATGTATGTTCTTAATCGCTTTGTTCATATACAAATGAACGTTATTATGTTTATCCGGACTAACCAATACTACTCTGAATTTACGTTGGTTGATCTGAAATATATACTGGAACCCTGACCTAGATTTACTTTCTATCTCAGTCTTCACTTCTTCTGGACAATGTGTATAAGATTGGCCTTTCGGTAAACCCTCGGTTTGTATATCTATTATTGTTGGAGTAAAATTACTCGGTTGATATGCTCTCTCTGCATTCATTATGTCCGAAAATAGGGTTGTAATAAAACGGCAACTAAGTGGGGAGAACTTCACTGCGTCCTTTGGTAGTATATGTGTTTTAAATAGGTTATCTGATAAAAATTCAGTTAAATCTGAATGCAAACGGTTCATTTATATCTATCTATACATAATATCAAGATTATATATTGTTTACTATACAAGAAAATTGAAATATAAGATTGTCTGTTATCTGTGTCAACTACTAATACAAATACACGTATGGGAATAAAAAACTTAAATAGATATCTACACGATAAATGCAGCAAAACATCTATACAGAAAGTTCATTTAGAAACTCTGTCGGGTAAAACATTGGTTATTGACACTAGTATCTATTTGTATCAATTCATTACAGAAGAAGCCTTACTTGAAAATATGTATTTATTCATTTCTCTTATGCACCAATATAACATTGTTCCCATCTTTATATTTGACGGCAAACCGCCCCCTGAAAAACGGGCCTTATTAAGACAACGACATCAAGATAAACGATCCGCTTACGAAAAGTATTTGAAAATGCAATCCAATATTGCCAACGCCGAATATAGCGAAGATGAGCGTCGTAAGATGCAAATTGAGATGGAAGCGTTAAAACGACAATGTGTTCGGGTTTATGACGAAGATATTGTCAAAGTGAAACGACTTATGGACGCATACTGTGTAACATATTATGATGCACCAAACGAAGCTGACGACTTATGTGCGTATTTTGTATCCAGTGGTAAAGCGTGGGGTTGTGTAAGCGATGATATGGATATGTTCTTATACAAATGTCCGTATGTTATTCGGAATTTAAGTTTAATGAACCAAACGGTTATGCTATATGATACGCACTCTATATTAACGGATCTGGATATGTCCGAAACAGAATTTTGCGAAATTATTATGCTGTCTGGCACCGATTATAATGCGACAACGAATACTTCTCTATATGAAACTCTTCATTGGCGCGACGAGTACTGTAAATACAAACTGGACAACAATGCCCCCCGCTTGGGATTTTATATATGGTTACTAAAAAATACAAATTACATTACAGATTATAATGGATTAATAAATGTATATCGGTTATTTCAGGGTCGGCGAGAATTAGAATACGACAATATGAATTTTAAACCGAATGCAAATTCGGTGCGCGATATAGACGCTATGCGCAATCTAATGAAAGATGAGGGTTTTATATTTCTATAACAAATGTGTTATTATGGAAATATGGAAATATTTTTATCGGTATAATGCAAACCGCTTAAATAACGTTTTTGAGGAAAGTGGTTTCCCGACTATTTTTTCTTTCGTTTTTAATTCTTCTCTGGGAACTGAAAATAGATAATACTGTTCGTTTACATCTTTTGTTACATCCAGCAAATCATTATTCACGTACAAGACTTCATCAACCAATAAGTATGTGAATTTTTCGCCGACTGCATACGGATACGGGACGTCGTTGTTTCCTATTGGCGAGTAATACTCTTTGATTACATCACCTGCTTTTGCTGAAAACTCACGTATTCCGTCTCCAATGTAGGTATATTTGCCGTTCACGTGTTGCAATAGAATTGAATTCCCGCGTCTCTTTCCGCGCTTTTCATAATCTTTCAAATTCAATTCATTATCTCCCACGAATATTTTCTTATACGGAACGTCCAATATTTTTCCTTGAATTACCTCCTTGTTTGTGGTTTCATCATATTTATTGGAATATACTTCCACACGTTTGCCATAATCCTTTACAACATACGGAATTATTCCGTTATCCACAATCTCATATTTATGCTTTGGCTTAATACCTTCTAATTTTTTTTTCGTAGAATTCATTGATGAACTCTGTTTTACCCATTTATATGTGTTATTTTTATCGGGTTTTGATATGTATGTCCCGTCTTTTCCCTTCATTGTTTTTCCTTTACAATCCATTGCAGAATAAGGCGGAGAGTTCCTTAATTTGTATTTTTTGGTTTGTTGCTTTTCACACGTCATTGCATATATACATAACAATGATATTTTATATACATGTATTGTAATTTATTCACATTGAAACCACTTAAAGTTGCCCCATTTTATACCAGCGAAGATTTAAAATGGGACGCTCATTCGGAGCGTCATTTCAAAACGTTACTGATATCTGGCCATTGAGAAATTAAAATGGGACATTTTAATTCTTCAATGGTTTACATGTCCTACTAGTTACATTATTGTTGACAGATAACACCCTTTGAACTCTACCGTTCCAGTGTGATTAAGATTAATTGTTATATCTACGTGGATTGATCCTCCGAGTTTTGTCCATCTATTACAAAATAACCAATCTTCCGATAAATAATGACCATCTTCCACTCCACAATCAAACAGCGCATATGCTTGTTCGTTTTCTTCGGGTCTCGTCAAAAATCCGATATCATCAACATATTTTGTAGATGGATACGCTTGTTGCATCTTTTCAATGACCTTACGCTTAATCATCATAAAACCGGTTGCAATATGTTTTACAACAGTTAGGTTGTTCTCTATTTTTAGTGTATTTGTGAATAAATTAAGATTATAGGATAGCATGCGATGCTGGATTAAGTCTACATCAGAAACGGAATCCTTTACAACAGATTGTTTTTTATTGTCAATCCATTTGCTCACTATGCTTGGATTACTTTCTAGATTATTCCAATTATACTTCTTCAATGGGTAAATGCCTCCTACAATCGGCTTATCTGCCAAGATTAACTTCAAGATAGAATCGGCGCTCCACGTTATATCATTATCAATAAATAGAATATGAGTTACATTCGGATTACACATTGCCTTTGCCACTAAGTTATTGCGAGCACGAGATACTAAACTATCATTATTACAACATTCTACAATTAGTCCTATACCAAAATCAATAAACACCTGCATTGTAGATATTAATGAATTCATATAGGTGACATGACACATTCCTCCATAATGAGGTGTTAGAATACATACACATACCTTGTTTGTTGATAGGTACTGTTTAACTCTTTCAACAAAAATGGACGACAAATCCTTTTCTGTATCTGACATATATTATATATATTGTTTGGCATAATGCATTTATATCGTTTGTTGTTTGATATGCTTATTCCCGCAAATATTTTTTACTCAGATGAAAAAGTATTTGAATTTTAACCACCCTAACTTATAATTTTTTGTTTGGGTTTTCTTATTTATTTTTGTGTTTTATTTTTCGTGTAGTCTTACGGTAGGTATTTTTAGTTGTTTATATTTATATTGCAGACTTATGCAACCACGTCGGCCTTGTGGAAATGGTGCTTCATGAAACGCTGAAGGTTAAAGTAGGTCAACTCGTCCTCCTTCTGCAACTTGAGCAGCTTGGAAAGCTTGGCATCGGCGTGGATGATACGTCCGTTGCTCTTGTCCTGCAAGCTGTGGGCGTGGATGTAGGCGTTGATCTCCTTGCTCACCTCAGTTCTGGCCATCTCAGTACCAACGGTCTTGCCGAGGAAACCAGCAAGCTCGTCACTGATGCGAGTGGGCTTGATGAAGCCAGAGGGCTTGCGGTTACCCACATTGCGACGCTTCTTGGAAGATGCCTTCTGGGCAACCTTCATCTCACGAGACACGGCCTTCTCGAGGGTCTTGAAGTCATTCTTCACGGTAGAGAAGAGACCAACCATCTGTTGGAGCTTGGCGCTAAACTCAGAGAGCTTGGCAGACAATGCAACTGACGGATCGGACGCATCAGATGCAGCCTCAGGTGCGGGGGCAGCGGCAACAACGGGGGCAGCAGCCACAACGGGGGTAGGGGCGGGGGCAGCAGCCGCCTCAGCAACGGGGGCAGCAGCCTTCTTTGCGCGAGGCTTGGTTGCCTTATCGGCAGCAGCGGCGGGAGCAGGAGTAGCGGGAGTAGCGGGAGTAGTAGTAGTTCTAACCATTCTGATTATATACTACTATAACCCTTATCTTTTAAGTAGTTTACAGCATAATATATTATTTATATATTGTTCTCTTACCTACTATCATAATGTACCCCCCTCAATAATATTTTCTATTTTCTATTTTCTATTTTCTATTTTATTATTTTTCACAAATATTTTCTATTTTTGCCTACATTACTGCTTCATATAACCACGGCATGGCTGCCCTAGCATCCAATGAAACTATGGTTAATGCAGACAGGGAATAAAATGCACCCAATGTTTTATATTCATCCGTTACTCCGCTATATACTAAATTCTCAAAAACGATTACACACGCCATCTTTATCTGTTCGTACGTCAAATCCGAATATAATGTTCTATTTGTAAATATTCCATCAAATGGACAACCATATGGACAAATTAACGATCGCGTCTCATAAGCTAAGCCACTCCGTATATACCATATATCATATAGATATCGGTATAAGCGAATATATCCACGCAAATCTAAACTTTCAAACCAACTTATGTTTGTATAATTACCTAGACGATCCATTGCCATAAATAATTGCGTTATCCTGGACGATATCGGACGATCACGCATACGGGTTATGTGGTCATATTGGTTAAACATTTCCACTGTTTGTATCGGATTAACCCGCACATTCAATCTATGTATTACTTGACGTGCACTACGATATTGATTTGCACGGGTGTCTGCACGATTTGCAACCTGCGCGTACTGTATTGTCTCTTCTTTAAATTCTGGTAACAATATACAATTGATTTTGTATAAGCTTATAATCGCGTGTTTTGTCGCTGAACTAAACACCTCTCTATTATATGGGTTTTTGAAGGATACATTATGTGTCATCAACTCCATCAATGATGTAATATCAAACCCATATATAAACTTATTTGCATCTCTATAACTAAAAAACTTCTCACGCGGGATTTCATTTATTGGTTCCAATGTTGAAAAATCCGTCTCATTTACACATTCACTCATATTCTTTAACCCTGGACCACGTAGCCGTTCACAATGCACATTTAACCACATACGGTATACTGACTGTATCTTTATCACACTCTTTGTTTGATTATAGTAATTCGTTAAACGCTCTACTAGTAATCCCTTATTTCCGGATATATGCAGCTTATGTCTCTTTGCTGCCGATTTTAACTCCGGAATTTTACATTTAGCTAAGTTTAATTTATTTGAGACGTAGTTCGCATACGTAATCTCAGGCGACGGACTAATATTGTACTTTGATTTAATACGTTTCTCTATACTTAATTTATGTACAATTGGACGCTCTGGTTTATCGTGTAATATATTCTCATACATTTCCATTATATTCTATATAGATATAATTCTGTCTATATGTTTTTGTGTGTAACATTGTTATATTATAATCAGCTGTAACTGTTATCAATTTGTAACATTTTTCTTACCATTTTCGTGTAACACTTACAAATATATATAAAAAATTGAATTAAAGAATAGATGTCTATAATATGTAACCAGTTAGTTATTCTATTAGCACTCTTACAATGTCCAAGCAAGCTACTCCCATCGTCATCAACTCTTCCGAATGGAACACTGCCGCGGTTCGCTATATGCAACCCAAGGTAAATGATCGTGGCGGAAAGTCTATTAATATTATCAGCACACAAAGCAATCGTTCGCTGTACGTCTCTACCCCTCTCCTTATGACCTGGGGCATTTCCGATTTCGTTGACGACAAGGGCGAGTCCGATGGCAAGTTCAGTATGTCATTGGCTTTCCCTAACGAAACATATGCTACTGCCGCTACTACCGAATTCTTGGCCAAGTTGAAGGCATTTGAAAATCAAATCCTTGATGATGCTGTCAAGAACAGCGAGGCGTGGTTCGGAGAGGAGATGTCTCGCGAGGTTGCCAAGCACACATTCTTCCCATTCTTGAAGTACTCCAAGGATAAGCTCACCAAGAAGACCGACTTCACCAAGCCACCCACTATCCGCGCAAAGGTGCCCAATTATAGCGGCAAGTGGAACGTTGAAGTATACGACACTAAGCGTGCTCTTCTATTCCCCTGCGACAATGACAATCTTACTCCTATGGACTTTGTTCCGGCTAGAAGCAATGTCGCGTGTGTCTTGCAGTGTGGCGGTCTATGGTTCGGTGGTAAGGGCTGGGGTATCACTTGGAAGCTAAACCAATGTGTTGTCAAGCCGCACGTTCAAGAAAGCGTTTTCGGACAATGCCATATTCAGCTGTCATCTGACGATATCCAAACCATTGAAACTCAACCTGCATCTTTGGGTGAGGACGACGAGGAAGTGGCCGCTCCGCGCGTAGTTCAAACCGAGGTCGCCGATAGTGACGAGGAAGCCGAACCGGAACCAGTAGCCAAGCCCGAGCCAGTTGTAGTCAAGAAGGTAGTGGCTGTCAAGAAGGCGGCTGAGCCTGTTGCTGTTCCGGCTCCTGTGGCCGAGGCTGCTGCCGCTGCACCCGCTGCTGCGGTTGTGAAAAAAACCGTCATCAAGAGAAAGGCACCTTAAATAAAAATCTACGAAAACAAACAAAAATAAATCTACGTCAACAAATCAAAAATAAATCTATAACAACAAATCTAAGCCGACAAAAATAAAACTAATTAGCATTCTCTCTGTAATTGCATACTAAAAAAAGTCACGTAAAATGAGAATACTGTAAATATTCTCATTTTTTATTACATCTAGTTTATTCAAATACTTATTATCGCACATTCAACGTACAGCATATACACATTATATTCGGTAAAACTTAATTCATATGCTTTTACATAACATTGTCCTTCCTCGTTATTATAACCCACTTTATCACTTGTCCACTATAATGGGATCCGTTTACTATACTACTCTATTCACTTTTCCAATATAATGGGATCCTTTTACTATACTACTCTATTCACTTTTCCACTATAATGGGATCCTTTTACTATACTACTCTATTCACTCTATATAAAAGTCCAGAAAAGAAATGGCATCGCTCCGCGAAAATGGACAAAAATAAATGTCCAAAATTCAAAAGTGCCAGGGAAATCTTGTAAACGACCCCTCCAAAAAACACGTTGTGAGCATTATGCTTTGATTAGTGTATTTTCATTGAAAACAATGGCTGCATAATTTTTTAAGTGTTTTATGCCGAAAACCATTTAGAGGATTTTCTCGTTGTAGGATATACAACCGATTTACAACCAAAATGTCTGAAAAAATCCCTATGACATTTGTCTGTAAAAATTGTGATTATAATACAGCTAATAAAAAAGACTATAATAAGCATTTGCAAACCAAGAAACATAATACAACAATTACAACCGATATGTCCCAACACCATCTCACGAGTGCATTGTTAATGTGTGAATGTGGCAAAAGATACACCCATCGTGCATCATTGTGGAACCACAGGAAGAGGTGTGATTTACAGTACAGGGTGGGGTCTGACATTGATCCCACAATTCCCACAATTCCCACAATTCCCACAATTCCCACAAATCCCACCAATCCCACAAATCTCAGGTCCCATCTAGTAGATGCATCGCTAGTATTAGAATTACTAAAACAGAACCAAGAATTTAAATCGCTCATGATAGAGCAGTCAAAACAGTTAGCTGACCAACAGAACCAACTGTTGGAAGCAGTGAAGGACGGCAAGCTCGGAAATACAACCAATAATATGAATACGAACTGTAATAATAAGTTCAATCTGAATGTCTTCCTGAATGAGACGTGTAAAGATGCGATATCAATGGACGATTTTATCAATTCATTTGAAGTGACGCGCGAGGATTTCCTTCATACAGGAAAGGTCGGTTACATCGAAGGTATATCAGCTGTCATGGCAAACCGTTTCAGAGATATGGATATGCATACCCGACCCTTGCACTGTACCGACTTGAAGAGGGAAACCATCTACATCAAGAACGCCGATAAATGGGAGAAAGATGATGCAGACAAGACCCATATGCGAAAAGCAGTAAGAGGAGTAGCCAGAAAGAACAAACAGGAAATGTGGAAATGGTACGATGATAACAAACCAGAAGTAGAACAGATAGGCACCGATGTCTGTGAGGATTATTTCCAATATCACAGGTCCACATTAGGGGGATATGGCAAAGAAGAAGACTTGAAGTTTGAAGAGAAAATTATAAAGAATATTCTCAAAGGGGTTCACGTAGATAAGAGCGCGATCATATCGGCGTGAGTACGATGCTTACCATCATTTTTGTTTCTATAATATAGATTATTTTCAAGATCATAGAGAACCTTGACAATAATAAGAACACCATAAAATCACATTTCTAATCTAATCTGAATATGCAAATCACTTTTATGTTTGATGTCATATACATCTTTCACATTGATTTTGGATATACCCATATTCGCAAATACAACCGTTTGCTCGGAAACCAATTTTAATTGCGAGGGTTTGATGGGAACTGTTCGCTGTGTCCCAACTTGAATATGAAGGGTATCCACGGTCCATATGTCGGATATTTTATACGAAACCTGCATCTTCACATTATTTTTTTCATCTATTTCAATGTTGTCTGGTAGCATTGGATTACAATGTACGTATATGTCATTGTTGGAATTCTCATATACCAACTCATTATGCCAGAGAGGAACAATATATGTTTGTTTGTTCACGGTCAATCTGTATAAATTGTTCTCATATAAGTCGTCCAATGTGGGGTTGAGTATAATACGTTCGTCTGCGTTCATTCTGTCGCTGATAATTGCCTCTATTTTCTGTATAAACCCTTCGCCGAAATGCATTGAACTACCGTATTTCTTAATAACATCATATACCTTTGCGAGCATATGTCTGTCTAATTTCCTTAGTGTGTCTAGGGCAGTCGCCTCACATACACCCGATATACGTGTTAAAATGATAGAAAATAGTTGGCTTTGTGTCTCCCCCGCGACAATGTTTGTAATAAACGACGAAAGCAAATCCTTGTATTTACCAACCCTTTCGTACACAATATCGCGGTCGCTATCTGCGTCTAGTTCATAGTCACTCCCATCTTCGTCCATATAACCTTCGTATTTCAGTAAATATTCGTATGCAGAAGTCACCTGCTGAAATTGAAAGGTAGCATCGTCAGATTTGTTCTTGTCGGGGTGGTATAGTAACGCTTTCACGCGATATTGTCGTTTTAATATAGGTTGATAACCAGGTTCATCGGTCGGAATATCTAATATCTCACACGCACGCTTATAATTCATCAAACTTGTGTACCTTGATTGTTATATATAACATCATACTCTCTAAATGGTATATTGGTCTATAATTGTTGTTGTAGTATTTCAGAAAGGAATATGTCTTTATCAATATATCCGATGTGTCAGATGCACTTAATTTTCCGTGTTCAACAAAGTGCTTTATGATGTACCATAGACAATCGTGTACCTCTAAGTTATATGTCAACATGTCGTATAAAATATCGCGGAAATCGGTTAGTGATACATCGTTGATGTTCTCAATGTCGCGAATTATATTATCACAAATTAAATTGAAAACATCATTGGGCAATTCACTCGCACTAGACAATAATGGGAATGACCTCATCTCTTTCAAATTTAATATACCACTAGGTTGAATATTGCGCATAACATTCGTACTATTCCCAATCATAGCTATCCGCGACGTTTCATTTGGCGAGACCACGTCGTTTACACGATGAATAAAATCGTGCGGGGGGATGTATGAAGATTGTAGTTTTTCAGTATGGGTTACTAATTCTAGATAGGCCTCACTACTGGGTCGTTTCACCCGAATAATATTACACGCATTAATAATCTTGGACGGTATAAAACTAATGCTTTCAGTAAGGAGTATATACTTTATTCGTATGGCAAAAGAACTAGAATTATACTGTTGCATATAGCTGTAAAAAATCTCCAATATATCAGTGCTAACTTTACTGAAATTTTTACAGACAATAATGCCCACTTTTTCGCTTTTAACCGAGACAATGTCTACGATTTGAAGAAAGATATCGTGCCATAATGTCTTTGAATTGCAGCCCAATAACGACATATCTATCTCATAATGGATATCACTTATACGGAATGTGTATTGTGACTTATCGGTTTGTACCGTGAGTTTTTTATCATATTTTAAATCACTGTTACTATATCTTTTTAATAGACTGAGACACTGTGAATATTTTCCTACACCAGCAGCCCCGTGTATTATAATGTTTTCAAAATTTATAGCTAATTTAGGTAAGGTGTTATATATGGGTAGTAATTCGGGGTGTAGATTATATTGATTTACGGACGTGAGATATTCGTCATAAGATGTTTCATAATATTTCATGTATATTGAGAACATGCAACATATTGTTTATACTGATTTTGATAAGTAACAATATTTTAGTTACTTATCAATGTATGGTTACTTATGCTAGTGGGTAGCTAGCAAGGTATTGCGGATTATTTGCATCTTTTCTGGTTAATGGAAGACACGTGGATAAATATTATCAACAACCATTTCTTGTATTTCGCATTGTATACCGTTACCAATCTGTTTATCCGAAAGTATTAACCGCGCCAAGGTCGTTGTAAAAGATACCTTTGCGGCGTCGGTAGCTTCTAGCGTTGCAATTGTTTTAGGCATTAAATCCATATATGCTTGTATAAGAGCATCTACTACAATAATAATCGTCTTTGTGAACTTCTCTATGAAACGGTCACACTTATCAATATCTATCACTTCTCCGTCTATTGTTACAGTGGCATTTTTTGGTGTTTGGTTTAATAGAGTTTCATTTTGGTTTAACCGAGTATATGGCACCGGACCAAAAACGGTTTGTACAGTTTGTTCCGACGGAGTATATTGCATCAGACCAAAAACGGTTTGTACAGGAGGGATATTTTTTTTCATAATAAGTTTTTTTATATTTGCTATGTTTGGTAATTTGGTATTATGTAATGTGTCGGTTAGCAACATCTTAACAAATAAGTATTTTGCAAGATAATGAACCTTCTCCGTCAAAAACATCATATCACTTTGATACGTAAATTCTATCGCCCAACCCATGCCATCATTTGTAGGATCATTGGTATGAAACAAGTGTGAGAAATATTGAGCCGACTTTTCATTATAACTAAAATCCATGTCTACTATTGGAATAAACCTACCACCGCGTGGGCTTAAACTCAACTTAATAATATCTGCACATCCCTGATTACTCGGCGAAGCATTGAAACGGTCTAATTTGGATAAAGCATAGCCAGTCTTTATTACTTGATCTATTAAATGTTTGATATTATCACAAATCCGTTCGGCAATTAAATGCGCTGCATCGCGGTTATATGTCACGCTATCAGTTCGGTAAGGGTTCGGTATCACTTTAAAGTCCAAATCGTTTATAGTAACCTGACTGTTACTTCTTGCTAAATTTGACGCAATTAATGCAGCAGATAACCCACCTTTTGTAACAATAATATAATCGCTTTTTGTCTCTTGTAGTCTCGCTGATATAATGCCGACGACAATAAGGATTGCGCATAGTATATAGTTTGTATAGTTTAAGTTTTTCAGTAAATTGGCACTTCCCTGTGTGTCGGGACCTTGTGTGTAGTATGTGTCGGGACCGATTGTGTATGAATACTCTTCTTTCTCCTTGTTTACTACCACTCTTTCTGGTAAAGAAACCGGTTCACGATAAAATGCCGGTATGATGCGTTTAATATCATCACAAGTGTGCGTTTTCAATAAATCTACTATATTCTTGGTCTCTTCGACTGTAAACAAATTAGTTGGACCAGGCACCTTATCCACTATGATTTCTGTTTTTGCTGGCGTGGCTGATGTGGTAGCTTTATATGGATCATCTTTTTCTGCTTCAAACCGTGCATCCAACATTCGTGCAACCATGTCAGTTGCATCTTTCAATAACGCATCATTCACATCTGCGTCTGATGTATTTGGTCCATTACACGCCCCACCCTTTTGACTACGTCTATTTCGGGTTACTACACGTCGGGATTTGACCACATTACCAGACTTTCGGCGAGGTTGTTTCTTTCGCGTTTTCTTTATAGACGGCATTATAATATATAACCATAAATTAGTTTGGTTATATATTCAGTAAAATGGGGAGGGGGATTACGCAATAAGCCGATTTTTTAATCTAAATAATTGTCTAGCTAAAATGACTTCTTTTATGGATAATCCAAAAATAGTTGATGATAATCCCAACACAATTATAAACGGTGCTTTACCGTCTCGCCAGAGAGTATTAAATATGCTATTGTACTTTACTATCAAGTATAGCAGTATACACGTTATTATAAAAATGGCTAGCCCGATTTGTTTGAACTCAACAAACTTTTCATCATACCGATATGTTGCATCACTTGGTAATTTTAACGGTGTACCGACAGTAGTATTATAATGCGCCTGTAATGTAGCTAACAACAATACGATAAGTATTAATGCAACTAAGTTCATTCCGACAGTTAGTAATATGGATACGATCGCAATTTTTGTTATCAATTGATTTGGTATAAGGGGGTTCTTTAACATGTCTGACATCATAAATCCGATAAATATTGTAGACGCTGTGTGTACAAAGGTTAATGATCCCAATGCCACCATACCGGATTTACTTCTAAACAAATATGCGAAACATATAACGTATAATGTGAAGAAAGAAATGTAATTTAATGTAGTTGTAGACGACGGTGCTCTTACCAGTGATGACGGTAATGAACCTGGTGTAAATGGTGATACCGTTGCCATTATTTTGTTATATATAGAGAGAACATTTTATGCCGTCGGTAATTTGTACGTTTTATATAACCAATCTATTAACACGTTCGCTTCGCACCCCAGATACCCCTCGGGAAACTTTTTGATGTTTAAGAACTGGGGTGACTTCATATCCACTCGTTTATAATATACATATGCACCGTATTTACCTTTGCGAATACTCATATCTTCGTTTAATTTACGGAGAACATTTGCCTCGGGTACTTCATTTGACGGTTTCTTTCTGTCTAGAATGGGAACTATGTCGTCCATGCCTACTTCGTCAAACGGTTTCTTCACGTCCTTTATATTTTCACTCTGGCCGTTCCACTCAATATACATTCCATATCTACCATTCTTCAATACAACACCCAGGTTCTCGTATTCCCCGATTTTCTTTTCCTTTATCTCGGCTAAATCCTCTACCGTATATAAGCCGTTTGTCAATTTATCAATATTAATATCCATGTCTTTTCTAACTGAAATAAACTCAATGTTCTCCTCGTCAATGGTTTTTCGGATTACTGGTCCGTATTTATCAAATGTAAATGTATGCTCGTTATCCAACCTATATGTTTGTTTTGCTATTTTTTCAATGGGTTTGGATAGTTGTGTAATATCATCATAACATTTTTTGCACAAGGCGGTTATGTCACCGATTTCTCCTTGTGATATCAAATCTAAATCCAATTCCATTAATTTTGTATACTCATAGGAGAACAAGCGGTCATAATATTTGGTTAAGAACTCTATGGTTACTATACCAATCGGTTCTATTATTAATTTACTTTTTTCATTACCAAAAATCTTCTCAATAACACGAGTATTTACGACATTCTTTTCAAGTGTATGTTCTCTACACTCCATTTTAATTCCATCAATATCTTTTCGTTTTACATATCCGCGCTCTTGTATTGTATCAACAATGCTGGCGAAGGTGGACGGACGTCCTATTCCTACTTCTTCTAATGTTTGAATTAAACTAGCTTCTGTATAATGGCGATGCTTGCTATGAACCACTACCGCGCTCTCTATTTTGCTATATTCTATCGGTTTATTCGCTAGGGTTTTCAGATACATAATTTGCCCGGCCGGGGCGTTTTGGTCGGACGTATCTAGCGGTTTGTCATTCACGATTTTCCAGCCAAGGAATATCGGTGTTTCTATCGTATTCGTATACTTATTTTCGTCGGGAGCGCTTATTTCTATCTTGGTTGTTTGCATCTTTGCCTCAGACATGCAACTTTCCAATGTGTTTCTCCATATCAATTTATACATTGCTACCAATCGCTTGTCTTCCGAAGGCACCGACCGGTTTGCTAATTGCGTTACACGAATTGCTTCGTGCGGATTGCTCGTATCCTTGTTTTCTAAGTTACCAGGTTCTCCTATATATTTATTTGAACTATATTGAGCAAGGATATATGTTGATGCTTGTTCCAAAAATATCTTTGAGTATTGAGAACTCTCCGTTCGCATATACGTGATATAACCGGATTGATATAATTGCTGGCACAGACCCATCGTATCCGTCGGCGAATAATGTAATTGATTACTAGCGGTTTGTAACAATCTAGATGTACTGAATGGCTTGGGTGGCGCACGAATTACATCTTTTGGAGAACATACCGTGATTTTATGAGAATGTTCTCTTGATTTTGTTAAAAATGCGAGAACATCGGGTTCTCCTATAAATTCGTTATTCAATTCAAATGAGATATTACGAGAACTGAAATAGCCAATCAGTTTATATTTGTACTCTAATTCGCCCTTTGACCGTTTTTCTACTTCATTATCATATACTAACCGCAGGGCGGGCGTTTGACACCGCCCCGCCGACAACGAATTTGCCTTATTATGATAAAGATACTTCCATAAAAAGGGGGAAATCTTATATCCCACGATGACGTCCAGAACCTGCCTTGCTTGTTGTGCCTTGACCAGAGGTTGGTTAATTCGCGTAGGGGTTTTCACTGCATCTAACAATGCCGATTTGGTTACTTCGCGGAATATAATACGCGGGGTCTCATCCACCGATAATCCAAACAGCTGACAAATGTGCCAAGCAATCGCCTCGCCTTCTCTATCATCGTCTGTTGCTAATAATATATTTTGTTTTGAGAACCCAGAAATAACACCACGCATTGCCTCAATATGGTCCTTCTTTTCGGGTATATCGGAGAACGTAGGCGCAAAGTCAGCTTTCGTATTGATTGATTTCAGCCCGTCTATTGTACGTAAATGACCACGAGAGGCAATACAACAGTAATTATCGCCAAGATATGTCTCTATCTTCGCACATTTGGAGGGCGATTCGACGATTACAAGATATTTCGCGGTGGATATGTTGTGTGACATCACAGTGGACGAATTTGTTTTCTTATTATATTTTTTGAAATTTTTTGGAGGCATAGGAGAACCTGTACTTATATTATCTATAAAAACATAGATTTATACGTTTATTTCATTTGTAATATACAATTGTTCTCATAAAGTAGATAAACCGATGTTACTGTAATATATCTATCAACATGAATGAACGACCAGAATGGGACGAATATTTCAAGGAAATTGTACAAGTTACTGCCAAACGTTCTCCTTGTAAGAGATTGAAAGTAGGTTGTGTAATAGTAAAAGAGAACCGTATAATCAGCCAAGGCTACAACGGGTTTTTGCCAGGCTGTCCACACGAGAGCATTGTTCGGGACGGACATGAACAAGCAACCTTACACGCAGAACAGAATGCGCTATGTGATTGTGCAAAGAGAGGTGTATCGTGTGATAATAGCATTGCGTATATTACAAACTATCCTTGTCTTATTTGTACCCGATTACTGATTGCATCTGGTATTCGGGAAATACGATACATTGATGACTACAATAACGACCCGCTTGTTCCATATTTCATCAATCAAAAAAAAATTATCATACACAAGATATAATTATCCTCATAAATCACAAATCACGTAACAAGACCCCGTCAACTTCAATCTATATCTAATTTGTACACCGAGACAGTACCTGGATACGTAGTCTGGATTTGCTACCAATGGATCGGTTTTATTTAGTTGGTTATACACCTCCATCATATCGTCAAATATGCCCGAACCTGCATCACATATTGCTTTCATGTTCTCCACCTTGTCTATCTGTGTGATTATGCGTTTATCAATCTTATTCCGGAGAAGGAGAAGACTAGCTTCAAGCTGTTCCAAGTGTTCGTCAGCAAATATATTATAATAGATTTGCTTTGTTTCTTCAAATAAGTCATCACCGGTCTTGTAACCCGTTTTTTTCCAAATGTCCATTATACACGCCTCCCTACTTCCGTAGCATTGTTTACAGTATTCTAAATAGCCAACTCTGTTCTCGGTGACACTACAACCGCAACCGCGCCATCTATACATATCGCACTCTTTTATAGTTATTAGATTACTTATATCCCCACTACCCTGCATGGCAAACCAGAACTTTCCACTGATATCGCCCGTGTATTTTCTCACCATAGTTGTTCGTTAATTGTTGTTTATAATCATTCAATCAACGAACATTCAATTTTATTTAAGTATTATGATATGTGTTGTTTTAATATGTTTTTGGTAAGTATTCAACCGGATAACAATGCAAAGCCGGATTGATTTACACTAACTTACACCAAACCCTTCATTGATTTGGGCACTTTTTTATATTTCCGGAATAGGGCAATGGCATTATCGTTACCCGCTGTTAGCGCGTTTTGTAATGCGGACGCTAGGTCTCTATCATTAAGATCCGGTCGTTTTAGTAAGAGTTCGGTCACGGCGTCGCACCCACGTTTTACTACGGAATAATACAACGCACTTCTATCTTCATTATCTCTCAAATTTATATCTATACTCGGTATTTTCATCAACTGTTCTGCGACTTTACATTTCTTGGTTTTTAATGCAGCCATTAATGGGGTCATACTCAAACCGTCCGTACCAAGTTGAGTATTTGGGTTAAACGTCGGGTCGTCCAAGAAACGTTGGATTACACGATCATTGTCTTCATCTGCTTTCTTCACATCGCGATAATAATAAGCACTCGGTAAAGGATACGTAAAGGTCTTATATAAATAAGGGAATACATTGGCACTTGACAGCGGTTCAATATTTTTACAGTCACCTGCAATGTTTTCTCTGCAATATGGACAGGTTTTATTACTGACGGATCGTGACGCACACCACGCACCAAGACATTTTGAATGGAATGTGTGTGCGCATTTAGTTTTGTATTTATCATCTTCAATTACGCCTAAACAAATACTACATACGTCATCAACCGTCTTTGCTTCTTTCGTGTCCGTTTTTTCACAATTTCCTGTCTTCTTATTTCTACGCGTACCTTTGGGGCAGTTTTTACGCTCATTTGTGGACTTTCCTTCACAATTGCCGGTCTTTTTATTCTTACGTGTGCCGTCGGGGCATTTTGACCGTTTGCTCTTTGGTGCAGAACTGGACATGTAATTATACAATAGTTGTAGAAAATTATGTAAACGGCATTTGGTTCGGCTAACGAAGTTGAAGATATTGAAATGATACATTCAATATCTTCATCGGTAAATGTGTATATGTCTAAATGCGGGCAATAAAAAAGACCCACCCGTTCAGTCAGAAATGGTTTTATTCAAATGGTATAAAACGAATGGACTATTATATTATATTAAGCAACACCAATCTTGACGATATTGACCAATGTGTTCAATATCTTCATTTACAGTGTCTATCCATAATCGCGACTATTCGTCCTGGTCATTCTACGCAGACAATACAGATAAAGAACCAATAAATGTAATGAATTATCCGGCACTCGCCAATGTCGTCCCATTGTCCGAAAAATGGTTGAATGGCGATGTAATAAGTGTAACCGACACACAAGTGACGATAGTAAAATCAATGTATTCCAAGAGCAAAAACATACCCGGGGTGTTGATATTAGATGGCAATAAAACATACGGCCGGACCCAAAACAATAAACGACTATATTACAAATGTATACCGTTTGATCGCGGACTACCCGCCTTTCTAATTCCATACAATGCGCCTATCGGGTTTTCAAAGGTCCAAACTAATCATTACGTGACATTTCATTTTGATAATTGGTCCGGAAAACACCCGTGCGGGATATTGACAGAAACACTCGGCAAAGTAGACGACGTAAACGCATTTTACGAATACCAGTTACATTGTAATTTGTTAAACGTTTCTACCACACAATTTACCAAAAACACCAATGCGTTATTTAAACAATGTTCGGCAAACGATTATATACAACAGATTACGCAGAACCCTAATTTTCATATAGAAGACAGGCAGTCGGAATATATTTTCTCAATTGACCCCGCGGGAAGTGTGGATTTTGACGATGCATTTAGTATTCAACCTTTACTCCTACAACAATATCGTGTTTCTATCTATATCGCCAATGTCTATGTATGGATTGAAACGTTGAACTTGTGGAATGAAATGACTACCCGACCCTCAACCATTTATTTGCCAGATAGAAAACGGACCATGCTACCGACCATCTTATCAGATGAAATATGTAGTTTGCAAGAAGACCAGCCGAGATTTGCCTTGGCGATGGATATTATAGTTGACCAAGATGGACGGATTGATACCAAAATTCCGCCTCGTTATGCAAACGTTATCATTCGGGTAAAGAAAAACTATGTATATGAAGAGCCCAAACTATTAAAAAATACCCATTATAAAACAATGTTTGACTTGTCTAAGCGAATGGACGCATCTATCATAGATAGTCACGATGTAGTTGCCCACTTCATGGTTATGATGAACTCCACGGTCGGTAGTTATATGAAAACCCGCGAAATCGGCATTTTTAGGTCAGCCACATTTACTCAACCGACAGACCTGGCGCAACCGATAGAAGGTATGAGTGTAGAAACTGGTCGCATTGTTCGTTCGTGGAAGAATACGAATACACAATATACTCTATTTAGACCCAATGAGAACATTCATCACGAGATTATGGGGATAGATGCATATGTTCATATCACCAGTCCAATAAGACGTTTGGTTGATTTACTTAACCAGATGATTTTGTGTCAGGCGACCGGTATAGTGACTTCACTAAGTGGTCAAGCAAATCAGTTTTTAATGGAATGGCTGAAAGAAACCGAATATATCAACTCTACGAGTAAGTCTATTCGTAAAGTGCAAATGGATTGTGAACTGTTAACAAAATGTACGTCTTATCCTGAATTAATGGACAAATCACACGATGGCATAGTGATTGACAAGGATCGGATAAATGATAAACTGTTTTCATATATGGTATATATTGAACCACTAAAAATGATGACCCGCGTAAAAACGGATACGGATTATGTTCTACATTCCAATGTATCGTGCAAACTATATCTGTTCCAAGAAGAAGATAAAGTAATAAATAAAATCCGAACGACTATTTTGTAAAAGTTGCAATGTACGCGCCGCACAAGAATGCGAGTGTATCTACAATTATATCAATGCGACTATTATCGCCCGTCGTGCTAAACGGTTTAGACATACCAATGATAACTTGCCAAATCTCCCATACAGTATGGGTTGCTAATATTTTATAGTAGTATTCGTAACTAGAAAGCATCTGTTGTAAGTAGATATAACCAATCAGTATTCCGGACAGTACGTGCAGAAATGTCCATCCATTTATGTAAAAATCGTATATATTATATTTACGTCTGTATAGTGGAGTGTCTAATAGCGTTTTGACTGGTTTAGGTAAGAAAACGTCGCCGCTTTTGTATAGCAAATCTTCTAATGATGTGTCCCACATTGTATACACTGTCAACACAAATTATTTTATTGTAAGGATATAAAATGTAGATGACAGTATATAGTATAAGAAAATGTTTGGACTTAGACTATCACTATTTTTGATTGCGACCATTGCCGTAGCCAATGCCGCACCGCTATTGGAGCGGTTTGAGCACTGGGCGAAGGAGTTTAGAATGGAGTTCCGTGACATCGACCACCACGAAGAGACTTTTGCCAAGTGGGCGACGAATGACAAGTTTATTGAGACCACCAATGGTAAGAACCTTACCTACACCGTTGGACACAATCAGTTCTCTGGTATGGACCAGGCTGAGTTCCGTAACTACCTTGGTTTGTCTGGCGCCTCTACCCGCGTGTCTTCTTCTATGAAGAAGGTGGCTGAGGTCAAGTGCCTGTACGGATGCATTGAGCACTACAAGGAGAATTCCAAGCTTGAAACCATTGAGTGCGTTACTGACTGCCTTAACCAGAAGTCGTTTGATGTCGAGTCGGTTCCTGCGTCCGTGAACTGGGTCACCAATGGCGGCGTTACCCCCGTCAAGAACCAGGGACAGTGTGGATCTTGCTGGAGTTTCTCTACCACGGGCGCATTGGAGGGCGCTTACTACGTGAAGTACAACAAGTTGTCCTCCTTCTCCGAGCAACAGTTGGTTGATTGCGATAACCGTAAGAACGGCGGCAAGGATATGGGATGCAATGGCGGTCTTATGGACAGCGCGTTTGAGTGGATTGACAAGAACGGCGGTCTCTGCACCGAGTCTTCGTATCCCTACGTTTCGGGTACCACTAAGACCGCTGGAACATGCCAGACCTCGTGTTCGGTGGTCGGCAACAGCAAGGTTACCTCGTACACTGATGTTCCTGCCAACTCCGACTCCGATATGATGGCGGCCATTGCTCGTCAGCCAGTGTCTGTTGCTATTGAGGCCGATCAACAGTCGTTCCAATTGTACAAGTCTGGTGTCTTCACTGGGGCGTGCGGAACCAACTTGGATCACGGCGTGTTGGTTGTCGGATATGGCAACCTTTCGGGCGCTGATTACTACCTCATTAAGAACTCGTGGGGAACCACTTGGGGAGATAAGGGATACATTTATGTTGGACGTGGACCTGAATTCAATAACGGCGCTGGCCAGTGCGGCGTGTTGATGCAGGCGAGCTACCCTGAGCTATAAAAAGGTTATAAGATAAAAGGTTTATAAGATAAAAAACATAATAATACAACTATATTTAGTTACATTATTTAACTAATGCCGCAAAAAAAACGGGGCGTCCCCCGCGATTGCTTTCCGTTTTCGTGACGGAGTTTTGCTACTTTCAATGTACTAAATACATCAGATTTCGTCATGAACTAACATTCGGCCAATTTCTATGAAATTAACTTC
>Ga0208426_1000047_pt1 | contig 28935 bp, 33 predicted proteins | sample DEB19_08_DNA_6_FD_184524 | JGI IMG/M metagenome (GOLD analysis project Ga0208426, IMG submission 184524) | Aqueous microbial communities from the Delaware River and Bay under freshwater to marine salinity gradient to study organic matter... | ecosystem: Environmental > Aquatic > Marine > Coastal...
ATCGGTGCCGATCTTTTTTTGTACAAACTCATAGCTCATCTCCAATGGTGAAAACATCCAAGGAGATCAGCGAGCAGCGACAACACGTCGCTAGGCGATGACGCACAACGCGCAAAGCGTCATGTGCATCCGCACACAGGGGATTCGAAAAGAGGGAAAGGTAAAGAAACCCGAGGCTCGCCGATCAGGCAAGCACGGGCCATTGAGGCCGTTCAGGACGTTCACTTGCCATATGAGAAGCAATGACCTGAAGGTGAAGTGGGTGATCGTCAGAGGCTGCTAATGTGGTCTTGCTCAGATCGCTGACCAGGGCAGCGGCACAACCCATATGACAAGTGGCACAGTCATGGTCCATGCCCGCCGATTGAGGGGCATTTTTGCTGGACTCTTGCTGGTCAATTGACGCATGGTCATGGGTGTGGTGACCAGGGTGCTTGGCAGTCACACTGGTTTCGTGCTCGCAATAGCTTGCCATTGCTGCCCAGCTGTATTGCAAGGGCAACAGAACCAGCAAGAAGATTGCCAAGAACTTTTTCATAAGTTAATAGTTTAGTCGATTCAGGCTTACTTGATCACGGGACGAGGCGTTGGCCTCAGTAATCCTGAGGCAATGGGAGAGGTTTACAGCTGCCTGGGAGCCATCACTTGACTGCCTTGAGAAGCCGAAGCCCATTGAAAACCACCAACAAGCTTGCGCCCATGTCGGCAAAGACCGCCATCCACATAGACGCGTCATCAAAGATGGCCATGAGCAGGAATACCGCCTTGATGCCCAGAGCCAGGGTGATGTTCTGCCACAAAATGACATGGGTACGTTTGGAGAGGCGAATCGTCTCGGGCAAGCGGCGCAGGTCGTCGTTCATGACGACGACGTCGGCCGCTTCCATGGCCGTGTGAGTGCCCGCAGCGCCCATCGCAAAGCCAATGTTCGCCTTTGCAAGTGCCGGGGCATCATTGATGCCGTCACCGGTCATGGCCGTCACACCGTATCTTCCTTGGAACTCTTCAATCGCCTTGAGCTTGTCCTCGGGCAGCAGGTTGCCTCGGATTTCTGAAATGCCTGCCAAGTGTCCTACGGTGCGCGCCGTGGCGGCGTTATCACCGGTCAACATGATGGGAACGACCCCCAGCGCCTTCATTTCGGAAATGGCCTCGATCGATGACGGTTTGATCGTGTCCGCTACAGCGAAGAGCGCGATCACCTGGTCCCGATTGGCCAAAATGGTCACAGTTCGTCCTGCCTCCTCATGAACTGCGAGGCGTGCTTCCAATGTCGCAGAACACTGGCCGCGCTCTTCGATCCAGCGGTGATTGGCCAGGATGTAGGGGTGACCATCGATCACCCCCTGGACGCCACGACCTGCGACAGCTTCAAATGCTTCGACTTCTTGGGCTTGTACCGCTAGGCCTTGGGCAATCGCTTTTGAGACGGGGTGGTCTGAACGCGCAGCCAGGCTCTTTGCGAGCAGTTCTGCCCCTTGCTCAGGCTCGTCGGGTGCGATGGGTTCGAACGCCACCAATTTGGGCTTTCCTTCGGTGATGGTGCCGGTTTTATCCAAAGCGACGGCTTTGATCTTTCGGGCTTCCTCCAGGTAAACGCCTCCCTTGATCAAGATACCCCGCCGTGCCCCTGCGGCCAGACCACTCACCACCGTGACGGGTGTGGAGATGACCAAGGCGCAAGGGCATGCAATCACAAGCAGGACCAGAGCCTTGTAGACCGCTTCGAGCCACGTGATCCCGGCCACCCAGGGCATCAGGACGGCAACCAGCACCGCAAGGGCAAAGACCGCAGGTGTGTAGACGGCGGCGAACTGGTCAACAAAACGCTGCGTCGGTGCGCGAGAGGCCTGCGCTTCCTCGACGGCTTTGATGATCCGGCTGAGCGTGCTGTCTGAGGCGGGCGATGTGACCCGGACTTCCAAAGCAGAGGCCTGGTTGATGGTTCCGGCAAACACCTCATCACCAGGTCCTTTGTCCACGGGCAGGCTCTCGCCTGTCAAAGGCGATTGATCCACCGCGCTCTGACCCGCCAGCACGGTGCCATCAAGCGGAACACGCTCACCCGGAGAGATACGTACCACCGAGTTCAATGCAACAGACTTGACGTCAATCCGAAGCCAGCCGCCGTCCTCCTGGCTTACCTCGGCTTGCTCTGGTGATAAGGCAAGAAGGCTTTTGATGGCACCTCGAGCGCGGTCGACCGCCCGCGCTTCGATGGCCTCTGCAATGGCATAGAGCGCCATCACCATGGCGGCCTCAGGCCACTGGCCGATCAAGAAGGCGCCTGTGACGGCTACTGCCATGAGGGCGTTGATGTTCAATCGTCCTTGCCGCAGCGCAGCCAGGCCTTTTCCGTAGACGCCGAAGCCTGAAAGGAAGATGGCACCCAAAGCGATGGCCATGCCCAGGGCTTTGATCCAGGTCGTCGCAGGGAAGGCGTACGCGATCGCCTCTGCTGCCAATGCCAAGCCGAGCGCCGCCAGAAGCTTTCCCCACATGTCCCAAAACGTCGCAGACGCATTAGTTGTACCGGAAGGTTTTTTGTCGGCTTCGTCGATGGGCTCAGGCTTAAACCCTGCCTTTCGAATCGCCTGTAGTGCGTTTGGCAATGCAGCTTGGCTCGCAGAAATGGTCAGTACGCGTGCCCCCAGATCGAATCGCAAGGCTTCAATTTCCGGGATGCCATCCACAGCGCGCCGGATCTCGGACTCCTCTGAGGCGCAGTCCATGTTGGAGATACGGAACCTTTTCTGTGACTGGTCTGTGTTCATATGCGCCACGTCCTGCTCAGATTGCACCAAGGGTACGCAGGAAGCGGCTGAACATCCGTTCTCAGTCGGGCGGACCTGTGGCTTTGCGCCTTCGCAAGATGTACTTGTACTCATGATTTCTTCCTCGTTACAGCGATTAGAAACCCTGTAGCCACTTTAGAGTCAAGCGCCTAAAATATGGTCAACCGCTGATGGAGGACACCATGAGGATTGGAGAGCTCGCCAAGGCCACCGATACACAGGTGGAGACGATTCGCTACTACGAGCGTGAGGCCTTGTTGCCACAGCCGGGGCGAACAGAAGGCAACTACCGCGTCTATGGACCGGAGCACGTTGAACGACTTTCGTTCATTCGGTACTGCCGAAGCTTGGACATGGCCCTGGATGAGATTCGAGCGCTGTTGCGCATGAAAGATTCCCCCCCACAGGACTGTTCTGACATCAACGCCTTGGTTGATGAGCACATCAAGCATGTGGCGGTTCGAATCAGAGAGCTGAAGGTCTTGCAAAGGCAACTTGTTGAGTTGCGAACCGGTTGTGCCGGAAACGGCGCTGTCAGTGAGTGCGGTGTACTTTCCGGAATTGCTCAGGCCTCTAAGGAAGTGGGGCCGGTGGGCAAGCGAGGCGCGCGCCATGTGCATGGGGCGCACTGATTTGCGTCAAAGGGGTACGAGTCCCTTTGAGCGCCCGTAAACACTGTTCCGAGATCCGCAAGCAAGGCGCTTTTTTCAAAGCATTCTCCAAATTGAGGATCTGTTCCTAGCGCGGTTGAAAGGCAATGATGCTCATACCCAGCAGGGCCACGGCAACACCCGCGACATCCCAATTCGATGGTCGGATGCCGTCGACGGCCCATAGCCAAAGAATAGCTGCAAAGATGTAGACACCCCCGTAAGCAGCGTAGACGCGTCCGGTGGCAGCTTCGTGCAGTGTCAGTAGCCACGCGAAGGCCGCCAGACTGACTCCGGCGGGTATCAGCAACCATGGAGATCCGTTTTGCTTGAGCCAGAGCCAGGGCAGGTAGCACCCCACGATTTCAGCGATTGCGGTTGCGAAATAGAGCGTGATGGTCTTCATTTGATCTCCTGTGCCAGTGTTTTTATACAGGTTCATACCGGCTCGCTGAATTCTTCCAGCATGAACGGCAATGAGTTCTTTCACATTTGGAAATTTTTTTCGTCTTAGGCTCAGGCAGTATCTGGGCTGGTTCATCTCACGATAGGAAGGGGCAGTCATGCGGCGCGAAGCCATCGCCTACATGACCGCCCTGAACCACATTAACCAAGCAGCGGGGCGATGAAGGCGAAAAAGCCCCCGACAGTGAAGAAGGCTAGGCTCGCGAAGTAGAGGCGAAGTGAAGCCTTCCGAGTCCGCAGACACGCGTTACGAAGCATCGGATCCAGCGGACAGGGTGCCGTGCGATTTCGCCATTGCGCCCAACCCGAAAGCGTGAGTGCGAGACCTGAGGCGGCGAACAGCGCCTCTTTATGCTCGGAGAGCCACACGACCTGGGGAAAGACGGAGATCATAGAAGAGAGAACTGCGCCCGCCCCGATCGCCACCAGCGCGGCAGGGATAGCACAGCAAACGAGTGTGCTCGACGTGGTGAGCAGTGACACAACCGAACTCCAAAGCCCTCCGCGTGTTTGGGCGATCCCATCGTCCATCATTTGATCGCGCTCTTGGAAGCGGCTTTGATCTGGTCGACTGTCATGGTGGAAATCTCCACCTTCAAAACGTCGTAGCCAGCGTCGACGATGGCAGCAGTGATCGCCTTTTGGTCGAGCGCTGCACCATCTTTTGCCTCGACCAATACGAACCTACCCTTCAGGTCGACGAAAACTGCTTTGGTGGCATCCATTCTTGAGATGGTTTTCTCAATGCCCTGGGCACAGAACGCGCAGACCATACCGTTAACAGTTGCCTTTACGCTGTTGGCAGCCAGTGCAGGAAGAGCGGTCATGGCAATAACCAGCGTTGCGATGAAGTTGCGCATGGGAGTCTCCTTAGAATGTGTACATAAAGTTGAATCGAATCTGTTTGAAGTTATTCACTCCGGCCTCAACGAAGTAGCGGTTGTGAATCAGACGCAGCATGGGGGTCACCTCCGTCGTGTCGGAGAGACCTCGCATGCGGCGTACTTCGAGCACTGCCCAGGGCTGCACTTCGTCATAGTGGGCTTCAAAGAAAGAGAAGCCCAATCGTGCCGCTGCGTAGTCGTGGTTGATACCTTCCGCTCGGTAAAGCCGCCCGAAGGCTGAAATGTAGAAACGGGTGGTTTCGTAGTCGACCTGGACTCCGGGAGTGACCATGGTTCTGGTTCCAGAGAAATCATTGCCGCTTAGAGTTCCAACGCCGCCGATGAACCAAACGTTACCCTGAGCATGCGGTAGATTCCAACGTTTAATAAGGCGGGTGTAGGCGACCTCAGCAAGTTCGCGTGTCTTTGTTTTATCGTCGCTACGCATGTAGACAACAGATGGACCAACAGCTTCTTTGGCGGTTAAGGCGTAATTGACAAAGCCCTCGCGCCAGTTCGGCGAGAAGTCACCCATCGCCATCCAACTTCCCTTGAATCCCATTGGAGCAGCGATAGCGCCTACTGAAATACAGCATGCGAAGGCGGCAGAAAATGGACCGATGACCCGTCTCATTTCGCCATCTCCATAGCCTCGATGATCAAATGATCTACCTTCTTTACGACTCTGAAACGGACCTTGTCGCCTGCCTTAAAGCCCCTCAAATCCACGCTTTTCTCGGCTTTGAAGGGCATAACCATTGGCATCATGTTGACGCTCTTGATGAACTCGTGATCCAGGGTCACCCGAGATCGCTCAGGGTCCGCCGTAACCACCTTAGCGCCCACCCACTCCGCAGGGGTGGCATGCGCCGCTAAGCACAGCGCCAAAGTCGGCGCGAAAAAGAATACTCTCATCAAAATCTCCTGAAATGCGCTCGCGATTACGCTCGCGAAAGTGCTCGCTAATGGGCCCCCGCTTGATGGCGGGCATCAAACGGACTACGTTCAGGAGATAGGGGGGCGCAGGTCCAGCGCTATGCTAGTGTTAGCGTAAAGCCAAACAGGTACCGCAGTTAGTCGAGGGGGAACAGGGCAACTCGCAACGCTGAGTTCGGACTGCGCGGCCGTGGGTGCGCACAGCTGACAAGCCGTGCAATTGACTACGGATCTTCCGTCAGGATCATCGCCATGGTCTGCCTGGTTCATGGCCATCATCGGGCAGTCCTCGGGCATGTTTGAGGTATGCGACCGCAGTGGCTGAGCATCCTGCAAGACCGAAGCACCCGCCGCCATCTTGGCCATGCTGAAAGCCATGTCATCTGCTGCCCAGATCCGCACTGGCAGCAAGGCGAGCATCAGAAAGAGGGTGAAGGTCCGCATCGGTAACGTGTACAAAAGAGAATTTATTACTTAAATTTAAATGACAGAGATAGCTGGATAACCAAGAGTAGCGATAGTTTTTTCAAAGTGGTCCTGATATCTTGTAGTCATTTACAAGTCTCTTTAATGTCCCGATTATATTAGCAGGGCTTAGCCGATGACGCGGAATATGGTTTTTAAGATTGGCTTTTAGCTTGAAGGTTTGGCAATGGCGTGCCTTCAAAGTTCCATGAATTTGCTTCAGAATGTCTGCGCACCATTTTCGATGGCGGGCAGGCCTTGCACGCCGCTCACTTCGTGAAGGGTGCGCCAGTGCGCAACTCTGGGCTGCAGAGGACATGCAAAATCAAGGTGGGCGGTGATGCAGTCTAGGCTTATGTGAGCGCCTTGTCGAAGCAGCTTCACTGACCTGATCTGGCAGCCTCGCGGTCGACCATCATCTGCATCATCTGCTCCATCAAGTCCATGCGAAGCGCCATCTGCATGTGCATTTTCATCATCTCGTTCATGTTCGGGGTGCACACTGAAGGGTCGCCACGCATCTGGCCCATCATGGTCATGCCGGACTGCATAAGTTTCATGTGCTCGCTCATGAGCTTGTTCCTTCCGGCCGGGTCCTTGGCGACTTGCATCTTCTTGTGCATCTCTTGCATAGTCTTCAGCTGCTGATTAGAGGTTTCAGTAACAGGCGCTGCACTGGTTACCGGCACAGTGGTACTCGCGGCTGGTGCACCGGCTGACGGGTGATGCGCAGAGTGGTCCTCTTCGGTCTTGGGTATTTGCGCAAAGGTCAGCCCCGAGAAGACAGCGGTTGCCAACATGGTGGCATTCAGGATTCGTGTACGCATGATGGATTCCCCTTGAGTGACAACTACAGCATCCCTGCACAAGTACTGTGGGTCATTGATCTGCATCAAACGACTGAGTGCACTTGGCAACTGAAGTGCTGCAACCTTGATGGCCGTTGGCGTTGGGAAATGGGCCTCAGTGCGGGTGCGCCATGTCCGTATCTTATTTCTGCATGCGTTCCGAAGCCCGCGCTTCGGCGGCGCAACATAGGCGCTCGACGTAGTGCTCACACCACAACATGGCAGCAACCGATTAAGCTGATTTCATCAGCCTCAGGAAAATCTTGGGAAGTCACTTTTAAAAATTAGTACCAAGACGGAAAATTACAATAAGCTAATTGAGAAAAGCAAGTTCTTTTCCCCTTTGCTCATGCATCGACAAGGTCCAACCAAATCCCTGAAACCCGCATGAATACTGGGCTCGGCTTATGGACGCGTCCACAAGCCAGGAGAGAAATAAGAGAGAAATTCAGACTCAGAGGGCAAAAATAGGAAAAATGTGCCCTGCCGCGTCCACAAGGAAAAACGCGGAAGCCCGCAGATACAGGGCCTTCCGGGAAAGAAAAAGGGGGACAGAGAAAATCTGTCCCCCCGCATATGGTGGTGGATAGTTGACTACTTGCGAACTTGCTATTTCGACTACTTAGTAATTAAAAGTAAATGAGAGGGAATGCGCGGTAAGAACTTAACAGCTTAATTGCACCAATATGATGCATTTACTATTTCTGGATTTGAACCCAAGTCCACTCTAACTTTTAAGGTCTGCTCCGCAGCGGTTGCTGCCGTTCGAGTTTTCAACGTGAATGCCCTTGGCGTGCCGGATTGCGATCACTCCTATTCATGCATCGTGGTAATGCGCAGAGACAGGTTTCAGGCGCGCAGTTGACATTGCTAGAGAGTTGACAACAGCGTGCAGAGATCTGCAAGCTCGACGAGCAAGACTGCAGCAGCATCAAGCATGGTGCGATCAATCACCTGGGCGTGTCGCCAGCGTTGATGGCTTACCGCGAGCACAAGGCCATGCTGGGCAAGACTTAGGCCGGCGAGAAGTTCCCGGCGGTTGTGATGATGGGGGCTGGCTGGATGGTGGTCCCCGACATCAAACCAGGCAAGTGATGGTGAGTGGCTGACCCGCCCTGGGTCAGCCACTCAGTCGGGATCGCTGTTTGCAGGTGATCCCGTCCTTTTTGTCAGTTGGCGCAACAGCGCTGTGGCCAACCAGCCATCACTTTGATCCACCCGAAGCCTTGGCCACGTAGGCCGCCAGGGCGGCAATTTGCGCATCACTGAGTTTGCCGTTGTAGGACGGCATCTGCCCAATGCCGTTGCGCAGCGCGGTGGCCACGCGCTTGGCATCGGGCTTGAGCTCGTCCAGGCTGGGGCCCACGGCGCCTTCGGCTCCCGCGTCCTTGAGCGCATGGCACAGGGCGCAGGCAGGCACCGCGCCTTGGCCGAACAACACCTTGCCTTGTTGAAGTTGCGCGGCATCGTCGGCGGCGTGCACGGGCAGCACTGTGAATGCCAACGACCACAGGGCAGCGACCAACGCGTGTTTTTGGATTGTGCGCTTCATGCCACGCTCACTTTCACGGCGTGGTCGGCCCAGCTGGTGTTGTTGTAGCCGCCCGCGTTTTCCATGCGTTGTTCGGGCTGCACGTTGCCTGCGGTGTCGGTGGCTCGGCTCGCCAGGGTGAACTGGCCCGCCGGCAGGCGCGCCGCAAAAACAAACTGCCGCCACGCAAAGCGGCCGAGGTCGGGCCCCACCATGCGCGCGAGCTGCCAGGTTTTTCCGCCGTCCAGAGAAACCTCGACCTTGGCCACCGCGTTCATGCCGCCAAACGCCACGCCATGGATCTGTGTGTCACCCGCTTTAAGCGGGGCGCCGTCCGTGCCGGGACCGTTGATCCACGACTTCACCGTCATTTCCTGCACCGATGGCTGCGACGGGTCGCCCTTCGCGCCGGGCGGTGAAATGCGGTAGCCGTGCGACATGATGCGTGCGTCGGTCTCCTGAGCGGTGAAGGCCAGGCGTTTGACGTACTTGATGTTGTTCACGCCCGTGTAACCCGGCACGATCAAGCGCAGTGGGCCGCCGTGGGCCAGCGAAATCGGCACACCGTTCATTTCCCAGGCCAGCAGGGCATCGGCGAGTGCGGCAGCAGGCACCGAGCGTTCCACGATCACGCTCTTGGGGTCCAGTCCATCGGGGAGTTTTTCGCCGCCTGTGCCGGTGAGGTAGGCCATGCCGGCCTCCACGCCGCCCAGGGCATCCACCACCCAGCGCACCGGCACACCGCTCCACACCACACAGCCTGCTGCGCCCACTTGCCAAGGCGTTCCACTGGGCTTGTTGGGGAAGTAGCCGCGTCCGTTGCCAGAGCATTGCAACACCATCGCCGTGGTCTCGATGCCTATGCGCTTGAGGTCGCCCAGCGTGAGTTTGCGCGGGTTCTTCACCCCCTCGATGTTGATCTCCCAGGCATCGCGGTTGCCCAGGATCGAGGCGTCGGGCGCGGGCAGGTTGTTGCGGATGTAGAGCTGCTCGGACGGCGTGATTACGCTGGTGCCGAACACACTGCGCTTGGTCTCAATGGTGGTGCTGCTGTGCACGATCAGGCTGGCCGGGTCCTTCCAGCCCACGTACGCTGGCAGAGGCTTGGCAGCACCGGCCAAGGCGACGGGCGCGGTCTCACCAGCAGCGGCTGCGGTGCGGCCAAAGCTGGCCAGACCAACGGCAGCCAAAGCAGCGCCGCTGCCGGCCAGCAGGTGGCGCCGGGGGAGCGAGGTGGGTTGTTGGTTCATTTCTGGGGTCTCCGGTGGTTGGGCGTCGTGCGCCGGTTGGGGTGAAAGGGGTGAGCGGTTGATTCGTTGACAGGGACGCGGTGCCTCAGCCTGGCCCGGACACGGGAGGTGCCTGCAGTGCCGTCTGCGCGACCGCCAGTGCCTTCTTTTTCTGGGCCACCAGCAACAAGGGCTTGCCCTCGCGCGAGCGGATCACCTTCCAGTGCACGTTGCTCCACCAGCCGCTGGCCTCGCGCAGGTCCACAGACTGGTCAAAGGCATACACCGTCACCATGCCGCCCTTCTCGAAGAACGTGGTGAGGTGGTAAGCGAGGTGACCTTCGATATCGCATGGCCGCATGAGTTGGGGAAACCCGGGCACCACGTTGGCGTCCCGCATGCCCAGGTGCATGAGCAACTGGCGCTGCTCCATGAAACTGCCCCGCAAGCTGCGCTCGTGGTATTCGTGGTCGATCGCGTCGCGCACCATCGCTGGCGGTCGCACGGCGAGCACCCCGCCGCTGGTGCCACCGGCCAGCAAAAGCGCAGCCAGAAAACGCTGCAAGCCGCGTCGCGCCAGCAGCGGCTGCGGCTTTCGGTACAGGTGTGCCGGTGCGTCGCTGGCCTCGAAGGCGATCGCCAACTTGGCGCGCGCGCGCAAATCGAATTCGCTGTCGGGCAGGAAAGGCGCGTCGGTATCGGGGCTCATGTCTTGGTCCTGCGAAACGGGGTAACGTTGACATCGGCCTTGGGTGTCGCAGGTACCCCCATGGCCAGCTTCAAAGCGTCGCGCGCACGGGCTAGGCGCGACAACACCGTGCCGGGCGCGATCTCCAGCGCCTCGGCCATCTGGGCGGTGGGCATGTCGTCGAAATAAAACAGCACCAGCACCTCGCGGTGGATGGGCGCCAGGCGCGCGAGCGCCTTGACGACATCGAGTTTGTCGTCCAGCCCCGCGTCGGGCGCCGCTTGCTCGGGCTGCTCTTCATCGTCCAGCGACTGCATGCTGGGTGCGGCCTGGCGAAAGGCGGCGCGGCGCATGATCTGAAAGAGCCAAGCCCGTGCCAGCGCAGCGTCGCGCAGTTGCTCCCGGTGCTTCCAGGCGTTGGCAAAACAGTCTTGCACCACGTCTTCGGCAATGGCGCGCGAACCAGTGAGCGCCCACGCACTGCGCAGCAAAAAACGGTAGTGCTCACGCACCCATTGGTTATAGCGGGACTCGGCAGACTGGAACAGCATGGTGATCAAGAGCGCTGCATGGCTTGGTTCATTCCGTGGCGCTCATTGGTACTTTCCCTAGGGCTGTCGATCAAGGCCCCCGCGTCCCACCCAGCGACGGAAATTCCGCTTCCGCACCTTTGGCTGTGCGCTGCTGCAGGGTGTGCAGTCGGCGTTGCATGCTCTGGATCTCCACCGTCTGCCCGGCAATGATTTCCTCGGCCAACTGCCGGGTGACAGGATCGCGCCCATGCTGCAACACCAGCCGCGCCATGTCCACAGCGCCGGCGTGGTGCGGAATCATCATCGCCAGAAAGTCCTGGTCGGCCTGGCCTGCGTAGCCCGGGCTGTGCATGGCCTGCATCATGCGGGCCATCGATTCGTCCATATCCCGCTGGAATGCGCTGGTGTGCGCGGCGCTGGCGCCGTGGCTGGTGTGCGCGCCGCTCATGCCGTCTGGCCCTTCTCGCCCACACGCACGTAGACGAGGTTGATGCTCTTTTTGTTGCGCAGCGCGCCAGAGGGCAGCGTCAGATTGCCCAGGGGGATCTGCGCAATGAAGGTCGGGCGCAGCGGGTCGCTCACATCAAATGCACTGCACACGGTCTGGCCCGCGTTGGGCGTGCCGGGCAGCTCGTCCTGTTCGTGGGCCACATACAGCAGCGTGTTCTCGGGGTTGGTCCACAACCCGTGCGACTCGCGGCCACGGCTGGAGAAGGTGCCCACCACCTTGCGCTGTCCGCCCGGAGCGCTGCGGTCGATGATGGCGATCGGGCTCGACGCCACGCCGCCGGGGCCACCATCGTCGATGCGCGCCAGGCTGGCATAGACCACGCTGCCGCGCGCATTGCGCACGAACTCAACGTGGTTGGGCCGAGCGCCCATGCCGAGTGGCACGGTGTCGATCAGGTCGAAGCCACCCTGCGTCGAGCGGCAAGACACCGCATCAGCCAGCTTGTGCGAGAACCACACCTCGGCACCGTCGGGTGTGGTCTTCATGAAGGGCGTGAAGCCGGGTTTGTCCTGTGCGCTGATGTCCAGCGTGGTCAGCCGCTGCGGTTGGCTGTGGCCATCCGCGCCGGGGTTGACGCGGAACACGTCGATCTTCGACACCTTCTGGCTGGCCACAAAGGCCAACGTACCCTCACGGTTGAACCACACCTGCGCCGGGCCGCTCAGTGTGGGCAGGTATTGGCGAACCGCGCTGGAGCCCGGGCTGTCGGCCCCCTTGAGCTGGCGAACGGCACGATCGACGCCGACGATGGCAATACGGTCTTCACCGCGCAGCGTGACCCACAGCTCGCGGCCGTTGCGCGTGAAAGTGGGCTCGTGCGGTTCGCGGCCCAGCAGCAGGCCACTACTCAGGCGCTCGGGGTTGGTGGTGGGCCCAGACGCAGGGTTGGGTGTGTTGCCGATCACGCGGCGCTGCTCGGCGTCGATCAGATAAATGTTGCTGGAGCCGCGCCCGCTGGTGGCCAGCAGCCGGCCGTCGGGCGACGGCACCGCGCCGTGGGCGTCGATGCAGCCGTGGTACAGCGGCTTGTGGATCATCGCCGCGTGTGTCGGCGCCACGCCGGCGGTGACGTAGCGAAATGGAGGCCGCGGGTCTTCGTCGAAGCTGGTCAGGTTGATCGTGCTCTCGACGGTGTTCGTCTTCGGATCGATGACGACCAGCGTGTTGGAGTCTTCATTGGTGATGAAGACGCGGTCGCGCGGGTCGATGCCGGTGGCTGCGGCTCCCGCTGAAGCGCCGGACGGGGCCTGGGCATGTGCTGCGGGCAGCGCGCTGGCTGCCGCGGCGGCCAGGGTGTACTTGAGAATGTCGCGGCGTTGGGTGGTCATGTGTGCTTTCTGAGTTGGTGTGGAGAGTGATCGCTTGGGTCGTGGGCCGGGAGCCGCCGATGAACCACTGCCCAGCGCTTGCTTCAGGTCAAGAGCGCGGCTCGGGCCGTTTCATTCCCTGGGCATGCCGACAGCGCGTCGCGCCGACGCCGCCCTGGCCTTCAGCGCGGGGTGCCAAGTTGCCGATAGACCTCGGCCGACACCTGCGCCAGCACGCTGCGGTCGGCGTCGGACGACAGGGCGTAGCCGAAGGGACCGTCGACCCAGTAGAAGACATTGACCACACCTTCGCGTGCGAAGCGGAAGGCCGTGTCTGTGTTCTTCACGCTGGCCTGCAGTGCCTTGTCCGGCCCCGCGGCACTGCCCACGTCGGCGACATCGTTGGATACGTACAGCGTCAGTTTGCTGCCGAGCTCGTTGCGGTACATGAACTGCGCCACCGGCCCCTGGCCGCCCGGCAACAGGCGCCCGCCTTCCAGCGTATAGCCCTGGGCCTGCAGGTACGGCGGCTTCATCGGCGCGCCCATGCGCTTGGACAGCCAGGCCACGAGCTGGTCTTCGTGCGCCGCGTCCACCTCGACCGGGCGGCGCGGGTCGGGACTGTATACCGCGTGAGCCACCGCCGCGCGCTGCGCGAAGCCGCCCGCTGACGCCAGCGTCAGGCCGCGCTCGGCGGGTGCCGCGGCGGCCATGCGGCCGGCATCGTCGCCCCCCGCGGGCAGGCCGCCCCGCAAGCCCCAGCCTGTGGCGCCGCTGATGACGGCGATGGCGATCCCAGCGGCCAGGCGCTGGAGGTACCAAGGCGTCTGCGGCACGGCGCGCGGGCGCGCCGATTTCAGCAGGCGCTGCGGCGGCTGTTCATCCAGCACGGGATCGAACAAGGCGTGCAGTTCGCGCTTATGCGCCCGGTAGGCCTCCAAGCGCTGCGCGTCTTCAGGGCGTGCGGCCAGATAAGCGGCGATCTCGACCTGGCGCTCAGCGGGCAGGCGGCCATCAACGAACGCATGCAGGTCGGCCTCGGTGACCGGGGGAATGGACGGTGGCGGACGGTCGGTATTCATGGGTTGCTTCGCAATACATTCATTTGACGACTTTCAGCCGCACCGGTTCTGCGCGGCCTTCCATCAGGCCGCGCAGGCGCTCACGGCCTCGCGACAGGCGCGACATCACGGTGCCGATGGGGATACCCAGGGCCTGCGCCACATCGGCATAGGCCATGTCTTCCAGCGTCACCAGAAGAAGCACTTCCTTCTGCTCGACGGGCAGCAAGTCCAGTGCAGCCTGCAGATCCAGTACAGCCAGCCTGTCGGTTTGTGTCGGCGCCACCGGCACTTCGGGCGTGTCGTCGTCCATGGTCACGGTGTGCAGCCTGGGACGGCGCACGCCATCGACGTGCAGGTTGTGCATGATGCTGAAGAGCCAGGCGCGCATGTCGGCCACGCCGCCCCACAGGTTCGACTTGGCCCAGGCCCGCTCCAGCGTGTCCTGCACCAAATCGTCGGCGTCGTCACGGTTGTTCACCAGTGCGCGCGAATAGCGGCGCAGGCGCGGCACCCAGCTCAGCAGGCTTGCGTCGTCTTGCATCGGGGGGTCGTGGCCTGAGGGTCTGGACGGAAGTCGACAGCAAATGTCATTCCTTGATGATGTGCCAGACGTCTTTGAAGTTGTCGCCGGCGCGGTCGCCGGGCTTCTGGTCGGCCTGGTAGGTGTACACCGGCTTGCCCTTGTAGGCCCACTGGCGCGCACCGTCGTCGCGCATGACGATCGTGTATGCACCGGCGGGTTGGTCGCTGGCGGCGGCCATCGCGGGCGGCCACAGCGCGGCGCAGCCGCCGTTGCAGGTGCTTTTGCCGCTGCCTGCCACGTCCTTGTCGAAGGTGTAGAGCGTCATGCCCTTGGCGTCGACCAGCGCGCCGTTGGCGAGCTTGGCCGGCGCGTCGGCAGCCATAGCGCCGGTGAGTGGTGCCGCGAAGGAAGCCGCTGTGATCAGCAGCGCGGCCAGAGTCGAAAGGTGCTTCATGGGGTTGTCCTTTAGGGTCTGGTGGAGAGTAGCCACGCTGCGTGCCGTTCAGTAAGCCGCAGCCACCGCCAGCTTGGGGTCGATCTGCCAGGTTTCACTGACGATCTTGCCTTCACGGAACGTCAGCACGTAGCGCACCTTGATGGGCATCTTGCCTTCGAAGACGACGTTGGCCGAGACGGTGGCGCCCTTGGGGTTGGCCGATTCTTCAATCTGGCCGACTGTGAGCTTCAGTGGGCCGACGGCCTTGCCGAACTTCTCCCAGGTGCCGCGAATGGCATCGGTGGTGGCATAGGTGCCGTCGAGTGGGCCGCCTACCCAGTTCAGCTGGGCCTGGTCGGCATAGGCACGCATGACGATCTGGGTGTCGCCCGAGGCGATGGCCTGGAAGTGCGTGCGGGCGTCGTCGCTGGGGGCGGCGAAGGCGCTGCCGGAGGCGAGCGTCAGGGCGGTGGCGGCGAAAGCGAAAGTCTTGAACATTGTGGGCTCCGATGAAGGGTTGGTGTGAAGTGAAGGGGGGTGAGTGCTGGACGAAGGGTCCGATAGGTCCCGACAAAAGAGCAGACGGCGTCGGCATGCGGTCTATTCCAGAGCGTGCAAAGAAATTTAGGGTCAGGGCCCTGGGCCGTGAATTCGAGGCTTCAGCCCAGCAGGGCCGGCACCCAGCGGTTGATGAGCGCGCCTCCGACGATGAGCCAGCCGAACAAGATCAACGCCAGCAGCAGCGGCTTGGCCCCGGCCTTGCGAATGGCGCCGATGTGCGTGGCCAGGCCGAGCGCGGCCAGAAGTTTTCCCCATACGTCCAAAAACGTCGCAGCCGCAGTACGCGTAACCGAAGGGGTGTTGGCGTCTTCGTCGATGGGCTCAGGCTTAAAGCCCGCTTTTCGAATCGCCTGCAGTGCGTCTGGCAGTGCAGCTTGGCTCGCGGAAATGGTGAGTAGGCGTGCCCCAAGATCGAATCGCAGGGCTTCGATTCCCGGGATGCTATCCACGGCGCGCCGGATCTCGGACTCCTCTGAGGCGCAGTCCATGTTGGAGATACGGAACTTTTTCTGTGGATGGTCTGAGTGCATCTGTGCCATGTCCTGGTCAGGTTGCGCCATGGTCGTGCATGCCACTGCTGAACAGCAGTTTTCACTCTGGCAGATCTGTGGCTTTGTGCTTTCGCAAGATGTAATCATGATTTCTTCCTCGTTGAGGTATTAGAAACCCTGTAGCCACTTCAGTGTCAAGTGGCTAAAATCGCTCGAGAATCAAAGCCAAGTCGCTCACCGAGGTGTGTTCATGAAAATTGGAGATCTCGCCAAGGCAGCTCATACGCAAGTTGAGACCATCAGGTACTACGAGCGTGAGGAACTACTCGCTCAAACCGCCCGGACAGAAGGTAACTACCGCGTGTACGGACCTGAGCATGTAGAGCGTTTGTCATTCATCCGGCATTGCCGACGGTTGGACATGACATTGGATGAGATTCGCGCGCTGTTGAAATTTAAAGACTCGCCGCCGAAGGACTGTTCCGTCATCAACAACTTGGTCGACGAGCACATCAAGCACGTGGCAGTCCGCATCAAGGAACTGAAATCCCTGCAAAAGCAATTGGTCGACCTGCGTAACAGTTGTGCAGGCGGTGGCGCGGTCGATGAGTGCGGCGTACTTTCGGGCTTGTCGCGGGCATCGCTTGCCGAGCCTGCGACTGATACGCCCTACGATGGTCACGTACATGGAACCCACAAGGTTTCCGGGAAACGCAAGTCACCCTGAGGGGATCTCAGGAGAACTACTCGCTGTGTAGTGATGATCCCAAGCTTCGAAGGTGGCCGCCACGCTCGGGTGTCTTTCATCCCCGTCATGACTCGGTCTAGAACCGGGCGGCGTCAGTCGACTTTCGCGGCTCGAAGTCTTAACGCGTTGGCAATCACGCTTACCGACGACAGCGCCATAGCTGCAGCCGCTACGATCGGAGATAGCAGCAGCCCGAAGAAAGGGTAGAGCACGCCGGCCGCCACTGGGATACCTGCCACGTTGTAGGCGAAGGACAGAAACAAGTTCTGCCGGATGTTCTTCATGGTGGCGTGCGAGAGCTTGCGTGCCCGCACGATGCCCATAAGGTCCCCCTTTAGCAGCGTGATTCCCGAGCTTTCCATGGCTACGTCGGTCCCGGTGCCCATGGCAATGCCCACCTCGGCGGCAGCCAGGGCTGGCGCGTCGTTGACCCCGTCACCGGCCATTGCCACCACGCGGCCTTCGCTGCGCAGCCGCTGCACGATCTTGGCTTTGTCCTCGGGGAAGATCTCGGCCACCACCTCGTCGATCCCAAGTTCCTTCGCTACCGCCAAGGCCGTCGTGCGGCCATCCCCCGTGAGCATGACGATGCGCACGCCGGCCTCGCGCAGACTCCTGAGGGCGGCAGGGGTCGTGGCCTTGATGGGGTCGGCGATGGCCACAAAGCCGGCGAGCCGACCGTCCAGCGCCACGAAGATCACCGTGGCCGCTTGGGTACGCTGCAGTTCGGCGGCGGCCTGGAGCGGAGTCACATCGACACCATGCTCGGCCAGGAACTTGGCAGCGCCGGATACCAGAGCCACGTTGCCCACCTTGCCCAGCACGCCTTTGCCCACGGGCGAGTCAAAGTCGGTGACCTCGACCAGGGGCAAGTGGCGCTCTTGCGCGGCAGCCACCACGGCCATGGCCAGCGGATGCTCGCTGGCGCGCTCTACGCTGGCCAGCTTGACCAGGAGATCATCGGGCAAGAACCCGGGCGCGGGCTCGATGTGAACCACGCGAGGACGCCCCTCGGTCAGCGTCCCCGTCTTGTCGACCACCAGCGTGTCGACTTTTTCCATGCGCTCCAGAGCCTCAGCGTCGCGAATCAGCACGCCATGCAGGGCACCTTGGCCCACGCCGACCATGATGGACATGGGTGTGGCCAGCCCCAGTGCGCAGGGGCAGGCGATGATGAGCACGGCCACAGAGGTGATGAGCGCATAGGAAAATGCCGGACTCGGCCCCCACAGCAGCCACACGACAAATGTGAGCAGAGCAACCGCAATCACGACCGGTACGAACCATGCCGAGACCATGTCCGCCATCCGCTGAATGGGGGCGCGGCTGCGCTGGGCGGCGGCCACCATGTGCACGATCTGCGAGAGCAGGGTGTCGGCGCCAACTTTCTCAGCCCGCATCACGAAGCCGCCGGTCTGATTCATAGTGCCGGCCGTGACTTTGGAACCCGGCGCCTTGACCGCGGGCATGGGCTCGCCCGTGACCATGGACTCGTCCACCGTGCCCTTGCCTTCAGTGAGTTCACCATCCACCGGTACCTTCTCGCCGGGGCGCACGCGCAGCAGTTCGCCCACCTGGATGGTGTCGATAGGCACCGTTTCATCGATACCGCTGGCCGACACACGAACCGCCGTTTTGGGTGCCAGGTCGAGCAAGGCCTTGATGGCCCCGGAGGTTTTCTCCCGCGCCCTGAGTTCGAGCACCTGCCCGAGCAGCACCAGCACGGTGATCACGGCAGCGGCCTCAAAGTAGATCGCGACGGCACCCTCCTGGCCGCGCAACTCGGCCGGGAACAAGCCAGGCGCGAGCGTGCCGAACATGCTGTAGATCCAGGCCGCACCCGTGCCCATGGCAATGAGCGTGAACATGTTGAGGCTGCGATGCTGGATGGAGGCCCACCCCCGCACGAAGAAGGGCCAGCCGGCCCAGAGCACGACGGGCGTTCCCAGCAGCATCTGGATCAGATTGGAAGTCTGAGCTCCGACGAGATGCTTGATGTCGAGCAGGTGCCCCCCCATCTCCAGCGCCAGCACGGGCAAGGACAGCACCAGGCCGATCCAGAAGCGCCGCGTCATGTCGCGCAATTCGGCGCTTTCGCCGGACGTCCCTGTCGCGATCACCGGCTCCAGCGCCATGCCACAGATGGGACAGTTGCCCGGACCCATCTGCCGCACCTGGGGATGCATAGGGCAGGTGAACGCGACGTCGTGGTCCGCAGCGGTTACCGAATCGCTGACGGGCTTGGATGGAGGCACTGCTTTGTGATGCCCATGGTGATGGTGGTCTGCCATGTGACTGGAGCCGGTGCCCTCAAGCTCCAGATTCATGCCGCAGATCGGGCACTGTCCCGGCGCAGGCTGCCGAACTTCAGGGTGCATGGGGCAGGTGTAGGCCTGTCCAGCGGCGACCGTGCTGGCCTGGTGCGTCATGAGGGGCCGGTCAGGAGCGCCCGGCTCGGAAGTACTTTTCAAGTCAGGGTGACGTTGCACGCCGTTCTCCTTGTGGTTTTTCTCGCTGGCTTCAACGTCTTCGGGGCCGATCTCTAACTGGCCAGTAGGCGTACCCCCATCCAGCCGGCCAGACCGATCAGGCAAGCCCAGCACAGCCAGAAGAGGGCGCGTTCCCACCGCAGTGGCGGGCCTGCACGATTTTCCAGCCTGTACTTGAGGGTCATGCCCGCCCCGTGCACCAGCAGGCCCACGATCAAGAGCGCCACCGCGAAGCGCTGAAGCACTTTAGGCACGAGCAGTGCGAGCCCCGCCCCCAAGACGATGGCGCCCAAGCCGGAGGCGAGCTCAGCGGCCTTGATGGTCGATGACGGACTTCTCATGCTTGGCGCGTCGAGGAATGAATCGGGGCGTGATGGCTGCATAGCGCTGCCAAGCCTCACCAAACGCTGCTTCAGAGTCGCGCTCTTCGCTGATGGCCAGGCGGACATACATGACCACCAGCACGGGGAACATGGCCAGCGTCAACAGCGTGGGCCACTGCAGAAGGAATCCCGCCATGATGGCAACGAAACCGATGTACTGAGGGTGACGCACGACGCGGTAGGGGCCTGTCGTGGCCAGTTCATGTCGGCGTTGGGCCTGGTAGAGCACGTGCCAGGCATTAGATAGCAGCCAGAAGCCGCCCCCGATGAATACAAAGCTCAGGATATGCATCACTCCGCCGTGCGGGTCGCCTTGCTGGTCGGTGAGCAGCCACCAGAGGTGGCCCGCCTCGTGTCCAAAGAGGTTGACGTCCGGAAAGCGTTGGCCCAGCCAACCCGAAAGTAGGTAGATCGTGAGCGGAAAACCATACATCTCGGCGAACAGTGCCACGATGAAGCCGGTGTAGGCCCCAAAGCTGCGCCAATCGCGCAGGGTGGTGGGCTTGAAAAAACTGTAGGCAAAGCCCACGAACACGCCCACGTTGAGGAACACCAGCCCCCACAGCCCATAGTCATTGCTCGCGCTGGTCACGGCTAGGTCCTTCCTTGTGGTCTTTGTGGCCCTGACCGGATCCCCCATGACCCCCGTGCCCGTGACCCTTGTGCATGAATAGATGCATCACGGGGCAAGCCAGCAAGAGCAGGTAGGGCAGCGCGCCGAACAGGTGAGCCCGGTGCTCCGTGAGTAGAAAGTAGCCACCCACCAGGGCCGCGACCAGCAGGCTCAAGCCGGCGGGCGACTTCCAAAAGGACGGGGGGCCGTCAGGCTGGGATTGGTTCATGAAAGCCTCCTGTCAGTGACAAGTTACTAGCCGAGTTAATTGCCGAGTTACTTGCCGGGCCTGGCCGCCTCGCGGTCCACCATCATCTGCATCATCTGCTCCATCATGGCCATGCGGCGCTCCATCTGCATGTGCATGTTCATCATCCCGCTCATGCCCGCCATGCCGGACGCTCCACCTGCACTGGCCGCTGGCGTTTGGCCCGTGCCAGCCTGGGCTGTTGGCGGCATCATGCCCATGCCCCCCGGCGCCGAGCCGCCGGGGCCACCGCCCATCCGGCCCATCATGGCCATGCCGGACTGCATCAACTTCATGTGCTCGTCCATCAGTTTGGCCCGCTCGGCCGGGCTCTTGGCGGCCTGCATCTTCTGGTGCATGTCCTGCATGGCCTTCATCTGCTGGTTGATGGCCTCGGGACTGGGTGCTGCGCTAGGCGTGGAGGAATTTGCTGCAGCAGTGCTGCCGGCTGGGTGATGTGCCGAATGATCCTCTTCGGCCTTGGGTGTTTGCGCGAAGGCAATTCCAGAGATGACAGCTGTGGCCACTGTGGTGGCAGCAAGAATTCGTGTTCGCATGATGAGTTTCTCCTTGAGTTTCAACTGCACTATCCGTGCCTCAGTGCAGTTGCTCTTTGATCTGCGTCAAGCTTCTGTGCTCTCTTGCTTGAAAAGCCAGAAGCAAGCTCTTGCGCCGGACGAAGGCTCCCCAACAGACATGTGCTGCAAGAGTGTCGTTTTTATCTCTGGGGCCGATGGCTCAATGTCCTGCAGCGATCAAGCCATCTCGGCCATCTTCCGGCATTCATCGGCACATCGCATGCAGGCTTGTGCGCAGTCTTGACAGTGCTGCATCTGATGTTTGGCACATTCGTCGCCGCACATTTGGCATACCTGAGCACAGGCAGAACAGACTTGCTTCGACGTTTCGCTGGCTCGTCCCATCACAGAAGCGGCAAGTGCGCAGATTTCCGCGCAATCAATATCCAGTGCGATGCACTTGGCCATTGCCTTTACCTCTTGCTCCTGAAGGCAAGACGCTGCGCAGTGATTACATGCCTGCGCACACTCGTAGCAAGTGGTGACGCACGACGAAAATTGCTGATGGGGCATTGAAATCTCCTTCGGTTGTGAAGCTGCACGGTCCAACTGGGAACGCATCAGGTGCCAGCCCACACGCTCAGGCGGGCTTATCACTCAACCAAGTTAAATCGCGGCAGTTTTTAAGACTGTAGGAGTCGGCCTTAAGCCCGGGCCGGTAAGGTGTGGATTGAGTAGTTCAGGCGGTTGCTTCAGCCTTCGACCGTCGCTCTGGAAAAACAAGCCTGAATCGAGTCCACTCCTGGTCTGAAGTAACCGAGATCGCCCCGCCATGGGCCTCGACGATGGCTTTGGTAATCGACAGCCCCAAGCCTGCCCCGTCAGAAGCTGGGTGCCTGCGTGCTGAGTCTGCGCGATAGAAGCGCTCGAAGACTCTCTGCTGGACATCCAATGGAATCTCCTTGCCCGTGTTTTTGACAGTGACTTCAATTCCACGCGACGAACTTTCGATTCTGACGCCCACGACACCGCCGACTGGTGCATGCCTGAGCGCATTGGATAGGAGGTTGCTCAAGGCACGTCTGAACATCAAACGATCGCCATAGATTCGCCCATCACCTTCCACGCTCATCAAGATGCGTTTTTCGTCCGCAACGGCTTCATAAAATTCAACGAGTTCGCGAGCTCCTTGTGCTGCCGAGAAGGACTCCTTATGGGGCAGGTCTACCCCCCGCTCTGTCTTGGCGAGGAATAGCATGTCTGATACCACCCGAGCCAAACGCTGCAATTCCTCTGCGTTGGACGCCAGCGTATCTTGGTATGTCTTAAGGTCGCGTTGGGTGGACAGCGTCACCTGTGTTTGGGTGAGGAGATTGCTGATGGGTGTGCGAAGTTCATGTGCCAAATCCGCCGCAAAATCAGCAAGCTGTTTGAAGTCGTTCTGCAGGCGACCCAACATCTCATTGAGTTCCCTTGCCAAATCTGCCATTTCAATCGGGACGGCATCCTCGGGCATGCGCTCTTGCAACTGTTGGCCTGTCACTGCAGCGGCGCGACGTTTCATTGCGCGCAGCGGAGACATGCCTTGATGAGCCGCGAACCAAGCCAAGAATCCGCTTAGAAGAATGGCCAGCACAGCATAGATCGCAATGCTGCGCCGGAGCTCCCTCATGAATTCTTGGTGGTGCTGCGTATCGACGGCGAGTGATATTTGGAGCGGCCCGGCCATTCCCTGAACCATGCCAGCAGTAAAGCTCATCTCATGGAACTCGCGACCGCCACTCCTCCAAGACTGAAGCCCGTGGCCGTCGTCATTCGTGATGAATGATGCTTGCGTAGTCGGGCCGCTGTATCCGTTGGTCTGGTACAACTTTTCACCCTGCGGTCCTTTGACCAGAGCGTAAAGGCTGTGGTGATGGCTCAATGCTTCGTTCAGGCGACTGCGAGCTTCTTCATGGGATCGAGAACTGGCCAGAATGCCCTCGATCAGGTGCTTTTTATCATCCAAGGCGGCGCTATCGAGGTCGACGAAGTGCCTATCAGCCTCTACCATGAAAAGAAGCGCCAAGCCCAGGATGACCGAACTGGCCAGCGCTATAAAAAAGATGGTGAGGCGGGATGTCAGTGACAGCCTGCGAAACATCTAGCGACCCTCCGGCGCTTCGAGCACGTAGCCCATGCCGCGTACAGTTTGGATCAGCTTGAACTGGTGATCATCATCGATCTTGACGCGCAGACGCCTCATGGCCACCTCGATGACGTTAGTGTCGCTGTCGAAGTTCATGTCCCAAACCTGAGAGGCGATCAGCGACCTGGGCAGGACTTCTCCCTGCCTACGCATCAGCAGTTCCAGCAATCCAAACTCCTTGGCGGTAAGATTAAGGCGCTTGCCGTCTCGGGTGACGCGGCGGCGTAGCAGATCAAGTTGGAGGTCTGCCACCTGCAAGGTCGTGGATTCGGTGCCACTACGACCGCGGCGCACAATGGTGCGAACTCGGGCCAAGAGCTCGGCAAAGGAAAACGGCTTGACGAGGTAATCGTCGGCGCCTAATTCAAGCCCCTTCACGCGATCTTCCACCTGATCGCGGGCGGTGAGAAACATGGCTGGCACTTGTAGGCCTTCATGACGTATCGCCTGCAGGACCTCCCAACCGCTCATGCCCGGCATCATCACATCCAGGATCGCGAGATCGTAGTTACCGCCAAGAGCTAGGTGAAGGCCGTCGGGCCCATTTCTGGCCAAGTCCACAACGAAACCGGCCTCGATCAGTCCCTGGCGCAGATATGCCCCGGTCTTAGGCTCATCTTCCACAATCAAAATTTTCATTGGCAACTGACCCTCTATGGCAGACCTGAGTATGACGACTTCCATTTATTGCGATGGCGAGATGACAAATATGTAATCTTTTCGACATCGTGCTGACGACTTGGTATTTTAATAATTCCCCCTGTCTATGTTACCGATCACATTGAGGAAACCATGCTCGTCAGACGTTCACTATTATTCGCACAGACATGTCTCGCCCTGAGTTGTGCCATGTTAGCTGGTGTAGCCGCGGCCCAAGCCAACAAAGAGCCCGTGAAAAATCTTTCGGTGGTGGAAGTTGAGTACAAGTCTGCACTTAGTGACTTCCGCCCCTACAACGACCAGGCCATTCAGTCCTGGGTCAAAGCCAACGACTTGGTAGGTCGTATTGGAGGCTGGCGCAGCTATGCCAAGGAGGTCGCGACAGGTGAGGCCCTAAAGGATGCCTCTGAAGTGCCTGATACGCAATCTAGTCATCATGGGGGAGTCAAGCCATGAAGCGCATCCCAAGCACCTCGCTAGGGAAACTGGCGCTATCCGCGATCGCCTTGGCCACGCTTGCCGGTTGCGCCACTGTTAGCCTCGAACAAAACGTTGCCCGGGTGAACGAGGAGGCCAAGAGTTTTGCCGAAGGGCAGATTTCTCTCGCGCGGACTGCCGATGAGCGCGAACAGCGTGCGCAGGCGGCCCAGAAGCTGCTTCAAAACATTCTGGGTCAGCGCGAGGCGGTCCAGCTGGCGCTCGTCAACAGCCCATCGCTCCAGGCGCTGCTGGCTCAAGGTTGGGCGGAGTCCGCAGATGCGGCACAGGTGGGCAGAATTGCAAACCCGGTCTTCTCCCTGGAACGCATGGTGGCCGGTGATGCGCTGGAGTTAAACCGTGCGCTTTCCTTTGGTCTGCTCGATATTCTGACCCTCCCTAGTCGCCAGGGAATCGCCAACCGTCGCATCGAAGTGGCCCATCTGCGACTGTCGAGTGATGTGGTCGACCAGGTCACCCGCGTGCGCCAGGCATGGGTCCGCGCCGTGGCTGCCCAACAGACGCTTCAGTATGCCAAGCAGGTGTATGAAAGCGCTGCAGCGAGTGCCGAACTGGCTCGCAGGATGCAGGCCATAGGCAACTTCAATCGCCTCACACGGGCTCGTGAGCAGGCCTTCTATGCGGACGCAGGGACCCGATTGGCAACAGCAACTCACCAAGTAACTGCTGCCCGCGAAGAGTTCGTACGCGTACTCGGTCTGGATGCCCAACAGGCCCAGATGCTCAAACTGCCGGACCGCTTGCCTGAACTACCCAAACAGGCGCTCGATCCGCAGGGCGTTGCGACGTTTGCTACGCGTAACCGCCTCGACATCCGTCTTGCCCAAAGCACACTGGATGCTTCCGCCAGAGCCCAGGGTTTGAACATGGTCACCAGCATCACCGACATTGAACTGAGGGCCATGCGCAACACCAGCACGAACAGCGTGGCGGGTGAGCGCAGCGTAGCGCGAGGGTATGAAATCGCGGTACGCCTGCCCATCTTTGATTGGGGGGGCATGCAGCGCGATGCCATGAACGCACGCACCTTGGCCGCAGCCAATCAGCTTGAGGCGACCGTCCGCTCGGCGGGTTCAAGCTTGCGAGAAAGCTACTCCTCCTATCGCACGGCTTATGACATTGCACGGCACAACCGGGACGAGGTGATACCGCTTCGTAAGGTGATCTCAGAAGAGAACCAACTGCGCTACAACGGAATGATCATCGGCATCTTCGAGTTGCTGGCGGACTCACGTGATCAGGTCTCTACGGTCATGGCTGCGATCGGAGCCGAGCAGCAGTTTTGGCTAGCGGATGCCGCGCTACAAGCCTCACTGGTCGGGCGACCGATGAACACTCCGCTGGCAGCCATGCCCAGTGCGCCAGCCGGTGGCGCTGCGCCTCATTGAATGAAAGATACAACGATGACTTCCAGAAGAGACTTTTTTAAGTACGCCGGGATTGCTGGTGGTGCCGTGGCCGCCAGCGCGGTCAGCCGCGTGGCGATGGCCGCTCTGCCTGAGCCTGTAATACAGACCAGCCCTAACACCATGGCGCCGCTTGTCCCCAACAGCGGACGCGCCTACAACCCGGTGGTGACGCTGAATGGATGGACTTTGCCATGGCGCATGAATCAAGGCGTCAAGGAATTTCACCTGGTCGCCGAACCAGTAGTGCGGGAAATGGCCCCTGGCTTTAAAGCCCATCTCTGGGGCTACAACGGCCAGAGCCCGGGGCCCACGATTGAAGTGGTCGAGGGCGATCGCGTGCGGATCTTCGTGACCAACAAGCTGCCAGAGCATACCTCCATTCACTGGCACGGGCAGCGCCTGCCCAACGGCATGGACGGTGTGGCCGGACTGAACCAGCCGGCTATTCCCTCCGGCAAGACGTTTGTTTACGAGTTCGTCGCGCGCCGGCCTGGCACCTTCATGTACCACCCGCATGCTGATGAGATGACACAGATGGCCATGGGCATGATGGGCTTTTGGGTGACCCATCCTAAGGTCAAGAATGATCTGATTGATGAGGTCCAGCGAGACTTCTGCTTCCTACTCAACGCCTATGACATCGATCCGGGCAGCTACACCCCCAAGATCATGACAATGCTGGACTTCAACCTGTGGAGCTGGAATAGCCGGATATTTCCAGGCATTGACAGCCTCAATGTTCGCCTGAACGACAAGGTGCGTATTCGCATTGGCAATCTGACGATGACGAACCACCCCATACATTTGCACGGCCATGAGTTCCTCGTCACTGGTACGGACGGTGGCCCGACACCCAAGAGCACCCGCTGGCATGAAGTGACGACCGATGTGGCCGTCGGTCAGATGCGACAGATCGAGTTTCTGGCAGATGAGGAAGGGGACTGGGCCTTCCACTGTCACAAAAGCCATCACACCATGAACGCCATGGGTCATAACGTTCCGACATTGATTGGTGTGGATCACCGTGGCATCGCCAAGAAGATCAATAACCTGATTCCAGACTACATGGTCATGGGTGAGCGTGGTATGGCCGACATGACTGAGATGGAAATGCCCATCCCTGACAACACCGCTGCGATGATGACTGGCCAAGGCCCCTTCGGATCGGTCGAAATGGGTGGCATGTTCAGCGTTCTGAAGGTCCGCCGTAATCAAAAGCCGGGGGACTACAAGGACCCGGGTTGGTACAAGCATCCCGAAGGCACGGTAGCCCATGAGTACACCGGGCCGTTGACTGAACCAGCGCGCTTCAAGGCGGAGGGTGGGCAGTCCATGCCTCGCGCCCAGATGCCCGCCAAAACGACCGAAGTCAAGGTGCGCAAGCCCTCATCACATAGCAATCACTGAATTTTTTTTCCGGAGTTAACGAATGAAACCCAAGTACATCACTTCTCGCCAAATCTTTGTTTTGGTTGCTCTGACCCTGTCAGCGTCGGCTTTTGCGGCTGGAAAGCACGCCGGTGGGCATGGCCATGCTGACGAGGAAACCGCAATTGGCAAACCAGGTGTTGCCTCCAAGGTAACGCAGACCATCAATGTCGATATGACGGATAACATGCGTTACACACCCTCATCTATTCAGGTCAAGCAAGGAGAGACGGTCCGCTTTGTTGTCAAGAATCAAGGAAAGGTCAAGCACGAATTGAGTCTGGGCACCCAGAAGGAATTGCTCGAGCATCTGGAGCAGATGAAAAAATTCCCAGATATGGAACATGACGAACCTGGCAAAGTGACACTATCTCCAGGACAGCAAGGCGAAATTGTTTGGCAATTCACGAAGACTGGAACCGTAAATTTTGCCTGCTTGATGCCAGGCCACTACGAAGCTGGGATGAAGGGCGCGATCAAGGTTGGCAAGAAGTAATTTCATTACAGGAAAGGGCTGCTGAAATGACTGACAAAAACAGTTCAAAAAATTCAACGAGGCGGTTGCTATTGTTGGGAATAGCTTCAATGTGCTCGTCCTCAATTGCTATTGCAGCCAGCCCAAACGCTATAGCTATACAAGTCTGGAAAGACCCTAACTGTGGCTGTTGCAAAGACTGGATTATTCATTTAGAAAAGAATAATTTTTCTTTGAAAGTAAACGATCAAGGTAATAACGCAGCGCGGGCTCGACTGGGTATGCCTCAAAAGTTCGCTTCATGTCATACAGCTCTGGTCGGTGGATATGTGATTGAGGGGCATGTGCCAGCCGAAGACATTCAACGTTTACTCAAAGAAAAACCACAAGCGTTAGGTCTTGCCGTTCCGGGGATGCCTATCGGATCTCCTGGAATGGACGGTCCTGTCTACGGCGCAAGGCGTGACGCGTATCAAGTCTTGCTAATCCAAAAAGACGGATCATCAAAAGTTTTTAACTCTTACTCATGAGGAAAATATGAAAAATATTCAAACGAAAATTGCAATTGCACTATTGACCATTGGTGCGGCTCTTCCCTTAAGCAGTTTTTCCCAAGCTGTCATGGATCACAGCAAGATGAACATGTCTCAAATGACGCCGTCTTTAACCGACGGAGAGGTCAAGAAAATTGATCTCGAAACTGGCAAGGTCACGATCAAACACGGCGAAATCAAACATATGGATATGCCGGGAATGACAATGGTATTTACTGCTAAAGATAAGAGTTTATTGACCAGCATCAAGCCAGGCGAAAAAATTAAGTTTATGGTGATCAATGAAGGTGGCAAGATGATCGTCACTGACATCCAGCTAGTTCAGTAAGAAAACGTCGCTGCATCGAAAATGTGCAGGGCTCCCTGTTCATTGGGCGTCATAGCCTGTTGTGCAAATTGGCCCATGCATCAATGGATCCTATCCGTCAGCACTGGATAGGATGTGTGGTAGCGGTCATTGGCCTATGACCGAACTGACCGGCTGCCGAGCCTGATGGTTAAAGATCGACCGACCGCTACTGGCAGAAAGCCCACAAATGACTGCGGGACACGACCGGCAGCAACCGCTACAAACAAGTCAACGTCTTAAAAGATGTGACCGGCTGCAATGGGTCGAAACGCGACCTTGAATCGATTCGAAAGACTGGTTCGTAAGGATGCGGAAGGTTGCAGGCGTCGAGGACGGGGTGGCAGGTGCAAGCACCTTTCCGCAACCTTCCGCAGGGTCGTAACGGGTGTCAGCATGCTCCTAGCTTGTAGGAATTGAACCCGGGTCCGCACCCACCACCATACCGCATGACAAAGGCCG
>Ga0208426_1000049_pt1 | contig 27850 bp, 51 predicted proteins | sample DEB19_08_DNA_6_FD_184524 | JGI IMG/M metagenome (GOLD analysis project Ga0208426, IMG submission 184524) | Aqueous microbial communities from the Delaware River and Bay under freshwater to marine salinity gradient to study organic matter... | ecosystem: Environmental > Aquatic > Marine > Coastal...
CATGTCTGTCATGTTTTATTTGTTCAGATAATATATTACAAAGATCGTGCCAAACTTGAAATTGGCTCACGAAAATAGTATCGGTCTGAACGTGTGAAAATCGTTTTGGTATCTCAAGATTTCCATGTTGTGCGGAGCAAATAGATACCTTGTGAAGCTTCTATCGATGGTTTTATAGAAAACTCCTTCGTCGTTCCTAACAACCGCACAGATATAGTTTTTGTGGACGCGAATATGTCTGATCAATTGGTCTGTCAACTTGTCAAGCCTTCCGTAGATTTTCTTTCTGACTTCAAGCATCATCTTGTCAACCATTTCATCAATAGAAACCTGTTTTCTGTGCGAAGAGACAAAATCTTTTATGACACTCTCTCTGAGGTATGTGCTAGAATTATAGTTTAACCACATGAAGACAGAAGGTTCATTTTTCACCTCGTATACATCTATATTTGGGTTGTTCTTGTCTGAACCCACGTCTTTAAACGAGATCATGACAGTTTCACCATCGTCATCCCCATCCATGTCATAGAACAAGAAGAGTTTTTCTGTGTGTCGATCTATCATCACTTGTTGTATTTCTTTAAGAAAATTTTGTCCTGTTTTTTACATTGGGTGCAAGAAACTATGGTGCACGTTGTCATACCAAACTTGTGTATTTCCACGTTCTGAACCTCTTTGTAGTTTTCATTGCCACACTCACACCTCCAGACTTTAAGAGATGTATCGACCTCTGGCCTCTCTGATGAAGGAGATCGGTTGCACCCGTGACCTTTATTGCAGTAATAACCACCCTTACCAACACCACTTCTGTAGGTGCATTTCCCAGCGAGGCGTCTCTTGAAACAACATCTTGTCCTCACATAAAGGTGGTCGTTCGGTGCTTTTGTTTTGTGTTCTATCTCATATTGCTCAATCAAAGAAGCGTACTTCTCCATGGCTTTCAACGAATCCTCTGGTATAGGCACTAGTGTTCGTTCACAGAATGTCGTTAAAACACCTCTTCGTTTGACCATGATACTTAGGTCTATGTCAAGCTGTTTTTTTGCTTTCCTTAAAAGTCTATCTTTCTTCAAAGAATAGACCATTTTCTCCAACTGGGAATGTGTAGCAAGAGTCACCTTGAAGTTTGACACAGACTCCTCGAAAGCTTTTTTTCGTTTGTTTAATTCCCACGACATGTATCAGAAACCTTTCAAAGTTGTTTTTGTTACTAAATATATAGTCCATGTCAAAATTCAATCCAACAAATGGAAGGTTAACTAAGAAGAGGTTAACCGAGTCAATCACTGGGAATAGTAATGCTCCAGCTGGTGACGTTGTGGAAGGTCTTCAAATCCTTTTGTCTTCGTACAAAGTCCACCACCAAAATGCACACGCCTTGCACTTGAACTCAAAGGGAAGGATGTTTTTTGTGGCACACGACGCGTTCAAGACAGTCTACCTTGATGCCTTTGATACAAGTGATGTGATCGCTGAGAGAATTTTAGCCTTGAAGGAATCGCCACTTTCGTCATACACACAGTACCTTCAAACATCTTTGATTCCAGAGTGCGGGTGCATTTCAGATTACGAAGAGGCGATCGCTGTTGTGGTGAACTCACAGAATGTATTGCTTGAATTACAGGCGAAAATTTTTGCTGAAGCCGTGACATGTGGTGACGATGGTACTGCAACTTTATTGTCTGACATGAACATCAAACTTCAGAAGTCAAATTGGATGTTTACCTCCTCACTTTAACATCACCAAGCTAGTTTCCAACGATTCTGTCAAACTTTTGCACACGGTCTCTCATTAATGCTTCCATTTTGAGAGACCGTTTTTCTTTTTCTTCTTTATACACTTCCATATAGACAAGTTTCACAACTTCTTCGCCGTTGTATACAATGACTTTACCCATTTTATGGATATGCCTCTTGCCGAAAAAGTCGTTCGTCTTTTTTATGGCAGTTTGTTCAAGTTTTTCTGATCTTTTCTGGCTGGTCTTCAAGACTTTCCACAATTTCGTCATGCGATCATAGATTGCAGTTCAACAAATACACTAACTTCTTTTGCCGTCAAACCATACTGTTTGCGGTATTGGTGGCAATAAGCCTTCACCAAATTGATGCTTTTCAGGTCTTCCTTTTTGCTGTTTGGTCTCAACATATGCTTGGCCAGTATGACTTCCGCCATTTCTTTTTCTGGACTTTTAACTTCGTTTGCCTTTGGATTGCTCCAAGAGATCAAAGAACCGTGTTCCTTTTCTATGTCTCCAAGTTCAGCAACAACAGCCTCCCAACCGTGGACAACACAAGCAGAAAGTTCTCCAGTGACAACTTTGCTTATCTGGAATTTGCCTTCTATCTTTTTGCTTTTGACCACTTTGACCAATGTGCCATTGCTAGAAACCAAATCTATGGAGTTCTTGTGCTGCAGCACCTTCTGAAACAGTTCATACATGTTGGATGATTTATCCAAAAGAAAACGGTTTTCAGTAGTCTTGGTTACTTGCGACCTAACAATAGATGTTACCAAGAACCTCGTCGTGGACAAGTACCAATCCCTCTGGGTTGTCTTCTGGACGAGTTTCCAGCCCTTTCAAGAAAACAGAGTTTCCATAGTTATCTTTGGTGATGCCATCCTTCATAAATGGTGTGTGCAACATGAAGTTTTCTTTCTTTGAACTTACTAAAGCTTGAATTACTGATGTGTCTAACATAATCTTTTGTTTTATCGTTTGAATAAATATCTTCAAAGATCGTGCCAAACTGAGAAGTCGGTTTCGTGACATGACACACATGACAAGATGTCAGGGCAAAATGACAAACGTTTTTAAAAGAAAAGATCATGGAAATGAGAGGTAGATATAGCAAGTCTAAGAACAAAGCTTGCTGGCGTTTAGTAAAAAGAAAAGGGAAAATCTATGTCATTCATGGCAAACGTGAAGATTAGTAAGGGAAGTTCAAGATGTGTCATACTTGTAGGAAAACTTGCCTTTAAATTTCCTTACACCTACAGCTGGAAAACGTTCTTAAACGGACTTTTAGCAAACATGCAAGAGGTTGAATTTTCTCAGATCAAAGATTGGGAGGAGAAGTTGTGTCCCATAAAATGGTATATACCTCTTGGTTTTTTAGTAATCATGCCAAGGGTGAAAGTCCTAGAACCCCATGAGATGACAAGAGAGCAACTCGAAGATTTTTGTCAGATCGGAGACTTCAAGATACCAGCAGAAATCAAGGAAAGCTCTTTCGGTTGGTTAGAAGGTAGATTGGTAGCAATAGACTATGGATAAATACGAAAAACGCCGAAAATCTAGTCTCGGCGTTTTCAAAAAACGCTCAATTCCTATATCGCCTTTCATGCGCAATAAGCCCACGTCAAGCCCGCGTGTTGCAATCGAAATGTTAAATTCTGAGTTTAACCAGTTTGCTTAGAATAGATAATGCTCTTTGTTTAAAGATACCAACGCGTCTTTGTATTCTTTTGGTAGGCTGTCCAAAACCATGGTTTTACCGAATTCCCCAATAAACTTCTTTATCACTTTAATTTTCGAGTGTAGCATACTTCTATATGGAACGATATCCTTCGCCTCATATTTTTTTGATGCACGAATGCTTTCTATGGATCGCTTGGCACTCATCGCGTCATCCACAGAAAGCATAAGAGTATTAAGCCTGTTTTTTGTGATATTCTCCTTCAGCCTTCCTATGTTTTTATGTTCGAACAATTTCATGGTGTAATTTTCTTATGTATTACAAACAAGCAAATTCCTTTCTCGTTGCAACAATACATTTCTGACCAAGTTTCTCATTTGAACAGAAAAGTTTTGTTGCAATCGAAATGTTAAATTCTGAGTTTAACCAGTTTGCTTAGAATAGATAATGCTCTTTGTTTAAAGATACCAACGCGTCTTTGTATTCTTTTGGTAGGCTGTCCAAAACCATGGTTTTACCGAATTCCCCAATAAACTTCTTTATCACTTTAATTTTCGAGTGTAGCATACTTCTATATGGAACGATATCCTTCGCCTCATATTTTTTTGATGCACGAATGCTTTCTATGGATCGCTTGGCACTCATCGCGTCATCCACAGAAAGCATAAGAGTATTAAGCCTGTTTTTTGTGATATTCTCCTTCAGCCTTCCTATGTTTTTATGTTCGAACAATTTCATGGTGTAATTTTCTTATGTATTACAAACAAGCAAATTCCTTTCTCGTTGCAACAATACATTTCTGACCAAGTTTCTCATTTGAACAGAAAAGTTTCATACCAGTATTTATTATTTGTCAAAGACACCGCAAAGATCGTGCCAAATTTTTTTAGAACATGAAAGATATGTCTTCCTCAAACCAACCTACAAATGCTTTTGCGCCTTTGTACTCAACTGAACCCTCAAACTCAAACTCGGCTGTATTTTCTGACGCTTTCAACGAGATAGTTGGCATAACCAAGTCTTTGTTGTCACTGTCATCTGTAAACTCGACTGCAAGTACATCCTTTTTTGTTAAAGGAACAGGAAATTTGGCTTTCGCTGCTAGTGCTTTCAACAAGCCATCCAAGTCCCCATTCAAGCCGTCAGCGAAAATCTTTTCTCTTTGTAGAATGGAAATCTCTTTTTCGATCGCCTTTGACCAGTCTTTTGGTGTTTTTACCTTTGACGCATCAACAGCCTCTTTCAAACGCTGAGCCTTTCTTTCGTTGAAAGTTTTAGCTTCTTGGATTCGTTGACCATCATTTTTGTCAACCTTGTTTTTTGATTCGAAAAGTTTCATGATCTTCTATAATTTTTTTATCCAAGAACGTAAAGAGTTGTAGCACCCATAGACTTGGCTTCATTTTTAGCCCATTTGACTGCATCAACAAATTCCATAGAAACTGGAGGAATCATTTCAATCCCATTTGCTTCGAATATCCACATTCCTCTACCACCTTTCGGTTTCTTTCCGTGCGCTCTAACATACTTGGATGCGTCCACTTCGATTGCTTCTCTCAAACGTTTTGCTTCTAGTAATTTCATTGATACCTTTTTTGACAAATGTTTGACTGTTTATTCTCCAAAATTCTATCAATATAGTTTTCTACCAAGACAAGATCGGTCGATTCCAAGTGTAGAATTTTGTCAAAGAGTGCTGCCTGTATTGGACTTATTTGCCCCGCAGTATGCGCACTGTAATTTTTCGATTCGTTTTTGCCTTTTATGCTCATGGTGAAAGAACCATTCTTCTTGAACCGCAAGTCTTCTTTGACTTTTTTCGCCGCTTCTTCGTACATATCAGCTGTATCCATATGAATTTGTTTATGTTTTAGAACGGAACTCCTTCCGTGTTTATCTCAGGTTGGATGAACGTCGAGAACAACATCTTGTTGCCGTCCCACTGCCATCTAAGAAATTTTTTAACGTTGTCAGAATTGGTTAGAATCTGGATGTTGTCTATGGTGTATCCACGGCTTTCATCAATTCTGTCTATGTGGTAAGACTGCTTTGTCCTTCCCTTTCCCACCATATAATCGCTTTCTTGACAGAACCTCTGGAAATCCTCGAAGGATATATCAAAGTCCTTGCCTCTTCTCTTTGCGTTGGTTTTCAGGTTATTGTAGACGTATTTCTCTGGATTTCTGTCTCTCCAACGAAGCTTTGCGTGGGCATAGCAATACCTACCACTTTTTGATTCTTTTTTACACTTATCTGTGCAACATTTGCCCATTGATGAATAATGGTTGATCTTTGTACCTCAAGACGTTGTAGCTGCCTGTTATTTCATCTGGAAGTTCAATCCCATCGACGAACAAAGCTTCTTTGAGAGCATGAAAAATAGAACTTGGTAGGCCATCCATCAACGCGGTTGAAATCAAGGTTGCAAATTCCTTTGGTCTTGCTAACATATATCTAAAGATCATCATGCGTTTCACAGAGTCCATTTGTTCGTCCGTTTTGTAGTAGAACTCTACGTGAACGTGTGCGCCATTTTTAAGGACAACAATCATTTTAGACTTAGTTCCCTCGTCCTGTTTGACAACTATTCTGTAGTCAAGCCAATTTGTCGTTTCTATTACTGACATATGAGTATTTTTATCTGTAACAAGCTTCAAAGACACTCCCACATTAGGACATGTCAAGACAAGCTTCTTCTGGGTTTGTGATCATTCGTTGGTTGACCCTGTACAAATTCATTGCACGTTTAAGTGACATTTTCTGTCTTCGTCTAAAAACTGCAAAGGGTTGGTTTGGACAGTTTGACGGGTCTAATTTTTTTCTCTCTACGGCGGAAATTTTTGCTTGTGTCATATGTTTGTTTATTGGTTTGATTCGATATGCGTCGAAAGAAGCCCCTGTATGCCTCTTCCAACGCTTTATCTTCTAGAATGAAAATCTATGAACTGAGAAAATATCAGTCTGGTTGCAGTATATTCGTCAAGAAAGACAGATGGTTGGTTTCCCACACTCATCTTTCTTAACAAACTCAAAAGTCGATCAGAAACCGTTCAATAATGAATAGTTGCTGTCTGACTGAACTTTTAGCGTTCGTTTAAGTTCTGTGTTCACTTTCAAAGAACGGGAAAGACTTTTCTTAGACCTACCAGTATTCATTGAATATGATTGGAGGAATGAGTCGTACAACTCTTCGCCTAACTCAGAAATAGTCCACCAAGACCAAACCCAGTTGTATGTGTTAATTCCAAGAACGAGTTTCCCTGTTTCTACGTCACTTGATATTAGGTCAAATTCAAACTTGATTTCGTTCTCACGAAGCTTCAAAAGGAGTGAAACCAACTGTTCATGCTTGAAGATGAAATCAAGGACATTTCTATCCAAGGTTTTTCTTTCCTCTTGTTCCATGTGCATTGGGTGTCCACTATTTGCTATAACTGCGATCAAAGTCCCTTTTAAAGCTTGTTCTGGAGTAATTGAAGTTGTCATTTGTGTCATGTTTAATTGTTCATATAGGATACTACAAAGATCGTGCCAAACTTTTCGTTGGTCAAGAAAGCTTATGAAACTGACAGTTTGTCATGAGTTGTGTCATGTCAAGGTATGACAAGGAGACAGTCTGTGTCAGGTTTGTGACAGTCTGTCAGGTCAAGCAAACAAACTTCTACCCTTGTTTGGATATGTCCATACCATCTCTGGATATGCAATTTGTCTGTTTGACCCTATTCTTGCATTTCTGAGCCACGTTGTAGATGCATTTGCTTATTCTACAATCAGATTCAAAGATATATTTCACACTGGTATTCTTTTCAACAGAACTCTCAATTTGATCAGAAATGTTTGAGTTTTTCCCAGCAAGGGACTCGTTTTGTGTTTTGTCTTCCATAGATATGATTAACTATCTTTGGACAAGTTTGTTACTGGATGAGACAAATATTCAGAATGACTGAATTTGGCGGATATAGACCAGACCAAGGGTGAAAATCGATGAAAGATATGTTTAATATGGGGAGATGATATGTATAAATATGCATGTAAGAAAGGTTGAAGGTCTGCCAGAAATGGGTTAACATATGTCTCTTAGATATCTTCAGAAATATTTGTTCTGAGATCGACTTTTCAGCTTTTTTATATACCGTTGTCAAGAATACAACCTAAACTTGTTTAAGCTATCGGTGTAAACCTGATGAAAATAAAACCTGACAAAATGACGACCTGACCCTGAACGCCACTGCGCGGACGCGTATATGCTGGAGCGTACCTGAGAGCGGACGCGGACGCGTGTGAGCATACGTACGTGAAAAAAATAAAAAAGAAAATGGGAAGCTTGATGAGAGGCATGAGCCTTTTTCTGAAAAAATGGGAAACGGAGTGAGAGAGACTTGTAACAGGACAGACAGTGGGAAGTTGATGGATGAAATGAGAGATATGAATGTTTTTTTAGCACTACCATTTGTCAGAGCCAGAAAGAAAAAGGCTTTAGAACAAGAAAGGGAAATTTTCCAATCTATGCTGGAATTTAAGCAAAGCATAGAGTATCTAAATTCCTTGATAACCAAATCGATGGCTTCCCCAGAAGTTTTCATGAAGTGTAGAGACACAATGAGGACGATGTTGATGAACACAAGGAAGAAATGGCTTCAGAAAATAGGGAATGCCTCAGTGCCAGCAAAAAGGGCTGAACATAGGAGAATGCTTCTTGATCTCTTTGAGTCTTATATAGTCATGATGTCTGACTTTATCTCGGAGGGCTTCGTTAACAAAGAAGTTTCGATGGATGTGCTGGAAAATCACGTTTCAGAACTGGTAAAAAGCTACGTCGTTGTCTTTGATGTTGGTTTACCTAAACCAATTCCATATCCAGAGGCTTCTGAAGAAGAGCAACATTTGTTTTTAGCAAACAAGATGACGGTTGATTCGATCTTTAGTTTTAAGGATTCAAAAAGAGCGGTAACCTACGGATTGGCTGGGAGTTTATGTAAGATCACTGCAGTTTCCTCAGATAGAAATGAGGATGGGTATGGGTCTATAACGTTCAAGTGTAATGGACAAACTTATTTTGGACACATCTCTGATTTCTCAGGACTTCAGGTTCATGATAAGGTGTCGATATTCTGGTAAAAAAGGAGAAAAATAAATATTGAGTATGTCAAAAAAACCATTGGTACAGTTGTACTACAAAACAGAAGTTGATGGCACAGTTAGAAAGCTGATTCCAGACAAACACTATAACGTTGTTCAATTTATTGCTGATCGACTGGACAGAATTGCACAAATGCATATTGACAGGAGAGAAAATGGAGGAGACTTGCCGACGTTGATGGTTAAGCAAGAAGACTGGGAAAAAGTCATAGCTGTCTTGAAGCTTAAAGCTGACTGCAAAATGATATACATCTCAACAGGAGGTAGAAGCCTTTATTTGGTGTTGAAGAAACACATTCCATTGATGCCTAAAAAAGACGATATATCTCCCGTTCCTCAAGAAGATCAAGTGAGCCAGAAATAGGGCGAACACCATCCGAGAAAGGAGAGATATATCGGAGTTTATGGGAGATATATTTGGATATTCACCAGTAAATGTGCATAAAAACAGGTTGTATGAAACAATGGGTTGACGAGAATGGATTTGTGAGATTTAAGAGCGACTCCAGAGTTGTTTCAGAAGAAGTCATAAGGCATTCAACTTGGTTGATCGATGGATATGGTGGATTTCATTTTGATTCTGACATGGGACAATACAAGACCCTTTGTTTCCCTAGTTTTGCCAAAGTTGGGGATATGTTAGAGGTCATAGATGACTATTTTTGGGACAACTAAAACCGTTAATAAATATCAAAATACTTGGAATAAAATGAAATTATTTGAAGCAAAATCTCTTGGAAAACTCAAAGAGGGCAAAGAAGCAAAACCATACATCAAAGATGGTATGAAGTATAAATCTGCGATCTGGTTCGATTCAGACAAAGAAGCGAATGGCTTCATGTCAAAGAATCCGAAATATGGTGCACTTGCCACTGTTGGTGAACAAGTTGTAGTCGCAAAGATCGACGACAAAGGGATTAAAACCAATGAGAAGTTGAAAGAGTCAGCATCATCAGACATGATGGGCAAAATGCGTTCTGTCATCAAAGACCGCAAAGAAGGCTTAACAAAAGCTGTTGCGGATTCCATCAAGAAAATGGAGACGTTGAACGAAGAGAGAGGAAAACTCTTGGATTCTTTAACTGGTGACGAAACCAAAGATAAGAAAATTTTTGCCAAGTTGGAGAAAAACCGAGAAGGTTTTGATGATGTTTTCACAAGTTTGAAGTCTGATATCACTAAGGTAGAGATGGACACGGCGAAAGGTTACAGAACCGTTCAATGGGGCAACTAAATAGAACATCATGAAATTATTCGAATCAAAGAAAAAGCTTAAGGAGGATGGAGAAGGTGCTTCTACTCCAGCCAACACAACTGGTCTTGGAACTCCTTCATTGGGCAACAATCCAGCAGACCCCACAGATAAAACTCGTGGTTCTGGTGAAAAGTTTGATAGACTGAAAGAAGCTTATTTCATGCACAGTAGAAAAACTGCGGAAGACATAGAACGATCTCTCAAAATAAGAGAGGATAATATAAGGGTCGAGACAGAGAGATATGAAGTCATAAAGGTCGCTCACAAGCTTATCACAAAGAATATGGGGGACATAAACACCTTTGTTTCTGCTTTGAGATATGATGAGATATCATTTATGAAGATTGTTCTTGACAACGATAAATACCCATATCTTTATGTTTATGCTTCTGGCCGCTCAACCCCTCTCCCACCAGAAAGTGAACAACAAAAAATTCTAAAAGAGTTCGTTAAAAAGACTGGCACAAAATTTGGAGTTTACTATGAAGGTGGGTGGATGATAAGGTTGTCAAAAGACCCTTGGGCTTCCTCAAAGATATATGGTACAGGTATGGAGTTTGAGAGTACTTCCAAAACCCCCAGAAAGATTGTTTAATTGCCGTTGTGACACACGGCGAGATCATCAAAAAAGGCGACTCAATAGACGACAGGATTGTCAGAAGCGATTACGCACTAATGCTAAAAATTAAATAAACTATGAAACTTTTTGAACACAAAACACAAACTGGACGAAGGTTGTTAGAATCTAGACAAGATGAGACCATTGCACAAACCATAAAAAGGATAAAAACCGAGTTTCCACAGTTGGACTTTTTGTTGAAATCACCGACCATAATGCAGGTTAGATTGGCCAACAGCACCCATAGAGGGCTTTATTGTGATATTTCCGTTGCGACTGTTATACCAGAAATGAGTACTGACGAAAAGAAAAAAGTTTTTGGAGCAGACAAATTAACGGTTGTTACCACAGACATCGTTGGGCGTCTCAATTTCTTTTTATATGCGAAAAACGCATCAGACAAAATGATGTCCCAAAAATACTCAAATTCTTCCTATGTCGGGTGGAAAGGGTTTCACCATGCACACAAACCAAATCTGGAAGCAGTTCAAAATCTGGTTTTAAAGAATGGGTTCACTCTTGATAATAAGGCGACACAGTTCCGATTTAGAGACAAAACAGCTTTGGCATACGTAAAAGAATTTCCCAACATAGAAAAAGCTGAGCAGTTTCTACAGAAATTTTTAAAGGATTTTGTAAAAATAGAGGCTGGGGTGGGTGCAAATGAAGGTGGAAAATCTCTCGCTGAAATTTTCGGCTAAACCGCTTCCAACAATAATTTAAAGGCTTCTCGGTTATCCCAGAAGCCTTTTTTGTATCCACCCACTGTAACCACCATTGTCCTCTACCGTTTTTGGACAAACTTTTAAGCATGTTCAAATCAATATTGAAGATACCAAATGGTCAGTACTTGTCGATCGAAACCGTTGATGAAAAAATGATCGGACTCCAATTGTATAAAGACGCAAAATACGCAAAACAGTATGACAAACCGAGGGATATGCATGGCGATGCTGAGCTTCTGAAAAAGGCTGTTCATGGTGAAGACGGATATACGTTTCATTTGATCCATCCGAGCAATCTTGATGGGGTTGTTGACAATGTAGACATCAAAGAATTGATCAAGGAAAAAGGTCTTGTGGTAAAATTTATTGTTGATATGTCAAAAGATTAGTGTCATGGAAGATAAGGAAATATACGAAATCGAAGTAAAGCTTGGAGGCGGTGAAACGATGGGAATGAATGTGACAAAATCCGAAGATTGGTCAGAAATCAAGCCAGACTCAAGAGCCATCTTGTCTCGTGTTGATGGAGAAATGATGCTTGTTAGGATTCAAGAGGCGGATGAAGACGAAGGTGTTTCATTCAAGATTGGAGGTCACGATCAGAAATACCACTACGAAGCAGCTGTCATCGCAGACATATTTGTTGAAGTAGAACCAATTGATGGAGATTAACAAATATCCTTTAAACAATACACCATGAAATTATTCGAACACAAAACCATTGGAAAGGTAAGGTTGAAAGAAAGCCTATCTGGATTCACACCCGATGAATTGCAAAACTTGTATAAATATGCAAGAGAAGGAGGGACTAGGTACACAGACCCAAAAACCTTGAAACAAGCGTTGTTAAAGTTCTACAGCAAAAAACCAAAGGCGAAAGACATGGAAGTGTTTCAACCAATGTGGGATAAAGAATCGGAGATGCGAAACTGGGGTATGTTGTGGTCGTCTACAACAGGTGACAGAATTTTCAGCTTCTTATGGACAAATTCCATCAGAGCAAATGTGATGGAAAAAACTGGTTTGAAATATTCACCAAAATTCTCATATAACGATGAGAAACAAGCGTTGAAGAAACAAGAGGCTGATAAAAACCTAACAGCTTTCTATATTCCAGAATTGGGAGATAGACTTCCATATTGGATGATCAACTATGCAGATGTTGATAAGTTCATCAAAGCTGGGTATAAACAGCTTTGATGAACTAAACAAACTAGCAAATATTTTTAATCGGCGAAAGAAGTTCTTTCGCCGATTCTATATCATGTCATACCACCTGTCATTTTGTCATGTCTGACATGTCACGAAACCAAGCGAAAAGTTTGGCACGATCTTTGTTATATACTATCTGAATTATTAAACATGACAAAATGACACAAGAAATCTTCAACGAAATCATCGCCAAGCTTGAAGCTGGTGGGAAACCGATAATAGAAAAGGACGGTGTGACACTCTTGCTCAAAAAGAACCCGTGGCGAACGAAACCAATCATTGTTCACTCACTTTATAAACCACGTGAGTATCGCGAAATCTTTGCCTTTAAGAACGAAGACAAATTGTTTGAAGGCATATTGAAGATAGAGTTTGCAAAAAACGTCGTGTTTAACAACAGTGGCGTCGAATCTACCAAAGAACAGTGGCGTTTTATACAAAAATTCGACTTATTATGAAAGAGGGATTAAAAATTTACAGAGCAGAATTTGAAGGTGTTCAACCGATCGGCAACTGTCTTGTGTTAGCAGCATTCGATCAAGAACAAGCCGAAGAAATGGCCAGAGCAACCATCAAACATACGACCAACATTGTGGTCAACGAATTGTGCATCAACGAACCACAGGTCATAGAGTACCTGTCTGGGGATTATTAAATTTATCGATAAGCTATGTCAACAGCAAAAAGAACCATAGAGAGAAATTTGTCTCACAATACGACCTACAAAGTAGTTGGGTCTCATTACTCAGAAGTTCCACACACTTGTGAAAACTGTGGAGCTGGTATAAGTTATGTCGGTATCGTTGCAGATGCTGACGGGCGTCGTTTCCAAGTTGGACTCGATTGTGCAGAAACACTTTCTGGAATAGACGGATCAACTGGTCTTACAGACGCACAACGCATCTTTAAAGAGGTGAAATCGATCAGATCAAAAGTAAACAAAGCCAAAAAACGAGAAGGTAGTGTCTTGTCGGTCAAATATACACCAGATAGAGTTCGCATCTTCGTTGAAGATCATAGAGGCTGGAAGGCGGCTGGATTCTCAACCACTGAGGAGTTCTTTGAAAACTATTTGCCTGATTACAAGAAGTATGTAACAAACCCAGAGAAAGAAGGTTTTTCGCCGATACAAGTCTCTGAGGTCTTTCCAAAGGTGGAGTTGAACTTGAATAAACAAGTAGCACATGATACTGAATTTGACGTGTCAGGCTACAAAGTTAGTTTGAAGCAACACACAATGAAATCGATGGTTGATGACACCAGAACTGTACCAGCAACATTGATGACCATAACGACTCCAGAAGGGGTTGAAAAAGAAATCAGTCTAATGTGGGCAAGTCAGGCTGGCTATTATTTTGACCAATTTATCAACGAAAGAAACTTTGAAGCTTATACTAAAAACTAAACGTATGAAAACCATTGAAAAAATACCGAACGTGTTACTATCCAAGTTGAAGATTAAAGAAGTCTTCACGCTTGATGAAACAACCCACATCTTGAACGAAAACAACATCAAATACACAATCGACGATACTGGCTGCGAACCATCCATTTCAATTGAGGATTCAATCAGATTCCCATTTGCTGTTGGATATTGGCCTTTTCAACACGTGATCCTTGTGAAAGGGACTCTAGACCTATCAGGCATCGGACTTGTGGACGGGTCTATCAGACACCTACCATCAGCAACAAACATTTGCTTATCAAGGAACAAATTTATTTCTCCAAATTTTGAGGGAAGATATGTGGGAGGTATTGATCTTTCAGGAAACAAGTCCTTGGTTTCACTTGAACTTGGTATCGAAGATGGAGTCCTTGGGGGTAGCATTGATCTTTCTGGATGCAACATGGCACACCTTTCCCTTGGTGTTAGAATAGAACATGTTGAAGGATCACTAAGCGCAAGCGGTAACAGGATAACTTCTGTAGACCCGACCTTGGTGGTTGTGGGAGAGGTAGACTTATCAAATAATTTTTTAACACACGCACCGATGACACTCGAAGCTGAACTTGCTGGAAATCCAGTGCAACCAAGCGACGAGTTTGACACTGCAAGGTGGTAACAGGAATCAAATCGAAAGGTTCTTAAAAGAAACGTATATGCCACAAAACTATAACACGATGACCATGATGGAATCAATAGAAAGGACTAAACTTTCTTTTGAACATTATCCAGCGAACAATGGTTCTAATCTATCTGAACAAAGGACTGCGTTTTTGAAAGGTTTCAGACTCGCCACAAGCAAGATGAAGCCGAATGAAAAGAAGAAGTTCTGTGAACAATACCCAATTCTAGCAAAGAAGGTGTTTGAGAGGCACATCGAGTCGACATCAAGATTTGAATTGGTTTCGAGGATTTCCAATATCTGTCTAGAACACCAAGACAGCGGTGAAGCGTCCAACAACATTCTGGCTAGAAAAATAATCGACAAATTAAGATCAGAAGGATATGAAACTATCAGAAAATCAGATTGAGGCTTTTAAGTGAAGTCTAAAAGAATTACTGGCGGAACACGACCTATTCTTGCATGTTGCAGACGAACATTCGGATTCAATCAGCATAACTGCAAGGAGTTCCAAAGGAAAAGAAACTGTGGAATTTAGTCTAAAGGAGGTGAACGTTGAAAAACCAAAAAAGGATATGAAAGACCTCAAGGACTCTTTGGTTGAAAAGTTCTACAGTTCTATATCAGAGGAAGGATTTTCACCACATGAGAGTGGCCGTTTCATAAGACTAAGCGAAGAGGACGCTAAAGAGGTTGTCACCATAAAACATTTTCAGACAGGCGTTCGAAATGGGAAATACGACCCGTTGGAACTTTTAGCTACGTATACTTGTAGAGATATGGTCTCCACACATAAAGCCCCATTCTATCATAAGGTCTCCGAAACAGCCCCAGATTGGGCTACAGGCGTCTTTTTGTTTAGAGGGTGACACTTTTGTAACGAGGCATGTTGACATAGGTTTATATAAAGAATTCAGGCGAGACGCTCGTTTCGCTTTTTTCAGTGAATAGTGGTTACCCCTCTTTCTGTATGCAACCGTATTAACGTTCAAAAGTTTCTATAAAAACACAATGCATGGAAGAAATACTAAAAACCGCCATTTTTGGGTATTTGTCGGAAGGGTTTAAAATAAAGATCAACGAGAATGCTGGTTTTGTTGACGGGATTTCTGGTGAAATATACACCGTGGAATATGTGAGCAAAAATCGCAAAGGTGAGTATATCTACCATTGTGAAGAAATACAGCAGCCGTTCCTGTGGTATGAAGCCACCCCACTATTGTACAATATCAACTGCCTCACAAAGCCTATTGTTGTAAAAGGTTACAACGACGGTAAGCCGTTTGTGCCGATTGAGGAAATAAAAACAAATTACAGGCTGGATATATTAACAGGTGTTTATTCTGATGGCAGTAAATGTTTATGGAATGAAAAAACACAAAGTTCATCTTATAGATATTGGGAATATGCCATCATCGAAAAACTAAACAGCTGGAAAATCGACTATAAGAATTTGATCGGACAAGGACTAGCAATCGACGTGGAAACTTTAAAAGAGAATTGTTATGAGTGAGATTAAACAACACTACTGCTGTGTTATAACATATAAACAAGCGATTGATTTCTTGTTACCAAGGCATTATTCAGGAAGAAAACCAAGTATAACCTTCGCTTTTGGTTACTTTGAAAATGATGAGTTGAAAGCAGTATGTACATTTGGAAAGCCTGCAAGTAATAGTTTATGTATTGGTGTTTGTGGTAAAGAGTATAGCGAAAAAGTCTTTGAATTGAACCGCCTTTGTGTTGATGGAGAAATAGATACCCAACGAGAGAGGAAGCGGAAATAATGCAAACTGTACCTATTGGATATACTAAAGTAGCAAAATATAATGATGCTATGGGAATGTTAGGAAACGGATGGACGGTTGATGTTATCGCTCACATTCTTTCTTTTATACCGAAGTCGTCGTAGTATTGCGGGTAACGTAAAAGCATTGGCGATGTTGGGGATTAGAAAGCACAGAATCTCAAATTAAGCACGAATGCCCCAATATTGGTACATTTCCACAAGATTATAATTTCACTTGTAATTTTGGCTATTTAATAGGAATGAGTGTGCCACCTGTAATGACAGCTAAAATATCAACTAAAATATACGACCAATGGTTGTCGAAGTTGTAGATACGTCTTTTGGAATTGCACCTAACGTCCTGTGGCTTTGTCTTGCTGCCGAGTAAATACAAGACCATAATTAAATTAATAACCAAAACCGACATATTGCCAAATTGCGGTTATAGGCAGTACGGGTTTTTAAAAAAGAACGTGAATGAAATATATGGGAAGTAAAGCAAGATTTGTCAATGAGATTTTGCCGATAATTTTAAAAGACAGAAAAGAAAATCAATGGTTTGTTGATTTGTTTTGTGGAGGATGCTCAATCGCACAAGAAGTTGATGGAAAAGTAATTGCTAATGATAAAAACAAGTATTTAATAGCAATGTTTAAAGGACTTCAAGAAAATAGAAATAGACCTACTGAAATAACCAAAGACCTTTACAATGTAGCAAGAGATGTTTATAATGGAAAAGAAACATCTTTTAATCACATTATGGAAATGGATGATTTTATGGTGGGCTGGATTGGGTGGATGGGAAGTTACAACGGAAGATTTTTTGATGGTGGATATTCGGGACACAATGTAAATGGTAGAGATTACATTTCTGAACAAATAAGAAATACTGAAAAGCAAATTGACAAAATAAAACATATTCAGTTTTTTAGCCAAGATTATTCAATATTTGACTTCAAAGAACCTTGTGTTATTTATTGCGATATTCCTTATGAAAACACAAAACAATATTCTACATCAAAAGGATTTAATCATAATAATTTTTGGGAATGGTGTAGAGGAATGACAAAAGATGGGCATCAAGTATTTGTGAGTGAATATAATGCTCCAAGTGATTTTACTTGTATATGGTCAAAAGAAACAACAAATTCGATGAATATGACTAAAACATATAAGCCTACTGAAAAGCTATTTCAGTATTGCCTATAACGTAAAAGTATTGCTGTAGTGGCGATAATCAATAACTAATTTTTAAATAACAAACAAAATGGAAAACAAATTAAAATAGATGTTCTCCAAGCTATTTATAACAATGAAGTAAACAGAATGCACTTTCTTTAATATTGTTGAAGCACAACAAGGGTTTGAGTTTGTAAAACCTATTTTAAAACCATTGGGCGATTTGACTAAAGACGGAAAAACTTGCGATGAAATAAATGATTTTTTAGAACCAAATGGGCTTGAAATAAACAACTTTCTTTTATTAAAAAATTCATTAAATGTAGTGGCTATATCTTGGGAAGAAATGCAGAATGTTTTAAATATTTTTTATCGTGAACATTATGATGTTTTCGGATTGATAAATAAACGTTTGGCGGTTTCGATACACAATGTTGTGTAACATTGCTTGTAACGTTTTCGGGCTTGGCGAGGTTTTTCGAACCGAAAAGCCAAATTGAAAAACTAAACTTAATAATTAAGAACAAATGTTGATAGAAGAACAAAACGGTAATTTTGCCAAACCCGTGTTACCTGCTGGTGCGGTTGTTTACCGAAAATGTTGATTTGAAAACGAATAGAAAATTTAAAAAGTTTTAGAATATGAAATATATGGGAAGTAAAAATCGGATAGCAAAATTTGTTTTACCGATTATGATTAAAGAAGCAAATGGAAAAGGAATAACTACTTGGGTAGAACCTTTTGTTGGTGGTGCAAATATGATTGATAAAGTTCCAAACAATTTTCAAAGAATTGGAATTGACTACAACGCACACACTATTGAGGCTTTGATTGCAATACGTGATTTAGTTGATAAATTACCAAATGAAGTTTCTGTTGAACACTATAACTCTCTAAAAGGAACAGAACCCAACCCAATAACAAGCCTAATTAGATTTGGTGCTTCATTTGGCGGCAAATTTGAAAATGGATATGCAAGGCGTGATGGTAAAAGTATGTGGTTGGAATGTGTTAGAAACTCACAAAAGCAAAGCCCAAATTTACAAGGTGTTAAATTTATCAATGGAAGTTATGATGAGTATTCAAACTTTGAAAATTGTTTAATTTATTGCGACCCACCATACAAAGGAACTACATCATATAAAACAGGTGCTTTTGACCACGATAAGTTTTGGCAATGGTGCAGAGATATGAGTAAAAAAAATGTGGTTTTTGTTTCAGAATATGAAGCACCTGATGATTTCATTTGCGTATGGCAAGGAGAAGTAAAAACAAATTTTGCAAGTCAAAGAGATAAAGCTACACATAAAGCGGTAGAAAAACTTTTTAAATTTTCTCCCACAAATGTTCAATAGTAGCATTATCGTAGCATTGCTTGTAACATTTTCGGGCTTGGCGAGGTTTTTCGAACCGAAAAGCCAAATTGAAAAACTAAACTTAATAATTAAGAACAAATGATTATGGAAAACACAAACGTTGATTTAGCACAGAATCCCAGCTTTTGCCAAACACCTGTTACAGGCAGTACGGGTTTGAATGTACTATCTCTTTTCGATGGTATGAGTTGCGGACAATTAGCTTTACAAAAAGTAGGGTTAAAAGTGAATAACTATTTTGCTTCTGAAATAGACGAAAAAGCAATTTACATAACACAAAAAAACTTTCCAAACACTAAACAACTTGGAAGCATTACGGAATTAAAAGGGGATGATTTGCCAAAAATAGACTTGCTTTTTGGTGGTAGCCCCTGTCAAAGTTTTAGTTCTTTTGGTAATGGAAAAGGTTTTGACGGAAAAAGTGGGTTGTTCTGGGAATTTGTAAGAGTTTTGAATGAAGTAAAACCGACTTACTTTTTACTTGAAAATGTTGTGATGAAAAAAGAATGGGAAGATATTATAACAGAAGCACTTAATGTTGAACCAATAAGGATAAATTCAAGCCTTTTTTCAGCACACAATAGACCAAGAATATATTGGACAAACATACCTATAAAGGAATTACCGAAAGAAAATAAAACAACTGTTTATGATATTTTAGAAACCCCAAACTTTCACAATAATTACCCAAAGTGGTTATTAGGTAAATTTGGAAATAAAACAAGATTAGAACAGTTGTGGTATGCTGATGGTAAAGCAAGTTGTTTGACTTCAAGTATGCATAAAGGGCAAAAATCAACTTTCACAAAGGATAGAAACGAAAATATACATAGGCTTACAGTTGTTGAATGTGAAAGACTACAAACCGTTCCTGATAATTATACGGAAGGTGTTTCAAATACTGATAGATATAAAATGTTAGGTAACGGCTGGACTGTTGATGTAATTGCTCACATCTTCAGAGGACTATTGTAGTATTGCCGGGAATTATGAAAACTAAACTTAATAATTAAGAACAAATGATTATGGAAAACACAAACGTTGATTTAGCACAGAATCCCAGCTTTTGCCAAACACCTGTTACGGGCAGTACGGGTTTGAATGTACTATCTCTTTTCGATGGTATGAGTTGCGGACAAATTGCACTTCAACGAGTAGGAATTAAAGTAGAAAATTACTTTGCATCTGAAATTGATAAATATGCTATCAAAGTAACACAACACAACTACCCTGACACTATACAACTTGGAAGCGTAGTTGATGTAAAAGGGAATGATTTACCAAAGATTGATTTATTGATTGGAGGAAGTCCGTGTCAAGGATTTTCATTTGCAGGTAAACAGCTAAATTTTGAAGACCCAAGAAGCAAATTGTTTTTTGAATTTGTAAGGCTAATAAAGGAATGCAAACCGACTTATTTCTTATTGGAAAATGTAAAAATGAAAAAGGAATATCAAGACGTAATTACTGAACATTTAGGAGTAGAACCAATTGAAATAAATTCAAATCTTTTATCGGCTCAAAACAGAAAACGTATTTATTGGACTAATATTCCTGGTGTTTCGCTTCCAAATGATAAAGGCATTTTATTGAAAGATATTGTTCATGAAAATGCAGACAATCATTTATCTGAAAAAGAAATTGACTATATGCTTAGAAGTAGTGGAGAGTGGAGTCCATCATCTAATAATAGATTTGAAACCTATTTGAATTATCCTGAAAGAAAGTCACATTGTTTAACAGCCAACTTAAACAAGGGTGTTCCGTATAATTGTTTTTTTGAAATTCTATCTGAATACATTGTGCCATTTGACAAAACTTTGCAAATATTGGATAAAGAAGTGCAACGTGGCAAAGTTGGTTATTTCAGAAAAGATAGTCAAGCAAACAGAGTTTATTATATCCACGACAAAGCAATTACTTTAACTGGAGAAGCTGGAGGTGGTGCAGCAAAAATGGGGCAATATTTATTTGGTTGTCTAACGCCTGATAGAATTGAACAAAGACAAAACGGACAAAGGTTTAATGATGGGAAGAAATTTTACACATTAACTGCACAAGATAAACACGGGGTTTTAATTGAGGGTTATATTAGAAAATTAACCCCAATTGAATGTGAAAGATTGCAAACTGTGCCTGATAACTATTCGGCTATTGTAAGCAATTCACAACGATATAAAATGTTAGGCAATGGGTGGACTGTTGATGTGATAGCTCACATCTTCGGAGGGCTTTCGTAGTATTGCTTGTAACGTTTTCGGGCTTGGCGAAGTTGCCGAACCGAAAAGCCAAATTGAAAAACTAAACTTAATAATTAAGAACAAATGTTGATAGAAGAACAAAACGGTAATTTTGCCAAACCCGTGTTAGGCGTAGTGCTTTCGTTATTCGATGGTATGAGTTGCGGACAGATTGCACTAAACAGGGCAGGTATTTCCTATGGCAAATATTATGCTTCGGAGATTGACAAACACGCCATCAAAGTAACGCAACACAATTACCCTGACACTATACAACTTGGAAGTGTTACAGAAATTAAAGGTACGGATTTACCGCAAATTGATTTATTGATAGGTGGAAGCCCTTGCCAAGGATTTTCTTTTGCAGGGAAAGGTTTAAACTTTGAAGACCCAAGAAGTAAACTATTTTTTGAATTTGTAAGGCTAATAAAGGAATGCAAACCGAAATATTGGCTTTTGGAAAATGTGGTTATGAAAAAGGAATTTGAGCAAGTGATAACCGAACATTTGGGAGTTGAGCCTGTGAAGATAAACTCTAATATTTTTTCGGCACAAGATAGAAAACGTATTTATTGGACAAATATTCCATTAAATAAATTGCCTGACGATTGTAATATTTTTATTAAAGATATTGTAGGATTTGAGAGTGAAATACCTTGTGAAAAAGATGTTATTGATGAAGTGAGAAAATACACAAGTAGGGATTTCCAAATTAGCATTTCAAAAAATGGTAGAATAAGACCACATATATTTGATGCTAAAAAAAGCGGAATTTCAGAAATTGGCACACTTGTAAATCCATCTGATAAATGCGTTACAATTATTGCAAGTCATGCACCAAAAACGTATAGAAGCAATCCTTTTGAAATTTATGAACTTAATGTAAATGAATGTGAAAAAATACAAGGCGTGCCTGAAAACTACACTTCACTTGTTTCGGAAAGGCAATCAAAAAAGATGCTCGGAAACGGATGGAATGTTGATACAATCGCTCATATTTTCGGAGGACTGTCTTAGCATTACGCCTAACGTCCTGTGGCTTTGTCTTGTTGCCGAGTAAATACAAGACCAATTTTAAATTAAAAACAAATGTCAGAAAGTACAAAATCAACATCAAATGAAACCGAAACGGCAATAAGTCAAAACCGCTGTTATCGCCAGTACGGTTTTTTAAAGGAGATTGCGATAAAAATATTCATTGGTATGTAGGTTGTTATTCTAATGGAATGCATTATTACAATGAGTGTGCATATTGTGGAAAAAGAAAATCAATAGAAATAGGTTAATTATGACAAACAAAGTAATAAATGGAGATTGTCTTGAAATAATGAAAGATATTCCTGATGGAAGTGTTGATATGATACTTTGTGATTTACCATATGGAACAACAGCTTGTAAATGGGATGTATTAATACCGTTTGATAAACTTTGGGCTGAATATGAAAGAGTAATTAAATAAGGTTGCTATGCTTCGTGGACTTGGCAAACAATCGTTGAAAACTGACAGACCTGAAAGCAGCAATGTCAAACTTTGTTCTAGATGAGGAGACGATCAAAAAACTGGCTGACCTGAGGGCGGCAATGTCAAACCTTGGAAACACAACCAAACTCGAAGTTGGCATCCCAGATCATAAACTGTAACCACATGTGATACCAATGGTTTTTCTAACAAAGGAAAAACCTATGGAAAACATATCAGCAGTAGAATGGTTCGCTGGCGAAATATTAAAGTCACGCCAACTTTTTGGTGCAAGCGAAGAATTTGATAAACTTTACGCAAGAGCCAAGGCTATCGAAGAAAGCAATAAAGAAGCAGCCTTTCTGGCTGGTTTCAAAGTGTCTGGTGAAGGTAGAAATGGCGAATATCCACACGCTGGTGAAACGGATGAACGCCTTAAAGAAGTGTTGAAAGACGAACTTGCCGAATACTTCAAAAAGAAGGAATCCACACCGACTCCAGAAGAAACCAGCATGGTCGATGAGATTCAACAGATCATCAAAAACAGCAAACTTGACTGTAAGAAAATAGACGCCATCACCGACGAGTGGGGAGACCGCTTGTACTTCTACCTATCGTACAAATGTACTTCTAACACAAATACAGACGAACACACAAGAAACAAAGAGGTTTTGGACGTTTTTTCTGAACTTGCCGCTTTCTCAAATTTCTTGATCTCAAAGTCTCAACCTCTTACAGCATATGATCAAGTGACCAAAGAGGGTATTGGTCTTGTGTGTCTAAAAAGGTTTACAGGCCAAGACGAACAGGTCATCAAAGCCGTATCACTCTGGAGAGAGGTATGGAAATTGATCAGAACGGCTGACATCACAGATTTAAACGATCCATTGACACAACAAATTGTTTTATAAAAAATTCTTAATCAAAAACAACGATGGGCTTTCCAAAAAATAAAAAGAAGCCTATGGAATATGAGTCCATAGAGAACTGTTCAAACTTCAAAACCTTTTTCAAGGAAAACGGATTCCACGTTTTTAGATTATTTGACTCAGTCAAAGAGGAAATGTTTAAAAGCGTTGATATTTCTACAGATACGCTTGAAGTTCTAGCTAACACGAGTTATCACAAGGATGTTTTTAGGACTAAACTTGGCGATATAAAACAAATCCAAAATCTCCACAATAACGCTTTCTTTTTAGATTTGGATAAGATAAACCAACATCTTGCTGGCTTAATCAACTTGAGAGAAGGGGAATATCAGGTGTTGAATAATCAATATTTCTGCAAACCTCCAAACTACAAGATGACTTCGGCGCACCAAGACAACGCTTATTTTGAGTCAAATGAGAATATAGTCACCTTTTGGATACCACTCCAAGACGTTGATATGGTGAACTCTTGCATGTTTTATGTACCGAAAAGCCACAAAGATGGTTTGGTTGAACACAAAGCCATAGGCACAAACGTGAGGACAAGAACAGGTAAGACAGGGTACAGCTTGTACAGTGATGTTTATCCAAACGAATTATTTGTGAAAGTTCCAATGGAAGCGTTCGACGTATTGATCCATGATAAAAACACGATGCATTTTTCTTCAACAAACCAGTCTGGTGATTATAGGATAGCATTTACTTGTATAATGAAAATCTTGAAAGATGTTGAGTAAGAAAAACAGCTTTCCAGACAAAACAGAGACATACCCATATCATATGATACCAAACCCCATGGAGGAAAGAGACCCAAAACGAACGGTAGAACTTGAAGCTAAACTTGAATACACCATGAGGCATAAAATGGGTATTTCCCCGAAAGGTGGAACAGGTTCGTTAATGTCAGAAGACAAACGGAAGAAAGCTAGAGAAAAACGTAAAAAACGCAAGTAGTATGAATGTGCTAGAAAAACTAACAGAAGCGTTGACACAACGTGGCATGTTTAAGAGCCAAGCCAAACAAGTTGTGGAGCTTGCTAAACCAAAAATCGAGGCCTTGCTGCCAGAATATAAAATATCTTGGGATCAACCTTGGAACGATTATCCAATATCCATTTATGTGATCTGGTATGAATCTGTTTTGAGACAAGAGGCTTTAGACTGGATAGAAAAAAACATTCCACAAGCTTGGTATAAAGATTTCTTTCTACCAGATGTGTTAGAAGGACAAACAACTTAAAAACAAACAAGAGAAGAAAGGAGACGAAACATGCCAGAAGTTAAAAAATATAAGGTAGTCGGTGTTAGTGAACTGAAAGAGTTAATACCAGAGATTGAGTTTGACACACACCGACCAGTTGACCCAAAAAGTTTGGAGGAACTTGCAAACCTCATTGCCGAACATGCTCCAAAGTATGGGTTTTCTTTCGTCCAATTTGTGGCGAATGGGAAGGGTACACTTATTATGTTGCAACGAGAATAAAACCAAAAAGTTTGTCCTAAAAAACAAACATGGCAAAGAAAACGACAAGTTTTGAATCATACCCAGATGGGTTTAAGATTAGACTTCACAACAAACGAGTGACCATTGTGGAAGATGGTGATGGTGATCTGCTGTTATATTTTCAGTTCGCCGACCAAGACCCACACAAGCCAGCCTGTGAACACTCGGTAACAAGAGACAAAGTTAGAAACACGGTTTTAAAGCTGTCTGCAGAATCTATGGAACATTTGATGGTTGGCTATGCCAAGTGGAGAAATAGACAGCTTTTGGACGAATTTGCCAAAGGTAAAAAACAAGTATAAGATGGTGGCGAACGAAAAGAAAGCTTGGGAATTGTACCCAGCCAAGACAAAAATTGGACAGGCTCAGCGCGAGGCATATCTAAAAGGACTTGAAGCGAATGAAAAAGCTGCTCAAAAAACCTTAGAATTTTCACATGACATCCTAACAGAGGATGAATTTAAGCAACTGTTTGGATTAAAACCAAAGTGCACAGTCCCCCAAGAATTTTTGGAGAATGTATCAACGATGTTCGTTGGATCGAAGCTGTTATATGATGAGTTCTTCAAGAAAATCCGAACGAAATCCCCGATGGGATTTAATGATTCAAACATAGAATTGAGTTCATCGACAGAATATAGAAAAGGATGGAGGGATTTAATTTTAGCATTGGGAGATAGACCACATGTGAGTGTATACTTTGCTTACATCGGGGAGAAATCATCTGGCAGAGATATACCATTTTGGACTTGTAAAACTTGGGAAGACCCACAACTTCAGGCACTTATGTCTGTTGCTTATTCCACAATCGAGACAAAACTGAATGTTATCAATGGTGATTTTGCAGCCAAATTTGGAGTTTCATACCCTTTTAACTTGGACAAGTATCAATCAAACAATTGGTTTTGGAGAATCCAAGGGATCGATCTCCACAAGCCTGTTTACTTTAAAGACGAGAACGGAGTTATGAGAAAAATAGGAGGTTATGATCTCAAGCGAGTGATGGCAAACGTTGATAATGTATTCGTTGGAAAAATGCAAGAACCGTTTGTAAGAATTATAGACTCGGTCAAGAATTAAGCTATGTATCCATATCACGGAAAGATAAAGCAAAGAATAACAAATGGGGAGTTGGTTTCACATGAATATGTTGATTCATACAACTCGATCAAAGAACCTTGTTTGTTGCTCTATTTCAACACTCACCCGTACGTGAGACCGATTAGAGAACACCGTTTTGAAGAATATAGACCACTATTAAAGAATTAAAACATATGGGAACAATAATAACAGAATTTGATGTCAAGATATTTGGTATAGTCCAAATTGCCGAGCTTATACCAGAAACTGCCGAATTTGTAAACAAACCGCACACCAAAGAGGCGATTGAAAAAGTCGTTCTTTTGATTCTTCTTAACCAGAAGAAGGTTAACATAGAATTTATACAAGTTGTCGAGTTTGGTAACCAGAGTTGGATAATGGTAAAGGTCATCAAATCAATCGAAGTTACGTCCGACTGATGGATTCAGTTTCAGCATACCAACTCCCTGTCATGAAAGCGCATTGTAAGACATGTCCTTTCAGACCAAACGGACGTGGCCATTGGACTGATATGGCCTTGGCCTCACAGGTTCAAGCTAGAACCCTATTTAAGGCGCACCAGATATGTCACGGCACTGAGGGCGAAAATCGGCAACCAAACAATAGGTGTAAAGGTTCATTTGACGCAAATAAAGAGATTTATGATCGCATGGGATGTGGTGATCTAGTGAAATAAAAAAGGAAATCATGACTAAAAACACGAATGTTTCAAATGCCATTGACGCATTATCTACGGAAAAAGAAAGAGTGAGAAGAATGGCAAAGAACGCCTTTGGTAGAATCGTTAAACGAGACAAAGGGGTCACCTCTAAGATGATTGTTGAACTTTTTGGCAGCTTGGTTATTAGTAGAGACGTTTCATTTGATGGGTTCAAGTTGGCGTGGCCAAACCTCTCGTTGAAAGAGTTTAATATAAACTACGTCCGATCAATTCTCAGAAATTTACCAGAGATACTTGAAGTTGGTGGTGTTGATCTGAAAGACTTTGTCGTTTTAAGACGATGCACAGAGGTCAGAGAAGATGGTAAGGAGAGAATAGTTTGCACATATGAAGTTTCTGACAATACTCAACTTCTTGATCTTGTGACAAACGCCTTGGCCGAAATGAAAGAGATAGTTAATACTCATGTGGCACTGATAAACCTTATCAAAGAACACGAGGACATTTATGGTTCTCAGGCGGTTTCAAAAGCCGAAGACGAATGGAAAGATTTTTTAGGTATCACAAAATCGCCGAGAAACAATTCTGGTGTTGAAGTTTAAACAATAATTATCATGACAAGTAAACAAATAGCTATCGAAGTGCTGGGTAAAATCTCAGCATCTTTTCCAAATTACTTTGAAAACGCCAAAGCGGCTGCCGAAATCCTTCTTAGTGGCATAGATATCAAAGAAGACCTGAACATTGTCAATTCCATCTGTTTTTCTTGGATGGAAGCCAAACAACCGATCAAGACAACAGGCAGTTTCGAGACAGTCGGCCAGCTTTTTAAAGCCCTTCCGAGTTTTTTCCCAAGCGAATTGTGGGACGGTGCTGAGATAATCATCACCAAATATGTTGAGGAGAAAATCAATGGCGATGCCACTGTTAGAGTTTATTACAGCATACCAGTGGGGGCAGAGAATGTGGAGGTGTTCTTGGGGGTTATGTCAGAAATGTCAGAGATCATCAGAAATCACCTTAGAATAATCAATTCGTTGGAGGAAATGGTGGAGGTTTATGGAAATGTCGATGATGCAGTGAGAATTGTTGAAGACTATTGGCATGGAGTTTTCTAAAGACTGCACCATGGAACAAGCTGGGCAATCCATAAGATTATTGAATTTTCGCCAAACCGC
>Ga0208426_1000052_pt1 | contig 26597 bp, 33 predicted proteins | sample DEB19_08_DNA_6_FD_184524 | JGI IMG/M metagenome (GOLD analysis project Ga0208426, IMG submission 184524) | Aqueous microbial communities from the Delaware River and Bay under freshwater to marine salinity gradient to study organic matter... | ecosystem: Environmental > Aquatic > Marine > Coastal...
GAGCAAATTGACGCACGTTTGCGTTTTGTGCTCTCAGCAATACACTACTTGAAGAATCAAGTGGATGATTTTAAATAAGATTGGATATTAGATATGGCACTTAAATTAACACAATTGGCTAGTAAGCCACAACTGATTAAGATTATTCTGAACGATAAAGAAATCGTTGAGAAATTTGGTGATGAACTTGAATTTTGGATTATGGATCGTCAGCCCATTGATCAATTTATCAAGATGGCAACAATGGACAATTCCAATCAAGGTGAATTGATTCATATGGTAAATGATCTTGTGCTGGATGAAAAAGGCAACAAGATCCTAGGTGATGGAGAAGCACTTCCAAATACTGTTATGGTCAGCGTTATTTCTGCGGTGGTAGATCGCCTGGGAAAGTAACCCAAGAGGAGGTCCGTGAAGGATCTTCTGAACTATCAATGGTAATGTTGATAGATACTTTAAGTGAACGTTATGGAAAGTTGCCCAGTGAAGTTATTCGCCAAGCAACCACATTTGATGTATTCATTGCAGATACTGCAATAGGATATCGTAATGCACAGCAGGAACGAGCAAGCAATGGTGGCAAACCAGTAGTTGATCCAGCAGCATTTAAAGATGAAGAATTGTTAAAGATGATTAAGGAGTCACGTGGCGAAAGTTAATTTAACCAGTTTCAACCAGCAGATGTCTGCATTGGAAAATATTGCTGCTGATCTCCCTGCGGCTGTGCATGCTGAGTTTGTAAAGAACACACCCATTGACAAAGGACATGCTCGTCGTTCAACAAAATTACAAAACAATACCATCATTGCTGACTACCCTTACAGTCAACGTTTAGAAGATGGGTATTCAAAACAAGCGCCACGAGGCATGGTTGAGCCCACAGAAAAATGGATTCTGAAGGAAGTGAATCGTAGATTAAAAGGAACACAAAATGGCAAGTAATATTCGTGTCACGTTAGAAATAGATAATAAGAAATACCTGTCAGGTATCAAAGCCAGTGAAGCTGCAACTAAAACGTTTGCCACCTCTGCTGAAAAAAGTGTAAGTCAGGCCAATAATGCCTTTGCAAAAATTAACAATACCACAGACGGTATTGTCAAACGTTTCTCAGGACTTAGAAGTGCTATTGCTGGTCTAGCATTTGGCGCTATGGGTAAAAGTGCATTGGCCATGGCTGATGAACTACAAGATCTTAGCAATAGTTCTGGTATCGCAGTAGGCAGATTATTAGAATTAAAGAAGGCATTAGAAACATCTGGTGGTGAAGCAGCAGCAATGCCTGCTGCCATTAATCAATTTGCTCGCAGTATTGATGAAGCAGCACAAGGTAGTGCAGCAGCACAATACAGTTTTGCACAGGTAGGTATAAGTTTGCGTGACTTAGGTAAGTTAAGTGAACAAGATTTACTGAAGAAAACATTAAAAGGCATTGCAGCTATTGAAGATCCAAGTCGTCGGGCAGCATTGATGATGGACAAGTTTGGCAAGAGTTTTAAAACTGTTGATCCAGGTGAACTATTGGCCAAATTAGAAGGAGCTGCTGGTTCAGGAGACAAATATGCTGCTAGTATTAAACGTGCTGCAGAATTGAATGATGCATTTGCCACAGCGTCAGGTAATTTGAGATTAGCATTCTTAGAAGCATTTAGTCCTGCTATTACATTGATTAATGATTTCAATGCCAAAGTGGCAGAAGGTACAGCCAGCATGGATGGGCTTGTAACTGCTATCAAAATTGCAGGCGCATTATTGATCACAGCATTCAGCGCCAGTCTGATATTGCCAGCTGTGGCTGCATTTGGTAGTCTGGGTCGTGCAGTTGGCATCACTGCCGGAGCAGCAGGCTTTGCAGGTCTAAGCAAATCAATGGCCAGCACTTTCAGAGTCCTGGGACCATTAAACAGTAGCTTGCGTGCCATTGGCTTGTTGTTTGCAGGTGGATTAGGCCTTGCAGCAGCTGGTCAGTTGTTTGATGACTTTGGCAGTATGGCAGTAAATGCACTTGCTCGTATAATTGAAATGATTGGCAGTATAATTTTCAGTCTTTCTGGTGGTGCATTAGGTGCTGCTTTGGGCTCAGCTTTGGGTCCTGTAGGCACTATATTAGGTGGACTAGCCGGAGCCTATGCCGGTGACAAATTAAGTGATGCAGTTGGCATGCCTAAATTGATAGAAAATGCTCAACGTGCTCGTGAAGAAGCGGAAAAGTTGGCCAAATCAACCCGAGATGCTGCTGCTGCTCGTAAAAAGTTTGCCGAGTCTGATCCAAGACGCACCGATGCTCCTTCAACTGCCCCAACTGGACGTCCTGTAACAGATGCATTGGCTCGTCAACGTGATGCTATCCGTGAAAACATTTTGGAATTTCGCAAGCTCACATCAGAAAAAATTAATGACATCAACACTGATAACATGTTGATTGGTAAAAGTGCAGATTTTGCAGAAGTGATTCGTGCTCAAGAAGAAATTTACAAACGTGCTGCTGACAAGTGTGATGAGTTACGTCGAGCTAAAAGCAATTTGACTGATCAAGAAGGTGCTCTGAGTGGTGAGTATGATAAGCAAATTGCGTTGATTGCTAAACAAGCCGAAGTAGATGGCGAACGAGTAAAACGCAGCATTGAAAACAGTCAAGGACTACGTGCCATTGAAGCTGACCGTATAGCAGGTCTGGAACGCATGACTCATGCCATGGATGAACAAGCCAAACGTTCTGATGCGTTAGCACAAGCACAATTGGGACTCCGCGCTGCTATGGAAGATGTGAATTTTGCTGGAGCGCAAGCAGGTAAGAGTCCATTTGCACAACAGGCTGCACAGATTGTAGAAGATGCTCGTAAAGCGGCATTGGAAGCAGGTCGTGCATTTGCAGCAGCATTTGAAGATACTGGAGATGGACTAACACCAGCTCGCGCACAAGAATTGTCTGATGGACTTAAAGCAATTTCTGATGGTTACAAAGGCATTACAGATGCACAACAAGTGAACTTAGAAGCAAGTCGCACCTGGAGTGCTGGGTGGGACAAAGCATTTGGCGAATACAAAGATTCTGCACAGAACGCCGCTGAACAAAGTACTACATACTTCAACACATTCACAAGTGGATTTGAAGATGCTATTGTAAACTTTGTTAAGACTGGTAAGTTAAGTTTCAAAGATCTTGCCAACAGTTTAATTGCTGATTTTGCTCGTATTCAAGCCAAGAAGCTATTGCTGGGTTTAATGGATCTAGGTGGCGGTGGTGGTTCAGGTGGCATCCTAAGCACTATCTTTGGTGGTGGACGTGCCAATGGTGGAGCAGTTGGTGTTGGTGGCGCTTATATGGTTGGTGAACGTGGTCCAGAGATGTTTGTTCCACGTAATGCTGGCACTATTGTTCCTAACTCGTCAATGGGTGGTAACAATATTACTCAGGTTACATATAATATACAAGCAGCAGATGCTGCAAGTTTTAGACAGATGATTGCAAGGGATCCAGAGTTTTTATACGCTGTGACTGAAAGAGGTCGTAACAATGTCCCAAGTGGTCGCAGATAAGGATTAAGATATGAGTTTTCAATGGATATTCGACAATGCTGAAACACTCAGCATCAACAAACGACCAATCGTGAGTCAAACCATCAGCCGTGATCAACATGTTCGTAGTGTTAGTCGTGGTGGTGCTGTTTGGCGCTTTACTATTAAGATGCCAGATGGCAAGCGTTGGAGCGAAGTGCGTGGCCTGATTGAAGGTATTGACCAGGCCAACTTGTTAAGCAGTGAAACTGTCAATCTTGGCAAGGCTGCTTATAATTATATTGTAGGTTATCGTGGTGCTGCTGCTGACCCTACTACTATGACTTTTAAATATACAGCAGCACAAGCTGCTAGTGATACAACAAAGTTTGAATTGGGCAGTATGCCTGGTAGTGCAGGCACTGTACTATTCCGTGCTGGTGACTTCGTTCAACCAACTGGCTCTACAAGTGTTTACACTATTGTAGCAGATGTTGTTAAAGGCGCCAATCCAACACAACTTGTAAAAGTCAACCGTGGCATACTAAGCACACCAAGTGATACAGCCGTTACACTAAAAGTAGGCAGTGCTGTGAACTGGACAGTTATTTGTACAAGTTGTCCACAGTGGAGTCTGATTGCATATGATATTGTAGGTTGGTCCGGCGAGTTTCAATTCCAAGAGGTGTTGTAATGTCTACATCCCTTGACTTAACCTCATATAAGCACGTCCAACAAGCATCATTTGTTCGTATGGAAGTGCCCACATATGGTATCATTCGTTTCAGCAATCATAATGTGCCATTTAACATTGTTGAACAAGATAGTATTGCATACACTTATTTGCCAATGGGCATTCTACTTGGCATTAGTGAGCTTAACAATGAACTACAACCTAGTGCCAGTGATGTAACAATCAGTCTAAGTGCAATTGATCAAGACTTTGTGGCCGCAATGATGAACTATGCACTAAAGGGCAGCAGAGTTACCATTCGTAGAGTGTTCTTTAATAGTGACACTGGTGTTGCACTAAATATCTCTGGTAATCCTAGTATTAGATTTAAAGGTATTATTGCAAACTATAGTTTCAATGATGAATTTAACCAATTCAACAATGCTTCAACTACAACAGTTAGTGTTAGTTGTTCAAGCATTGTAAAAGTATTAGAACAAAAGATAGTAGGCCAGAAAACGAATGATAGCGATCGCAAATACTTTTATCCTGCTGACACTGGCTTTAATCGTGTGGCAGCTATTGTCACAAGCAACTTTGACTTTGGTAAAAAGTTAAATACATGATACGAGCAGCAACAGTCCATGACATTGAACAGGTGCTAAGTTTATTAAAAGACTTTGCAGCAGCCAGTTTAATTGATTACAAAACATGGACTGTTAAGGATGAAGGTTCTGCCAGATTCAAACTGCTTAATCTAGTAATGCATCAATATCTTATTGTTGCAGAAAAAGATGGGCAGTTGATTGGCATGATAGGCGCCATGCAAGAACAAGATCCTTGGATTGCCAGTAGAAGTAGAATGCGTGAATTGTTTTGGTGGGTTGACCCAATCCATCGTAGAGGAAGATTGTCGGCAGAATTGTATATTCGTTGGGAACAAGACTGCGAAAGATTTATCCGAGATAAATTAGTGGATCAAGTCAGCTTGTCCACCCAACCTGGTAGTAGTGATTTAGATCTTACTCGGCGTGGTTGGAGATGTGTTGAGAGTCATTGGATTAAGGAATAAGATATGGCAGGTTTTTTAACAGCAGCAGCAGCCGCAATTGGCAGCTCAAGTATTGGTGGTGCGATTGTTCGTATTCTGATTGCGTATGGCGTTAGTAAATTAATCAATAAAGCAACTGGTATTGACAATAGCAATACAACAGTTGATCAAGGTGTTCGTTTACAATTAGCACCTGACACAACAAACCCAATCCCACTTGTTTTTGGTAGTGCTTACCTGGGTGGTAAGATTACAGATGCACAAATTACTGATGCAAATCAGACAATGTGGTATTGCTTGACAGTAGCAGAAGTCCCAACAGTAAATCGTTTAAGTGATTCAGCAGCCATTGTAACTAGTTTTGATGAAATTTATTGGAACAACCAACGTGTTTATTTTCAGGCTGACGGTATCACAATTGACTATCTTGTAAATCAAGATGGTATCGTTGATACAAGTCCACGTGGATTGGTTAAGATTTATTTGTATAAGAATGGCAGTGCTAATCCAACATTGCCAAGTGACTTAGGTGAATACTTAGGCACGATACCTCCAGTTCCAGCGGCTGCAAATACATTGATGCCCGGTTGGACTGCTACCAGCACAATGGACAACTTGTCATTTGCCTTGGTAAAAGTATCGTACAATCGCGATAAGAACATTACTGGTTTGCAAGACATTCAGTTTAAGTTAAGCAATAACTTGTTCAAACCTGGTGATGCAATTTATTCTTATTTGCGTAATGAGATTTCAGGTGTTGGTTTTGATTCTACAATGATTGATACTGCCAGTCTAGTTGCATTAAACAATTATGCAGATGATACTATCAGTTACCTAGATGAAGAAGATAATACAGTCAAGACACTTGCAAATCGTTACCAGATTAATGGTGTAATTAACCCGACTGATAATGTTATGACTAACTTGCAAAAGTTGGCCAGCAACACCGGTTGCTTTGTAAACTATGATATTGGCACAGGTCTATGGGGTGTCACAATCAACCGTGATAGTAGCCCTACACTTGCATTTGATGACAGCAACATTATTTCTGGTATTGACTTAACTGGTACTAACTTAGACAACATGTTTAACGCAGTTGAAGTTGAATTTCCTCATCGTCAATTGCGAGATCAGATTGATAGTATTCGTATTGACTTACCAACTGAATACCGCAATAGCAATGAACCAGATAATGTATTAAAGATTAGACTGGATTTGCTTAATGAGCCATTGCAGGCACGCGAGTTAGGTTACTTAGAGTTATACCAAAATCGTATGGATCAGGTTATCACATTTACAAGTGATTATAGCAAGATCAATACTGAAGCAGGTGACATCATCACAGTGACAAGTGGCGTATATGGCTGGTCAGTGCAACCATTCCGTGTTATTCGTGTTCGTGAAGTTGAAGGTGATGAAGGCGGACTCGCAGTTGAAATCACAGCACAAGAATATGACGCCACAATGTATACTGCTGGCGGACAGCCAAGACGCCCTCGAGTTCCAAGCGATGCAATTGGCATTCCTGGCATTGCTGTTATTGGCATTCCAGATATTCCAACTGTTACTTTAATCAACTTGGTTGCCGTACCAGCAATTGATGTTACTGGTTTAACTCCAAGTGGTATTGTTGACCGCTTTGAATACTGGTATAGCAGTGATGCTGGTGCAACTTACAAATTATTGGGCACAAGACGCAATAGCAATGGTTCGCCATATAATGAAGATACAAGTTTAACATTCCGTGCGGCTGAATTAGTTGCTGGCACATATTTGTTTAAAGTTCGTGGTGGCAATGCAACTGCATTTGGTCCATTTAGCACAGCAACTGCTGGCATTGTCTGGGCACCAGTACAGGTAACTGATGCAGTCAGTGATATCACGCAAGTAACAGGTAGCATGGCTGACTTAATTGGCCCGCTTGCTATGGGTGCAATTGCATACTTTGCTTATCAGCAATTGTATCCAGAAATTATGGGTGCATTAGGTGACAGTGAATTGGGTGAAATCTTTGGCATTCCAAGTAGCGCAGTGCAGACAATGCAAAACGCAAGTGGCAACTTTAAGATTATCCAAGTTGGCGATAGTATTCAAACTCCATACACCAATGACACTATTACGTTCATTGCAGGTGATGGCATTACAATCACAGCAGAAGCTGATGCTGGCACAATCACTATCAATAGTGTGGGTGTAGCCGGTGGACTTATTAATGACTTAGACGACGTTGATACTGTAACAAAACCGCCTGCTGTTGATGCTGTACTTAAATGGGATGGCAATAATTGGATTCCGAGTATCATTGATACAAATCCAAGTGGTGGTGGTGATCCTGCAAGCATAAATGTAGACTTTGATAGTGAACTTGATTTCATTATGGACACTTGTCAACAGTTATCGCCTAATCCAATTCGTATTAAACGATTAGGCGGCACATATCAGGTTCCTAGAAAATATATCATTGCTGGCGGCACAAAAACATTAACATGTTATGCAACATCTATGCCAACGCTTAGTATTCCTGGTCATGGAACACCTATTGCTGAAGTTAGACCATTTACTAAGGGTAGTTTTTTATTATATGCGCCAAGTTACCCAGCTGTGCATTTAAAGACTATCAATTACAATGTAATAAACGGAACTGAAGTTATTGCATATTGTAATTTTAATGATGATGGCACTCCGATAACTGGTGGGAATTATTGTTCTACAATGCCACCAACAAGCAGACCAGTCTTTTCAACTGTGGAATTCCCAGCTGGAAATAGGTTTGTTACATTTGCAATGATACAAGGTTGGACGCCAATTGAAGGAGGTAAGTATCCTATAAATAACGTGCAATACACAACATTGCCAACTGAGTATTATGCTCAGACTTATAGCGTTGTTCAATACCCAAGATTGTGTAGAAACTCAAATGGCGCTGCGGTAAATTACGATTTTAGCTAACAACAAAGGAGATTTTTGATGGCATTACAATTAAAAAGAGGCACGGACGTACAGAGAATTATTACTCTGCTGTTGCCAGGCGAACCATATTACTTGACAGACTATGTTAGCGTTGGGTTATCACCATTTTGGATTGGTGATGGTATAACATATGGTGGTGTTGTTCCTACCCCAGGCGAATTATCTCAGTTATCTGATATTTTAATCACTTCACCAGCAAATTATGATTTCTTGCAGTATAGTTCAGCTACGGATCAATGGATCAATAGTGGTGCTTTAACAGTTCAAGGAAATGCTAACTTTTTTGGACCAGCTTCTTTTTCTGAAGGGGTAACACTTGGTAATAGCTCAGCAGATACAGTATTATTTAATGCTGCAATTATTACTATTCCCAATGGTTTAAATTTTGATGCAAATACATTAGTGATTAATGCTACTACAAATCGTGTTGGCGTTGGTAGAACTAATCCTGAAGTGGCACTTGATGTGGAAGGTCAACTTCGTGTTCGTGGCACAAATATTACAGCCGATGGCGATTTAATTGTAAATGGTGGTGATATCACAACATCTGCTCTTACTGCAAATGTATTTGCAACAACTGCTACAGTTAACGTTGGTTCAAGTACTGGTGTTGTGCAGATTCCTAGCACGATAGAAAGTACTAGTCCAGATACTGGAGCCCTACTTGTTGATGGTGGTGTTGGTATCAACAAGCATCTACACGTTGGCGGAACATTGGCAGTTGATTCAATCACTGCATCAACAAGCGTTTATACTGGTTCTATTCAGACTGATGGTGGCTTGGGTGTAGTTGGCGCAGCATATATTGGCGGTGTAGGCAATTTTGGTGGATCTGTTCGTATTGATTCGACCACTGTGGCAACTTCTACTATTACAGGTTCCTTACAAACTGATGGTGGCTTGGGTGTAGTTGGCGCAGCATATATTGGTGGCATTCTTAATACAACTGGAGCTGCAACATTCTCTTCAGACGTTACTGTAAATGGTAATTTAGAAGTTAAAGGCACACAAACATATTTAAATACTCAATCAGTATTGGTTGAAGATCCAGTTCTAAGAATTGGCAATGGAGATATTAGTCAGAGTGAAATGGATATGGGTATCAGATTTGATGCCCTACAAGGAACTAATGCTACTCAAGGATTTTTTGGATGGGATCGTTCAATTGGTAGATTCACTTTCTTAAAAGACATTATCAGTGGCGAAAATACTATGGCTGGTGCCATCACTGGCGATGCACAATTTGGAACAGTTTATGCTGATGCATTGGCAATGGATTCTGCAACTATTGGTGAACTTTCGTTTGCGGCAATTAGTCCTTTGCGTCCAGGTGTTGATTGGGCCCCAAGAACAATCACATCAACTACTAGTAATTTAATATTACATGGAAATGACAATGGTTCAAACGATTATAATAACTGGGATGACGTCACTATTAAAGGCCCACTTCTAAATATTGAACATGGACTATCAGTAGGTGATAATTCAACATTAGGAAGCGTTTCTACTAATACTACAGACGTTAGAGGTAGATTTAAAGTTCATGCATTTGCTGATAATGATTTATTTGTCAGTGCCACTAATGGTAGAACTGGTTTTGGAACTAATACTCCTTTATCTAGAGTTGATATTAATGGTGATCTGCGAGTGACAGGCGGAATTACAGGTGCAGTTGATATTAGAGGTTCTATATTAACAACAACAACCACAACCGCAAATCAAGTATTAGATAGTTTTGCATTAGCGTCATATAGAACTGTCAAATATGTTATTCAAGTCACAAGTGCTGGTAGTGGTTGCCATGCGATGGAATGTTTAGTGATGCATGATGGAACTACTGCATACATTACCACTTATGGCGAAATGATTAGTAGTACAAGTTTAACAACAATTGGCGCAGTTGTAAATGGAAGCAATATTCAATTACAAGTGACTCCAACGAATGCAGCAACAGTATACAAAGTCACTAAGACAAGTATCTCAGCTTAATAAGGAAAATGAATTATGAGCAATAAAAACTTTAGAGTAAAAAACGGATTAGATATTGGAACAGCAATATCTATTACTGATGCAGGAGTAGTCACTGGTCTGACTACTACAAACTTGCCCGAAGGCACTAATGAATACTTCACTACTACCAAAGCAAGAAATAGTGTCAGCGGCGGCACAGGTGTAATATATACCTCAGCTACTGGGGTTGTTGCTATTGGTCAAGCAGTTGCTACAACTGACACCCCAACTTTTGCTGGCGCTACACTTGGAAATGTTACAATTGGCGTTACCACTGATAATACTATTACAACTAGTTCAGGTGGTTTAGTATTAAAATCTACAAGTGGAGAAATTGATACTGATACAACAAATGTATTAAGCACTAATAGCGCAACATTTGCCCTATTAAATTCTCCAACAACTGTCAATGCATTTCAAGGTGCCACAGCACTTACAATGGGTGCCGCAACCGGCACAAGCACTATTCGCAATGACCTAACAGTCTCAGGTAATCTCACTGTTAATGGCACAACCACAACATTGAACACAGAAACACTTGCCGTTGAGGATAATATTGTTATTCTTAACAGTAACGTTACTGCCGCACCTAGTACAAATGCTGGCATTGAAATTGAACGTGGCACCAGCACCAATGCTGCACTGACATGGAATGAAACATCTGATAAATGGGAACAAAATCGTGCTGGCACTTCAACTGTATTGCCTATCAATACAAGTGAGTTGGCAGAACTTACAAACTTATATTATACTGATGTTCGTGCTCGTGCAAGCCTTAGTGGCACTGCACCCATTGGTTACGACAACTCCACTGGGGCAATCACATTTGTGCCTACTCCTACCACAGGTAGTTTATTAGGGGGCAATGGCACCACATGGATTGATTCAATTACTGGCATTACTGGCCAATACACATTAAATCGTAACGCACCTGGTGCTACTGGTAATAACAACATTTTGGTGTTGACTAAAACTAGAACTGATGGTGCAAGAAACAACGGGCAAGGACCCATTGAAGTTTTTAATTATACAGGAACTGATGGCGGTTATAACTTTGCACGATTGCAAGTGGGTTATCAATCAGGCGGTGCGCATAGTTATAACTTTCAAACTTCAACTGATACCTCAGGTGCTTTTAGCACTGGCACAAGCACTCCATTGACATTTAGTAGAGCTGCTGCAACATTTACAATTGAAAATGGACTCTTAACAACTAACCGCACAGGTTCAGTGGCAGCACAATCGCCTGCACAACTATTGCGTTATATCAGAACAGATCAGACTGGTCCACAAGACAGTGATGGAGTTGACTTCCGTTTAAGCGTAGGTGGCACTGCTACCAATACTAACTTTGCTCGCTTTGATGGCATTTATAAAGCAGCTGGCGACAATGAAATTGGTATGAGTGTATCAACTGATTCATTCACTGCTGACACAGATCGTATCTATATTGGTAGTCGTGCAAACACACAGATTCGCAATACACCTGCAGGTGGTGGCACAACTAATACCACTGCTGAATTCACACAATTAGCAACTACAATTAAATCTGACTCAGTAGTATTGCAAACTGCTGCTGGCGTGTCATTGCCAAGTGGTAAAATCACATACAGCAGACAGTATGGTAATTTCTTAAGCAGTGCAACACAAACTAATCCAGTTGCTAATGCACAAAACTTAATGGTGTTTGGCACAACAGATATTGCCAATGGTGTCAGTATTGTCACTAACGGCACTGCATTGACTCGTATTACTATGAGCACTGCTTGCCTGTATGACATGCAGTTTAGCGCACAGATTGCAAAAACTGGTGCTGGCAATGATAACTGCTATATTTGGTTAAAGAAGAATGGCACCACAGTGACACAAACTGCTGGTATTACTCGTGTATCAGGCAACGGTGATCGTATTATGGCGTCCTGGAATTACTTGGTAAATGCAGCCGCTGGTGACTACTATGAAATTGCTTGGTCAGCCACTGACACTGATGTTATCTTACAAGCCAGTTCACCAGGCGGTATAGTGCCTGCTGTGCCAAGTGTTATCTTATCAGTAGTGCCAGTAGGCGCTTAACACAATGATATTATTCAGAGGATATAAATATGCCAGTGCATAAAGCAAAAGGCCCTCGTGGCGGAAAAGGCTATCAATATGGAACCAGTGGTAAAGTTTATCCCACCAAAGCTGGAGCAGTTGCTCAAGCTAGGGCCATTAGAGCCAATCAGGCTAACGCCAAAAAGAAAAAATGATTTAGATGGTGTGATTGCAATTACTACAGATGAAGTAATTGCAATCTATCAGCAACAGCAAAAGCAGAGTAAGTTGCGACAACGCGAACTTGACCGAATATTAAAAAAGGAATTACTGAGATGTCGCAAATTGACGCAACTGACGCAAGATTAACAACGCATGAGGAAATCTGCGCATTACGATATGCTGCCATAGAAGTGAAGATGAGTATGATTGATCACAGATTTGACAAAATTGAAACTGATATTAAAGAACTCAAAGACAGCAATAGTAAAACTCTTACTGAAATTAAGGGCATGTTAACATCAGCCAAAGATGAGAAGTTCAAAGTAATGGTCACAGTAGCTGGTACTGTTATTGTTGCATTACTTGGTATGCTTGGTTATATTATTATTCACTTAAAATAAAATGCCCAAGTATGATGAGTATGAAGATGAGATTGGACCGCTCAGTGCTCATGCTGAGGCGAGTCTGGCTGCTCGTATTGAAAACATTAATACTAACAACAATAATACCAATACTGTTAATAATGATGTGTCTGCGAGTTTGTCTGCCCAAGCCGCAGCAGGTGCTGTCACTGCTAGTGCGGGTGCTGAGTCTACGGTAGAGAATACCAATACAGATTGGATTAACAATAAGTATCGTCCTGCAATGGGATGGGTATATATGGCGATCTGCATCTTTGATTTTATACTTGCTCCTATCGCCTGGACTGCTATACAAGCTATTGCTCATGGTTCAATAGCTAATCAATGGGCACCACTTAGTCTTGGTGGGGGAGGATTATTACATGTGGCGTTTGGTGCAGTAATTGGTATCAGTGCATTTGGGCGTACTAAAGAGAAGATTGCTGGGCGGGCGTAGGTTAAAACACCTGTCTGCAATACGCATATATAAGATATGCGAGAAGAAAAAATAAACAAATGGTTTCCAGTAGATAAGAATAATAAAATATCTTTTCCTACTCCACAAAGTATTCTACGTGAAGCTGTGGGTGCGTCAGAATACAAATTTCTCTGCAAGACAACTAATACTGATCATATCAGGGCTGCTGTTATTATGCCTGCTCGTAGTTCTTATGAGCATTTGCTTATAGCACCATGGGCATTGATCTACAAAACTAAACTATGGGTGATGATTATTGTCAGTATTTCTGAACCAACCAAATGGTTAGATATAGCAAAAAGTTCTGGTGCAATTGCATGGCAAAAAGGATCAAGTCAAACTGTATTGTATCAATGGGAACGGCCCGATATGGATCAGCATGGGCTTGAAGTGCGTCCAAGTAATACTGGATTAGTGACTGATGAACTGGCCAAAGCATTTCAATTAAAGCATCCAGGTAAGCCACGTCGCCAAACCAAAGATTATGATTACGAAGAGATGATGAAAGATATTAAAGATAATAAATTGACTTATGTGGCGATGGCTGAGAAATACAATATCAGTCGCATCACTGTGATGACCAATGCACACAGAGCAGGATACAAACATTTGCGAGCAGGAAAGCCTCATGTCACGACCTAAGCCCATAATATTACTGCAAGACATAGATGAGGAGTATCGAGCATATGAAATATGTGCTGCTGACCACATCTATGCAGTATGTTACCAAGGTAAACCGTTTACACTTCGGATGCATCCAAATATTGAAGTGCAATTAAGTGGGCCAAAATATGTTAAGAGTAGTTTCACAAATAGTGGCCATGCTTTTAATCTTGCTGAGAAATTAAATATTAGATTCAATACCGAAGAATTCTCAGTAATGTTGATGAGACCTGAAAGGGTTCTGAGAGAACTGAATTGAAAGAATTCTGTTGGACAGATGTATCTGGTAATCTTTATAAAAAGCCCCAGGGCAATCCCAGAACCTGGATAGGTGCTGCCACTGGATCAAGTCCCGGACTGTCAGTGATAGAACTCACAGATCTAAATCCATTGAAACTTAATGTGGGTGGCATATGGTCCAGAGGCTTGGGATATCCAGGATTAGATATTCCTCATCGAGCAATTTATAAATTATCTAAAACTTTAATTGCAGCATGCTGGCAAGTGCCTGAAGATCAAATCAGCACAACACAACTATTAATTAAAAATAGTAATCCTGAAGCTGTCTGGTACGCAGCCGCAGAAGTGGTATTACCAGCCAGTGAATTTGCTGCTGCACTGCCAAACGGGCCAGGAGGCAGATTTGATCATGCTGTGTTATACAAGTTCTTTGAACAGGGTTTTACTCCTGTGCAGATTGCAAGATCTACCAATACTCTAGATAACACAGTGAACTATGTGTATCGCAAATGGAAAAGTGGGCATAGTCCAGTTTATAGTCACAAGGCCACAAGGACTTTAAATAAAGCAGCGATGTTGTTAGATATGCAAAGCGGACTTACCAGTGCAGAAATCAGTATAAAATATGATTGCACTGTTGTGACCGTGAATAAACTGGCAAAATTGCATAATCTTACAGTAAATCGCCCTAGTAGAGATAAAAGTAGTGCTACGGCCGCAGAGTAGATCTGCAGGTGGTTATTTCTCACAAATGTAGCCTAAAAACAACACAAAACCCTCCAAACAGGAGGGTTTTCTGCCCTAAAGGTTGACGAAATTGGTGTTCTGCAGTATAATAAACACATAGACAGCAACAAACAGGAGTTAGTTATGGACCTTATGCAAATCGTTAAAGAAAACCCCCGTGCTCGTGCAATCATCCTTGAGATGAATGTGGCAGTGATCGCAGTCAAGTATGGCATCAAGTTTGCTGAAGCCAAAAGCCTGCAAAACTATGCGGCATTGTTGGATATGAAAGAGGCAGCATAATGAAACGAGCATTACTAATCATCGCACTTGCTATCCCGGCAGTGAGTTCAGCAACAGAAAACAACTGCCCATTCATTGCTAAGATGGCCGAATCAACTATGCAACTACGACAGGTAGGCACCACGTTGGGGCGAGCATTAGAGATTAGTCCAGCCATTTTAAAGCCAATGGTTCTTGATGCATATAGTTTTCCACGTTATGCAACCACTGACGCACAAACTCGTGCTATACAAGATTTTCGTAATGTATGGGAACTAACCTGCTACAAAGGTCAATAATGAAACTTTACTATAGTACTATACTCACTTTAGTATTAGGGCTGAGTGGTTGTGCCCAAGTGGCATTATATCATGACCGTGCTGATCCTTGTCAAGGTGAACATGCCAGTCCTGAACGCAAAGCAGAGTTAGGTCGCCCTGCAGATTATAAACGTCCTGATTATTGTTTTGCAAGCCATGGTCGAATCCGGGCGCCAATATCTCGCATTTATACACCTTCGGGACAATTGATTGGCGTTGTTCGCTAAATATAGAATACAGCTGATGCAATATCAGAGGTTAGACATAGAGTAAACCCTAATCTAAGGGAACTCCTTTAAAGATTGAATTCATAACTCAATCGCTCTATGTTGGTGATGAGTAGCCTGGACCCCCTGATCAAGGGTTTACCGTAGCAGTCATGTGTTACAAAAGGGCCTTATTATTTTTGGCGTTTTTGACCCCATAACTCCATTGCTTTTTGAGTTAAAGATAAGTACAATGTAAGAAGATCATCTTATTAAGGAAAATATGAAACATAGTTTATACACATTATCATTTGATGCACCCGATGGACCAATAGTCTTTTATGTAGGTTGCACAAATAATCCCGATCGCAGGGCTCGCGAACATCGAACAAACCCATTTAATGAAAATCATGCTGAATACCAGACCTTCAAGTATCAGTTCTGTAGAATGCTGGCTGCAAAAGAGCAAGCATACAAATTGGATGTTATAGTTGATGATATTGGGTCTGATGAAGATTCAGAATACGAATGGGTGTTAAATTTTGCACGCCATAACACTGAAAATGGTTATGAGTTCCTTAATGGCTACCCACTTACCAATATGAAAGCAGGCGACTTTCTTTCTGAGATTATCAATCGACCAGAAGTGCGAACTGCCTCAGATATTAAAAAATACAAAGCAGACAAGATTGCAAAATTACGAGCCATATCTTATAAACGCAATAGAGAAATTGAAGGCCCTGTAAATCCAGCATGGACTGCATTAAAAGCAAAGATGGAAGTGGAAAGTGTTGCTTACATTGAGCAATGTGAAGAAAAGAGTCGTAAAAAGGCCCAAGCAAAGGCAGCAGAAATTGCAATGCTAACGTCTGAAGATAGAATGGCAAGATTGAAAGCAGAAACGAATCGTCTAGAACAACGATTATCATAAGTACAGTTGTAGCTTCAGCTATACTCTTTGACATTTACGAACCAACAAAGGCCTTCACTGGCCTTTCGCGGTGTAAGCAGCCTTCGTAAGCAGCTAACCCGTCCATAGCAAGTATGGTGGGCCTACGTCAAAGAGGAAAAAGATTTCCAAGGACCAAAAATCGTGTAGCCTATTTCTGGCTATGCTAACCAACCTAAGGAAATTAAATGAAAATATCCTGCAATCCAAACATTATTGGCAAACCTGCCAAAGATGCATTTGTGGATTTGGGAAATAACTGGATGAACATTGAAGCTGATTGGTCAGAAATATTTGAATTGATCACAATTGATGGCTACGCTACAAGTGCTGAACTAACAAATGAAAATCGTAAAGAAGCAAACTTTGCTTCTAGACAATTGCTAATGGTAGATATTGACAGTGGAATGACTATCCCTGAACTATTTGCCCATGAGTTTTATAATGCGTTTGGCGCTGGCTTTTATGCTACTCCATCATTCACCCCTGAATTACATAAATTTCGTATTTGCTTTATATTAGAAGCAGCCGAAACAGATGTTAATAGACTGCGAAAAATCAATCGTGGATTATTGAAAGTGTTTGGGGCAGCTGATGAAGCATGTAAAGATCCTACCAGATTATTTTATAGCACACCCAATTGCACTTTATGCGAACGCTCTGATAGGGTACTAGCTAATTGGGTAGTGAATGAACTTGTTGCAGTTATTGATGCAGATGATGCCGAGTCTGCAGAAGCGATGACGCAATTTAAAGGGCCTGCTCCTAAATTAAATGATGCTCAACGACAACGCATCTTAGATCTACTAAAACAAACTTATCTTGGCAGTTACACCTTGTGGCGTAATATTGGATGGGGGCTCAAAGCTGGCGGCTTCTCAATGGGCGACTTTCAATATGTAACAACTGGTATAATGAGCCAAAAGACTCCGAGCGATGCTGCAAAAGTTTGGGCAGATGGGGGTCAGGTTGGCAAGCCAGTTACAATGGGAAGTGTTATACACTTGCTGAAAGAAAAGCACGGGGCAGATTGCTTGCGTGATCAGACTCATGTGATCAAGCGTATAGAATATTTGCATCAGATGAATCAGGTAGCAGAAATTAGAAAATATATTAAGGAATTAGAAAATGAATCAAAATATTAAAGACATGCTGGCGCATTTGCCAGCGGATCAACTTCAAGCAGTGTTAGATACACTGAATCCTAAGAAGATTGCGTTTCCAGATATTACAGATAAGCGCACCCCAAGACTTACTTTAGAAAATCATAAAACATTGTTTGCATTTTATAACGTTACTATTCGTTATAATGAAATGACTAAGGATTATGAAATTGATATCCCAGGAAAAGCATTCCACAAAGACACTGAACTTAATGCTAAGATAGCGCAACTTAGAGACTTTTGTCATATGCAAGGCCTAGGGGTTAGTGAACTAGAAGCATTCATCACTTTAGTAGGCACAGAAAATTCTTATCATCCTGTTCGTGACTTTATTGATGCGCAAACCTGGGATGGGCAAGATAGATTGACACAATGGTATGACAGCGTGGAGTTAATTGCTCCTAACGCAATGAAGAATGTTATGATGTACAAATGGGCCTTGAGTGCTGTGGCTGCGCTGTATTATGACAACTTCAGTTGCGAAGGTGTGCTTACATGGCAGGGGCAACAGGGTCTGGGTAAGACTATCCAAATTGAAAATATTATCCCGCGTGAGTTCCATAATAAATGGAACAAGGATGCAGTTGTTCTTGACATGAGCAATAAAGATACTATCTTCAAAGCCTTGGGTTATTGGATCACAGAACTGGGCGAGTTGGATGCTACCTTTAAGAAAAGTGAAATGGAAGCTCTTAAAGGCTTCATCACTGAAAAAGTAGATATGCTACGTCCACCTTATGAACGCAAGGCCAACAAGTATGCAAGACGCACTGTATTTTATGCATCTGTAAATGAATCAGAATTTTTACAAGATGAAGAAAATCGTCGATTCTGGGTCCTGGCTGTGCATAAGTTTCATCATGCACAAATTGATTGTGCTCAATTTTGGGCACAAATGAAACATTGTTATGTGCAAATTGCAGATCTGATTCGCACTGCCAGTGATCGTGAAGCAAATCAAGAGTGGGGATGGTTTATGAGTCCAGTAGAACGAGCACAAATGAAACCCCTACAAGCATCATTTAAAGCAATTGATCCTATTGAACAAACACTAGATGCTGGAGTTATTTTGGCAACTGGAGCACATAGTCCCGGTGAATTAATGAATGCTACTGAAATCTTAGGTGCTCTGGGTTGGGGTAAGCCCACAAAACGAGATCTGAATGTTGCTGGAAAATGGATGAGAGCACATGGTTATACTCAAAATAGTCGTTGGCAGTTCAGAGTAGAACTACAATTTCCAGACCATTCTTATAAATTTCCTGGAGAGGAAGCCGCATTGGCCAAGGCAATTCGGAACAGAAAGCCACCTACTACGGGGAGATTTGACTAATTTGCAGCAAAAGATGCTGTATTGTGCAGCGTCTTTTTCTGGTGATCCTGTAGACTTTTTCGTGTCTAGCGGTGTCGCCCATGCTGGTTTGCAGCAAGTACAATATAAAACAACAAAAATAATTATTATATACAAAGTATAGCTTAGTGTACTAGGTTACACGTGTGTACTTGTCGCTGCTGCTGTAAATTTAAGAAAGAACCAAAATTATGATAAAATATCCAATTAGCCGTAGAGACTTGTTTAGAACAGTTATGATTAAGATACCAGCAGCTGGTGTGAGTTTTCAAGATCCTGTGCTACAAGACTTTTATACAGATCATCTTAACGGACTTTGCACTTTTGAAGTTGTGAATACTGAAGTGCGAACTGTGCTGGACAAGATTAAAGACTTAGGCAAGCCGGGCCAATACAGTGTTGAACAAACGCATCTGGTGCATATCAGTTATACAGATCCAGTATTAGAATTTGAACGTAGACTCAGTGTATAAGTACAGCACAAGCCTACCTTAGGCCTGCCGCAAGTTTGCATGTTTGAACAGCGGATTAGAATGCCCCAGCTCTTGCAGGCTTATGGGGCATTCTTCTGATCAGCACTCGTCATAAGTAATAGTATGGATAAAGAACAAAATATTCCCCCATTTGAGAATCGTATTTTTAAAATGGCACAGGCACGTGTTAATGAACACAATGCTGCACTCGAGTCTCGAGTGTATAACAAGCCAGGTCCCAAGACTGGACACACAGTTGAAATCACCAAGCAAGCCATTGTAGTAGGCCGTAATAAAGTGCCAGTTCCCGCTGATGAAGTAGAGCATATGGCGTCTCTGGGTTGCACTGATAAAGAAATTGCGCAATATTTTGGTGTAACAGAAGATGCTATACGCAGACATTTTGCCGTTTTTATGATAAAAGGCAGACATCAGCTTAGGACCACTTTACGTCAAGCACAATTACGAGTAGCACTAGAAGGCAATCCAACCATGTTAATCTGGTTAGGCAAGAACATGCTGAGTCAGAGTGATTCTGGTCAGGCCAATGATGACAATCGTCCTCTTCCTTGGACCGACGAAATGGATGATGATGTGTCTGATTTAGAAGATGAAGACGACGCAGTTGAAGTTACAGAGGCTTCTAATGCGACCACTTAGACAAAGTCATGATATGTTAATACAAAGTTCTGAAGGTTATGAAGTCACTGCCACGTTACAATGGCTGAGTCCAGAGCAGATACAATTTAAGATCATCCGTAGTGATTTTAGTCTTGGCATTGCCACTGCTGAGTATTACATGCGTCCAGAAGACTTAATGAAGTTGGCTGACCATATTAATGATGTGCTGTGTAGATAAATGGCATTAAGTGTCAAGCAGCAACTGATAGCTGACAGCAAGACTCGCTTTCGTGTAGTACTTGCTGGGCGTCGTGGCGGAAAAACATTCCTGGCCATGCGTGAAGTTTGTAGGTTTGCTGCCAAGCCCAACTCAGTAGTATGGATGTTGGCCAGTAGTCGTCAACAGATTAAAAGTTTATGCTGGAGTAAGTTGAAGAAGAAGTTATCTAAGTTGAATTGGATTACTTCAACCAATGAATCAGAACTTACTATTACTTTAAAGAACAACAGTCTGATATGTTTAAAGTCAGCTGAGCAAGGTGATAACCTGCGTGGTGAAAGTTTAGACTTTGTTTGTATAGATGAGTTCTGTGACATTGACTTAGAAGAAATCTTTTATCAGATCATTCGCCCTGCACTGTCAGATAAAAAGGGTTCTGCACTGTTCACTGGCACTCCTAAGGCTGGCAACCAGGCTGCAAGGGATTTATACGACAACCATCTTACTAAAAAGAATTGGGCATCATTTTCATACACCACAGCTGATGGCGGCTTTGTGGATGCAGAAGAGATTGAACAAGCACGTCAAGACTTATCACCCAAAGTGTTTAGTCAAGAATACCTGGCAAATTGGGAAAACTTTGCCGGTGTTATCTTCAATGAGTTTGGTGAGCACAATATTCGTGAAGTACGCAAGCCGGGACCGTCTGAACCTATTCTGGTAGGGATGGACTTTAACGTAACGCCAATGAGCGTTGTGTTAGGTCGACAGATATCAGGGGGAGTTGAGATTTACGATGAGATATACATTGAGAATTCAAATACCACTGAGATCATTGCTGAGATACGCAGTCGTTATCCTAATAACCCTATTGTGGTGTTCCCTGACCCCGCTGGTGTGCAACGTAAATCAAGTGCTGGTGGTAACACTGACATCAAGCTGTTGGAGATTGCTGGCTTTCAAACACGCTATCATAGACAGCATCCACTTGTTAGAGATAGAATAAATTCTGGCAACAGTTTATTCTTCAAACGTGATGACGGCAGCACACGCTTTTACATTGATCCCGTTTGTAAAAAGACCATTGCTTGCTTGAAGAACTGGGCATACAAGCCCGATACTATGACACCAGACAAGAATTCGGGCTTCGACCATGGATGTGATGCATTGACCTATATGGTTCAATTCTTATATCCAATCGTAAAACCAACCACGCCAAGTGCGCCGCAAAGATTCGGACACGCCCTGGCTAAATAAATCAATTAAGGATCTATACCTATGGATATCGTCATTTCTCAGGACTATGCAGAAGCAGCTGGTTCAAATGCATTACACAACCGTTCTCGAGACCGTTGGATCTTTCTTCACGACAGCTATGTTGGCGGTGATGAATACAAACGTGGCGGCTATCTCACACGCTACCAACTTGAAAGTGAAGGCGAATACACTCAGCGCTCTGCTGTGACGCCACTAGACAATCAATGTCGTAGTATTATTGCTACCTATATCAGCTTTATGTTTAGACTGCCACCAGAACGCACTTATGGTAGCTTAGACACTGAACCCACACTACCAGACTTCTTACAAGACTGTGATTGGGAAGGGCGCGACCTAGACAGTTTTATGAAACAAGCAGCAATCTACGCCAACATCTTTGGCCATACATGGATTGTTATGAGTAAGCCTGATGTTGGTGCTGTTACTCGTGCAGATGAATTATCACAAGGCGTGCGTCCGTATCTAAATTTATTAACTCCACTTGCTGTTACAGATTGGAAGTGGGCTCGTAGACTTAATGGCAGTTATGAACTTGTGTATCTCAAGTATGTTGAAGATACAAATGATACGGTCACAGTAATCAAAGAATGGACTAAAGAAACTGTTACTACAAGTCATCTTAATCATGACAAGCAAATCATTTCAGACCGTCTTGAAGAACTCAATGGCTTGGGAATGATTCCAGCAGTTATCATGTATGCACACACAAGTTCAGTACGTGGCATGGGACTAAGCACTATCACTGACATTGCAGATGCACAGAAGTTTATCTTCAACATGACATCAGAAGCTGAACAAGCTGTGAGACTTGGATCTCACCCAAGTTTAGTTAAAACACGTGAAACCAATGCTGGATCAGGCGCTGGTAGCATCATTGAAATGCCAGACAACATGGATCCAAACTTGAAGCCTTATGTGCTAGAATTTAATGGGCAAGAAATCAGTAGCATTTATACTGCAATCAATAGTACAATCTCCAGCATTGACAAAATGGCCAACACTGGTAGTGTTCGTGCTACAGAAACTAAAACAATATCAGGCGTAAGTCGTGAAGTAGAATTTCAATTGCTTAATGCTCGTTTAAGTGAACAAGCAGACAACATTGAGCTTGCTGAAGAACAATTATGGCAAATCTACGCAGCGTATCAAGACGCTGTCTGGGATGGAGAGATTACATATCCAAGCAGCTTTGCTATACGTGATACTGCCAATGAACTTGAGCAGCTTATCAAAGTTTATAGCACAGTGCAAGACCCACTTGCTAAGTTAGCCATTGAACACGAGCTGCTTGAATTGCTTGATGTGGAAGTTGAAGAAGTCGTTATTGGAATTGCAGTTGAACAGACTGTAGTAGAAGATATGGCTGAAGAAACCAATACCGATCTCCAGGACTAAATAGAATACCAGGGTAAGCGATTACCCTACTTTAACCATACGGCTAAGACCCGGCAAAGGACACAATGACCGATACAAACATTGGCAACGTAGCAGATACTGATACAGCTACTCAAACTCTAAATCAGGCAGAAAAGACTTACTCTCAACGTGAAGTAGATGACCTAATGGCCCGCACTAAAAGTGCAGTTCAGAAGAAAGCATTGAAACCATATGAGGACTTAGGTGATCCAGAGACTATTCGTGGGGTGCTGTCACAGCATCAACAACGCGAACAAGAAACTGCACTCAAGCGTGGTGAGTTTGACAAAGTTATGAGTGACTTGGCCTCCAAGAAGGATGCTGAAATCTCAAAACGTGATGCGATCATTCGTGAATTTAAAGTTGAACAACCTTTGATCAACTTGGCTGCACAATATCGTAGCGTGAACCCAGAACAAGTTAAGCAATTGCTTAAACCTAATCTGCGTTTAAATGAAGATGGTGATGTTGAAGTTCTTGATCCCAAGACTGGCAGCGTCAGGTATGACGACAATGGTTCTCCACTAAGCGTGGACAAATATGTTAAGGCCTTTCTCGACGAGAACCCACACTTTACTTCCGCTACACCTGCAACAAGTAACACTCAAGGAAATGTAAATAAGTCAGTTGGTGCGCCAATTGATTTAAAGACTTTAGATCTAACACGCCCTGATCACAGAAAAATATATGCCGAAGCAAGACGCAACGGCAAAATTTAATTTAAAGGTAAAATAAAATGGCTTACAATACAGCATATGACTTAGCCGGCTTCATGGTAAACACCAAAGCAGCCGCAGTTTACGCAGCACAAGAATCTTCATTGTTCTTGGGCGGCATGACAATCCCACAAATCCAGGTTCCAGCAGGTTCCATCACAGCACAACTTCCATTGTTGGGCGCTGTTACAGCACAAAAGTTAACTAGTGCATCTCACGATGTTACTGACTTTGATGCATTGGGTATCACCAGCGTTTCTAAAACAATCACAGCAAACATCTATGCTGCTCGTGACGTTGTTCGTGACCTTGGTAACATTGACCCTAACGAACTAGGCCGTGTGCTTGGTAACTCAGTATCCGCTGCTTTTGACAAAGACGTAGTTGCCGCAATGAGTGGCTTGACTGCTAGTGCAGACACAGGCACATTGACATTGAATGCAATTTTTGATGCAGTTGCACAGATCCGTGGCGCTGGTGAAACAGGTCAGTTGTATGGCGTTCTTGGAACAGCCGCTGCTGCTGAGTTGATGAAAGTTATTGGTAGCACAGCTTATGCTGGTGGTGCAATGCAGAATGAAGCAATGGCCAACGGTTTTGTTGGTCAAGTTGCTGGTGTTCGTTTTTACCAATCAGCTTTTGCTACAGCCACTATCTCTGGTGTAACTGGTTTCAAAGGCGCCATCTTTGGTGTTGACGCAATGCGTATCGCCATGTTCAAGAACGTTGACTTAGAAGTTCAACGCCGTGCTGCTGCTGTTGGTAATGACATCGTTGCTTCATTGCACGCTGGTGTTGGCCTTGTTGACGCTGCTCGCGGTGTTAAGTTAGTTGACGCAGCTTAATTCTTAATAGGACGAGATCACGATGTCATTTAACTACAATGGTGCAACTTTTGTCAGCTTTGCTGTTACAGGCGAACTTGATGATCGTGATCAACGACTATTTGAATCAAACGAAGGTTTAACTACAGAAATTGTAGATGGTCTTTTAGCTCAAGCCAGTCAGCGTATCTTAACACAAATAAGAAACTCTGATTGGTGGAGAGACTATCAGTTTAGTAACGATAGCGCATTACAAAATGATGTGCGTTCGTTGCCTGCTGTTAATCCAGATAAGATCAAAGCCAGACAACAGGAATTTAAAGATATGAATATCTACTTTGCTTTTGCAGAATATATCTATCCAAGAGTTGCTGATTTTGGTAATGAAACTGATGCTGGAATACAAAAGATTAAATTTTACCGCGACCAATACATTGCTTTATTTGAAGAAGTGTTGCAGTCCGGCGATTGGTATGATTTTGATGGAGATGCCACAGTTGAAAAAACTGAGAAGCGTCCTGTTAAACTTAACCTGGTCAGAATCCGATGAGAGCAGAATTACTTGCTTATTTGACAGCAAACTTAACTGGCACTATCAAGGTCAGTCAGGAGTTGCCATTCAAAGAAAGTGGTGCAAGTCTTAACACAAAGAACATGCGCCGTGTGTACCTGGATGAATCCACAGTTGAGCAGGCCGAATTAGTGCCCACATTAGATGATACTGATATCAATCAAAACATTACTACAGTTCGTGGATACCTTACCGTAGATGCGAAGAATAGAAACGCTGATCTTAACACAGCATTAAGCACTTTGGCAAATGCCAAAAGTGTTGCAACAATTTCAAACGCTTTTAGAAAAGAGTTTGACTATACAACTACTATTGATGCAGACCGTATCACATATGAGTTTGAGTATAGATTTCATACATTAGCATAAGGAAAACTAAAAATGGCATATATCAATGCATCAACCGCAGTTAACCGTGTTAAACTTGTTCTGATCAAAGCAGAAGATTTAGCTGGTGCAACACCAGTTGAAACTGACTTTTACACAGCAGCAAGCAACACAACTGGCGCAATCACAACAGTAGCAAATGACGCTATCGTTGTACCTGGTTTACAAGACGTAACTATCAACAACGCTAACGGTTCATTCCGTTGGAAGCAGTTGGACCAATCTGGCGAGAACGTTATCACAACTAACGCTACCAACAGTTTGTCTGGCAACTTCGTTCTAGATCCAAGCACATTCTTTGGCATTGGCACTGGCGCTGGCGCTGGACAAGATGGCATCTTCAAATTGTCCAACAACCGCACAGCCGTTGCGTTCTTGTTAGCTCCAGAAGGTGTTACTGACGGCAAGAAATTGTTCGTTGGAACAGGCTTCATCTCTGCACTAGCCCCAACAGTTAGTGCTGATAGCCCTGTGTTCGTTAGCCCAATCACTGTTGAAGTGAATGGCGACTACACAGTGTTGACAGCCGCAGCCGCAGCTTAATAGTTTAAGAAACTAATAGGAAGCACCTTAGGGTGCTTTTCTTACGATTGCACAAATGCTAAATAAACTTGTTCATAGGAGAACGGATATGATTTTTGATAAGCTATCTGAAGAAGACATTCTAAAAAGCCTTGAAGCAGAAGTTGCTAAAAGCATTTCAGAACTAAAATGTCTACGCAAAGACTCTGAGCAAATTGACGCACGTTTGCGTTTTGTGCTCTCAGCAATACACTACTTGAAGAATCAAGTGGATGATTTTAAATAAGATTGGATATTAGATATGGCACTTAAATTAACACAATTGGCTAGTAAGC
>Ga0208426_1000056_pt1 | contig 24680 bp, 21 predicted proteins | sample DEB19_08_DNA_6_FD_184524 | JGI IMG/M metagenome (GOLD analysis project Ga0208426, IMG submission 184524) | Aqueous microbial communities from the Delaware River and Bay under freshwater to marine salinity gradient to study organic matter... | ecosystem: Environmental > Aquatic > Marine > Coastal...
GGGTACAGCGTGACCGCCCTAACTAGTAATAGTTGCTTTAGTTGAATGTGGCATTGGACTTCGGGTCAAAATGTTAATCTTAGTCCGTAAAGGGCTAAGTGTGACTGAAGCATCAGGTCAAGTATCCATTATGTAGTTCATGTGTTAAGAAACAACACAAGTATCATACTAAATCGTGTTAAATCTAAAAAAATAGGTTTATAGTAATCTGAATGAGTTGAGAGTAGCGATACGAAATTCAAGAGCGAAGCATTCGCTCTACTAAGATACTTTACAAATGAACATTAACGACGAGCAATACCCTTTTTACCGTACATGGTATCTGTATGCTCTTTTATAACTTCACTGAGTATTAATCTTTCTTCGTGAGTCATGTTCCAAATTTCTGATGGGCTGATATTACCCCAAACACTCAACATGGATACTTCTTTTATAACGGCTCTTGATTCATTTTCAATGCCCTCGATGAAACGTCTAATCTTGTTTCTATCGAGACCCAGACTCAAGAGCCGACGTTGAAAAAACTTGTGGGATCAAACAGCATGTCAGTTGTAAACTTGTTTTTACAATGGTCACATGTGACTTCTAATGTACGAGTGATACCAAACTTGCCAAAGGCTTTGATTTCTTCATCTAAGCGTTCGTTACTGGCACGATCCAAGTTTTTAATCCATTCGTGAATGTGATTGAAGTTTGTTACTTCGTTGCCATCTGGTAGTGTTACAGAAATAATGCTGGCTGCAAGAATGTCTTGGCTCAACACTACTAACTGATCGTAACCGCGATTTGCAATGTCTGCCTTTTGTTCTATTGTAGAATTTTCATTTGCTTCTGCACCTTGCAATGATCGCATGGTGTTAAACTGTACACGAAGCAGACGACTTTGTGCTTCAAGTGTGTAAGGTCGTAACCTAACAACAACTTCATTAGCCAAAGTAACAGTTCCCATGGTTTCAGGAATGGCTTTTAACGTTGACAATACACTACCTAAACCAACAGTGACTCTTTGCGACTTGCCTTCGCTTTCTTCGCAACCATGCATGACATCAATTTCCATGTCATCGCCATAGCTGGTCATACGCATGGCAACTAAAATAGCATCAATATCTGGTGCTGGAATTTCACTAACATCTTTAATGTCGGGGCAAACTGATGCAATCACTTGTTTAAGTGCTTCGCCGTTTAACAGCGCATCAGGATTTTTAAGAGCCAACTCGTCTTTGGCAGTCATTGGGTATACTGCAAGTTCGTTTGTATCACTTAACTTTGGTGTTAGCTTGTAGTACCGGCCGCCGCTGGGCAATTCAATATATGTACCGGGTTTTCGGTAATATTGTGACAGTGGGTTTGCTGCTGCCTGTTTGACAGGCTTGTTTAGAGGGTTTGAGTTATCCATGTAGTTAATCCTTAACGGTAAATAGGTGTAATAGAACCTATGTCATAAATGTATTTATGTGTAGTTTTAACGGCTAAAGGACCAAATGGGAACAGAAGATCAAGACCTAATACTGGCAATTAACAGGTTAACTCAGATGCTAGACGCAGTGTCAGACTCAGTCTTCGGCCGTGGCAGTTCCGGTGGAAGCAAAGGCAAAACTGGCGGCACTGGCGGTAAAAAAGCTGAATCAGCAAGCGATAAAGCATTTCGTGAAAAAATGGAAAAGGCAGAAAAGGCCCTGGGCATTTTCAGTAAAGAAACTGATAAAGCAACTGATGCACAAAAAGATTTGACCAAAGAGCAAGTAAAAGCAAAGTGGGCACAAGAACGAACGACAGAAGCCTTTAAGGATTTTGGCATGTCATTGACCGAAGCTGATGCCAATGTAAAAACTATGTTCAGCGGTCTAGGAAGAACATTAACAGGTACAGGTACAACATTTGGTCGAGTAGTAGGTGGATTTGCTACTGGTGTTGGATATGCACTAGGAGGCCTTCAAGAATTTGCCAAGGCTGCTGGAGACATGGGTGCGTTTGCTGACTTGGATAAGTTTAGTGTTGGATCAGTAACATCAATAAAATTAATGAGTGGCCTAGGCGGCGCATTCATGAAAGTAATTGAAGACAGTCAGGGCGGCTTCAAGGCATTTGGTGCCAACAGTCAAGAAGCCGCCGAAAATCTAAGCAACCTCAGTCGTGGTTTAAAGTACGGTAGTTCCTATTTAAACTCTACTATGCGTACTGCATTGGGTAAAGATTTAGTTAAAAGCGTTGACCGTGCAAGCAATGCGGCCGCAGCAATGGGCATGAGCGATGAAGAGCGTGCAAAACTATCCGGAGCAATTGCACGAGATGCTGCTTATGGAGCCAAAGACGAACAAGATGCACAGCAACGATATGTCAAGCAAATTGAAAATACATTGGTTAGTACCCGCAGCCTAAGTAACACATTTGGTACTAGTACTCGAGAACTTCAAGCAGCAATGCAGAAGTTTAGAGATACCACAGCTGGCAGATTTGCTGCTGCTACAGGAAATAAAGGAGCTGTAAAATTAGCTCCGTCAGTGGAAGCGTTTGGTGTCACATCTGATGCTGAATTGGGTTCTAGAATTGCCAAAGCACTTTCTGAAGGCGATGCTGGTGCGGCCAGGGGTGCTTTGGCACAAGCTGGTGGTAACGCATCACAGTTTAGAGCTCTAGATCTTCTTGAACAAGCAACACGCGGCACCCAAGGCGGCAATGATACTGATGCATTTAATAAAAATGTAAAAGCAATGTTGCCTGCTATGGAAGCATTGGGCATGGAAGGTGACAGATTAGCTGTCAACAATGCCGAGCTCGCTGCACCGCTTGCAAAATTACTTGACACTGCTAACAAAATAAAAACTGGTGGCAAAGACGAAGGTAAAGAAGCTCCTGGCACTTCAGAGATGAATAACATCAAGAGCATGAACAGTCTGACTGCTGCCCTTGAAAGTCTGCGAAATACTATCATTGGACTTACTGCTGGTATCGCTACACTAGTGGGTAGTTTTGGTGCACTGGCTGTATTTGGTGCTGCTGGAGGATTAATGAGTGGTGGCATGGGCAAAGTTGGGGACATGCTGGGCGGCTTATTAGGTAAAAAGACAACAGGCCCTGCTGCAGGATCATTATCAGGCTGGAAAGCTGGCCCAACTGCATCAGCAGGCGGTGGTGGCATAATGGACAAGCTAAGTGGTGCCGCAGGGAAGGGCATGGAAGGCTTTGGCGAAATGCTAGGCAAGCTGGGTGATAATAAAGTAGTCAAGGGCGCTGGCACTCTTGCATTGTTAGGCGCCGCGCTTGCGTTAACAGCCGTAGGATTAAAAACATTCAACGACGTTCAATGGACAAGTTTAGTAAAGGGAACAATAGCTTTAGGTGGTTTGATTGGCATGGCACGTCTAGTAGGAGAAGCAACGACTGGAATTATCAAAGGTGCCGCTGCAATTGCAATATTAGGTGCCGCAGTATTGATTTCGGCAGTGGGCTTTAAAACATTCAATGATGTAAATTGGGACAGCTTGGCCAAAGGAGCAATAGCAATTGCCGCGCTGGCTGCAACAACACAGTTACTAGGTAAAATGTCAGCTAACATAGCAATAGGTGCAGGAGCAATTGCATTGCTAGGCGCATCAATGTGGGTTGCAGGAAAAGGATTTCAGTCCTTTAATAAAGTAAATTGGAGTAGTATGGCAAAGGGTGCAGTTGCACTTGGTGTGCTTGCTGGCGCAATTTTTGGCCTAGGTGCAGTTATAATGTCGGGCGCTGGTGCAGTATTATTTGGCGCAGGTTTAATAGGAATGGCTGCACTTGGCGTAACTGCTGCTGGTCTTGGATTAGCCTTGGGCGTAGCCAGTGTTGGAATGAAACCCTTTGCCGAGTCACTAAAAACAATAGGCTCCATAAGTGGTAGTAATCTAATACTAATAGGTGCAGGCCTTGGTGCTGTTGCACTAGGCATGGCAGCATTCACTGCGGCAGCAATTGCGGCTTCGGCTGGTGGACTTGTATCAGGCCTACTTGGTTTATTTGGCCCAAAAAGCCCAATTGAACGTATGTTACAATTAGTGCCGTATGCTGAGAAGATCAGCATGATTGGCGAGGGCATGTCTAAGTTTGGTTCCAGCATTGGCTTGATCAATGATAATTTAAAATCATTAGATTTGGTAGCACTGGAAAATTTTAAAAATGCTCTAGTTGAAATCAGCAATATTGATCTTCCAAATTTAAATGGTTTATCCATTCCACAAATATCAACATCTGGTATGACTGGTACTCCACAACAGGGTACTGGACTAGCTGATGCATTAAGCGGCAACGCGGCAGTTACACCTGAAGTAATATCACAGGTTATGGCATATCTGTCCAGCATTGAAAACGATTTGGCTGCGATTCGCGGCAATACAAAACAATCTGGATATGACAGTCCGGTTAGACTATCATAAAAATTAAGGTAAGTAATACACTATGAGCGGTTGGAGAAAACACTTTAAAATTTGGGATCCGGAGGCTGAAAAGACCTCTACGGGCCAACGCGGCGGTGCATCAGCAACGTCTGCCAAGTTTGCTTCTTGGTTACAAGAAGTTTACACTGGGCAACCAAACCGTACTGATCGATATGTTCAGTACGATCAAATGGATATTGATAGTGAAGTTAATGCGGCATTAGACACCATTGCTGAATTTTGCACACAAGCTGATCCAGAATCAAACTTGCCATACCGTATTATGTGGAAAGAAGATCCAACTGAGAGCGAAAGCAAAGTTGTTAATGAAGCACTTAAAAAGTGGTGCGCTATTAACAAAATGGATCAAAAAGTGTTCCGTATGTTCCGCTCGGCGATCAAGTATGGCGATCACTTCTTTCTTCGTGATCCGGAAACATTTGAACTATACTGGGTAAACCCAGTTGATGTCAAACGTGCAGTTATCAACGAAGCAGAAGGTCGTGCAGTTGAGCAGTACATTATTTCTAATATTCACCCAAATCTTGCCAACAAAGTTGCAACGCAGCCAATTGACAATGTACAGACCATTGCTGGAGCCGCAGTTACAAATGCCGCTGGCCCATTTTCACAATCAAGTAACTATGCCAAACCTGGACAACAAGGCGGCGAAGTTGCAATTGATGCTAACGATGTAATTCATATCAGTTTAAACGAAGGTTTAGATGCCAGCTGGCCATTTGGCCCAAGTATTCTTGACAGCGTGTTTAAAGTGTACAAGCAAAAAGAAATGCTTGAAGACTCTGTTATTATCTATCGTGTACAACGTGCGCCAGAACGCCGTGTATTCTACATTGACACAGGCAACTTGCCAGCACACCAAGCTATGGCATTCGTTGAACGTGTTAAAAACGAAATTCACCAAAGACGTATTCCAACTCGTAACGGCGGAGCAAATGCAGTCGATGCAAGCTACAATCCATTAAGCATTATGGAAGACTTCTTCTTTGCTCAAACAGCAGACGGTCGTGGTTCTAAAGTTGAAACACTACCAGGCGGTACTGGTCTAGGCGAAATTGATGACTTGAAGTACTTCACAAACAAAATGCTTCGTGGTCTACGTATTCCCAGCAGCTACTTGCCAACCGGTCCTGATGATAGTGCGGCACAGTTTACTGATGGTCGTATGGGAACAGCATTGATTCAAGAGTATCGTTTCAATCGTTATTGCAGACGTTTACAAGGACTTATTGCTCCAATGATTGATAGAGAGTTTAAAGTCTTTATGAAGCAACGCGGCATTAACATTGACAGTTCTGAATTTGACATTGACTTTTTAGAACCACAAAACTTTAGCGACTATCGCGAAATTGAAGTAAACAATGCACGTTCCGCAGTGTTCACACAATTAAGTGAGATTCCTTATCTGAGTCATAGATTCAAGTTGAAGAAATTCCTAGGCTTAACAGAAGATGAAATCTTAGAAAATGAGCGCATGTGGAAAGAAGAAAACACAGGCGCTGATGCAATGGCCACTAGCGGTGATGAAGCCGCAGGGTTCGGAGCAACCGGTCTTAAAGGTCCCGGTGAAAGCGATTTAGATCTTGGTGTTGGTATAGAAGATCTAGAAGCTGAAGGCGGCGGAACTCCAGAACTTGGCGCCGAAGGTGCAGCAGCTGGTAGTGCAGTACCTACGCCAACCCCTCCGGCAGCGTAAGTTTCACTTTTTACTAAGTAAGAGTATGAGATTTAACGACCTATTAGAAATCGAAGATGAGATTGACGCAGAAGTTGATCCAGATGTGGCCTTCTATGGCGATATGCGAAGAAAGCGTTTAACGCTTGAGCACGTAAATCGTTTACGAAAGCTACGTGATCTACGAAAATACGAAGAGTCTCAACGCCTGGATTTAGTTAAAAAAATGTACGCCAGACCAGCTCCGGTCTAATACTAAATTACATTTTTATGACATCCAATTAGGAAAAACTCCTGTTTTTCTGCCATTTCCGCACCCATATACTACGTCATTAGTAAGTAGTTATTGGTACGGTGCATTCTAATAATGCACTTCCCCTTAGCGCAAGGAGAAATAAATGAGTAAATCAATCTTAGAGCAGGCACTAGCACATCTTTTGAATAAAGAAGAAGATCAGGCTGGCGCATTGTTACATGACTACTATGTAGGTATTGGCCGTAAAGTCTATGAGGACATTATGGCTGATGACATTAGCTTCGAAGACGAAGACACAACAGATTTAAGCGGTTCAATTGATGAAGTTGATGCTGACTTAACAGAAGAAGGCGACGATGAGTTTGCTCCAGAAATGGGCGACGAAGCTGACGCTGCTGGCGACTTAGCCGCAGAGTTAGGTGACCAAGAAGGCGAAGCAGTTGATGCTGACGCTGGTGACGTTGCAGATGCTATGATGGATGTTGAATCCGCATTAGCAAAATTAAAAGCAGAATTTGAAGAAATGGTTTCTGGTGCCGGTGATGAAATGGGCGCAGAAGAAGAAATGGGCGATATGGAAGCTGAAGAAGAAATGCCAGAAAGCATTGGCGAATCAGCAGAATTATCAGCAGTTTCTAAGCCAGACAACAGTGACAAAGCTGACCAAAAGCACAGCCCAGTTGCAGGCAAGAACCCAATCGGTGCTCGCCCAGCAGTTAAAATTGGTGCAAGTTCAGTAAGTGGTGTAGCAAGCGGTACAACTCCAGCCAGTGCTCCAAAAGCACAGGACATGGGCGGTACAACTAAGCCTAACCTCAGCAAAGTTTCAACTAAGGCTTAACCCATCATGAACATACAGCCACTACGCGAACATTTAAGTTTTGATCAGGCCAATTTGGTTATTGAGTCAAAAGAGTCAGCCAGTGGCGGTAAAGATCTCTACATGAAGGGAATTTTTATTCAAGGCGGTAAAGAAAACCATAACGGTCGTACTTACGGTGTTAATGAAATTTCTCGTGCTGTAGAGAGCATAAAGTCTAGACTAGAACAAGGTTATTCCGTATTAGGTGAAGCAGACCATCCAGATGATCTCCAAGTAAACATTGACCGAGTAAGTCATATGATTACTGAGATGTGGATGGAAGGCGAAAATGGGTTTGGCAAATTAAAGCTAATCCCAACACCAATGGGTAACATTATTAAAACATTACTTGAAAGTGGTGTTAAGTTAGGTGTTAGCAGCCGCGGTAGCGGTAATGTTACAGAATCGGGCGCTGTTAGCGACTTTGAGATTGTAACAGTTGACGTTGTAGCACAACCTAGTGCTCCAGATGCCTACCCTACAGCAATTTACGAACGAGTAATGGGCAGTCGTAGACGTGCCGCTCTGATGGACGTGGCCTATGCGGCGACCTACGATAGGTCCGCACAAAAGCATCTCGAATCCGAGATGCGTAGATTCATTCAGAATCTGAAATAAGTCTGAGGAAAAAACATGACACAATTTACAGAAATGTTAGGTTCAGTAGTTTTATCCGAAGAGGTGCGTGAGAATATCAACGCCGCTTGGGACAAACACTTATCCGAAAGCCGTGAGTCAGTTACAGCTGAGTTACGCGAAGAATTTGCTGGTCGTTATGAACACGACAAAGGCCAGCTAATTGAAGCAATGGACAAGCTAATGCAAGATACAATCTCTGCAGGCGCTACCGAATTAAAAACTTTACGTGAAGAAGCAACTGCTCAACGTGTAAAGTATGCAGCTAAGATTAGCGAAGATGCAAAGTTGTTACAGAAATTTGTAATGGAAACATTGGCAAAAGAAGTAGCAGAATTGAAAACCGATCGCAAATCACAAAAAGATGCAGTTGGCCAATTAGAAGAATTTGCATTACGCAAGTTAACTTCTGAACTAAGCGAATTGCACGAAGATCACAAACAATTAGTTGACGCTCGCGTTAAACTAGTTGCAGAAGGTCGCAAAGCTATTGCAGAAGCTCGTGGCACTTTCATCAAGAAAGCAAGCGAGAAAATCAATACAATGGTTGCTGAATCTTTCAAGAAAGAAGTAACACAATTAAAAGAAGACATCCGTACAGCCAAAGAAAATAACTTTGGTCGTAAGATTATGGAAGCCTTCGCTGCGGAGTTTATGGCAAGTAAATTTGCTGACGGTACAGCCGTTAGTGCATTGAACAGCAAGCTAGCAGAAATGAACACAAAACTATCAGAGGCTAACAAAACACTAACACAAAAAGAAACAGTTATTAGCGAGTCGCTTCGTCGTCAGCGCATTGCGGAAGATCAAGCACAGCGAGTTCGCGTAATGCAGGACCTATGTTCACCATTGTCAAAAGACAAGCGTGGCATTATGGAAGAGTTATTAGAAAGCACGGATACTGCTAAACTAAAAGATCAATTCCAAAAGTACCTGCCGTCTGTTTTAAACGAGGAAGTTCGTCGTGAGAAGAAACAACTTGTTGAAGGACAGCAATCACAGAAGACTGTGGTTACGGGTAACAAATCTCAAGCTGAGAATGTTACCGCTCCAGCCGAAGCTGATGAAACTATTCAACAACTTCGTAAACTCGCTGGTATTAAGAATTAATTAGGAGACATACAAATGTCACAAGCTCTATTCGAAAGCAAAAACTGGGCCGCTACAAAGCAAGCCCTTACAGAAGGCCTACAAGGTCAACGCAAGACTACTATGGAAGTCTGCTTGGAAAATACAAAGAAGTATTTGACAGAAACAGCAACAGCCGGCGGTACAGCTTCTGGTAACATTGCAGTTTTAAACAAGGTTATTTTACCTGTTATTCGTCGCGTTATGCCAACAACTATCGCTAACGAATTAGTTGGTGTTCAACCAATGCAAGGTCCAGTTTCTCAGATCCACACTTTACGTGTACGTTACGCTGAAGCCGCTGACGCTGCTGATAACGCATCTGGTAACATCGGTAAAGCCGTAACTGCTGGTGATGAAGCTTTAAGCCCATTCAGCATTGCTACTCAGTACTCTGGTGCTGGTGGTAAAGGTGCTTCTACTGCTTCCCTAGAAGGTGCTGGCGGTAAGAAGATGAACATCCAGATCTTGAAAGAGACTGTTGAAGCTAAGAGCCGTAAGTTGTCTGCACGTTGGACATTTGAAGCTGCTCAAGACGCACAAGCCATTCATGGTGTTGACGTTGAAGCAGAAATCATGGCTGCATTGGCTCAAGAAATTACAGCTGAAATCGACCAAGAAGTTATCGGTTCGTTGATTAACTTGGCTGGTACTGCTTATGGTACATACGACCAAGCTGCTGTTTCTGGTGTTGCTAACTTCGTTGGTGACCAACACGCTGCATTGGCTGTATTGGTTAACCGTGCTGCTAACGACATCGCTAGCCGTACACGTCGTGGTGCTGGTAACTACATCGTTGTTAGCCCAACTGCTTTGACAATTCTACAATCTGCTACTACAAGCGCATTTGCTCGTACAACAGAAGGTACATTCGAAGCTCCTACAAACACTAAGTTTGTTGGTACATTGAACAGTTCAGTTCGCGTTTATGTTAACCATTACGCCGGCGATGCTGCTCCGATCCTTATCGGTTACAAGGGTGCTAACGAGATGGATGCTCCTGCATTCTATTGCCCATACATTCCTTTGATGAGTTCTGGTGTTGTTCTTGATCCTAATACGTTCGAGCCAACAGTATCGTTCATGACACGTTATGGCTACGTTGAGTTGTCAAACAGCGCATCTTCTTTAGGTAACGCTGCTGACTACGTTAACACAATCGCTATTGACAGTGCTAACCTAAGCTTCATCTAATCTAACAAGATTAGTTAAGTTTAACTAAGAAAAGGGCAGGCAACTGCCCTTTTCCACGGGCTAAGTATGGTATGTTTACAAGTATACCAGTTAGATTAGAACGTGCAGGCCATTGCCAAAAGTGCGAATGGTATTATAGATCTGCAAAGCAATGTCGTCAATGCGGTTGCTTGGTTAATTTAAAAGTAACAATAGCCGCAGAAGAGTGTCCAGTGGGAAAATGGAAAGCAGCCGAGCCTGGAACAGATTTTATGTCCACAATTGCAACTCGTGTTCAAGAGTTTTTAAGTCCAAAAAAGTGATCCTAAGGTAAATAATACAAATAGGAGACATAGCAATTATGCCAAAACTTGACAGCTATGATGATACTGGAGCATTTACACCATTGACAAGTGGTGCTCAAGCCAATATTGACAATAAAATTCAAAACGGTGGTTTTGCAAGCACTAGCACTGTTACCATTGACTACGCTGCTAGCGTAAAAGCCACAGCTGATGCCGCTGCCGTAACCACAGCAGGTGGCGCCGAAAGCACAGTTGAAAATACTAACACTGACTGGATAAACAAAAAGTGGCGTCCAATGATGGGTTGGACTTACATGGTAACATGTATGTTTGACTTTGTTATTGCACCAATTCTTTGGAGTGTAGTACAAGCCATTGGTAATGGCGGCAAAGTAGAATTGCAATGGATGCCATTGACACTACAAGGTGCTGGCTTATATCACGTTGCAATGGGTGCAGTGTTAGGCGTTGCAGCATATGGTCGCACAAAAGAAAAAATTGAAAGCAAGGCATAATTTAAATGGCAATTAAGACCAATCACTCTACAGAATCAATTAAGCCAGCTTCTAATGTGCTGACTATTGACGCAACAGGTGCATTGGCATTGCCATCAGGCCAAGATACTGATCGTCCAATTTCACCATTGGCAGGCCATGTGCGTTTTGACCAAACATCTGTCAAGCCAGAATATTACAGTGGCGATGACTGGGAAACATTGGCAGCATTAAGTTATGTCAATACACAAGACCAAGACTTACAAACTCAAATTGATTACATTAAAAGTAACGTTGATCCAGCTGCCATTGACTCGTTAACAGAAATTGTAGAAAATCAACAAAACGTTAATTTAAATTTTGCTGATGTGATAAGCAAATTGTCACTTGACAGTTTAACTGATACAACAATCAATAGTCCAACAGTGGGACAAGTTTTATCGTTTGACGCAGTATTAGGACAATTTAGAAACCAAACGCATCAGCTGAGTTTGTTGACTAAAAATTATTATGGCGATGGCGCAGTGTCAACATTTGAACTATTGCAAACCGTTGCAAGTCCAAATAATTTAGTAGTGTCAATTAATGGCATTGTGCAACAACCAAACTATAGTTATACTGTTGTCAATGGGACAACATTGGCATTTGATGAAGTACCTGAATCAGGTGACCTAATTGAAGTACGAATTTTAAGAAGTACTGTAACTAACGATCGTCCTAGACCAACAGTGACGGCAGTGAGTTACAGTACAATTGCACAATACACTGTAATTACAATTGAGGCAACTGATATCACATTTGGTACAGGGGCCCGAGTTGCTGGGCAACCAATAACTCGTATTGATTATCCAACTGCAAATACCATGCAGTTGATGATAGAAACAAGGCGTGTTGTAGGACCATTATGGACTTACCCACAAGATTTAACTCTGGTAGATACCAGTGGCAATGAGTTTGTCTTTACAAACTTAATCAACGTCGGACCGGCCAATCCTTATTGGTCAAATTCCAATTCATATATTGGAAGTTTTTCAGGTGGAGACACCATAAATTTTACTTTAAGTGTAAATAACGCTACAAGTATAACAATACAGCCTGCTAATGCAGGTGAATCTGCAATTAGCTGGTTAACAGTAAGCGGAAATAGTATCGTAGGAACTGCTCCTCAAAATAGTAGCCCTAGTCGATACGAAATTAAAGTAACAGCTGGTAACGGTAGCGTTGACATAACGAAAAACTACTGGTTACTAGTAATCTAAAAACATCTTCTCATGTTGGTTTGACACCATACTTAAAACAGTCAAAAACAAAAGCTTCACTAGAAGCTTCCAAAGGGAAAAAATAAAATGCCTATTATCAAAGCAAGATCGAGTTCGATTATCAACTCCGTCGACCTTCGTGGTACACCAACAGCGGCCACAGCCGCCAAGGGTACTAGTTCTACACAAATCGCTTCTACTGGCTTCGTAAGTTCAGCAGTTAACGATTTAATCAACTCAGCACCAGCCGTACTAGATACGTTAGCTGAGTTATCAGCAGCCATTGCTGATGATGCCAATTTTGCAGCCACATTAACTACTGCATTAGCAGGTAAAGTTGCTAAAAATGGCGACACAATGACTGGTTTCTTGACACTAAGTGCCGAGCCAACAAGTGATTTACACGCATCTACTAAAGGTTATGTTGACTCTAAAATCAACGCACAAATGATCTATAGCACAGATGATGTGTTAGAGGGTGTATTAAATGAATACTACCATACTGAATCTGTACGTCGTGACATTGGTTTAACAAGCAATAATACCTCTGTGTTATCTTACAGTGGTACAACTGGCCAATTTACATACGCACATCCAACAAGTGATGGTGTAATCGAAGGCCAAACAAACCAGTACTATACTGATGCTCGCGCTCGCGGTGCTATTAGTTTGAACAGTGACGACAACCAAATTTTAAGCTACGGCTCAATTTCTGGTGAGTTTACATTTGTAACTCCAAGTACAACAAAAGTTACTGAAGGTACTAATCAGTACTTCTTGACAAGTCGCGCTCGCGCTTCTATCAGTGGTGGTAACAACATCAGCTATGATTCAGCAACTGGTATTATCAGTTCTGTTGCTACAGTTGAAAGCGTTAACGGCCAGACTGGTGTTGTTGTTTTAACAACTTCACACATTACTGAAGGTTCACAGTTATACTTTACAGCCGGTCGTGCAGTTACTGCCAACGCCGCTGCTGTTGCTGCTGTGCAAGCCGCAGTTGATGCTGAAGCAATTACAGCTCGTGCCGCCGAAGCTACATTGACAACTGACTTATCTGCTGAAGCTGCTCGTGCAGTTGCTGCCGAAGGCGTGTTGACTACAGACTTGGCTGCTGAAGCTACTCGTGCAGTTGCTGCCGAAGGTGTATTGACTGCTGCTATTGCAGAAGAACACGCTCACCACACAGCCGCTGAAGCTACATTAACTGCTAACTTGGCTGCTGAAGCTGTTACTGCTCGTGCTGCTGAAGCTGGTTTAGCAAGTGACTTGGCTGCTGAAGCTGTTACAGCTCGTACTGCTGAATCTGCATTAACAGCCGCATTAGCTACAGAAGTTACAGCCCGTACTACTGGTGATACTACTAACGCAAATGCAATTGCTGCCGAAGCTACTACTGCTCGTGCCGCTGAAGCTACATTGACAACTAACTTAGCTGCCGAAGCTACTACTGCTCGTGCCGCTGAAGGTGTGTTGACAACTGACTTGGCTGCCGAAGCTGTTACTGCTCGTGCCGCTGAAGCTACATTGACTGCTGCCATTGCTACTGAAGCTGCTGCTCGCGCAACTGCTGTCACTGCTGAAGCAACTGCTCGTGCCGCTGGTGACACTGCATTAGGTGTTCGTATTGACAATGTGTTAAGCAATGTTGACGGTGCTGCTCTTGATTCCTTAACAGAAATCATTGCTGCCTATGATGCTGCTGATGCCAATTTACAACAAGCTATTACTGATTTAGCAGCCGCAAGCGCCGCTGCTGTTGCTGCTGAAGCTGCTACACGTTTAGCTGCCGATGGCGCACATGATAGTGCCTTTGTTGTAGAAGCAAATGCTCGCATTGCTGGTGATAACACAAATGCTGCCGCTGTTGTTGCTGAAACAACTCGTGCCACTGCTGCCGAAACAACCAATGCAACTGCTGTTGCTGCCGAAGCTACTCGTGCCACTGCTGCCGAAGCTACATTGACAACCGACTTAGCTTCTGAAGCTACTACTGCTCGTGCTGCCGAAGGTGTATTGACTGCTAACGCAATTGCTGAAGCTGGTTTACGTGCCGCTGGTGATACTGCCAATGCTGCTGCTGTTGCTGCCGAAGCTACTACTGCTCGTGCTGCCGAAGCTACTTTGACAACTGCTATTGCTTCTGAAGTTACTCGTGCAACTGCTGCCGAAGGTGTATTGACAACTGATTTGGCAACTGAAGCAACTCGTGCCACTGCTGCCGAAGGTGTATTAACTACAAACTTGGCTGCTGAAGTTGTTCGTGCCACTGCTGCCGAAACAACTAATGCAACTGCTATCGCTGCTGAAACTGCTCGTGCTACTGCTGCCGAAGTAGTAAACACAGCCGCTATTGCTTCTGAAGAAGCTGCTCGTATTGCAGCCGTTTCTGCTGAAGCAAGTGCTCGTGCTACTGCTGTTAGTGCTGAGGAAACTCGTGCAACTGCCGCTGAAACTGTATTGACTAACGCTATTGCTGCTGAAGAATCAGCTCGTATTGCTGCTGAATCTAGTTTAGCAGTTACGATAGACTTAAACGACTCTGATTCCTACCAGCGAGATTGGGCATTAGGTGCTCGTATTGACAATGTTCTAAGCAACATTGATCCAGAAGCTCTTGATTCGTTAACAGAAGTTGTTGCTGCATTCCAAGGTGCAGACAGTACTATCAATGGTGCTATTACTGCATTGGCTGCTGCCGCAACTGCTGATGTTGATGCAGAAGAAGCTCGTGCAACTGCTGCCGAAGGCGTATTGACTGCTGCCGTTGCTGCCGAAGCTACTACAGCTCGTGCCGCTGAAGGCGTATTGACTGCTGCCGTTGCTGCTGAAGCTACTACAGCTCGTGCCGCTGAAGGCGTATTGCAAGACAATATTGACGCAGAAGAAACTCGTGCTACTGCTGCCGAAGCTGGTTTAGCAACTGATCTAGATACAGAAGAAACTGCTCGTATTGCTGGTGATGCAACAAATGCTGCTGCTGTTGTTGCTGAAACAACTCGCGCTACTGCTGCCGAAGGCGCATTGACAACTGCATTGGCTGCTGAAGCTACTACAGCTCGTGCTGCCGAAGTTGCAAATGCTGCTGCTATCGTTGCTGAAGAAACTCGTGCAACTGCTGCTGAAGTTGCAAATGCAACTGCAATTTCTACTGAAGCTACTCGTGCAACTGCCGCTGAAGCTACATTAACTGCTTCTGTTGCTGCCGAAGTTACTCGTGCTACTGCTGCCGAAGTTGCAAACGCTGCCGCTATCACTGCTGAAGCTTCAACTCGTGCTGCTTCTGACACTGCTGGTGCAAATGCATTGGCAACTGAAACTGCTCGTGCAACTGCCGCTGAACAAGCTAACGCTGCTGCTATCGTTGCTGAAGAAACAGCCCGCATTGCTGCCGTAAGTACAGAAGCTTCTGCTCGTGCCACTGCTGACACTGCATTAGGTGCTCGTATTGATGATGTCTTAAGCAACATTGATCCAGTAGCTCTTGATTCCTTAACAGAAATCATTACTGCTTACAATGCTGCCGACTCTAGCTTGACTCAAGCTATCAGTGACTTGGCCAGTGCAAGTGCAACCGCAACTGCAAACGAAGCCGCTACACGTTTAGCTGCCGACAATGCGTTGTCTACTGCATTGGCTGCTGAAGTAAGTCGTGCTAGTACAGCTGAATCTGCAAACGCAACTAACATTGCTAACGAAGTTAGCGATCGAACAAGTGCTGATACAACATTGCAAGCCAATATTGATGCTGAAGCTGCCACTGCTCGTGCTGCTGAAGGCGTATTGACTGCTGCTGTTGCTGCTGAAGCTACTCGTGCTACTGCTGCCGAAGTTGCAAATGCCGCTGCTATTGCTGCTGAAACTGCTCGCTCTACAACTGCTGAACAAGCAAATGCTGCTGCCGACGTAATTGAAGCTGCTGCTCGCGTTTCTGGTGACTTGGCTGTTCAAGCCAACGTTGATGCAGAAGCTACTACTGCTCGCGCTGCTGAATCTGCATTAGGTACTCGTATCACTGATTTGAACACTGATAACATTGCTGAATTAAGCGGCGCTATCCACTTGTTCTTTACAGAAGGCCGTGCAAAAGCTTCTATCAGTTCTGGTGCCAACATCCAGTACAATAGTTCAACTGGTGTTATCAGCTCATTGGCTGCGGTTCAAAGCGTTAACGGCTTAGATGGTATTGTTACATTGACCACAGATACTGTGTCTGATGCAACTGCAACCAACAAGTACTTTACAAATGCTCAAGCTCGTGGTGCTGTTTCCTTAGTAAGTGGTAACAACGACATTCTAAGCTACAGTGCAGGTACTGGTGTGTTTACATTTGCTGTTCCAACAACAGATGCTATCACTGAAGGTGCTGTCAATCAATACTACACTGCCGCCCGTGCAGATGGACGTATTGCTGCTGCTAGCGTGTTTGATTTAGCTGACGTTAATTCAGGCGCAATGGACGATGGTTACACATTGGTATGGAGTGCTGGATTACAGAAGTTTGTTCCACAGAACATTACAACTCTAGTAGTAACAAAGAACTTTACTGGTGACGGCGCAAGCGCAAGCTTCGACACACTAGTTGAAGTATCAAGCATTGAAAACACACAAGTTTTCGTTAACGGTTTGGTACAAGCCCCTACTTACTCTTACACATTGAGTACAGTGGATGGTTCAACAAGTATCGTATTTGATTCTGCTCCAGAAGCAAATGACTTCATTATGGTTCGTTTGACACCAACAGTTACTTTAAGTGCTGGTGGTATCTTGAATCAGAACAGTGATATTGATGGTGGTTCATATTAATCTTAAAGCAATTTAAGACGTAGTATAGAAAGGGTGCAGAAATGCACCCTTTCCTTATTTGCAGATTACATAAATAATACAGCATGTTTACGTGTATACTTTAGGTCAAAAATGCCAATTTTTCGTGGAAAAGAGTTTGTAAGCTCAACAACTGATAGCAAGGATAGTGTTCGAGTAGCCACACGGACTCACGTTCCTTTATTAGCGTCACTGTCAATTGTTGATGACATTACACTTGTTCATAAAGATCGAGTACTACTAACAGGGCAAACCAACCCAGCCTATAATGGCATTTATGCATGGAATTCATCAACTGGCAAGTTAATTAGAGCCGCCGACGCTGATTCGTTATATGAAGTGTCTGGTGGCATGCGAGTATATGTAGAAGAAGGCACAACAAATGCCCAAACATATTGGACCTTGACAACTCCTGGAGCAATAACTTTAGGAACAACTGGGCTAACATTTGCTCGAGAAAACCGTGTTGGTAATTTTGATCAGACTGGTACACATGGTGGGCCAAGCCAGACCAATGTGGTAACGCTAGATGAGTCTGGTCAAATCACATCTATAACCGCAGTAGACATTGCCGTAGATGGCGGCGAATTTTAACCATATACATTCAGTACTAGACGGTTCAGCTAAATACTTCTGGAAGGCAGGAACCGATCACCCTGCTAAACATCCAATAGGGAGTATATACTCAAAATGGCTAATCAAATCATTTTAAAGCGTAGTTCTACAACAGGCAAAGTACCAACAACAGCCCAACTAGCTCTAGGCGAAATTGCTATCAACACACATGATGGCAAAATTTTTATCAAGAAAGACAACGGCGTACCAACTGTTGTTGAAATCGGTGGCGTAACTTCGGTTAACACACAAACAGGTGATGTTGTTTTATCAACATCAAACGTTGCTGAAGGCTCTAACCAGTACTTCACAACAGCCCGTGCTCGTAGCGCATTAAGCGCAGGCGTAGGCATCAGCTATAACAGCGGTACAGGTGTTATTGCTACAGCGCAAAACTTGTCAACAAGTGGCACACCAACTTTTGCTGGTGGAACAGTTGCAGGTACTTTAAACGTACAAAGCATTATTCCAAGTTTAAGCAACACATATGACTTAGGTTCTCCAGCGAATCCATTCCGTCACATGTATGTTGGTCCAGGTTCTTTGTATATTAATGGTAAGCAAGTTTTAACTGAAACAAGCGGTACAATGACATTCACAGCTGACTTAGATCAGAACATGCGTGTCACAACAACTGGTACTGGTTTACTTCAGTTCGGTTCAAGCACAACAGGTGTAAACATTGACGGTACATTACAACTTGCAGCCGGCAAGCGTATTATTTCTAGCGATGGTGTTAAAGTTCAATTTGGTGACGACATTGAATTAAACAACAACAAAGTTATTGGCGTTGGCGCACCAACTGCACTAACAGATGCTGCCACTAAAGGTTATGTTGATACAACTATTGCTGCAATTAGCACAAGCAGTATCGCTCAAGGCAACAGTAATGTTAGCGTTGTTGATACAGGTACTGGTACAGTAACAGTTACAGTTGACGGCAGTACAGCATTGACAGTTACATCAACTGGTGTTGTTGTTGCTGGTAACATGACAATTAACGGTACAACTACAAGCGTTAACAGTAATACAATCAGCTTGGCTGACAACATTGTTACATTGAATAGTGATGCTACTGGCGTTCCAACTCAAAACGCAGGTCTTGAAGTTGAACGTGGTGACGAAGCAAACGTACAGTTGCGTTGGAACGAAGGTTCACAAAAGTGGACATTTACCAATGATGGCGCAGTTTACACTCAAATTGCAACAAGCACAGACACATTAGCAGAAGGTACAACAAACTTGTTCCATACAGCTGGTCGTGCTCGTGCCGCAATCAGTGCAAGTGGCGCAAGTGGCGTAAGCTACAATAGTGCAAGTGGCCTAATCAGCTTGGGTTCAATCCCTAATAGCTCATTGACTAACAGCACTGTTACAGTTAACGGAGCAGTTGCTACATTAGGTGGTTCAATTACTTTAGGTGTTGCTGATATTTCTGGTGCAGCTACAACTACTTCAGTAACAGCCGCAATTGCAACAGCCGCAACTGATGCAACTACAAAAGCCAATGCAGCTCAAACAGCCGCAACAAGCGCAGCCGCAACTGATGCAACTACAAAAGCCAATGCAGCTCAGGTAGCAGCCGCAGCAACAGCCGCAACTGATGCAACTACAAAAGCCAATGCAGCCCAAGCAGCCGCTATTGCAGCAGCCGCAACTGACGCAACTGCCAAAGTAGCAGCCGAAGCTACAGCACGTGATGCGGCTATTGCCACAGCAGTTGCTGGAAAAGACAATACAGACGAATTAGCCGAAGGTACAACAAACTTGTTCTTTACTAATGCTCGTGCAGTATCTGCTAATACAAGTGCTATTGCAACAGCTAAGAGTGAAGCAATTGCTTCTGCAACTACAACAGCCGCAACTGATGCAACTTCTAAAGTAGCTACAGCTAAAGCCGAAGCTATCAGCGCAGCCGCAACTGATGCAACTTCTAAAGTAGCTACAGCTAAAGCCGAAGCTATCAGCGCAGCCGCAACTGATGCAACTACAAAGGCTAATTCAGCTCAAGCAGCCGCAACAAGCGCAGCCGCAACTGATGCAACTACAAAAGTAGCCGCTGAATCTACAGCACGTGGTACAGCTATTGCAACTGCTAAATCAGAAGCAATTAGTGCAGCCGCAACTGATGCAACTACAAAAGCTAATGCAGCCCAATCAAATGCCGCAAGCGATGCAACTACAAAAGTAGCCGCAGAAGCAAGTGCTCGTGCAACAGCAGATACAGCCGCAATTGCAACAGCAGCCGCTGACGCAACTGCAAAAGTATTAGTTGAAACAAATGCTCGTGCAGCAGCAGATACAGCCGCAATTGCAACAGCAGCCGCTGACGCAACTGCAAAAGTATTAGTTGAAACAAATGCTCGTGCAGCAGCAGATACAGCCGCAATTGCAACAGCAGCCGCTGACGCAACTACTAAAGCTAATGCAGCTCAAGCAGCCGCTATTGCAGCAGCCGCAAGTGACGCAACTACTAAAGCTAATGCAGCTCAAGCAGCCGCTATTAGTGCAGTAACAAACGGTGCTGGTGCAGCATTTGATACATTGGTAGAAATTCAAAATGCAATGGCTACTGATGCTGAATTGGCTACTGCTATTTCTGGTTTAACAATTCCAGGTATTGCTGGTAACCTACCAGTAAGCAAGTTGAACGGCGGTACAGGTGCAAGCACTGGTACATTCTGGCGCGGTGATGGTACATGGAGTGTTGGTGTTGCTGGTCCTACAGGTCCTACAGGTCCTACAGGTCCACAAGGTAACAGCATTACTGGCCCAACAGGTCCAACAGGTGCGGCTGGTACTAACGGTACTAACGGCGCAACAGGTCCAACTGGTTTAACTGGCCCAACAGGTCCAACTGGCCCAACAGGTCCAACTGGTGCAACAGGTGCTGCTTCTACAGTAGCTGGTCCAACTGGTCCTACAGGCCCTACAGGTCCTACAGGTAACCCATTCGGTGGCGGCACATTCACTGGTGCAGTAACAATGAATGCAGGCTTATCAGTATCCGGTGGCATTACTGCTACTGGTGAAATTACAGCTTACTACTCTGACGTTAACTTGAAGAAAGATATTGTAGAAATTACAGATCCAATCGCTAAAGTTATGAGTTTGCGTGGTGTTACTTTCCGTCCTAACCAGACAGCGTTAGACTTAGGTATCATTGACAAAGAAGAAGTTGGTGTTATTGCTCAAGAAGTTGAAGCAGTATTGCCACAGTTGGTAACTCCAAGTGCGTTCCCTGGCTTCAAGACTGTTAAGTACGACAAGTTGACAGCGTTATTGCTCGAAGCAGTAAAAGCTCAACAATTACAAATTGATGCCTTATCAGCTCAAGTTGCTAAATTGGGTGGTTCAGCTACAACTGAACTATAATCTAGTGAAAAGAGGAGGCAAATAAAATGGCAATTCTTCCAGCAACTGGATCAGCAATCTCGTTTGGCAACGTCAAGCGTGGTTACTCTAACACAACAGGATCTAATGTATCATTACGTGCTACATTAGGCGGATACCTAGGTATCGGCGGTTCTGTTAGTTTAAGTAGCTCGTTTGGTGGTCGTACAACACCATACGCTACTTAAAACATAGCAACTAAGAAAAGGGCTTCGGCCCTTTTCTTTTGGCTAAAATTTCAGAAACTAAAATGATACATAGTTAAACATAGAAGGAGACGATAATGTCACTAACTCAAAACGAAATCCTAAACAATACAAGATCAGTATTAAAACAGGTACCATTCCGTACAACATTTGAAAGAGAAAATTTTGTATATAGCGCAGCCAATGGCCCAAGACTCTTGGTTACACTTTGTCAAGAGATGGAATTTTTAAATAGCGAATATGAAAAAGCTGTACAAGATTGGCAGAAGCAAGTAGTTCTGACAGAAATGAATATTATCAATGCTCGCATTGTAGAACTACAAGCCGAAATTGGTGCAGATGTAACTGTATCACTTGAAGAAGCAGAACCGCAATTTTGGGTTGAAGAACTTGCTCGCAAAGCGGCAGTTGAAGCACTAACACAAAGCGTTTCTGTTGAAAACATGCAACAGATGTTAAAATTACCAGCTGAGTTGTATGAGCAAACAATTAGCCGTTGCCAAACGTTCTTGAATGTAATTAACAAAACTACACGACTAGCAGAACGTAAAGCAAACTTGTCAAATGTTCCAACAGACGACGAATAATGTTTGGTAAGTCATCTCGTTCTGTGTTTGATCGGCCACCTGTTCTAAGCGAGCAGGTTGTTGTTTGCGTTCCTACAAACGGAATGGTACATGCAAAGTTTACCTACTGTTTAGTACAGGCTATAAAGTATGCCGAACAGCAAGGTATACCTGTTATATTAGAAATGGATGCAGGTACAGTTCTAAGCAATCAACGTCAGGTGCTGTTAAATTTAGCAGTTGACAAATACAGCGCCGAACATGTTATGTGGCTTGATAGCGACATGACATTTCCTGAAGATGTTATTGTTAGATTATTGGAGCACAAGAAGAAAGTTGTATGTGCAACTTATTCAAAACGAGTTCCGCCTTTTCATCCCACTGCGTTTCATTCAATTGAACCAGTGGAGCCAGTTGATACAACTGCACATGGGTTGATTCAAGTTCGTTATACTGGGTTTGGGTGTTTACTAATGAAGGCAAGCATTGCAGATGAAATGCCAAGCCCACATTTTCCATTGAAGTGGCATGCACCAAGTTCAACCTGGCACGGAGAAGACATGGGATTTTGTGACCTATTGGATCACAACAGCATTAAGATTTTTTGCGACTTGGATCTTAGTCGCGAGATTGGCCATTTAGGGCAACAAGAATTTTATGTGAATCGGGTAAGCTAACAAAAAATGCACACCACTTAGATAACTTTTTTAAGTTGATACTAGCCGACATTTGATATTCTGGGTGCTGGTGATTGTTTATCATGCCCCGCATCATAGTGCCATCAATGATGGTACTTTTTATTAGTTCAAGTTTTAATTTCTCATCAAGTAGTATGCTATACAGTATGGGATGTTGCCATAACTCTTCGTTTATAAGTCGTCTAGTTTCAAGATACCAACGTTCAGTGTATGACACTGAATCCTTATACAGTTTGTTTAGCAATGGATTGTTTAAATGACTTTGCCAACAACACTGCACATCAAGCTGTTGATGCGGCCCTGTGTATACGTCTGGTTGGTTTAAGGTATTTTTAATTACTCTTAACGCCATCCAACATGCCTTCCAACGCTTCTTTGAAGCCTTTGCTATTAAACATCTTTGCAGTATTACGGTGTAATGGCTGCGGCCACTCCCATAAGTTAACCCAGCAATATCCTGCACTTTCATGATCAATGGTGGGAATAAATTCTTCCTCACATAGTATTAGATAACTCACATGCCTAAATCTTTTATCGCGTGTGGTAAAAGTATAAACATGACTCATACCAATTGTGTTTGGCACACCAGGATAGCCTAGCTCTTCGCATAGTTCACGCTTTAAGCCTTCAAGGTCGCCTTCGTTGCCATCTAACTTGCCGCCCCATAGTCCCCAACACATGCTGTGACTTTCAGACGGGCTACGAAGTTGCATCATTGCTCTTCCAGTATTCTTGCTAACAATTAATGCGCCAACAGCTCTCATGTTCATACTTAGTTAACAATACGCCAGTAGCCTTGATCAAATATTCCTTCAATTGCCACCACCCAGTCATTGCCAGTGTAATATAATTTGACCATTGTATTTGCATTAGTAGTATAAGCAGGAGCATTGACAGCACTTGCATCAAAGCTAACGATCCACGAACTTCCGTTGTACTCAACTATGTCATTTGCGTCTGCAACCAAGTTACCCCACAAGCCAGTTTGCGGTACCGAATCAGTTAACAAGTAACGCTGACCAGCTTGTACTGCGGGAATATTGCCATTGCCGGGCGCACTACGAGTGGGGTCAACTACTCCATTGATCATTGAAATAGTATCGTTTGGCAAGGTAGAAGTATCAACAGTATAAAACAATAAGTTTTCGTTCTCAGTGTTTTCATTAACTTTTAAAATTACTTCATGCGGGTTAGTAATATCGCCTAGCTTTAGTCTGATCTCGGTGATGCCATTTTTGATGCCACTGTAATTGTCAAAGTGCTCATTCCAACGTAACAGTGCAGGCACTACTGACTCTGTATCTGTAGCGGTGTTACTGTTGGAAAGCAATTGAATAGAATTATTTGTGACGCGAATATGTCGATCCTTAAATGTTATCCACTGTCTTGAATTAACAGGATTGCTATTCACACCAATGGTAATGTCGTCAATAAACTGATAGTCTCCACTGATGTTGTTTAAGATGCTATGAATAAGAACTTGTCGTTTAACCTTGGCAGGTGGAGTTAAGAAAATAGGCAACGAGAATATTAGACTTGCAACATCAATAATATCATCTGTTCCCTGTGGAATACTACGAGCAGTCCAAGTAACGTTAATTAGTTCCACAACAGCCAAGCTGGTCCAGTCGTAGGGATTTTGACTGCTTTGCAAGTTTACACTTGGATTAAACAGTAGCAAAATTTGTTCAAGTAACTGTAGCTTCTGTTCAGTATTGCTGGTCCATACGTCTACGTTGATGGTTAAATCAAACGGGATTGGAGAATGTCGTTCCAATGTATAAGTTTCACCAACTCGATCATTGAATGTTTGTGCAACGGGATCATATGCTTTTTCGTAAATTTGTACACTATCTTCAAATGCAGGAGTCATGCGTCTTTCTGCATTGGGTACAAGTTCAGCAATATAACAACTGATAGCAGGCACACTTAGGATTGTGTTCTCACTGTTTGAACGAAGAATGTGTTGACTCATACGAGTCGTATCACCATATCGAACAGGAACTTGATGATAGTTATCGGCTCCGGTAACATCCTTGCCCATCTTTACACTGAACCCACCAAACAGTCTCATGAACTGTAGTAACCAACGTCTTATTTGTTGATCATAAAAATAGGACTGGGCCATTATAGCTCTCCTCGCTTAATAGCTTCTCGACGCAG
>Ga0208426_1000057_pt1 | contig 24305 bp, 29 predicted proteins | sample DEB19_08_DNA_6_FD_184524 | JGI IMG/M metagenome (GOLD analysis project Ga0208426, IMG submission 184524) | Aqueous microbial communities from the Delaware River and Bay under freshwater to marine salinity gradient to study organic matter... | ecosystem: Environmental > Aquatic > Marine > Coastal...
AAGGGAAGAAAATTGCCACCCGTTGAAGATGTAGCAGTACACGATAAAGTAAAGATTGGCTCAGACTTCCGATATGGATGCCATAGCTCACGCAATCCAAAGAAGTCTAGTGGATACTACGCACTAACCCGTAGGTATCGTGGCAATGGCACGTTCAGCATAGAAAACGTGTACATACCACACGCTAACACAACCAGGTGTCGCAGCTTTGCGCTATGGGATACAGACCCTGCTTGTGCTGGTTGCCAGTCAGAGCGAGATATTGAGTATCGAGATAAGTGTCTAGCGCTTAGGTGAAAAAAAGACCCTCGCTAGGAGGGTCTAATCATTACACCAGGAGAGAGGCGGCAATGAACAAGCGAAGTATATCAGCATCTACCGTTATGCCTCCGAAATGCCGCTTGCTCTAACTCATGGTCATCTCTGCACTCAGCAGAACAATAAATTTTGTCGCCTTCTACAATGTCATTGCAGTAGTGGCATCTACCAGTTCGTTCACGCTTAGGCTTTTTGCTTCTGGCTTTGGCAATCAATCTTTCACGCTCTTTGCTTTCATTCTCTGAAGCGTTGTCTAAAAAGTCTGCGCTCATTGAACCTCACCCTGATCCTTAATCCAGCCCTGCAAATCGACTAATTGCTGGGTTGTTTCTGCGCATTTGATGGCCAAGTCTGGGGCAACAGAAACATAGTAGGCGGTGGCTTGAGCAGCGTTTGTGGCGGTATCGGGAATTGCGGACATGGGGCCGCTACTGTTGTCGCGCAGCCGCTGATAAGTGCCGCGAATAGTATTAAGGTTAGCCTCATGAGATACCTCTGCTTTCTTTGTGATTCGATTTTGCTGTTTGGTAATCAGGTTGACTTTATCTTGCTGCGCTTTGACAGCCGCTGCCACATCAGCCTTATACTCAGCAAAGTTGTTTCTTTCACGAAGATAAAGCATCCAGCCGCCAGCAACCACAGCGAGAGCAATAAGAACAGCAGCAACCCGATACAACAACGGCAAAGCCATAAACATTGTTTTATCCACCCAAACATTTTATAAATTCACCTTGTCTGCGCTTGGTCAGACCAGGCAATACTTGATTGCCCATCTTGTTCCATCGCAGGATTTCGTAACAAGCACCAGCATAATCTTCTTTGTTCAGCTTCTTGACCAGCGTTGACCGGCAAAAAGCACCTGAGCCGATATTGTATGCCAGACTTACGAAAGCATCATACTCATATTGATGCAATGGCACTTTCACGCATTGCTTGATCGCGCCTTCAAACTGGTTTACGTCAACAAGGGCGCGGTTCGCAGCCGCCACAGGGTTTGTCCGATCTCCAATCTTGACTCCATCAGTAGAACCAAAACCGATAGTAGGCACATCGCCAGGAACGGGAATATAAGCATTTTCTTTGTACCCTTCATAAGTAAGGATGCCGACAAATGCAGCCGCTGACAGGCTTAGTGCTGCAATCTGGTTACGTTTCATCATATGTTTTTCTGTGCAACCAGCCGCGCAACAAACGCGCAACAAACGCAAGCGAATGACAAACCGGCAAAAATATGGCGAGGCATAGCGTCAGCATAAAAAGGCAAAATGACTTCCAAGCCAGATAAAACGCCAGCAAGAAAAATGAAGCGTAGCGACCAAGACCGCTTGAGAATTTCGCGCCAGTTGTCATAAAGCCTCACTTGTCAACCTTACTATCAAGCTTACTGTCTATGGAATCAAGTTTGGCAAACAAACGCTGAACAACCCTGTCAAACTCGTGTCTGGTTACATAGTTACCAGCCACTAAAACTTCAATCTCGCCAACACGTTTGGCAAGTTCCTGATCTTCTTTCTGAAGGTCTTTGGTTGCTTGCCAAACGGCGTTAAGTAGAAAGCCAAGCACCGCACAGAACCCTGATAATACCCAATCGTAAAATTCTTGCATGGCTTTCTACCTAGTTGTTTAAGCTATTCGAATTTTATCAAATTATGCCCAAATACGACGAGGTTGTGTAGGTGTGACTGAAAAAGGTTTTAGCGGCCCAGCATCCTCACCATCCATCACACGAACATTCACATGGAAACCCTCAAGAGGAATAGGCTCTGGAGGATTCTCTGGGTCTACGATGTCTTGCTTTTCATACAGAACACCAAGCACATCAATGTTCTTGTAGTTAGCTACTTCGTAGCCTTCAGAGGCTTCGATGCCCATTTCAGGATCAGCTTCTACAGCACCTTCGATGTGATACAGGGTAGCTTTAGCTTCAGCTTCGTCTGTGAATTTCAAGTACATATCATTAAACATATTTGTATACCTTCCCAATTTGGATTGCACGAATAGCAGTCGGTGTTATTCCATATTCATCGGCAAGCTCTTTACGCGCTTTTGAAGTTAATCCGATAGAACGTATGATGCGAATCTGTTCATCTGTAACGTTTCTGAAACGACCAACGATATGCCCATTAATTGTTTCCAATTTTCGCACCGCAGCTTGTTTCTTTGAACGTAATTTTTTGTTCCACCGTCCATCATCAACAGACATCTGTACGTTTTCTTGCCTAGTACCTACGCGCATATGATTTGGGTTAACACAACATCTGTTGTGGCACAGGTGCATAACATCCATGTCTTTATCAACAGACCCACGGAACCACTGGTAAACAACCCTGTGAGCAAGAGAGCCAAGTGCCGCCCCGTACCCCAATCGATTAATCGAACGAAGCCACAACCAACACCCTGACATAGGCTCACGTTCAACTAGGTTGTCTATGTTTTCAGGATAGATAACTCGTTTCACGATGTAATCCCCTGTAGTTCGGTGTTAGATAGGCGTTTCGGATAAAAAGCTAGGCGTTTGATGGTGCCGTTGAGTTGGCCTCCTGAATTTCCATCTCTTACTCCACCAATCCGTATTTGCTCAATCGCTGGAGATATGGCTGGCAATCCAGAAGTATCAGTAGCAACAGTTGCACCATTCGTTGAAAATCCGAAATCGTTTGTCTTGTATGCAGACGCGAACTTTAACAAAGTGCCTGTGTTAGACCCGCTGGTCAAATCGGACTGGTTTACATTGGCGTTTTTAATTTGTGATTGCGGCACATTAAAGCCGTTTATAATAATGTTTATTATACTTTCGACATTGCTTGTTGGAGATAGCTGAAAGAAATGCCTGAATGAGCCACTGTAGTTTCTATTTGTCTCAACCTGGCCCTCACTATAAAGCGTCCCCTCATCAGCCCTATACCAAGATGAGAAGTTTGAGCCTGTCATACTCGCAGTATCAGCACTACGAGTTACTTGGCTGGCAACTGTTGGGATGTAGCTTGTGGGGAAAGCACCGACTTCTAGCTGTGCGCCCCAGAGGTAGATGCCGGATGTGCCGTCGCCTGTGTAGGAGCGGTCACCAAACGTAGTTGAACCCGTTGCCGTCTGGAAACCGACATATAGCGACGACCCGCCCGTTGCCGTATTAAACCCAATGGAGCACCTAAACCAGCCATTGCCAACGCTGGTAATGTTGGCTTCAGCACCAGAAGAAATAGCCCCCACGCTTCCGGCTGACAGGTTAAAGAAGGCTCCAGGGAAAGTCCCCGCTTTTGTCCTTGCTTCAAGGTACACAAAAGACCGCTCGGCGGCTTTCACGTAAATACTAGAAACACACGCTGTGTTATCCGGTAGGGTTGGGAACTGTTCAAACCGATGAACGGCATTAGTAGCAGTCTCAATCAACTTCTCTGCGGTCAGCGCACCATCTGGCGCGGTCGCTGTGTTGGCGGTGACCGTTGATCCTGACTTCACCCAAGCCGCATTATCAAACTGCTCCGAATAAGTAAGCAAGTTACTCCGCTGCTCCTCAATCAGTAACCCTTTGCTCTCACCAGTGATAGGATCATGGTCAAAACGTGCCACACCAGCGGCTGCTGTTTGCAGTACGCCGTTGGAGTCAAAATAAGTACCTGTAGAAGCACGAGAGAATGTCACACGAGGATCAAGCTGCTTTGTGTTGGCAAAGTCGAGTAGGAGAGATGGACGAATGACTGGGTAGTTTGCAGAAATGGTCATTTTTGTTCCTTAAGCCAGTGTCAGTGTAGCACTACGTACGGTTCCATCTGAACCCTTTACCTTTACAACCAGTGTGGTGTTGTTGGTTAATTCAAACGTCATGTCACCTATACCTGCCGGTGTTGCGCTTGCTTGTGGCTTTAGCACAACAGCGTTTGATGATTGAAAAGCCATATCACCGAGGAATCCATTAACAGGAACCTCATTCGGCGCTGTGCCAACATCTGCCTGGTTCAATACTGGCAAGTTATTTTCTTGCAATGTAGTAAAGTTGCCAGATGGACCGCTAATTGTTTTGTTGGTAAGTGTCTCGCTGCCAGCTAATGAGGCCAAATCAGCATCAGTAACTGCTGTATTAAATTGAGCTAACGTTCCTGATACTGTGTTGCTACCCAATGCAATTGTCTTGGCTGTCAGTGTCTGCGTATCGCTAGTTCCTACAACTGCACCAGTAGGGGCTGTTTTATTTGCAAATGCAGCCAAATCAGCATCATAAGCCTGTACAGTTGATCCAATGTTTGCGGCACGAAGTACATTAGAGCCAGAAACTGATAAGTTTGTGCCATCAAACACAAGATTTGAGTTGCCTACAATCTTTTTGTTTGAGTCAAGATACTGAACCTGGTTAGCAGTACCTTGCACAAACGTCATTGTTCCAGCGTTGACTGTTACTGTGTCGCCAGAGGCATTGCCTAAAGTGGTATTACCAGTCAGCGTTAAATCAGTTGCGTTAATGCCGTTTAGGAACGTCACGCCAGACGCATTGAACTTAAATTGTGCTACACCATTTGCAACAAACGTCACTTCATTTGTTGCAGAGCGATATAGGCCAGTTGTTAAGTCAGAGCCAAAGCGAAGCGCCGGAGCAGATAGTGAGCCATCAGGGAAAATGCCTTGCCCAATACCGGCCTCTGTTTCTGCGTAGCTATTAATCAGTTCAGCTGCCTGGTTCGCCAAGTCACGAATATATGACTGGCTAGGCACAATAACGTAAGCCTGTGCAGATTGCGTTGCGCCAAGATAGTTTGAGGCCAGCGTAATTGAAGTATTGCTGACAATTGCAGCAATCTCGTACAAACGACCATCTGGGCCGTAAATTGCCTCACCTACGCCAGCATTAGCAATCCAAGCAGTGCCTGAGCCAGTAACGGCTGTTGATCCGTTAGTTACAGATATTGTTCCTGTGCGATACCACATACTAGGCTCCTTCGCTTGGCGGTGTAGGCCAAATTATAACATTAGGGTAATCAGGTTGTTGCGTAATATCAAGCAAGTCTTGTCTATATTGCGCCCATGATTCTCGTTCCTCTTGAGTCATTGCATCGTACCAAATAGGACTAATTCTGTCTGGGCCAGAAGAAAGCAATTGATCCCTTAAAAATCTTGCTTTTATATCTGAAATTGTATAATTAAAAACCCATTGTTTACTATCATAATTAAATTCATAATCATCGCCAGGTTTTTCTGGCATTTTACAAACTAAATTATTGTCAATGTAATCAAGATTTGGATTTGAATTTACATTCAAAATAAGCTCGCCATCATTTGCCTGTAAATCAAAAGTTTCATTTTGGCAAACGCCACTTCGCAATACTTTTCCGTTTGGCAAATATACTGTAAAAGGAGTCATTTTTTCATACCTTGAACATAAAGACCAATATCAGTAAATCCAACTGTTCTTGCTGGATTTCCAGCCGTTGCTGTTTTTCTTGATTTCAGTATAACTGTTACATAACCAGCGTTGCAATAACTTGCTCCAGATCCAGAAATAGATGTAGCATAAGAATCGCCAGTCCATACTCTACAAACCTGCACTCCATTAATGTAAATATAATGTTCTGTTGCAGCAATTCCTTCTGGATAACCTTGATTTCCATTAAAAGTTGCGTAAACCCATCCAGCTTTATTTAGATAAATAGTTAGAGTTGCAACATTTTGAAAATAAGTTTGTAAATAATATGCGCCACCTGTTGTTGCTGTTGGAACTGTTACTGCATTTCCTGCAATCTGTAATGTATCTACAGCCAAATCTGCAATTACACCACTTGCAGCAGTAATAGTACCAGTAGCAAGTCGTCTGGCAGTAATAGACCCATCGACAATCAGCGATCCATTTATGCCAACTCGATATGCACCATTGACATATCCCATGCCAAACATTTGGCGAGGTGTGCCGTCAGAAGGATGGTAAACATTAAATACGTCAGCCAAAACAGTAAAACTGCTGTAGCTTTGGCCTCCGCTATTTAGTGCAATACCAGCAACCTGCCCACCGGCATTAACCTGTACGCCCCACTTCGCGTTAAGCCCTGTAATCGCGTTTGCGCTTGCTGATGCAGAAACTTTAACTGCCGCAAAGTCACCAGTGTCTAAACGTGCTTGAACATTGGTAATTTGAGTCGCATTGGCTGAGTCAGCATTAGCGCGAGCCGTTGCTTCTGTCTGGATTGCGGCAGTATTGCTATTAACTGTCGCAGTCAGAGAGTTAATGCTAGTCGTTAAAGCACTATCAGCAGATACGCGAGCGTTTTGCTCAGAGATAATATAAGCCTCTACATCAGCAATGTCGCCATCAAGACGAGCCGCCAGTGTATTACGCGCGGAGGCTTCTGCTGAATCAGCGTTAGCGCGAACCGTTGCTTCATTAGTAATTGCAGCTTCAAGTGTTGAAACATCGTTGTCAACAGAGACTGCAAGAGCTTGGCGAGCCGAAGCCTCTGCCTGGTCTGCCGCTAGACGAATAGCAGCTTCGTTGACGATAGAGCCATTGACGGTTGCCAAGTCGCTCTCGATTTGTGCGGCAAGTTCTTCACGAGCAGTAGCTTCTGCCTCGTCAGCAGTTACACGAGCAGTTTGTTCGTTAGTGATTGAAGCAGCAAGCTCGGCATCAGCAGTTTCAAGCGCAGCGCCTAGTGCCAGTCTAGCTTCTGCCTCAGCCAACGTTTTACCATCTGTGTAAGCGCGTAAGGTCTCATCTGCAAACGCAATAGCACCTTGTGTCAGGTTAAAGTTGCGTTCTTCTGTGAACAGATTGCGAAGCACAGCTTCTGCTGCCAAATCCTGCTCTTTATACAGATAACGTACATCTTCAACAGTGCGCGTAATTTCAGCGCCGTTAATTGTTGACAGCGTTTCTTCAGCAGTAGTAACGCGAGCGCCAAGGTCATCAAACTCTGTATTACTGACTTTAGTAACAATCTCGCCCTCTAAAGCATCAATATCAATTTCTGCTGTAGATAAACGAGCATCAATGCCGTTTACTGTCGTTAGGCTTGCCTTAAGGCCGATTGCCGTTTCAGCCGCGTCCAAGTCAACTTCGACTGTAGATACACGAGCGTACAGGTCATCAAGATCTGCAATCTGGCTTGGGTCAATGACTGCATCAACAATTGCTTGGTCAACATAGGCTTGGGTTGCTCGTAAGGCAATCTGTGCGTTTGCAGCATCAAGGTCTGCCTCAACAAGGTTTAGTTGGCCTTGCAGATTGTCAACACCAAATATACGAACGGTTCCAGTGCCTTCATCAATATAGATTCCAGCGCCTGTAATCATAGTTTCGTGCTTATCAATAAGCACTGCTGCACCTAGCAGATTATTGGCAATCGTATCTGTATCTGTGTAAAGCGTATTAATGTCACCATCATGTACGTTTACTTTAGCAATTAGACCATTTGGGATTTCTGGGTAAGCAGGATTACCACCAATGTCAATTAAGTCAATTCGTTCATTCAGACCGGCAGCAATCTGGTCTGTATTGATAGCTCCAAATAGAATTGAAAGCAAGTATTGAGGATCATCGCTAGGAGAACAAGCTACGCCAGCAGTCGCAGATTCTGGATACCAATCAGAGTAGTTGCCATTTGCATCAACCAAACGAATCCAGTAGTACCAAGTTTGAGCTACATCCAAACCTGTATGGCTATACGTTGTAGCAGGAACTGCAACATTAGCGATCAAAGATGCTTCGCTTCTATTGTTTGAAGCCATTACGCCCCAGATTTCGACAAAAGCAACGTCAAATCCAGTAGTTTTATAAGACCAGGTTAAGATATTTTCAAAAAAGCCGCCAACAGCAGTCAATGTCATAACTGCGTCTGGGTTTTGAATTACTGGAGTTACAGTGACTTGAGCAGCGCTATCAGGAGGGAACGATGACAAATCAGAACCAACGGCTGAAACGGCAAATTTAAGTGCCTTACCGTTAAGGTCTATCGGGTCGCCATTTGCATCTGTAAATATGTATTCATTAAATGCAATGTAGGTAAGTTCTGTCGTTTCTTTAAGTAAACGCCAGCCGTTTGTATCTTGATAATAAATCTTGTAGCTATATGCTGTACCACCAGCATAAGGATTGCTCCAAGAGAGCGTAACCGTAATACTAGGTACTTTGTTGGCATAAGTAATCTGGTAAGAGCCTTGCAAAGATGTAACAGGACCTGGTGTTGTTTTATTCGCCCCTGTTGTACCGCCACCGTTACCGCCTGTCCAGTTTCCACCCCAAGGATCTCTATCTGGGATTTCCTCTGTATCTGCTGTGTAGATTGCTGGCGCGTAAGGGACTAGTTCAATTGTTGCAGTTAAATCATTGCTAGGGCGAACAGACTTGACTAAACACTCAAGGTCTACACGATTAAGTTCACCGTAAATAATTAAATCACCTTCGGACACTGTAGTTCCGCTAATAATCGCACTTGAGCCGCTTACTGAAAACAAACTGCGAACAGACTGTGTGCCATCTAAATGTCGAACATGAGCGTAGATGCTTCCAGTTGTTAGCTTAAATGGCTCATCAATGGTTATGTTGCCGCCACTGACAGAAACAATACGACCTGATCCAGCGCCAATCTTAGGTACATCATGCTGCAATCGCACAAGAGAGCCGCGAGTAGCAAGCAGGTTTTCTACGTCACAATCAATCGTAAATGTTTCAATTCGTAACTGACCCTGAGCAATTGCCCTGCGACCAATTGTGTAAGCCTGGTTGTAACGCGATATGCCAACCAGTTTCATTGTTTCAAACACTGTTGCCTGTGTTTTGCCGCCAGAGCCGTCTGCGTTGTAATCATCGTCGTAAACAATGATTTCATCAACGTCAGTCTCATTTGTTTTTGTGTATTCAATACGCAAAGCATGTGGCTTGACGTAGTAGCTCATATTGCCGGAGAACGACTTAATGTTCTTTGGCGTAAAGATTTGAACTGGCGTATCTCTTTCACGGTCAACTGTAATCGAGTATTTTCCGCCATTTTGCGATGGCGTTGCGTAGCCGGTAGCAGCAATCAGCTTGAGGACTTCCCATGCCGTTGTTTGAGAGGTTACTTCCAAGTCGCAGCAAGCGCGATTGATTGTCGCGGCTTCGGCAGATCGGTAAAAGAAACTTTGAACTTGATTGCGAGTAAGTTCTGCACTATTGAGTTTGCCAACCCAGAAGTTAAGGCCATCTGTATCTGGCACACGATAAAGAATCGTGTAGTACAAATTTGTCACAAAACCTTCGTTAGTTGCTGTATTTGGCGTAGTTGGCGGCGTAAATTCAAAGTTTGGCTGAGTCTCGTTACACCAGTCAGCCCAATCTTTAAATGAAACTAAATCAATCCTAGAATCTGCAACTGGATTTTTCGCCGCAGTTCCGCGCATTACATCAAGGAATGCCCAAGCAGGATTTCTAGTTTCTTCTACTGACCAAGAAGAACCGTTCCAGACAGGCAGCTTGCTTTTTACAACACAAGATAAGTTATTTACAGCACCATTAAGCTGGTCTGTTCCCTTAATCTTTAGTTCAATCAACCCAATTTGTTTATTTGGAGCAATTGGAGCAATATTTTTTATTGATCGAACAGACGATAAAACGCAACCTGTTACATGATTTAAAGAACCGTCATAATCATCAGTAAGTCTAACAATGCGAATATCCCACTTTCCAGCAGTTGGAAATGACATATTGATATTTGTAAAAAATGGCCTTGCTGCCGCTCTTCCGATATTAACGATACTTGACGAAGATGCAACTGTGTGACTATTTTGATAATCTTGATATGACTCTAAATGATTTCCAAAGTAATCAATTGTTGTGGTTACAAGTGTTTTGTATTCGTTATTTGCAACTGATGATGATTCTGGCAAATCTGTAACGACAGAATAATGTGGAATTACAAAGTAAGGGGTTCCAACAGCGTTCCAAGTGTTACTTGTTACCGTTGACTTAATTACTCCATCAGTTATTATAGGATTTGTGATTGGATTCCATGTTGAAGTTCCACTTTGACGAACTTGTACTTGTAAATCAATGTCCCATCCTTTTTTTGATCCATTTGTTAATTCCAAATAATACATTCCGTTTGGGAATTGAATTGCTACAGAAGCAGCGTTTGCATTATCTGTTGTTGATACAATATGTTCAATATCTTTTAATAATGTAATGCTATAAGGGTCTTGCCAGTTATCTTCTTTAACAATCTTTAGTTCGTCGCCAGCTTCAAATGCTTCGTGAATGTAGTATTCAACATCTTTGTAATTTCCAATTGGGTTTTCACCAATGCGAATATCTTCAATCTTTATTGGGCCATAACCAACGGTAAATGCTTGATACAGATACTGGTCTGTGCCTTGGGCAATGATGTAAGGCGCAATTGCATGTTGCGGGAACACCTTGCGAGTACCGTAGATGCGCGGAATCGCTGCGTACTTATTTAGTTGGTTCCCTATACGGCTGAAGCCATAAACAGGGTCCTCTGCTGTGCCAGAACTGCCAGTTGACGGCAATCCTGGAACCGGAGGAGGAAATAGCGCATTAAGAGCTAGAGATGCCGCAAGGCCTGCTACTGCTCCAACGCCAGCTCCTATTGCAGCAGCTTGTCCAGCAGTTAATCCAGCGGCAGTTCCTGGCCCTAATGCGCCAGCAGTAAAATATGAAACAACAACAACAATAGCAATAATTGCAACTGCTTTTAAAATCTGACCAGCATCACCACCATGAGGCACAAGCACCATGCCAACGACATCTTTTTCACTAACAAACGTCAGTGCATAATTTTCTGGCTGGATAACTTCATCATTAAGTACAACGCGCAGATACTTACGCTGCCATTCTTCTTTAATGGCTTCGTCAATGATTTCTTGGATTGAACTACCAGCTTTTACATAAACCTCTTTAACAGACTCTTGTAAAGTAAAAGGCGAGTCACGGAACGCTGTGTAAACACTTTTCTGTACTTCAGTCTGTTGCAGCATAGTTAATCCTTAATCTGAGATTTGTGCCGGTAGTAGCCTTCAATTCGATGTCGCCACTTAACACTATCTAATCTATCAATACAGCTATTATGCCCTGTTTGCGTATGTAGAAACTCTGAATTGCCGAGATATACACCAACGTGGCATGGATGCCCCATGAGCCTCAATTTTATACCATCGCCGTATTGCGGTATATCAACTTTTGTCCAGTCATTGCTAAATTCTTGTATTGCCGTTGATGTTGCCATCTTATCAAAGGCATCAACGTAAAACTCGTCGTATGACGGTAGTAAAACGCCCATTTCGTGAATGTAGAAAAGACGAAGCAGCCCCCAACAGTCTGCTCCTACTAAATCCCTGCCTTTGTTCCTGTATGGAACGCCAATTAAGTCTTTAATCATTTGAACATGCCTGGAAACGTCCGTGGTAGATAATCGTCAGCAGGGAATCGCTGGTTCAGCAAATCCTGAATCTGCGCTGTCAATGTAATGCTTTGTGAGTTATACGTTGCGTCAACTAGTGACAAGTCGTCAATGCTGTACTCAACATTGTCTGGCGCACTTGCCATGATGATTTCTGAGGTAATGGTAATACCAGTGCCGTAGGTGCGAATAATCTCAATTAGCTCTAGGCTGACGTTATCAACGCTAATCTGAATCGTTGGCAGCGTTTCGCCGTCATCTTCTGGCAGCACAAACTGGAACGGGAACGCCATATAGGTTTCGCCACGAGATACTACGTCATCTAGGTTGTTGACTAGACGGAAAGTGGTATTTGACTCTTGATGCTGGATTGTTAGCAGCCAAAGGAATACTTCATCTGTGTTTTGCTCAAGTGCGGCAATCTTGAAAGCACTAGAAAAGCTCACGGTAGAATCTCCAGTTCAAACTTAACGCGCCAAAGGTTTTTGCTGACAAAGACAGGGCCGCTGATTGCACCTGTTGTTCTGACAACAATTGATGTGCCGGTCAGCGGGTCAGGGAAGTTAAACGGTAGTGCGCCACCTTTGATGTTGCTAAAGAACGTATAAAACGTCGATTTCTGTGCGTCAGTCAGCAGGAACGACACTGACATCATGCGCTGCGTCCGTGTATAACGCTGGCGTTGCTTTTTCATACCTGCATCCATATCACTACGGATTACGTTGTCCTTCAGCGATTCTGAGTATTCACGCTCTGGACAAGTCGGCAGTGTGGTAGGCCATGTTACTGATGCTGTTGTCATTTTCCGCTTCTCCGAATGTTGTACGCGTTACGCATTGCGCTGTCAGTCTTTCCTGTAGAAATTGCCTTGTTCACCATGTCAGCCACTAGAATCTCAATCTGACGGTTGCCAAACGAGTCTGTGGTTGATGTGGCTGTAGCCTGTGTATTGCTAGAGTTGTTGTTGACGACGATTGATACGTCACCAGTTCCTGACTTTGTTCCTGTAGGCATCGCGCCGCCAACGTAGCCGCCATCAGCGTAGCCTCGCATCATTTTGTAAAGATTGCCGACACCGATGCGTTTTGTTGCTTCTTTATTGAATACAAACTCGCCTTTATGAACTGGTCCGGCAATATCGTACTTGTTGCCTTCCCCAGTAAAGCCGCCACCAGCATATCCAGCAAAGCCGCCCTTCCAAAGATCGTAAACGTAATCTGAATTGCCTTGAACAGAATGTTGCCCACTTGCATCTGGCATAGAAAATGAAGTCGCACCCTTGCTAACAAGTCCAGTGAGCGCCATACGAATATAAATACGCATGATGTCGTTAATAAGTGCATTGGCAAAGTCTGTAAAGCTGGCTTTGCCAGTTAATACAAACCGAGTTAGGCCAGTCTCCATGTTTGTCATGGCATTGCCAAATGCACTTTCAATGTCTTTTGCTACGTTGCCAGCAGTGTCAGCGTAATTCTGGAAGCCACGAATAATGCCATATTGAGCGCTGCGCTCTTGCTCTTGTCGAGAAGTAATCATTGCTGTTTGAGTTGCAATAGCCGCCTCTGCCGCAGCATTTATTTGATCTCGCTCTGCCTGACGAATAAATCCGTTCTGAATGATAATGTCTTGAATTACTTTTTCTTGCTCAGCCTGAATCTTGTACTTAGCATTAAGCACTTCCATTTCTTGCGCTGTTTTACCAAGCAGCGATGCCTGATTTGCTACTTGCTGATTAGAGCGAAGCATGGCCTGTTCAAACTTGTCTGCGCCAACGCGCATATTGTTGAACATCTTTTCTTCTTTGTTATCTACCTTTGTTGCTCTTGAAGATGGTGCTTTTTCAAGACCTTGATAACCACCAGCCATTCCTTTTGTAATAGCGTTTATTTTTGCCTGTGTTGCAACAACTGAGTTTGCTCTTTGCTGCTCAACTTCAACATACGATGTAACACTATCGCTCAGGTTTTTATTAGCTTTAATAATGTTATTTAGCGTTGATACATAAGTAGCAGCATCTTGTGTTTCTCCAAACTTTTTCTTTGCTTCGTCAATAGCTGTAGCTACTTCTACAGTTGTATTTTTAATGTTTGCAAATTCTTCTTTAGTGCCATACTCACTAAATCCAAATAATTTAGTTGTTCTATTGCCAATACCAAACATGTTTTCAACTGCAACTTTTGCTGCGTAAACACCACGCATAAAAGTCCCAATCTCTTTTAGAGATTCTGTAATACCATCTCTAAAAGTTTTTGTTGCATCAATTTGCTTAATTTCAAGCAAAGTAAGTTGTAAACTTAAATTCGCATTGATTAACTTTTTGCCTTCTTCTGTTGCTTCCCTGTAGTTTTTACCAAGAGAGCTTAAATCAACATCAACAACAGACTGCATTGCAGAGTCAAGAGCCTGAGCGCCGTCAGTAAGGTTTTTGAATAAATCAGCAGTTGTTTTTTCTCCGCCTGCTTTCATTACTAAATCTGCAATTGCACCACCAATTGCAGCAACTAAACCTAAAGCAGCACCAGCACCCCCAAAAGCTGCAAGCATTTGAGGAGCCTGTTGGCTAAATGCTCGCATGGCAGAAGTGCCGCCGGATACTTGCATTACAAAGTCAGTAAGCTGATAGCTCGCCTGCTGCGTTATTTGGTTTGAATTTCTAAAAGCACTTTGAGACTTTTGCACAGAACCAGCCATACGCTCTGTAGCAGCAGATGTTTTATCAGTAGATACAACAACCTGATTGCTTGCGGCAATACGCGCTTGTGCTTGCTCTTGATAAAGCCTAGTTGACCTATCAATGTTTGCCTGTTGTGCGCGTAAACGCGCTTCTTCCGTAGAACTTAGAGTGCCACGAATCTTAGCAAGATTAGCTTCTGTCTGAGCCATTATCTTAGTTGTGGCATTTACGTTTTCCATTGCTCGTTGCAATGAAGTGTAGTTTGCCTCAACCGTTTTAATTGACCCAGTTAGCGAGTCGTAACCAACGGCTAACTTCTTTACAGAATTGCCTGTTGCATCAATTGTTTCAACAACTTTAATCGCCGTACCAGTGAAATCTTCAAACTTGTTTACAAGTCGCTTAATAGAAGCTTCTGATTGCTTTACGTTGCTTTCAAAGCTGCCTGAGTTTAGAAGTAGGTCAATTACTACGCTACCAGCAGTTGCCATATCTAACTCCTTTTCGGCGGCTTATCCATGCCTAATGCTTTGAATGTTGCTAAATCTTCTTCAGAATACTCTGAATCATTAGGTGAATCATACCGTGGTTCAAGCCATTCAAGCAATGATTTTACATCAGCACCATTCATAGAAGTAGCTACCAAGGCCGCTGGGCGATGGTAACGATGGAAGTCATCAAACGGATGCTGCTTGTAATAGTCGGCCCATCGGAGAAACTCAGAATGTGACATGACATTCTTAAGTTCTCCGACAGTCCTACCACCAAGTGCTAATGCTAGTAGATGCCAGAAGTGTTCTTCGCTTCCGGCATCTAGTGCTACTTTTTTTCGTCGCCTAATCCATTCACTTCGCGTACAGCCTCAAGAATCGGGCCGATTACGCTAGGTTTTAGATTAAGCGCTTGCTCTGCGGTAATAGCAGGTTTGCCATCTGGTTCGCAAAGACTAAGTGCCAGCAGCTTCGGGTTAGCAAACAATTGCACAGACTCGTCAGACGAGTTCAGCGCATTGACGTAACGCGAAATATCAGCAGCAGTTAGCTCTTTGAAAAATAGCTTGTGCTTCTTACCATCAGCAAGTTCGACTTCACGTTCTACAACTTCAGTCGAAACGAACAAAGATTTATCTAGCATTTTTACCTCTTAGTTAAGCCTTGTACGACCAGGCAACAGAACCAGAACGCTGGAGTGTCAGCGTACCGCGCACTACTTCGTTAGTGGCAATATCAATAGCGATGTCAGCAACAAAACCATCAAAAGCTGCGTAAGTACGGCTAGTGGCAAAAGCCAGTGCGCCAGATACGATAGTTGGAGCAGCAGTGCCGTCAGACAGGCCAATAGCCCACTCAGTGATTTCGCCTGTGTCTTGCAGGTCAAGCAGCGTCTGGTGACTTGCATCAGTAGGGGTGAACACAAATGGAACAGAGATTTGACCTGGGTTGCCAAGGCCGCTTACATACGATTTATCGTCAGTTGCGTTAAGGCAGGTTACTTCGATTTGGTCACGAGTGCCGCCTAGACCAGTAATACCAGTCGGACAACCCATAGTAACGACAGCAGCACTGTCAATGAAATACAGATTAGTACCTTGTGTCTTAATGCTCATAATTTACTCCTTAATCTCAGCGCCGAGATAGTTTATCGAGAGGCAATAAAATCAGCCTCAATCGTCATTCTATACAACTTTGTGTCTGTTTCCCTATTATCTATGATAATTCTGTTGCTTATCAATTGGCTATCCAGTGCGGCGCGTACTGCATAAGCCAAATTTTCTACGCCAGTATCAGTTTCGGACCAGCAATCAATCTGGATTGTATCTTTGTCGTGGCAAGGAGCAGCATTAAGCACATCCTGCGGCATCCCTGTCACCATAAACCATGTGATATATGGTTTAACAACATCTTGTGGTGCAGAGCCATGACGATAGATGCGCGTGGCAACAGTGCTAACGACTGTAGCGTTGCTGCGTAATACTTGGTAAACATTTTGCATTGCCATTATTTTTTACCTTTGTTCATGTTTGCCATATCTTTGACCATTCTGTTAACTCTAGCAATAAGGTTTTCTGCAATAACATTGATTGCTTCTTCTGCTTTTGCTTGGAAAGCAGTACGAATAAATGGTCTTGCTGGCTGACTATTGTTTTCTGCGCCGTACTCAAAGATTTGCGCAGCTTTAACGGTTGATACAGCCGGACCTTTACGTCCTACATACAGCTTTTTCTTAATGCGAACTACATAACGCTCGCCTTTGAACTCTGTTGGTGGCTTGCCGCGAGTGGCAATCAGGTTTTTTTCAATCAGGCCAGTTACATCATTACGACCCATCTCGTTCTGTAATGCACGAAGCCGCGCCTTTTCTTCGTCACGGATTACTTGTGCGCCGCGTTTAAGCGCCAGCTTTACAGGGCTTCCACGCTTGAACACGACTTCTTGTGGAAGTGATGTGAGCGTATCAAGTACGCCTTTTAATCCTGAGATTTCAACTGTTTTCATTCCATCCTCTTAAACACATAGGTTGAAATAGCTTCGCGCCCTAGTTCGGACTCCATTGTGTTCTTTTCAAGGTTGATAAAACCTTGCTCTTTGAACCATTTAATCAGGCCACGGGGTTTCTAGCAATACTTCTTGTAGCTGACACCATGATTTAATGAAGGCTCTAACGTAAATTGAGTCCCCAAGTCCTTGCATATTACGAATAACAATCATTGGCCGTCCGTCACTCCGCTGCTGCACTTCAGTCGATATTCCTGACGAGCGGTTATATCCGTTTCGATGGATACGATGTTGTAAGTTGACGTATCCCATACGATTCGCATTTTCTGTGTAAGGCCTGGAAACCAGCGCATGTTAATTCGAGCTGTGACTTCACCTTGCGTAGCGCCTGACTGCACGAACTCTTTGCCTGGGCCAGTCAGGACTTCAGCCGGTACGTCAGCATAGACATTTTCCCATGTACGAGTGACTGCGCCAGTCGTAGTGTCTTGCACTTCAACCAGCTCTTGTACGGTAACGCGATGGCGTAAGCGATAAGCAAGCATTTACACACCCATTTCAACGCGGTACGGCATTAGCTTTGTCTCAGCCGCCATACGCAGCTTTGCTATGTCATCAGGTGATGCTTGATAGCTGGCTTGTAGCAGCAGCAATACGCCGATGTAGATGCTGTAAGGAAGCTCTGTCCACTCGTCTAGGTTAGCTACGTTAAGAAACATTGCAGCTTCATCCTCTGCTGACTCAAGCAGGTTCTGTAGCTTTACGTCATCCGAGTCGTGGATAACGTCTAAAAACGATTTGGCGTCAGAAAGCGCAATCAGACTCATGTTAAATCCTTTCTTCCCAAAATCCAGAAAACACTACTGTAGCAGTTAGGTTGCCTGTGTTGGTTACTACATAATAATAAGTGCCTGGACCAACGCCACGCTCGCTATCGCCACCATCGCCACGGTCTACAAGTAGCTTAAACAGGTTCTGCCAAAACGGCCATTTGATGTTCATATCAAATCCTCAAGTCTTGCTCTAGGAAAGCAAGTGATAGCCGTTTCGCGGCTGGCATTGATTATTTCCACATGGCTGAAATCATCCGCTAATTGCTTGAACTTGTCCAGCCATTGCGATGTCAAGCCAGCGTTGCCCAAGTTATTAGGGTGATCGCCGTGCCAATGAGACTTGCCACCAGTATGGCCGCAATCAAAGCCGAGCAAGATGACACGCGCTGCACCAGCTTGTTCTGCCAAGGAAATACAACCTGCTCCTGAGTTTCCATAAATGCCGATCCCTTTAAGCTGCGTGACGTTGTACGACTGGTTTTGGCTATTGCTACTGTAGCGTCCACCTTTGAATGTCGCGTTAATCTCGTCGATGTAGGTTTTCCACCAGTCTCTGTCGATTGCAAAAAGTGCATCTGCCCACGGCGCAATACGAAAACTGGTATTGGCTACGATAACTGCTTTGGCTTGCGTCCCCGCTTCTTCTCGCCATCTGCGGACTCGTTCAACGTCTTGGTGGCATAGGCTGGGGCCGCTGGCAATGCAGACGACTGTTCCACCGTCCCAGCGCCCACTAAAGGGCGGTCTTGCAGCACCTTTGTCTGATAGCACATTGCTAAACCTTCTTGAATGTAGAAATTGGCTTTGCGATCTGCAATTTCTACGACATCATTTTCTTTTAGGCGACCAAGTTGGTCATCGAATACTGGTTTGCGTGTTGTGATTACGATTTTCATAATATCTCCAATGAAAAAGCCCCACAGCTTTTGACCGTGGGGCTTAATCTTACAACATTTACTTAGGCAGTGATTGAACCGTAGTAAATTGCGCTTGGTTTTTCCACTCCGAAACCAAGTCGTTCCTCTGCTCTCAAAGTAACAAGGTTATTGGTGAAATCGGCATTGATGTAGCCCATTTCAACGGTAGCACCTTGACGGTTGTACAGAGCACATGCCATGTCAAACGCACCGATGGCGAAGTTGCCTTGCGTCATGTTAGCCGACAGAACGATGCGGACACCAAACGGGTTGGCGTTGCCAGCAGCGCCAGGCATACCATACAGGTAGTTACCCGAACTAGAACCTTCGCGAGTACGCTCCATCGCGCCCCAATCAGCAGGGTTGACGATTACTGCGTCAGGCATGTAGCCCTTAGCCCACAGAGCGTACTTAGCACGGTTAATTGCATCAACCAGCAGATCGCCAGACGAAGCAGTGTAAGCCGTGTAGTTGCCGCTGTCAGTGATGCCGGACAGGTTAGGCGAAGTGCCATTGCCATTCAGCAACTGAGCGTCAACACGCTGTGCCAGGCCATCGCGCAGACGGGTTTCAATGTAAGCGACAACTGCTGGAGCGTCAGCCAGCAGTTGGTTCGATACCTTGATCCAGTGAGCAACAGTGGTGATAGGCACGTTGTACTGCTCAAACGTGAGGTCCGACTCAGGCTTGGCAGCACCTTGCGATACTTCAGCAGCATCGTTAGTCCACGAAGCTTCACGCAGCGAGTTGACCATGTTGCTGGCAACAGGAATTGCGCGGAACAGTTGACGAATAGTCAGTGGCTTGAAGTCACCAGAGATGATGCCAGCATTTTGCTGTGGGAATACGGTAGTCGTACCAGAAGTAACGGTGTTCTTGACTTCCAGACGAGCGCGTTGCGTATTGCCAGCAACCAATTGCTTGAAAGCATCCGACTTGATGAACTCAGCACCAGCCGTTTCAATCACAGAATCCTTAGCGGAAGTCTTGATGCCTTCCAACTTCTGCGACAGGTCGGTAATCGTCGATTCAAACTTTTCCGACAGAGCCTTAACTTCGTCCTTAGCTTCTTGCGAAACCTTGCCGTTTACTTCAAGCTGACCTTCGTATTTTTGGATAGCAGCGTCGATAGCCGACTTGTGCGAATCCAATGCTGCCTTAATTTCTAGTTCCATAATGTTTCCTTTATTTAGGGAGTGAGTTGCTCATAGCAAGAATTGCCTGAGCGATTTCATTGGCAGAATTCTGTTCTTGTTCCAGCTCCCCTCGAACAATGGATTTAATGCGACTAACCAACATCACCGCATCTTCCTTAGCGTACCCTGACTCCCTCACGAAACGCTCAATATCACGAACTGTTTTCAACTCGTCAATTGCCGACTTAATATCGCCAATCTGAGCTGCTAAATCTGCTGGAGATTCTACTACACTAATCTCAACTAATTCAATCTCGTGTAAATCAACGCCGCCAGTTGCATTTGGAATACCTTTATTGATTCGATAGCCAATAGACATTCCTGTAACTGCACCGTGCTTCAAAGATGCGTAAACATCTTCTGCTTTACTGTGACCAGGGGTTAATTCACCTTCAACCCACAAACCATGTTCTGTTTCGCTGATTTCGGTCCATTTACCAATTACTTCACCATAATGGTTCCAGCGCATTTGAACAGGGCGGATACGATTTTCCAATGTTGCAGCATACGCACCTGGAATTACAGTATCACCGTAAGAGTCTACACCGCCAAACTTAGAGGCATAGCCGCTAAAGAATCCACGACGAGCGTCATCAAATTTGACTTCAATGTTATTTAGATCAATTAGTTTGTGTTGCATTTGGCACTCCTTGTACGGCAATCTGCGTACCAAGTTTATCAATTGGAGCCATGTTTATTTGTGATAACAGCATATCACCACCTTCAACGGTAGGCAAACCTTCGATTTTGCGGACTTCATTAGGAGTCATAATCGTTCCAGCAACTGCTGTTCGATATGCTTCTAGGCGAGACTTAAAGTCTGAGCGTAAAAGACCCTCAAAATCAAACTCAAATTCGTGCGTTTTAGATTCTGCTTCTGTAAGTAGGTTGCAAGATACAGAGTTTTCAATACGTTCAAGGTACGGACGCAGATTTAGCTTGTAAAAGCCGCTAACTAACTGCTCAACACCAGAACCCCACGTTGTAGAGCCAGATGTATCGTTTACCAGTACAGAAGGCACACCGAACCAGCGGCAAATTTCTTCTAGTTGAAACTTACGACTAGCAAGCAACTCAATATCTTGTGGTGACATCGAAACTGGGTCAAATTTCATGCCGTTTTCAAGTACCAACAGGCGTTCGCTAGTTCCTGTAGTCAGTGTGCTGAAGTTTGCGCGTACTGCGTCACGTTGTTCTGGCGTAAGCAAGCGGTCAATACTCAATACGCCTGAGCGTTTACCGCCGTTCTGATACACCTTAGTAACTGTTTTCTCAGCCGCTTGTGCAATACCGATCATGTTACGACCAAAGGCAAGTGGCGATTTACCGATAATGCCGTTGCCGTATAGCTTAATGTGCCAGATTGATTCGCTTGAATAAATCTCTACACCTCCGTCATTTAGGTATTCGTAAACAACTGAGCCATCATCAAGCAACGCTGGCGTAACTTGGCTAGACATAATAGGCAACAACGAACGAATCGTATTTCCTGTACGAATGATTTTGCAGTAAGCATTACCATGCAACGTCAAGTTGAGCATGATAGTTTCAAAGAACTCAACCCGCGTCTGATAGCGATTAGGTTTTCGCGCCATTAAACGCGCAAGCCAGAACTCATCGTCACGCTCACGACCCGTAGGTGTTTTTTTGTACACGGCAACAGGCAAACTAGCAACTGTTTCTGAAAGCAGCTTAACGCAAGCCCATACTGCGCTGGTTTGCATCGCAGAATCTTCAGTAACTGATACAGCAGCCTCATCCGCATATGCACCTGGACCAGTGATTTGGATGCCTTCTGTGCGCTGTGTGCTGCCACCAAACCAGCTAAATAAATTCTGCCAAAATGCCATATTCACATCCCCAAAGGATTAGCTAGGAAATCGTTAAATGCAGCTTCGTCATCCATTTCGTCGTGACGCGCAGCTATACCTAACGCCATAGCCATTGCTACTATACCGTCAATTCTACCCGTTGCTTTATGTTTGTCCAGCTTTCTGTTACCGGCAGTATCTTTTGTAATCATTGCGTTAGCGGCACACATGGTCAAAACAGGATGATTACCATGTGCAATACGACCATTAAGCAATTCTGATTCAAGTGTGTCAATTGCTGGCGACATATCCTTAAATCCTTGACCAAACTCAATTAAAGGCAATTCTACGCCTAAATTATTAAGCTCTTTGGTCAAAATGTCGATGCGCCATCGGTCATAAGCGATTTGCTGGACGTTTAATTGGCTAAATATGTGCGAAATATCCTGTGCAATGTACTCATAATCGACTGTTGCACCTGGTGTTGTCGCCATATAACCTTGCTTTACCCAGACATCATACGGCTGTCTATCGCGTTTTGCACGGTCTGAAAGTCCGTTTTCTGGGGTCCAGAAGTACGGAATTGTGTGCCAAACGCCGTTAATTTGTCCGCAAATGACCAGTGCAGTTAAGTCAGTACGGGCAGAAAGGTCTAATCCAGCGTAAACAGGTGAGTTTCCGAAGTCTAAAACCTTGCCGCCGCATGATTCCCAAACATTACGGCTGATAAATGGCGTAAATGTAGATACACGCTGATTAAGAATCAGGTTTCTGAATGTGTTTTCCGTGGAAGGCATACGCGCCGCTTGTTTAGCCTGTTCTTCCAAGTCTGGTAAAGAACGGAAGATTCCCAACGCTGGATTTGCTGCGTACCATGCCTCTGTATCAAGAACATCCGCTTCTTTTTTAGCCGCGTACACATGCGATACGATTTTCGGGTCTTTTGATCGCGCCGCATCATCCAACCATTGCGAGAATAAATCCACATCATTGGCCGCCTGGGTAGAAATCGCTACAAGTAAAGGTGATTTGTGTGCGCCTTGAGCCGTTGTGATGGCATCAACGAAGTCATCTTGTGGCCCACGAATCTGCCCAACCTCATCCAAAATAGCCAAAACAGGCGACAAACCATGCGCTGTTGTACCGTCAGCAGACAATGCTTTGTACTCAACATTAGCTTTTAAGCCAATAATTCGCTTAGAAGATGGCACTAAACGATACAAACCTTGGAATTTAGGTTGTAAATTTAGCATTTTTTCTGCTAGATGATAAATCAAAGCCGCTTGTTCCCGCGACCTTGCTCCGCTAACTATCTGTGAGTTTTGTATTCTTTCTGGTCCAATGATATGTGCAAGAAGTAAACATGCAATTGTTGCACTTTTGGCGTTTTTTCTCGCCATAGACAGGTAAGCGCGTCTAGTTCCGGCAGGATTGTCATAAACATCAAGAATAAACTTTCGCTGAAAGTCTGCAAGCTTGATTGGATTACCAACAAACTCGCCTTCTGGCACAAGCAAAAATGTCTCAATGAAGCGACAAACTTTTTGTCCTCTGGTTTCGTTTTTCATAATGTGAAATGTTGTATAATCGCGCGCGCCTCATGCCTGTATCAAATCAAGTCGTCTGCTGATACTTTATCAAGCACTTTACGCGCTTCTCTATCTGCTTTATTGCGTGATTCTTGATCTTTTCCAGCGGTTCCCATTTGGCTTGCAGATAAACCAAGTGCTTTGTTAAGTTGCAAAACAGTAGACATTAAACTCTGCTTTGCAGAAATTGCTGGATTTGTTACTGGCCATCCTTTTTCAGATAGAACCATAAGACCTTTGCTGTTGATTTCGCTGTTTGCCTCATCAACCTGCGCGTAAGTAACAGCCAAGTTAGTCGCTAGCAGAATATGGTTTTCATCCCATGATTCAACTTCCCTGCTGCGAACCACGCGCTCAAAATAATTGCGCTGCAATTCATCAAGTGGATACGCAGGTTCAACGCCAGCCATGATTCGCTTTGTCGTTTCAATTTGACCAGCAATTGTGTTTTTCTGTGTGCGTTTACGTTGTGCCATATCAATCTCCTATTTGTACCAGTGCGAATTTCTGTCTAGTGGTTGGCCGTCAGCATCACCACCAATTTCAATCTCACGCTTTTCCATCTTCTGCTTCGTGCTGTTGTGATGAGCATAGCATAGGCTTTGAAACGGGCCGCGATAGAACCTAACTTCGTCACCACGGTGCGGAAAGATATGGTCAACTACATTAGCCAGTGTAATCTTGCCTTGCTGTTCGCACATGACGCATAACGGATTCTCTGTGATGTGCGCTTTGCGTATCTTCTGCCACTTGTAGGTGCGATACAGGTGTTGGTATTCGTGGTTAGCCATTTGAGTTGTAAAGGATTACTTGATAACTGAATTATAGCGTCTGCTGTGTATTCCGCTCTGCACCAAATTCATCACCACCTTCGTCGTCACCTTCTTCAACCAGGCACTCAAGCAAAGCGTCAAGCTTCTGGTGAAGCACACTTAGCTCAAATAAAACAACCTCAATCTTTTGTTCTACGGTTTTCATGTCAACCTCATGTCTAAAAAGTGTCAGAAAGTATACATATGTTACTGCTTATGTACATTTTATGGCGTTTTGTATACATATATTACCCCCTCAAAGTGCAGCACCCGATGAAATACTTG
>Ga0208426_1000058_pt1 | contig 24081 bp, 6 predicted proteins | sample DEB19_08_DNA_6_FD_184524 | JGI IMG/M metagenome (GOLD analysis project Ga0208426, IMG submission 184524) | Aqueous microbial communities from the Delaware River and Bay under freshwater to marine salinity gradient to study organic matter... | ecosystem: Environmental > Aquatic > Marine > Coastal ...
TAAATCCGGTTGCTACCGTAAATGCCGGAATTGATCAAGCGATATGTGCTGGCGGAACAGTTACCTTAGCAGGAGCAATTGGTGGTTCAGCAACAGTTGGAACGTGGAGCGCAGCTTCGGGTAGTTTTTCGAGTTCTACTTTGCTGTCTGCGGTTTATACCCCAACAATTACCAGTGGTACAATTACGCTTACTTTGACAACGGACGATCCTTCCGGACCTTGTCCATTTGTGAGTGACCAAGTTATTATAACTGTAAATCCTTTACCAAATGTTGATGCTGGTTTAGATCAGGAAATCTGCATTGGCTCAACTATTTCATTGATTGGTTCTGGTGCAAATAGTTATTTATGGGATAATACTATAACAAACGGGGTGAGTTTTGCACCTATTGCTTCAGCCACGTATACCTTAACAGGAACTAGTTTAGAAAATTGCACAAATATAGATCAAGTAGTAGTGACTGTGAATCCGCTTCCCGACATAGCCGCAGGACCAGATCACATCCTATGTGCTGGTGAATTTTTAACCTTAAATGCATCAGGCGCAAACACCTATTCATGGGACAATTCGGTAACGAATAATACTCCATTTACGCCAGTTTTAGGAAATACACTTTATACTGTAACAGGAACTGATGCCAATCTTTGTGTGCAAACCGATCAAGTTGAAGTTCAAGTTAATCCGCTTCCAATAGTTAATGCAGGATTAGACACTGCGGTATGTGCTGGGTCTGAGGTGATATTAATTGGTAATGGCAATGCCATTTTGACTTGGAGTAACAGTGTTATAAGTGGTTCGCCATTCATTCCAATAGTAACTGCCACTTATACCTTAACAGGAACTTCAGTACTCGGATGTACCAATTCAGATCAAGTTGTTGTAACCGTCAATCCAGTTCCAACAGTTAATGCTGGATCAGATATTTCGATTTGTGCCGGACAAGACATTGTTTTAAACGCAACTGGTGCAAGCGCATATAATTGGTCAAATGCTATAGTAAATGGAATTCCATTTCTAGCAGTAACTGGAATTTACTCTTATACAGTGATCGGAACGAGTGCATTTGGTTGTGAAAACACGGATGCTATTTCTGTGGTTGTTAGCGATGCGACAATACCAACGTTTATTCCAAATATAACTTCTGGCTGTGTCCCATTAACAGTAGAATTCATAAATACATCACCTAATATTGCGAATTGCAATTGGGAGTTTGGCAACGGGACACAAGTTACTGGAACAGGTATAGTTTCGGTAACTTTTGATCAAGCGGCTTGTTACGATATAACATTGACAACAACGGCAGTGAATGGGTGTGTCAGTTCTTTTACAGCAATAGATTTAATTTGCACAGACGCATTACCAGAAGCATCTTTTATTCAGTCGACAGCTGCAATTTCAGAATTAAATTCAACGGTTTATTTTAGCAATACATCTACAGGAGCATCTAGCTATAGTTGGAATTTTGGTGACAATACAACTTCTGTATTTTCCGAAGACCCTACACATACTTTTTCTACGGATCAATTAGGGAATTATACAACAATATTGCTTGCAATTTCACCAGCTGGCTGCATAGACACGGCATATTCTAACGTGACTATTTATGAAGAGTTAATATATTATGTTCCAAATACTTTTACACCAGACGGGAATTATTCCAATCCGACATTTCTGCCAATTTTCACTTCAGGATTTGATCCTTTTGACTATACATTAACCATTTATAACCGATGGGGAGCAGTTGTGTTTGAATCACATAATGTAAAAATTGGATGGGATGGGACATATGGTTCAAATGGCGAAATAGATAATGTACAAGATGGCACATATTCTTGGAAGATTGAGTTTAAAACTGCAGCTAGTGATGAACGGAAAAAGTTTTTCGGACATGTGAATATTTTGCGGTAATTTTTATTGAATATTTACATAAAAAAATTATATTTGAGTGTTAAAAAGGTTGAGCTGACAACCGACAATACAAACAGGGCGGAACTGAAAAGCCAAACGAGTAGGGGAGACACTTTAATTATTTAACGACTATGAAAAAAGTTCTTGTAGTAGGTACTTTGGCTGTATTTGCTTTAGCTTCTTGCAAAAAAGATTACACATGTGCATGTAAATTCTCGAATAGCGCAACATTAAACATTGATATTTCGAAAGCAAAAAAGAAAGATGCTGAATCTGCTTGTTCTTCTGCGGAAACAACATACAAAAATCAGGATGCAGGTGTTAAATGTTCCATTTAATGCGGATATAAAATTGGAGAAGGAAGCTTTGGCTTCCTTTTTTTATGTATGAATAGTTTAGAAAATATATTTTTAGATTTTGGCTTGTCTTGGACAATAGCAAAATCATTGCCATACATTCTGTCATTACTAATTGGGATACTACTTACAATACTACTTTTTCGTAAAAAAAATAAAAGGTTGAAACTATTATTTGGCCTTCCTGTTTCTTTGTTTTTTTTTACTGCTTACTTTATTTTTCATCCAATTTACGAGGGTGATTTTTCGAATCGCTCTTATAAACCAAAAAGCAGCAATCTAGCAGAATTAAAAAACGACGGATTTGTAGTAATAGCAATTCCTGGATGCATGTATTGTTTGGAGTCTATTGAAAAATTAAACAAACTAAAAGAAAGAACACCAGATTTAAAAATTCGTTTCCTCGTGCTTACTTCTGCTGATAAAGACCTGAAATACTACCGTAAAATTGCAGTGCCTTCTATTTCGGTTGAAAAGGCAAAAGATACGAAGCACTTACTAGAAATAAGTAACGGCGGGTTCCCAACTTTTTTATCGGTAAGGGAGGGTAAAATAATGAAGGCATGGAGCAACGATTCCTTTGGGGTTTTGGCGATGGATGAAATTGAAAATTAACCCATACATTAAGGTATACAATAAAGCGTATCGTACCACGTTGAAATTCCGCACCAAATACCAAGTGCGCCACCTGAAATATTGGAAGGAACATTCACTGGAGTTGCAAATGGATTTCCAGCAGAATTTAGTTGCGCATCCATTTTATTAAAAAAGTCAAAACTTTGTTTGTCGATTCTTGAAAATTTAACAACAACAGAGTCCCCAAGTCTATAATACCTTTTATATTCCGCTAAGTGAGTTGGATCTTTTCTACGCTGTCGATTAGAAGCTTCAAATTCCAACGTAATTCCATTAAAAAATGTATCATCGAAATAGGCGCTTCCTCCTTTTCGGAAAAGGGTATCTAATTCTTCTCCATTGCTTTGAATATTGATGCGTTTAGCTTCCCATTTATAAGCATTGTATTCGTTTTTTGGATCCGATAATCGACCAACGGAAAGCCCATATTCTGTGTTCTCGGAATTTGGCATCCAATACACAGTATCTAAAGGAACGGGATTTAGAATGGAGGTTTCTCCATTAAACGTTTTTCCTTTGTGCTTGATTTCTAAGTTATAGGTTTTGCCAATTTCTCCTTTAATTATAGGGTTAGCTGTTGAGTATACCAAAATTGGTAAAAAAACCACTTCATACAATTCTAGTTCTAACATTTCCGCCACTGTTTTTTGAGAAGAAAGCGGCAATTGAGTAATGGAGATTGGTTCCAGTTGAATTGACAGTTGGTTTGTGGTTATAGAAACCATTGCGTCGGAAATAAAAGATTGAAGATAACTCCCAATATTCGTTGCGGCATAAACATTCTGCGAGCGAGAGAGCAAGACAATTGGAAACCCATCCGTTTCTATTCGACCTTCAACAACTAATTGTTCCTCGAAGCCTGCAATTTCTATTTCCACCTCTTTTGTGCATCCAATAAGAAGTGTACTTGTGAGAAGAGAATACAAAAGAATTTTTAACATTTTGGAAATTAATTACTATTGCAATAATACAAAAAACACGTTTGATTTCAATTTAATTAATTTCTATTAAAATACATTTTAATCCAAAAACTAAAAAATACATTTATTTGCCTCAAAATTTTTATTAATTGAGCAGAAATGAATATATTAGTTACTTTAGGGAGTCACATATAAAAAAAGTGACACAATTTTTTAAGAGCAGAATGAATAAAGCAAAGCAATTATTGATTAAGAAGGTACTTATACCATTATTATCCATTATTATTGTAATAAGTTATTCCGCTTGTTCTTCGGATAATGCGTCGAAAACAAAAAAGTTTAATCCTAATTCTTTCATTAATGGTAGTAGTTTTTCAAAATTGGACACTATCAATTTGAGAAAAAAAGCATCCGTTTATTTAAAGGATGGTAAAATTGACTCTGCAGTGAAATACTATGTAGAGTTAGGCAATAGAAAGTACGTTGATTTGGATTATTTCGGTGCAATTAGATACTGGCAAAAAGCTGCGGAGTTATCTGAAAAATTAAATATCAAACTTTTTACAGCACAAATTGAAAATAACCTAGGTGCGGCCTATAATGCTTTAGGTTATTCTAAAACATCCACATTCTTCTTTACAAAATCCAAAAAAATCTACGACGAAGAAAATATCAAAGATCAAAATTATTGGATTATGCACATTAATATCGGGGTGTGTTATATGGATTTAAACATGTTAGTTGAGGCCAGAAAATGCTTTCTAGTTGTCCGCGAAAACAAAGATAATTACATTCAATTTTTATACCATTTAAATATGGCAAAATTGTCTGGACTAGAAAAAAACAAGAGTGATTTTTATTTTCATAGCGCAGAGAGTGAAAAATTACTTCCAAAATATCTAATTTATACAAATATTTGGGAAACTATTTTATTGGAATTTGCTGATGATTTGTTCAGTACTAAAAAAGCAAAGGAAATTCTGAACACTTATCAACAAAATTACTCTAGTAAGCCACTCTATATTAAACTTCTTTTAAACCGTTTGAAATGGAAAAACGACAAGGAATTATTTGAACCAGCGAATAAAATTTTAAAGTATGAGTCAAAGATTATTGAGGAAAATGATTTATACCAAATGGATTTGTATTATGAAATAGTTTCAAATTACTTTCTTTCAAAAAAAGATTTTTTAAAATACAGCTATTTTGTTAAAAAGAGTATTGAATCAAAAGATAAACTAAGAGAGCAACGCAACAACCAATCATTAGAAGATTACAAATCAGAAGCAACTGCCAATGATTTGAGACGGAAAAATCAAATTTTAGAAGTTAAAAATCAACTTAACCAACGGAACGTGCATTTTCAGAGAATTGTGCTTATTTTCTTTATAATTCTTTCTATTTCACTTTTAATTCTTTTACTTCTAGGACTAAAATATTTTAAGAAATCAAGAAAATTAAAACAATTAGAATTAGAAGGAATAAACGCTGCGCTAAAGTTTAAGCAATTAAGTGAAAATGCGCTAAAGAATAAGGTAGGTTTACAAGAACTGCGAATCAACGAAATAATGCTGAATATTAGTAAAATTGCAGTTCTTAAAAGTCAAATAGATCAATTTATAAAATCCAGCTCCAATATGAATATTTCAGATGAGTGGACACGGGAAATCAAATTATTGAAGTTGAATATGGATAGCTTTTTTACCAACTACAGAGAGCTAGCGGTAGTTTCATATACCAACACCTTGGATAGTGCTTCCATAGAAAAATTGAAGAGGAGATTTCTCAACATAACAGATAAAGACATTCAAGTTATTCAGTTGATTTTGAATAACTTCACCAGTAAGGAGATTGCGATTCTACTTTCAAAATCTGAGAAGTCAATAGAATACTATCGACGCCAACTAAGATTAAAATTCGGATTAAATAAAGAGGATGCTATTGAGAAATTTATTTTCGAGGAAATAAACAGCTTGTGATTTTTTTAAATTAGCTTCAATTATACCCCTAAAAAATCAGAATTTAATCTTGATAAATAATCATAAACGCTTCGTAATCAATTAATAAATCGCCTAACACGAAGTTTAATCTAACCCTAATAACAAATTTAATTAGTAATAAGATTAATCTGCGATGTAATTTTGTTCCCATAATTCTTTAATTGAGCATGCGGATTAATTTTCTTGGACATTTTTTTTAAAGTCTTCATCTTTGAAAATTTTTGTTAGTAATCTACTATTTTTCTGCAGCTATTTCTCGTTTTAAAAAACATCGTTTGAAAATAATTTTCTATACTTCTTTTTATAGATTTTTCTAGGTTAAAAATTAAAATATATCATTAAACATAAAAATAGTATGAAACTAAATAGAATTTTCTTTTTACTATTATCGTTGCTATTTGTTCAGCAAATTGTGTCACAGAATTTGACTATTTCAGCTACTGGAGAAACTGGAACTACAGGCACCAATTGGAGTATTTCCAGCAACGTGCTCACTATATCCGGAACAGCAACCATTGCTGCTTCGGTTATTGAAAATCACCTCGCTTCCAATTCATTATCCATACAAGGCAACTCAACATCGTTTGTTGTTAATATTAGTCAATCCATCACATCCAGTACTTCAGGTAATGGACTTACTATCGGTGCTTCTAGTAATACTGGAAAAATTTCTCTGAATAATACTATCAGTATTGCGGGATCCATGACAATTTTTGGCGGTAGAGTGAGTATAATGGAGGCATTTGCAATATCAGGTTCCAATAATTTAAGTATCACTTCTATCAATACGGTAATTGCTGGAACGGCAACCATCGGCGGTTCTGCTAGTATTAGCGCTTCTGGAAATTTTATTTTAGGAACGAACATTACCGCTGGAACTGGTTTTCCATTTACAGCTTCTGGTGGCTTCTCAAAAACTGGTACAGGAACTTCGTACTTATTTTCAAACATCAATACAACGAATACAGCAGTTTCTCTTGCAGGACCAGTTATTGTAGGGAACTATAATACCAGTAATGCTATTACTCAAATTAACACCAATGGTGGAAATATCAGTATTCCTGGAGCAGTAAGTGCTTACAGTGGAACAGGGAGAGAATATATGGCATTGGTTTATGCTAATCTTTACGATGCGACAGGTGGCGCTGTATCGGGAAGCACTACCGATATTTATTTACGTTTTAATGCAGGTAGTCAATCTTTTATTGGGTTGCCAGGTATGCCAGTATCTTTTAATTTGCAATATTTATTGGTTGCTGGTGGTGGCGGCGGTGGTGGATCAAACGTTGGAGTTCATACCGGTGGTGGCGGTGGCGGTGGCGGAGTAGCTGAAGGTAATTTAACCTTTAACACAGGTAATATTTTGAATATGGTCGTAGGATCTGGCGGCGTCGGTGGTGGTGGCAATTGTTGTATTAATGGAATAAATGGAGGAGATACTGGGTTTAATGAACTTGGATTGTGGACTGGCGGTGGTGGCGGTGCCGGTAATGCTGGACAATCTGCTGGAAATACGGGTACAGGAAATAATAATTTGGCTGTTGTAGGTCGATCTTATTTAGCTGGCGGTGGCGGTGGCGGAAGCGGAAGAAATAATTTCGTTTATCCACCTGGGGGAACAGGGACTTTATACACTCAAGCAGGAAGTGGAACACAAACAAGTTTTGGTAATTGGGCTCCTTGGGGCGGCGGGGGCGGCGGTGCTGTTTCTGGAGGATACTTCTTTGGAGATCTAGCGTATGGTGGAGCTGGACGCTCTAGTAGCATTACGGGAACGTCAGTTGTATATGGTTCCGGTTCTGGTCCAAGAGATAGAACTAGTACTATTGGCTCGGGCGGCAGTAGCAATACTACCGATGCAGCATCTGTTAATGGATCCAATGGCGCTGTAATTCTCCGTTTTACTTTGTCCAGCTCGCTCGACGCTGCTAGTTTAAGCACGTCATTTCATTTGAACGCAATCGCCGGTTCTGTTACTTTAGGTTCAACGGTTGCCAATTTAAGTGCAATTGAAATCACAGCAGGAATTGCTTCCTCAATAACAGGACCTATAACAGGAACTGGTAGTCTATTAAAAACAGGTACTGGTGCGCTTACTCTTTCTGGGGATAACCGTTATACCGGTGGAACAACCGTAACAACAGGAACGCTACTCTTAAATGATACTGCTCCTATGGATGGAATGGGCGTTGTTGTTGGTACGTTAAACATCAATCAAAATGGAACCGTTCAGTTAACAGGATTAGTTTCTGCTTTGGGTTATAATGCCGATCGTGTAACTACTATTAATATCAATGGCGGGGTCTTAGAAGCAGTTGGTGGAGTACAACATATATGGAACCTGACTGGAGGTTTAAATTTTAATGGAGGAGGAACTGTAAAAAGTAATGGCGGTACTAGTAATGCTGCTGCTACTTCTTATTTTGAGTGGGGTGCAACCAATATTACGGTTACCAATCCAACTTCTCCAGCTGAAATTGCAGGAAGAATTAATTTACGATCTGATTTAGGTGGTATAACCTTTACTGTTGCAGATGGCACAGCGGCAAATGATTTACTCATAAGTGCTGCTATCACTCAAACTTCAGCACCTACTTTAACCAAAACAGGTGTTGGTAAACTAACCTTTACTGGCGTCAATAATTATACTGGTGTTACAACTATTAGTGCAGGAATCCTACAAATTGGTGATGGAGGTACAAATGGAACTATAAGTGAAGCAGGCGTTACCAATAATGCCGCTTTAATTTTTAATAGAAGTGATAATTTTACCATCAGTAATGTTATTTCCGGAACAGGAACGTTAACCAAGACTGGGGCAGGAACACTAACGCTTTCGGGTGCAAATACCTATACGGGTTTATCCACAATTTCTCAAGGCACTCTTAAATGTGGCTCAGCCACTGCATTAGGAACAGTTGCCGGAAGTACTACAATTGTGAATGGTGCAGCCTTAGACTTAAATGGAATTAACTACAGCACTGCAGAACCCCTCACCATTAATGGAACGGGCGTAAGCGCAAGTGGGGTGATTTCTAATTCAACTACTACTGCTGCAACCTTTGCTGGTCCTATTACATTGGCATCGAATGCTACAATTAACGGTTCAGCTGGAGATTTAACGCTGAGTGGGGCAATTAATGGTGCTTTTGCATTAAATGTAAATTCGACAAATAAAGCCTATACACAAAGCGGAATAATTGGAGGAACTACTCCCCCAACTGCTTATACTGTTGCAGTAGGAAATACTGGCTCTACAACTTTAAGTGGAGCTACAACGGTTGCAGGACCTGTCAGTATTTCAGGTGGTACTCTTGCGATAAATGCAAATCTCACTGCGACTGCAAACAATGTAAGTTTAAGTGCTGTAAACACAGTAACTCAATCTGCACCAATTATGGCCAATGGATTAGATTTAAATGGAGTAGGAACGTTCACTTTGACGAATACCACAAATAATATCGTTACATTATCGGGAGGTTCGTCTACTTCAAAATTAGCTAGTGTAAACTATATAGATAGTGATGGATTTACAATAGGTATGGTTACCAATACAGGTATAACGGCATCGGGAACAATTGCAGCAGAGACACAACTCGGAACTATTACAATCGCTCAAAATATAACTACAGATAACACTACATCTAGTGCCATTACCATCAATGCTGGAAAACCGAGAAGTATCGGGGATGCCATTGGAGGTAATATTATTATTTTAGGATCACCAACAATCACCACAGGAACTAATGGTATTACTAAATTATATAGTGGAAGAGAAGCCGAAAGTACTGGACTTACTACTTTTGTTGGTGGCGCCTCTAATGTTAGGCTTGGAGTGGATGAAACTACAGTAACATTTGCGCCGGTTCTAGCCAATAATAACAAATATGCTCTTTATAGATATAGCGATTTAATTATAGGTGGTATTACAATTGTAAGTTCGGGTGGAGTTACTGTTAATAATGGTTGGGAATTTGTAAACAACACAATTATACCAACTTCGGCTGCAGCAATAAATATTGATGCCTCAGTTCTTCAAAATTATTTAGTAACCAATCCCTTAACGTTAAAGGCTGGTTCTATTACATTTAGCTCTAATATTACGAATACAACTGCTAATCAGTTGACTTTAAATTCTAATACATTTATTAAAAATACCAATGCAACAACAATTACTTCACAAGGTGGTAATGTACTGATGGCTTCAAATATAGATGATGCCACCGATAATGATATTACAACCAACGGTTACATTCAATTTTTAAGTGGATTAACAATGACCACTAATGGAGGAAATATTACTCTAGGAGGTGGTGATGCTGCTGCGAGTGGATATGCATTAGGAAATAATGTTTCAGGATCTTATGAAGGTATTAGGGTTGATGGAACGTTAAATTTGAATTCAGGTGGTGGTAATATTGTGATGCGTGGTAAGTCGTACGCTGTGAATTCAACATCGGCTCGATGGGCTTTAGGTTTTTGGGTACTAACTACGGGTTCTATTAACAGTGGCACAGGTACCATACTATTAGATGGATTTTCACAATCAAGCGGTAGCACTTACAGTTCAGCTCTTTACAATAATGGAGCGTTAACAATTACCTCTGCGAACACAACAGCAGATGCCATTCGAATGATTGGAAAAGCAACAGGTACGAGTGGGGATGCCTGGGGCATTGAGGCGAATAGTGCACTTTCTGTTTTAGCGACTGGAGATGGAGGAGGAATTACCATTAGTACTTCTCAGCAAGTTGCAGATAATTATGATGCCGTATTTAGAGGTGAAACCAATATCTTGGCAAAAAGCGGTCCTATTCAATTATTGGGGAAACAAGATGGTGGGGTTGCAAATGGCAGATGGCTTGTAGCAACAAATTTCTATTTAGGCTCAAAAGCAGGAAGTACTGTTACTACAAGTTCCAGTAATATAACCATACAATATGATAAGTACAACTTTACTATATATCCATACATTGCTACCTCTGGTTTAGTGACATGGAAGCCCGGATCAGCAAGTTTTGGACAGGATGTATTTACCTCTTGGTTTAATTGGAATCAAAACAGTCAAACGATGAGTGGATTAACTATTGGAAAAATTGGGAATACTGCAAACGTGACGCATCAGACAACTGCGGTTACAGTAGCAGGTCCACTTACTATTTACGGAGGAGACATCTCCGTTTCTCACAATTTTAATTCAACTCTTTCAGGAGCCGATATCTTGCTGCAAGCAACTGGAGCAATTAATTTAGCTTCAAGCAAAACCATACAAACTTCTGCAGGAGATGTGACCTTGTCTGCCACTTCTGGGGGCACGGCTACAAGTTCATATAGTGCTATTTATCTTAATAGTTATAGTCAAATTTTATCCTATGGAGGAAACATCACACTAGGAGGTGGCTATTCTGGAACAGAAGGGAACCTTTATGCTGCCACTACTATTTTGGGAGGAGGATTGGCTGTTCGCATGGATGGGGGAACCATTTTGAACGCAAATGGTGGTAATATCAATATTTATGGAAGAAATGTATCGAGCTATGGCGACGGTGTCTATTTCAGTTCAGTCAACATTTCTACATTAGGTAGTGGTACAATTGGTATTTATGGAGATTCTTATGGTGGATTCAATGGAACAACCTATTATGGAGGGATTTCATTTGAAAATAACGCATCCACCATTCAAAATGTCAATGGATCGATTACCCTAAAAGGGATATTAACGCAGTCGCAACACGCAGAGGGATACGCCATCAATTTCTATCGATCTGCCGGAGTAACTGGACAAACTAAACATATACAAATAGTATCGCAAACCGGAGCTATTCAAATAACAGGGGATCGCGGTACTAGTATCGGAAGGGGATTTGGTCATTCGAGTTGGGGAAATATTTATTTCGGTTCTCCTTCCGATAACAGTTTTACTGCTACTGGTGCTATAAAATTTACCTATTCTAGTTTGGTTATTGCCACAAATAACGGCTTTAAGGTAAAAACTACGGGTCCTGTAACTTACGAGCCTGCAGCTGCTAGTTTTATTACAGCCCAAACTTTGCCTTCAAATGCTTTCTCTACGTTAGCTGATGGATCCTCTAGTTTATCTGTTGGAAAATCTGGCAATACAGCTGATATTACAATGGGTACTGCTCAAACTGTGGCTGGTCCCATCTCAATCTATGGCGGAACGATTACTTTAAATGCCGGCTTAACCGCTACCAATAACGGTGCTATTTCTTTTTATTCAGATAACGCAATTGCTGGTTTGTCATCACCAAGAACAGTTACCGCTTCTGGGGCAATGAATTTTATTCCGCAAAGCGCTAGTTTTGGTGCAGCTGTAACCTATCCGATAGCCAATTTAAATGTAACAAGTACAGGATTGTTGATTGGGAAAACTACAAATGTTGCCAATGTTACGTTTGGAAACACAACCTCTATCAATGGCCCCATAACAGTTTATGGCGGCACAGTGGCTTTAAATGAAAACATTTCATCTTCTGCTAATAGCACAATAAGTTTATATGCCAATGCTTTGACAATTGCCTCAGGCAAGACAATTACTTCTGGTGGCCAGTTGATTATTACACCGCAAAACACTTCCACTACCATTGGTATTGCTGGCGCTTCCGGAACATTGGCTTTACCTTTAAGTTATTTTTCTACAAACTTTACCGATGGTTTTTCCAATATTCAAATTGGTAGTAATACCCAAATAGGGAATATTAGCACCAATGCCTTTACACTCAGAGATAATATGACTTTTCTGACAAGTGGTTCGCTTACACTAGGTGGAAAGCCGCTTATGGGAAGCAACAATGTAACGCTTGGTTCCGCAATCTCTAGCTTTAGTGGAATGCCAACCTATTATTTCAAAACGGACGGGACTGGTAAAGTATTCCGAAATTTATCCCACGCAAGTAGCTTCCAATTCCCAATAGGAAATAGCAGTTACAATCCGGTTTCCATAACGAATAATTCTGGCAGTGCAGATGATTTTTCTGTTCGAATTGTGGATGCCGTCTATCTAAATGGTACAAGTGGATCCGTTGTTTCAACACCAGTTGTTAATCGTACATGGGATATTTCAAAAACAAATGTGAATACAGGTGCAGGAGTAGGCCTTGTTTTTAATTGGAATAATGGTGAAGTTGCAAATGGATCTTTAACTAATCCGTATCTCAATCACCATACTGGTTCCGTTTGGGAAATACCAACAGTAGCATCCACTGCTTTTGGTACAAATATGTTTACAGTTGTTGGTTACACCGGAACATTCTCTCCCTTTACCGTTGCAGAAGGTGCTTCAGCATTGCCGGTAGAAATGGTATACTTTTATACAAATTGTTCCGAAGGCGATGTGAAAATTAATTGGCAAACTGCTTCCGAGCACAACAGCGATTATTTCCAGCTGGAAACTAGTTTGGATGGCGTTAATTGGGAAATAATAGAAACAATTCCTGCAGCCGGTTTTTCCCAAGAGCTTCTCAATTATTCTTTTACCGAAGTAAATGCTGCCCGAGAACAGAAATACTACCGTTTAAAGCAAGTAGATTTTAATGGGGAATTTTCACTTTATGGACCTTTGAAAGCAGATTGTGCTGTAGAATCTACGAACATTTCACTTCATCCGAATCCATGTGAATCGCAAGTGACACTATCCATTGATACGCAAATTCCTGCAGAAATAAGTTATACCATTGCAAATCCGGAAGGGGTAGTGCTGGAGACCAAAAAAATGGCAGTTCAGTCAGGAATCACATTGTATACCTTGGATGTTTCAAATTACCCAAGTGGCATGTATATCTTGCAATTCAAAATGAATGATAAGCATTTTATTAAAAAACTTACGGTGCAATAAAAGAGGTACAGGCCATAATAGATTTAAAATTTGTCAAAGGCCTATCTAATAAATTTATGGGATAAGAAATACTATTTTCTAACTAAATATAGTTGAAATAATAAAGAGGCTTTTTAGCGATAGGTATCTCTGCTATCTGCGACAATTAAAGAAAAGTATGGTTTTTAACAATTTAAAATAGGCGTACAAAAACCCATTTGTAAATTCTAAATCAGTCATAATTATACCCCTAAAATCATGAGGCGTTTTTTATAATAAATTAATCGTAAACTACTAGTAATCAGTTATAAAATTGTTAAAAGCTTATTTTATTCTAACCCTAATAACTATTTTAATAATTTAGTTCAGTTAATCTGTGTAGTAATTTTGTATCATTATGGATAAAATTTATCAAACGAATATATTTATTAAGCACTTTTTCTTGGTGTTTTTTTTGAACGTTTTTATCATTGCTCTACCGTTCTTCTGCGGCTATCTCTTTTTCGTGAAAACAGCTTTTTAAAAGAATTTTCTGTATTCTTAAAATTAGATTTTTTCACAATTAAAATATTTCAATAAACTATTAAACAGAATGAATCAAAATCGAATATTCTCCTTAATCCTCTCTTTGCTTATCGTTCAGCAATTTCTAGCTCAAAATTTGACTATTTCAGCTGGTGGACAAACTGGAACCTCTGGAACCAATTGGAGTATTTCAGGAAACGTATTGAATGTGGCAGCTTCAGGTTCGGCCACCATTGATCCCAGCGTAATTACCAATCATTTATTAACAGTTGGAGACTTAACTGTTAATTTGCCTTGGCAGAGTGGCGTTGCTCGTAACACTAACATCAATAACAGTATTGCATACACAGGCTCAAGTGGGAGAACATTAACCATAAACAGTCCGAACAATATTGTATTTGCTAACGCTACAGGTATTTCATCTTCGACAGCAAGTTTAAATGTTGTGCTCCGAACAGTGACAGGTGGAGTCACAGCTTCTAATGCGCTCATACAAATGGATGGCGTTTCCATTGCCACGAATGGTGGACATTTTTGGGCCGGTGGAGGTGTAGCATCTACAATCTGGAACGGATTAACTGTGGGAAATTCATCGGCCCATACTTTTGATGATGACAACGCTGGAATTTCAATAGTTGGATCAACAATCGCCACCAGTGGGGGAAGTATAGCTGTCTATGGACTTTCGAACAATGGGAGTGATGACGATGGTGCGAATACCGGTATAAATGTTGAAAATTCTATTGTTTCATCGGGAACAGGATCTATATATTTTGCAGGAGGTGTTTATGGCAGATACGCCGTTGGATTGGGGATGCGTGTCTACGGTACCTCTGCTACCGCTATTACTTCGACCTCTGGCGTCATTACTATTTACGGGTACGGTACCGACGCAACTACCAACTCAAATTCTTGGAGACTTGCAACATTGGTAAACGGTACTGTGTCTATCAAATCCGAATCGGGAGCCATCTCGGTAACGGGTGAAGCAGCCTTTGCCGCAACCGTAAATGACAAAGAAGGATTGGTGATTGGTGATGGATCAGCAATTTGTTCTATGACGGGTAACATCACTTTACGCGGCACCAACACACTGGAAACCTCTGGACAATATTCCAATTCCATTCGTTTTACTGCTGCCAATGTCACCAATTCCATTCGCATCGGGTATGATGGTACCAACGCTTATTCGGGAAACATCTTAATTGAAGGTAACTCGGTATATCAACGAAGTAACCAAGCGGGCTCCGGATCAATAGCTGTTCAAACAACAGGTACACTTACCATTCAGCCTACAGGAACAGCTTTTACTTATATGCGAGCAGGTGATGCAGGCACATTAACTTTTGACAACGACTGGAATTTCGGAACTACCTTAGGTGGTTTTGTATATGGGAAGACTACGAATACTACTGCCTTAACCTATAGCAATGCCTTGGCCACAAGCGGTCCCATAACAATATATGCGGGAACCCTTACGCAAAATGGTTCGGTTTCGTCAAGTGGTGCGATTACATTTAATAGTACAGATTTTACTTTGGGTATTGGAATCAACATATCCACCGGCACAGCCTCAGATATTACTATTAATTCGAATGGAAATTTTACAACTACTGACGGAACTCGCCGGACTATAAGTAGCGCTAATGGCAATATCATAATCCACGCAGACAAGGACGCCAACGGATCGGGCCAGTTAAGTATCGATTATCTCACTTTAAATCCAGGCACTGGTGCCACAATCATAAGAGGTGAAACAGTAAGCTTTTTTACTGGAAGTGCAAATGGTCCTTATATCAACGGAACAGGTGCGTTTACTTTTCAGTCGAGCGATGCCTCTTTTGGTTCAGCTATTAATACATCATGGTTTGAAATAGATCAAGATAACAATGGCATTGGTGGACTTACTATTGGTAAAGTTGGCAGCAGCGCCGATATTCAACAGGATAGAGCCATTTCTACTGTAGGAAATGTAAACATGTTTGGAAATAACATCACATTTAGCGCAGCTTTAACTGCAACCAACAGCGACGTTAGCCTTTATGCGAACACCGCTGTAACACAAACATCACCAATAATAGCTGCCGGGCTGTCCCTCAATGGAACAGGTACCTTCACCCTAGCCAACACCTCCAATAATTTTACCACATTAGCTGGCGGTGCGGTTGGAAGTTTACTTGGTGCCACGCAAATCATAGACGTTTCGGGCGGATTAACTATCGGCACCGTTGGAACTACTACAGGCATAACGGGTTCGAGCACTATTCGTATTGAAACTTTGGCTGGAAACATTACCTTGGCCGGAAGTATCAGCACGACTAGCACATCGACAGATGCCCTTATTTTAACTTCGGCTAAGAGTACGGCAATCGGAGTTCCATCGGGTGGAGATATCATTGTTTCGGGCAGTCCAACGATAACAATAGGCGCAGGTGCAATTGCGAAGTTATACAGTGGCTATGATGTGACGAGCACCGGGCTTACCACTTTGGTGGGTGGGGCTTCCAATGTACGTATCAACTACGACGAAACCACAACCACTTTCAATCCTACTTTGAGTGCCAACAACAAATATGCTATTTACCGTACTGCCCTGGGTTACGGAGATCTAACCATTGTAAGTTCGGGTGGAGATGCCGAAGGAACTACCTGGACCTATGCAAATGGCGTGATTTCAACAACAAGCGGTACTGCTAATGTTTTGAATACCGTTGTGCAAACGAAATTGAACGCAGCAAATCTTTCGATTGAAGCCAACAAGGTCACGTTTAGTGCCAACGTAACAGGTACCACCAGCAATACATTCAGTGTACTTTCTAAAACCCATATTGTAAACACCACCGCTACCACCATCAGTACCCAGGGGGGAAATGTGTTGTTAGCTTCGAATGTTGATGACGCGACGGATAATGAAACTACCGCGAACGGGTATATATTGTTTGGATCCGGAATTACAATTACCACCAATGGAGGGAATATTACCCTGGGAGGTGGAAATGTTACCGGTACGGATTACGCTTTAGGCACCAGTGCTTATCCTTATGAAGGTATCAGAATAGATGGCACCCTGAATTTTAATTCCTCGGGGGGAAATATTACCATGAAAGGGAAGTCTTATGCTATTAGCACAGCATCAGGTGCTTGGGGTGTTGGTTTTTGGAACCTTTCAACTGGTTCAATTTCCAGCGGTGCGGGAGCCATTACTTTGGATGGTTTTTCTCAATCTAGCGGAGGTTCGCTCAATTCAGCTCTTTACTCTTATGGAGCATTAACAATCACCTCTGAAAACACAACCGCGAATGCCATTCAAATGATTGGAAAATCAACAGGAAATGGTGGAGAGACCTGGGGTTTAGAAGCGGAAAGTGCGCTTTCTCTTTTAGCTACTGGTACCGGAGGTGGAATCACAGTGAGTTCATCACAACAAAATTCTGCCAATAACTATGATGTCGTTTTTCGTGGAGAGACAAATATCCTCGCTAAAAGTGGCCCTATTAATTTACTGGGCGGCCAGTCTGGCGGCATAGCCAATGGGACTATTTTTCTTGCCAGTAATGCGTATTTGGGTTCTAAAGCCTCAAGCGCAGTCCCTACTAGTTCTAGTAATATAACGGTTCAATATGACATGTATAATTTTAATAATATACCTGCGAAATTAGCGACTTCTGGAACACTAAATTGGAAACCTGCTTCTACAAGTTTTGGACAAAGTGTGTCAACCGATTATTTCGCCTGGAGTCAGAATAGTCAAATAGTGAGTGGATTAACCATTGGTAAATCTGGAAATACAGCCACCGTCTCTCTTAATTCAGCCATTACCGTAGCAGGGCCTGTAAACGTTTATGGGGCTACAGTTGGAATTACTGGAGCATTAACTGCAAGCGGGAGTGACGTGAGTCTTTATGCAAATACTGCTGTAACACAATCATCACCAATAATTGCGGCGGGGCTTTCTCTTAACGGGACAGGTACCTTCACCCTAACCAATACCTCCAACAATTTTACAACTTTGGCAGGTGGTGCCGTAGGTAGTTTACTGGGTGCCATACAAGTCATTGATGTTTCGGGCGGATTAACCATCGGCACCGTCGGAAGTAACACTGGATTGACGGGTTCGAGCACCATGCGTGTGGAGACACTGGACGGTAACCTTACACTCGCAGGAAATATAAGCACCACCAGTACTTCGACTGATGCCGTGATTTTTACCGCAGCCAAGAATACCGCAATCGGAGTTGGAACCGGTGGTGACATCATTCTTTCAGGAACGCCAACTATCACCATGGGGTCAGGGGGTATTGGTAAGTTATTTAGTGGATTAGAATCAACGAGCAGCGGACTTACAACATTGGCAGGAGGCAGCTCGAATGTTCGTAATAACTATGACGAAACAACCTCAACTTTTTCACCCGTTTTAAGTGCAAATAATAAACATGCCATTTACCGCACAAGTTTAGGAGTAGGCGCGCTTACAATTGTTTCATCAAGCGGCGATGCCATCAATACAACCTGGACATATGATAATGGAGTTATCAACACTATAACAACTCCCGTAAATATTCTTTCGAGCGTCATAGAAAACTATTTGTCATCAGGCCCTCTTACAATTAATGCAGGGAATACGACGGTAAATGCTGCTATTACCAGCGCATCATCCAATGCTTTAGTATTAAATGGGAATAGTACTTTAAGTAATACGACCCCAACTACAACTGTTAATGCAGCAATTACCAACGCAGGCTCAATTACGATTAATACTGGAGTATTTAATTTTGCTCATAACATTTCAACTACATCAACTGCTGCAATTACAATTTCTGCAATGAATGGAATTTCTACAACCACCGCCACGAGGAGAACAATAAGCACTCAAGGCGGAAATATTACTTTGAGCGCAGATAATGATGCCAATGGCAGTGGCATGCTGGATATAGATGATTTAACTCTTAATCCTGGTGTTGCTAATCTTCTTCTTAGAGGTGAAACCTTTAATATTAATACGGATCAATCTCGCAAAACCTATATTAATGGAACAGGTAGTTTTACCTTCGAATCTAATGATGCGTCTTTTGGGCATTATATTGCATCTACTTGGTTTGTGATTGATCAAGATGCCAATGGAATTAGCGGATTGACCTTTGGTAAATCAGGAAGTGCAGCGGACGTTTACCTTAATTCGGCTTTCACTGTGGCAGGTCCTATCAGTGTATATGGCAACTATGTTGAAATTAGTAGCAATATCACCAGCTCTGCAACTGGCGATATTTTCATCAAAAGTCTTTATACTGGTAACCCATCGGTATATATAGGTGCTGTGACCATTAACAAATCGGCTGGTACAGGTACGCTTACATTTCAAGCGAATAGTCGTATAATAAATTATGGAACCATAAGTGCAACAGGTACAAGCGTCTTAAACGTTATCATGTGGTCTGATTATGACAATACCAACAACGACGGTGGCGTTTCCCATATGGGAACAATAAGTACCAATGGTGGTCACCTTTGGATGGGTGGTTCTAACTCTGCCAGCGGAAGTTACACTTGGAATGGGTTAACCGTGGGGGATGGTCCATCAATAGGATCTTCGGGATATAATTGTAATGCTTTAGATATTTTTGGTCCAATTACTTCCGGTGGAGGTGACGTTTTACTTTGGGCAAGCTCACCTGGATGTGGAACAGGTGGTATCATTTCCGATGGCTCCCGACACATCAATGTGGGTTCAGGAGACATTACTTTAATTGCCTATCAAACTGCAGGTGCCATTGAATTAACTTCAACCGGAGATATATCATTTTTACCACATGCAGGAAGTTATCTCGGGGCATTAACACTTGGAGGCACTTTAACTTCGGGTAATTTCACCTTTAATACAGGTTATTATAATGGTCTGAAAATTAATAATATTGCAAACTCATCCAACGTTGTCATTGGTTCTTATAATGGTATGACAAGCGGTGGAACTCCTGTTCAAATGGGAAATACATCTAATATTACGATTGCAAGTGCCATTTCAAGCAGTGGATTATCTCTTTATGGTGGCGCACTTACCCTTACGGGTGGTATTACCGCTCTCAATGCAACCACGGGTAATGTGTTTCTTCAGGGAACAAGTTTATCGGGCACAGGAAATATTGCACCTGCAGCCGGTCGCACTGCTACCATAAATGTAAGTTCAAATTCAACCTATGACGGAATTGTTAGCGGTTCGGGAAGTGGCCTTACTAAATTAGGGGCTGGCATGTTAACCTTGACCAAGGATCATACTTATTCGGGACCAACAGTTATTTCGGCAGGCGATTTACAGGTAGGAACAGGAGGTTCGGTGAGTCAAGCCTCTAGCGGAACAATTGCCTCTACCACAAGTGTGAGTGTGGCCTCGGGTACCAAGCTTATTCTAGCACCAAATGAAAACATTGTTTTTGCGGCACCCATATCAGGTGCAGGAGGAGTTGAGATTAAAGGTGCTTCTGGAGCGTATTATAATTCATTTTTAACAGGAACCGCTGCAACTATTGCTGCCAATTCGACCGTATTAGAAGTGCTGACACGTATTACAGGTGGCTTACAAGCTGGGCTGTCTGTAAATGGCGGTGGAACTCAAACTGCAGGAGCTTATGTGAAGTCGTATAGTGCCGCAACAAATACTGCAACACTTCAATTTCAACAGTACGATGGAACTTATACAAAATGTGTTTTTGCAAAATTGTCTCAATCTGGAACAAATGTGATGGTTCAAGCAAATACAGCTTTTTATAATGGCGCTGCATATCGAAATGTAAACTCCTTAGGTACAGATATGTCTACTGGAAGCACCCTGATGGGTTTAGCATCAACTTCAGGGGGAAGCGGTTACGGAATAAGTCAAGTCTATTTATCCGGCAAAGTGAATTTCACGGGTAATCTTACTTATACGGGTAATACTTTATTGAGTAATACGATTACTAATGGTGCTACCGGAAATGTATACAGCTACACTTCCAAAGGAACCCAAGAAATCACCGATGCGAGTTCTAGTTTCCCTTCCACAAGCACAGTTGTCAATAACGGATTGGTGATTTTTAATCGTGCTACTCCGTTAACCATTTCTAGCGATATGGAAGGAACAGAAGAGGTTTTGCAAGTTGGTGCTGCTATAACATTAACAGGGGCTAATACCCATTCTGGAAATACAACAATAGATTTGAATAAATCATTGGTAATTGGTTCAGGTGCAACAATTGGTTCAATTACTGGGAACATTGTCAATTATGGCACATTAACATTTAATCGAAGTGATTCATCCTCGTATACAGGTATTATTAGTGGTAGTGGTGCACTTGTGAAATCTGGAGCCGATGCATTTACATTAACTGGTTTGAATACCTACACTGGTGCCACAACAATCAATGGTGGAAGATTAATTTTGCAGCGTGACGTTCCTGCAACATCAAGTAGCAGTTATAGTGGGGCAGGTAAACTTGTGATTCAACCAAATTCAAACAGCTTTACTTCTTCGGTAATTTATCCAATTCCAGGATTCACGATTTCTAGTAGTATCGGCGGTTTGACAATTGGTAAACCAACAAATACAGCTAGTGTATCCTTCACCTCAAGCACCACAACTGCTGGTACAATCACTGCTTATGGAGGAGCAATTACAGTTTCAGCAGCACTTTCAGCAGCAGGAGATATTTTATTAGATGGAGATGCGGGGAGTTTCCTTTCGCAAAACTCCAAAGGGGTGGCTATAAATGCAGCTGTTACCACTTCTAATAATGGAAAAATTTCGATTTACGGACGTGGAGGAAGTGCAACTGCCGTTAATACACATGGAATTAATGTGACCAACTTGGTTGAAGCCGGTGGAACGGGAAACATAGAATTAGTAGGATATGGAGGTCTTTCTTTTGATAATACCACTGGGTCTAGTTGCCACGGGGTGAATATCGAAGGGGTTAATGCTTGGGTTAAATCAAATGGCGGCAATGTTTCCATTACTGGTTACGGCGGAGGTGCTGGCGCTGGAACCTATAGCCAAGGAGTTCCTATTCTAACAAGTGCAAAAGTTTCAGCAGCAGGTTCAGGAACAATTTCTATTACGGGTACTGGAGGTGTAAATACAGTTATAGGCTTACGTGGAATTATCATTTCTTCAAGCAGTAGTGTTTATACCGCAGGTGGCGCTATTAATTTAACAGGTATTGCAGGAACAAATGGCTCTGACAATAGCGATGGTGTAACCGTTGATAACGCAACAATAGGAAGCAATTCTTCGGGAGCGATTACAATTTCAGGTGCTGCCGGAGGTGGAACGGGTAGTGAAGCCATCTCATTAAGTAATACCAATACTTTAGGTGGAGTAAGCCATTCCAATAATATACTATTGCGAGGAGACAAATTTTCTGTTGGCGGTACCACCTCTCTTTTAACTACTGGCCAAGTTACTATTGAGCCAAATTCTAATTCGTTTTCGAGCGCATTAACCTTTCCAATAAGTAGCTTGTCAATAGCGAATACGATCACAGGATTAACTTTAGGTAAAGCAACAAATACGGCAAATATTACCTTCGCAAATGCAGCCGCAGTCAATGGACCCATCACAGTTTATGGCGGCACAGTGGCTTTAAATGAAAACATTTCATCTTCTGCCAGTGGTACAATAAGTTTATATGCCAATGCTTTGTCAATTGCTTCAGGTAAGACAGTTACTTCTGGTGGCCAGTTGATTGTTTCACCACAAAACACTTCCACTACCATTGGTATTGCGGATGCTTTGGGAACGCTTGCTTTACCGGCAAGTTATTTCTCCACGAACTTTGCGGATGGTTTTTCCAATATTCAAATTGGTAGTAATACCCAAATAGGGAATATTAGCACCAATGCCTTTACACTTAGAGATAATATGACTTTTCTGACAAGTGGCTCACTTACTTTAGGCGGAAAGCCGCTTATGGGAAGCAACAATGTAACGCTTGGTTCTGCTATTTCTTCTATCAGCGCAAGTATTAGTGGTTATTTTCAAACCAATGGAATAGGGAAAGTTTTCCGTAATGTATCCCATGCGAGTACTTTACAATTTCCTCTAGGAAATAGCAGTTACAACCCAGTTTCCATTAAGAATAATTCCGGGAGTGCAGATAATTTTTCTGTTCGGGTATTGGATGTCATTGAAAATAATCCCAACTTGTCTGCCGCCACGTATGTCAATCGTACTTGGGATATTGGAAAAACGACTAGCAATGCTGGAGCTGGAATTGACGTCACATTTAACTGGAATGCTGGGGAAATTGTTAATGGAATTTTGTCAAATCCAATTTTAAACCACTATGGTACGTATTGGGAAACGGCAATTGGAAGTAGCACAGCAGCAGCTGGATCTCCGATTCTTTCGCTAACGCACACTGGCTATACTGGCACTTTTTCACCATTCGCAATCAGCGATGCAAGTACGCCTCTTCCAGTAAGTATGGTGTTTTTTAACTTGAATTGCTCTAAGGACAATGTAGAACTAAATTGGCAAACTGCTTCGGAACACAATAGCGATTACTTCCAATTGGAAACTAGTTTGGATGGTATAAATTGGGAAATAATAGAAACAATTCCTGCTGCTGGTATCTCGCAGGAGGTACTAAACTATGCAGCAATAGATTTAAATGCTGCCCGAGAACAGAAATACTACCGTTTAAAGCAAGTAGATTTTAATGGGGAATTTGCACTTTATGGACCTTTGAAAGCAGATTGTGCTGCAGAATCTACTAACATTTCACTTCATCCGAATCCATGTGAATCGCAAGTGACACTATCCATTGATACGCAAATTCCTGCGGAAATAAGTTATACCATTGCAAATCCGGAAGGGTTAGTGCTGGAGACCAAAAAAATGGCAGTTCAGTCAGGAATCACATTGTATACCTT
>Ga0208426_1000059_pt1 | contig 23951 bp, 20 predicted proteins | sample DEB19_08_DNA_6_FD_184524 | JGI IMG/M metagenome (GOLD analysis project Ga0208426, IMG submission 184524) | Aqueous microbial communities from the Delaware River and Bay under freshwater to marine salinity gradient to study organic matter... | ecosystem: Environmental > Aquatic > Marine > Coastal...
GTGGACGTGTCAAAGATTTACCCGGTGTTCGCTATCATATCATTAGAGGTGCATTAGATACTGGTGGTGTAAAAGTCCGTACACAAGGCAGATCAAAGTATGGAGTTAAAAAACCAAAAGCGAAATAACTCTTAATTTACAATCTTATTTTAAGAAATTTGTCAAAAAGTTTTGACTAATATAAATATTATAGAAAAAAATTTTAAGTCTAATTATGTCTCGTCGAAATATATCAAAAAAACGCTTTCCTCAACCTGATTCACTTTATAACAGCTTTTTGGTTAGTTTATTAATTACCAGAATCTTAAAAGCAGGTAAAAAAAATTTAGCAAGAAATATTGTATATCAAGCTTTTGATATCATTAAAAAAAAAACAGATCAAGATCCCTTAGAAGTTTTTGAAAAAGCGATTCGTAATGCTAGCCCAGTAGTGGAAGTTAAAGCTAGACGAGTTGGTGGTTCTACATATCAAGTACCCATTGAAGTTAGTGGATTCAGAGCAACTAATTTATCTTTACGTTGGATTCTTAGATACTCGAATCAACGTGTCGGTCGTAGTATGGCTATAAAACTTGCAAATGAAATCATTGACACTTCTAATGAAATTGGTAATACTATAAAGAAAAAAGAAGAAACTCATAAAATGGCAGAAGCTAATAAAGCGTTTGCCCATTTTAGATATTAAAATAACCTTATTATCTTCTCGCTAAAAGCCTTATCTTAATTAATCTATAACCTTAACAATTTAAAGGAATTTTAAAATGGCACGTGAAAAATTTGAAAGAACGAAACCGCATGTTAATATCGGAACTATTGGTCACGTTGATCATGGTAAAACGACATTAACAGCTGCGATAACTTCTGTATTATCGTTAGGTGGTGGAAACTCTGTAGCTAAAGATATTGGTGATATTGATGGAGCACCAGAAGAACGTGCTCGTGGTATTACTATTAATACTGCACACGTAGAATATGAAACAGAAAGTCGTCATTATGCTCACGTAGATTGTCCAGGTCACGCAGATTATGTAAAAAATATGATTACTGGTGCAGCTCAAATGGATGGAGCAATTTTAGTAGTATCTGCTGCTGATGGTCCAATGCCACAAACACGAGAACACATTTTATTATCAAAACAAATTGGTGTTCCAGATATCGTTGTTTTCTTAAACAAAGAAGATCAAGTAGATGATGCTGAATTACTAGAATTAGTTGAATTAGAAGTTCGTGAACTTCTTTCTGCTTATGATTTCCCAGGCGATGATATTCCAATTTGCCCAGGTTCTGCATTACAAGCACTTGAAGCAATTACTGCTAATCCAACAAGTGTTCGTGGTGATAACAAATGGATAGACAAAATTTTTGCATTAATGGACGCCGTTGATAGTTATATTCCGACTCCGATACGTGATACAGAAAAAACTTTCCTAATGGCAATTGAAGATGTTTTCTCAATCACTGGTCGTGGTACTGTTTCTACTGGTCGTATTGAACGTGGTACAATTAAAGTTGGAGATAACGTTGAAATTGTAGGTATTAATGATACAAAGACTACAACTATTACTGGTATTGAAATGTTCCAAAAAACTTTAGAACAAGGTTTTGCAGGTGATAATGTAGGTATTTTATTACGTGGTATTACACGCGATAATATTCAACGTGGTATGGTATTATCAAAACCAGGTACAATAACACCACATACAAACTTTGAAGCTGAAGTTTACGTTTTAACAAAAGATGAAGGTGGTCGTCATACTCCATTCTTCACAGGTTACCGTCCACAATTTTACGTAAGAACAACTGATGTAACAGGAGCTATTACTCAATTTACGGCAGATGATGGTACTATTGTAGAAATGGTAATGCCTGGTGATCGTATTAAAATGACTGCAGAGTTAATTTATCCGGTTGCTATTGAAGACGGTATGCGTTTTGCAATTCGTGAAGGTGGTCGTACAATTGGTGCAGGTGTAGTTTCTAAAATTGTTAAATAATTAAAAATTTAAATTAGACAAAATATATTATGGTTGAACCATTGGAACTCATGACAAATGAAAACGTAAAAATTCGGGTTAGACTAGAATCTTTTAATCACGAGCTTTTAATTTCCTCTTGTAACAAAATTGTTACAATTCTACAAAATACCCCTCTAAATTCAATTGGTGTAGTGACTTTACCTACACATAAAAGAATTTATTGTGTTTTACGATCTCCACACGTTGATAAAGATTCAAGAGAACACTTTGAGGTAAGAGTTCACAAAAGAATTTTAGAAATATACTATAATTCAGAAGTAGATATTTTTAACTTATTGTCTAAAGCCGATTTACCGTCAGGTGTATTCTATAGACTTTATTTAGCTTAAACTATATTTACGGTATTAATTTCAATTAATACCGTAAATATAGTTTACCAAACAGAAATTTTTTTATTGTTATCTAAAGCTAACAAAGAGAAGGGAAATTTCTTTGTTTACTATGTAAGTTATGAGAACCATCCATAACTGTGTAAACCTTTCCCTAAAAAGTTTACACCTAAGTAACAAATCCAAATAACAAAGAAACCTAACCCACCTAAAATAGCAGTCTTTTTTCCTTCCCATCCCTTTGTAATTCTAGCATGTAAGTAAGTAGCAAAAACAAGCCAAGTAATTAATGCCCATGTCTCCTTGGGATCCCAACTCCAATATGATCCCCATGCCTCATTAGCCCAAACTCCACCTGAAATAATCCCAATAGTTAAAAATGGAAAACCAAGACCAATAATTCTATAACTCCAATTATCTAAACTCTGTAATAACTTTAATTTTCCTAATTCTGATATTTGATTAGAAGGTATTAAAACTTGAGCTTCATAATAGTCTAACATAATATTATAAAGTGGTAATGAAGAATCATCAATTATTTTTAAATCCACGTCTTTATATTTAGAAATTACTAAGAATAATAAACATAGTAGAGATCCTAAAATTAGAGTTCCATAACTTAATAACATCATGCTTACGTGCATCATTAACCAATTTGACTGAAGCGCTGGTACTAAAGGGCTCGATTTTTGCATTTCTGGCGAAAGCGTTAGATTAGCAAAACCGTTAATTAGTAATGCTACTGGGATTAAAATTGCTCCGATAACCTTACTTTTTGTTTTTGATTCAATATATATATATAAACTTAATAAAGTCCAATCTAAAAATAAAAGCGATTCATATAAATTACTTAATGGAAAATAACCTGCTACAATCCAACGGGAACAAAGAATAATAAACAATAAAATATTAGCTGTTATAGTGCTAAATTTTCCGATTTTAACTAATAAATTTGTTTCATTAAAAAATGATAAATTTACCCAATATAGAATCATTGTCGTTAATAAAATTGCGAATACTATATTTGATAAAAAATTTTGAATTTCATTCCAATCCATAAAATTTCTCCAATAAAAATTTTTAGATAGATTATATTTTAGTGTATTACGATAGAGTATTCTACTAAAAATTCTCACTAATTTAACCCATTTTAAAATAGAAAAAATAATTATGAGGAAAGTTTTAAAATACTACTAAATAAAATAAAGAGTATAGCGATAGTGTTTTAAAATAAAATTTTTATGATTTTAGTTAATAATAATACTTTCCTTAGAAAAAAAATTTAGATTCTGAACATATCAACCCCTATTTTTATTACAAACTTTATAATTGACATTAATCTAAAATACCAAGTATCATAAGTTTACTTTTAATAAAATAAAATATTTATTATGTCAGTTATAAAAAAGTATGAGATAATGATTCTTTTAACAGAAGAATTCAATGATAGTGAATTAAAAACTTGGGTATTTAATTATGCGAAGGGATTAAGAAAATTTAACGTTTGTGATATTTCTGTAATTTCTCGTGGTAAACATAAATTAGCTTATTCTATTAAGAATAAAGTAAAAGGTAATTATATTCAATTAAACTTTTCAAGTATGCCTAAATATATTAATCCATTTTTAGAAACTTTAAAACTGGACTCCAATGTTTTAAGATTTTTAGTTTTAAATAAATAAAAATATTTGTTTTTAAAGAAAAGCTATGATAAAATGATATTAGAAACTAGATCCTCAGTAGCTCAGTGGTAGAGCAATCGGCTGTTAACCGATTGGCCGTAGGTTCAAGTCCTACCTGGGGAGTATTAAAAAAGATTTAAATTATGGAAAATACATTTGATAAATTAAAAATTGGGAATAAAGTTTTTAGCTCACGTTTAATGCTAGGAACAGGAAAGTATAGAACATTATCTGATGCAATCGGAAGTGTTGAATCTAGCCAGTGTGAAATCGTTACAGTTGCTGTTCGTCGATTACCAATAGATTTAAAATATGATAATACAAATTTTTTAAATTCTTTAGATTGGAATAAGTTATGGTTACTTCCAAATACAGCTGGTTCACAAACTGCTGAAGAAGCAATCAGAATGGCTTTTTTAGGACATGAATTAGCATGTCAGTTAGGTCAAGCTGATAATTATTTTGTAAAATTAGAAGTAATTTCAGATCCAAAATATTTATTACCTGACCCAGTTGGGACACTTAAAGCTGCTGAATTTTTAGTAAAAAAAGGGTTTACCGTATTACCTTATATAAATGCTGACCCAATGCTTGCATTACATTTAGAAGATTTAGGTTGTGCTACAGTAATGCCGTTAGGTTCACCTATTGGCTCAGGTCAAGGCTTAAACAATTTAGCAAATATTAAAATTATTATTGAAAATGCAAGTATTCCAGTTATTATTGACGCAGGAATTGGAGCCCCAAGCCAAGCAGCTTTAGCTATGGAATTAGGAGCTGATGGCGTTTTACTAAATACAGCGGTTGCACAGTCACGATTACCTAGTCAAATGGCAATGGCTATGAAATTAGCTGTAGAGTCAGGTAGGTTAGGTTATCTATCAGGGCAAATGGAAAAAAAGCACTATGCTGATGCAAGTTCGCCTGTTAATGAAATTAGTAAATTTTAAATACGTCTAAAATTATTTCATTAATTATAATTGATAATTAAACTTAGATATTAAACATTTGTAGTTATACTCATATATCGAATAAACCTCAAATATGCAGTAAAATTCAATTATAAAGATAATTAAAACCTTAAACCGAGCTTAGAATCGATAAAAAAAATTAATTAATCGTTAAATTACGGATGGAGAGACTCGAACTCTCACAACAGAGTTACTAGGACCTAAATCTAGCGCGTCTACCAATTCCGCCACATCCGTTTTTATTTGTTTAATAAGTCTTTAAATTGAAATTTAAGACTTATTCTTCATCTACATAAATACTGTAAATAAAACTTGTAGGTTTACCACTTAACATTGACTTAGCTAAAGATAATGATTTCTGAGCTGCTTTATAACCTTTTCTTTTCCAATTTGCTTTACGAGAATTTTTTTTAGCTTTTGATGTCCGTTTTTTAGGTACAGCCATAATTAAAAATTATTTAGTTTATTTATCTTATTATATTAGATTCATTTTTTCTTTTTGTCAATTAATTAAACGTTAAGTAGAAAAAATAGAATTTCTTTGAAAAATTTTTAATATTTGATTAACACCTTGGATCAATTTTCTTTTAATAAAAATTTCACGTTTAAGAAAAAAACCGATCCACAAAATTGAAAACTCATATTTTTGATTGGGAACAGAGGGACTTGAACCCTCACGCCTATCACTAGGCAACGGATTTTAAGTCCGTCGTGTCTACCGATTCCACCACGTTCCCTTAACGATTTATTAAAGACTTTAAAACTATTTTGGTAATATGTCAATAGTATAGCTAAACTTTTTAAGGCGGCACCCAGATTCGAACTGGGGGTCGAGGATTTGCAATCCACTGCCTTACCACTTGGCCATGCCGCCTAGAAAATAAAAAGCAATATAAACTACTATAATATAGATTTAAAAAAACTTTTACTTTAGTTTTCTATATAATTTAAAACCTTTGAATTTTTTAATTAATTTAATAAAATTTTATTAAATTAATTAAAAAATTCAAAGGTTTTAAATTATAATATATGGTGTATCTATCCAATGCTAATATTTAATTAGATTTTAGATTCAAAGAATAATTTATTTAGTTAAGCGAGGCCTTATAAATGTTTGAAAAGTTTACTGAAGGGGCTATTAAAGTCATAATGCTTTCTCAAGAAGAAGCGAGAAGAATGGGTCATAATTTCGTAGGAACTGAGCAACTTTTACTTGGCGTTATAGGACAAAGACATGGAATTGGTGCAAAAGCTTTAAAAAAGCTTAAAGTTACGTTAAAAAAAGCACGTAAAGAAATTGAGTTATATATTGGAAGAGGTGGTGGTTTTGTTGCTTCTGAAATTCCATTTACACCTAGAGCAAAACGTGTATTAGAAATGGCTGTTCATGAAGGTAAAGATCTTGGTCAGAACTTTGTCGGAACTGAGCATATTTTATTAGCACTTATAGCTGAATCCGATGGTGTAGCCATGCGAACTTTAGAGAAAATGGGTATAGACGTTCATAAATTACGTAACCTAATCTTTAGTTATATTGAAGAAACACAAGAAGAAATATTACGTCCATTAACTCAAGCAGAAAAGTTCTTATTAGAACGGGAGAGAAAAGGAAGTCAAACACCGACTTTAGATGAATTTGCAGAAAATATAAGTAAAGACGCTCTTGATGGTAATTTAGATCCAGTAATTGGTAGACAAAAAGAAATTGATGATGTTATTGCTATTTTAGCTAGACGAACAAAAAATAATCCAGTTTTAATCGGAGAACCAGGTGTAGGAAAAACCGCAGTAGCAGAAGGTTTAGCCCAATTAATTTTAACAGAAAATGTTCCAGATTTTTTAGATGGAAGTATCATTATGGCATTAGACTTAGGCTCAATTCTTGCTGGTACAAAATATCGTGGTGAATTTGAAGAACGATTAAAACGAATTGTAGAAGAAGCTCAAAATGATAGTGCGATAATTGTTGTAATTGATGAAATTCATACATTGGTGGGTGCAGGTGCAGCAGAAGGTGCTGTGGATGCCGCAAACATATTAAAACCAGCTTTAGCAAGAGGTAAGTTTAGATGTATTGGAGCAACAACAAACGATGAATATCGTAAATATATTGAAAGAGATCCTGCTTTAGAGCGTCGTTTCCAGCCTGTAAATGTAGAAGAACCTAGTGTAGGAACAACTATTGAAATCCTTCGTGGTTTAAGATCAAAATTTGAGCGTCACCATGCGTTAAGTTATCATGATGATGCCCTTGAACAAGCAGCAATTCTTTCAAGTAAATACATTGCTGATCGTTTTTTACCTGATAAAGCAATTGATGTTTTAGATGAATCTGGTGCCCGTGTAAGGTTAGAAAACCGTCGTTTGCCTATTGGTTTAAGAAGTTTAATGCAAGAATTACAAACTGCGATTACAGAAAAAGAAAATGCTGTTCGTAGACATGATTTTATTACTGCAAAAGAATTCTTAGATCATGAAATGGAAGTTAGAACTCATATGAAAATTATGAAACAATCGTCTTTAACAGAGGAAATGAGAGGAGTAGTTCCTCGTCGTGATTTAGATGTTGTATTAGAAAATGATGTTGCAAATGTTGTATCAAATTGGACTGGAATTCCAGTAACTAAAATTTCAGGTTCAGAATCAGAACGTTTATTACAAATGGAAGATATTTTACATGAACGATTAATTGGTCAAGAAGATGCTGTTACTGCAGTTTCCAAAGCTATTCGTCGTGCTCGAGTAGGATTAAGAAATCCAAATCGACCTATTGCCAGTTTTATTTTTGCGGGTCCAACTGGGGTTGGTAAAACAGAGTTAACAAAAGCACTTTCCGATTATATGTTTGGTAGTGAAGATAGTATGATTCGATTAGATATGTCGGAATATATGGAGAAACATACAGTAGCAAAATTAATTGGTTCACCACCAGGTTATGTAGGTTATAATGAAGGTGGTCAACTAACCGAGGCTGTACGATCAAAGCCATATTCAGTAGTTCTACTTGATGAAGTTGAGAAGGCTCATCCAGACGTATTTAATTTATTATTACAAATTTTAGATGATGGTAGGTTAACTGATTCAAAAGGACGATTAATCGATTTTACAAATACGTTAATTGTAATGACTACAAACTTAGGAGCAAAAATTATTGAGCGAGAAAGTGGAATTAAAGCAAAAAGTCAACAACAAGAGTCAGGGTTAAAATTAGCGACAAATGAAGGTATATTTGGTTGGGAACCAGCTCCGGAAGCTATTCAAGATTCAAACGTTCGAGACAAAGTACGTAAACTAGTTAATGATGAATTAAAGAATTTTTTCCGACCTGAATTTTTAAATCGTATTGATGAAATCATTGTTTTTAGTCATTTAACACGCCGCGATCTTTGGCAAATTTGTGATTTAATGATTAAATCGTTAGTAACTAGATTAAAAGATAAAGAAATAAATTTAGTTGTAAAAAAACCAGTACAAGCTTTACTAACAGATGAAGGATATGATCCTTTATACGGTGCGAGACCACTTCGTCGAGTAATTATGAGTTATTTAGAAGATCAATTAGCTGAAAAATGTTTGTCAGAAACACTTTACCCAAATACAAAAATTATCGTTGATCGAAAGACATTAGAGCAAAAAAGAAAAGAGAAAATGTTACTTGAAATAAATAATTTAGAAATTAGTAAAACTGAACATGATCTGTTAACCGAATCATTTACTGATTATCGTGAGTCAGAAACTTATACAAATGAATTAAGTATTGAAATCGATTTTTCAGAAGTTGACCCTAAATTTTTAAATCTTTCAGAAAAAGAAGAAAAAGTCGATAATGAAGAAGAAAAACCAAAAATGATAACAATTGCTGGTGTTTCGATTGTCGCAGAAAAGTTAAGAGGTTTGATAGAATCAGATGCTCGCCAAGAAGAAGAGAGAGACAAATTCTATGGTGATCAACAAAAAACAAATCAAAATGAGGGGGAATTGGGGAATAAAGAAGAATCAAATGTGAGTCAACCAATAATTGCTGAAAGTGAAAGTTTTGAAATGGAATCGGAAGAAAAGAAATCAAAAGGAAATTTGTTTAATTTATTTAGAAAACTGAAAGACTTTTTTGGTAAAGAGTCTAGAGGTAGATAATAATTAAAAGAATCAATTTATAGTTTTAATTTTTATTAAAAAAAAGTCTAAAAATGTTTGTAAATATTTAGCAATTTAATATAAAATGATATTGTACACTACTAATAATTATATATTATTATAAAGTATTAAATATTTTTAAAGGATTATCATATAGGTTATGGATACTCGTTTATTAGTAATCGCTGCTCCAGTTTTAGTGGCAGCATCATGGGCTTTATTTAACATCGGTCGTTTATTGATCCAACAAATTCAACGTTTATCACGTTAATTTTAAATTACAATATCTTGGACTAAGTTTCTTTTTTATTTTTAATAGAAAAGAGATTTTTACAAGGTTAACGTATTGACTTTTAGAATAAAATAATAAAATTATGTCACATACTGTTAAAATTTACGATACTTGCATTGGTTGTACACAATGTGTTCGTGCTTGTCCTACAGATGTATTAGAGATGGTAGCTTGGGATGGTTGTAAATCAGGTCAGATTGCCTCATCACCTCGTGTAGAAGATTGTGTAGGCTGTAAAAGATGTGAAACAGCCTGTCCAACTGATTTTTTATCAGTTCGAGTTTATTTAGGATCGGAAACAACTCGTAGTTTAGGTCTAGCATATTAATAAAACCGAACTAAGAAATTTGAGTTATATATATAACTCAAATTTATAAACAATTACTTTAAATTATTGAATGTGATTTATAATGATTGGTAAGAATGACAGAATTGAATTGGTGTTTATCATTATTTTATCTCTCTATTTTCTTAATAGCTTCTACAATAAAACTTCACATACTGTAATGTACACGTCGAAAGATTTGCCATGTTACACGATAAACATACCAGATTGGGTTCGAGTTTGACAATTTTTGATAACTGCGAAAGCTGGTTTGGACATGAATAACAAAAGTATTGTTGGTGAAGAAATTGTTGGACTAACATAATAACTTACTTTAACAACTCTATTCAACACTCATTTTTCTAAATGAAAAACGAGTTATCTTTTGCAATAAATTTTTTTCTTTTTAACTTCAATAATAGTTTTTATCAAATAATAATTATTAAATTTAAAACACAAGAATAGGATATGGAATAAAACTAGATCATGTTATGCATGAAATTAAATATGATTCACTAATTAAAACTTTGGCATTGAACTATTTTCCCAGGAGGTCCCCCTCCAAGTATTTTCGCCGGTCTATAACGTTTCACAACTGAGTTCGGGATGGATCAGTGTGGTTCCGCAAGTACACTAAAAACACCAAAGCAAAAGTCTTTATGATTAACTAATAATAGTTAAATCATAAAGATATATTAAAAATTCAAGTCCTCGGTCTGTTAGCACATCTCAGCTCATATATTACTACATTTATACTTGATGCCTATCAAACGGTTAGTCTTACCGTGACCTTACTCACTTACGTGATGAGAATACTCATCTTGAGGTGGGCTTCCCACTTAGATGCTTTCAGCGGTTATCCACTCCATACATAGCTACCCAGCGTTTACCGTTGGCACGATAACTGGTACACCAGAGGTATGTCCTTCTCGGTCCTCTCGTACTAAAGAAGGCTCCTCTCAATATTCTAACGCCTACACCGGATATGGACCGAACTGTCTCACGACGTTCTGAACCCAGCTCGCGTACCGCTTTCATGGGCGAACAGCCCAACCCTTGGGACGTACTACCGCCCCAGGATGCGATGAGCCGACATCGAGGTGCCAAACCTCCCCGTCGATGTGAACTCTTGGGGGAGATCAGCCTGTTATCCCTAGAGTAACTTTTATCCGTTGAGTGACGGCCTTTCCACTCAGCACCGTCAGATCACTAAGACCGACTTTCGTCCCTGCTCGACTTGTAGGTCTCACAGTCAAGCTTCCTTATGCCTTTACACTCTAGATACGATTTCTACCCGTTCAGAGGAAACCTTTGTGCGCCTCCGTTACCATTTAGGAGGCGACCGCCCCAGTCAAACTGCCCGCCTGAAACTGTTCTTTGACCAGATAATGATACAAAGTTAGAAATCTAACATTATAGGAGTGGTATCTCACTGATGGCTCCGTTATTCCCGCAAGAATACTTTCAACGCCTCCCACCTATACTGCGCAGATAAAGTCCAATTTCAATTTCAAGTTACAGTAAAGCTTCATAGGGTCTTTCTGTCCTGGTGCAGGTAGTCCGCATCTTCACAGACAAGTCTATTTCACCGAGCCCCTCTCTGAGACAGCATCCAAATCATTACGCCTTTCGTGCGGGTCGGAACTTACCCGACAAGGAATTTCGCTACCTTAGGACCGTTATAGTTACGGCCGCCGTTCACCAGGGCTTCAGTTACCAGCTTCGCTAATGCTAACCAACTTCTTTAACCTTCTGGCACTGGGCAGGCGTCAGCCCCCATACATCGTCTTACGACTTAGCGGAGACCTGTGTTTTTGATAAACAGTTGCTTGGATCTTGTTATTGCAACCTTAATAAAAAGGCACTCCTTCTCCCGAAGTTACGGAGCTATTTTGCCGAGTTCCTTAGAGAGAGTTATCTCGCGCCCCTTAGTATACTCTACCTACCCACCTGTGTCGGTTATGGTACAGGCATTATTTATTTACGACAGTGCGAGCTTTTCTTGGAAGTATGACATACACTGCTTCAACGCCGTAGCATCTCGTCATCATGTCTTAGCTCAAAACGTTTTCTCCGTTTCTCATAACCTCGAACACTTAAACCGGTAACCAATATCCGGCCAGCTTAGCCTTCTCCGTCCCTCGATATCAATAAATAATGGTACGGGAATATTAACCCGTTATCCATCGACTACGCTTTTCAGCCTCGCCTTAGGCCCTGACTTACCCTCCGCGGACGAGCCTTCCGGAGGAAACCTTGGGTTTTCGGGGTATAGGATTCTCACCTATATTTTCGTTACTCAAGCCGACATTCTCACTTCTGCTTCGTCCATACCCGCTTACGCTAATACTTCAACCTACAACAGAACGCTCCCCTACCGATATATATTAATATATATCGCACAGTTTCGGCAAATTACTTAGTCCCGTACATTTTCGGCGCAGGTTTACTCGATCAGTGAGCTATTACGCACTCTTTAAAGGATTGCTGCTTCTAAGCAAACCTCCTGATTGTCTATGCACTCCCACCTCCTTTATCACTTAGTAATTATTTAGGGGCCTTAACTGGTGCTCTGGGCTGTTTCCCTCTTGACAATGAAGCTTATCCCCCACAGTCTCACTGATAAACTGTACACTTAGTATTCTTAGTTTGCAACGATTTGGTACCGAATTACCAGCCCGCATACGTAACAGTGCTTTACCCCTAAGTTTAAACATTTATCGCTGCGCCTAAACGCATTTCGGGGAGAACCAGCTAGCTCCGGATTCGATTGGCATTTCACCCCTAACCACAATTCATCCGCTGATTTTTCAACATCAGTCGGTTCGGTCCTCCACTTAGTATTACCTAAGCTTCAACCTGACCATGGTTAGATCATCCGGGTTCGGGTCTATAACCAGTGACGTACGCCCTATTCAGGCTCGCTTTCACTATGGCTTCAGCATTCTCTGCTTTAACCTGCCACTACTTATAAGTCGCCGGCTCATTCTTCAACAGGCACGCAGTCAGACGTTTTAGTCGTCCTTCTACTGTTTGTAAGTTTATGGTTTCATGTTCTTTTCACTCCCCTCCCGGGGTTCTTTTCACCTTTCCCTCACGGTACTATTTCACTATCGGTCATTCAGGAATATTTAGCCTTACGAGGTGGTCCTCGCAGATTCACACGGGATTTCACGTGCCCCATGCTACTTGGGATTCAATTTGATTGTTTCAATTTTCGACTACAAGACTATCACTTTCTATGGTTAGGGATTCCAACCCATTCGTCTAATTGTTACATTTAATCATTTTTAATTGTCCCGCTACCCTTAAAAATTAAGTTTAGGCTTCTCCCGTTTCGCTCGCCGCTACTCAGGGAATCGTTTTTACTTTCTATTCCTCTAGGTACTAAGATGTTTCAATTCCCTAGGTTTGCTCTTTCTTATTTATGAATTCAATAAGTAGTATTAGAGTTGCCTCATTCGGACACCTCCGGATCATAGCTTGTTTCCAGCTCCCCGAAGCGTTTCGTCGGTAGCCACGTCCTTCATCGCTTCTGAATGCCAAGGTATCCCCCATAAACTCTTAATTCCTTGAATTTAAGGTTTACTTATATAAAGTATATATTACTTTATGTAAAATAAAATTAACTTTTTAACTTGCTAATTTTTGATGTGGAGGTAAGCGGATTCGAACCGCTGACAACCGCCGTGCAAAGGCGGTGCTCTACCAACTGAGCTATACCCCCGTTGGGCCATTCTGGATTTGAACCAGAGACCTCGCCCTTATCAGGGGCGCGCTCTAACCAACTGAGCTAATAGCCCTTTTTATTTTGATTTATTAATCGACTTAATTTAATTTTTAAAGGAGGTGATCCAACCGCACCTTCCAGTACGGTTACCTTGTTACGACTTCACCCCAGTCACTAATTCTACCTTAGGCGTCCTCCTCCAAACGGTTAGAGTAACGACTTCGGGCATAACCAGCTTCCATGGTGTGACGGGCGGTGTGTACAAGGCCCGGGAACGAATTCACCGCTGTATAGCTGACCAGCGATTACTAGCGATTCCAACTTCATGCAGGCGAGTTGCAGCCTGCAATCCGAACTTAGAGCGAGTTTATAGATTAGCTAGCCTTCGCAGGTTTGCATCTCATTGTCTCGCCCATTGTAGCACGTGTGTAGCCCAGGGTGTAAGGGGCATGCTGACTTGACGTCATCCCCGCCTTCCTCCGGTTTATAACCGGCAGTCTTTTTAGAGTTCCATAAGGCAACTAAAAACAAGGGTTGCGCTCGTTGCGGGACTTAACCCAACATCTCACGACACGAGCTGACGACAGCCATGCACCACCTGTGTATACGTTCCAAAAGGCACTTTCTTCTTTCAAAGAAATTCGTATCATGTCAAACCCTGGTAAGGTTCTTCGCGTTGCATCGAATTAAACCACATGCTCCACCGCTTGTGCGGGCCCCCGTCAATTCCTTTGAGTTTCACCCTTGCGAGCATACTTCCCAGGCGGGATACTTAACGCGTTAGCTTTGATACTGCACAGGTCGATCTGTTCAACATCTAGTATCCATAGTTTACAGCTAGGACTACTGGGGTATCTAATCCCATTTGCTACCCTAGCTTTCGTCTCTGAGTGTCAGTAATAGCCCAGTAAAGTGCCTTCGCCATCGGTGTTCTTTCCAATCTCTACGCATTTCACCGCTCCACTGGAAATTCCCTTTACCCCTACTATACTCTAGTCTAATAGTTTCGACTGCGATTTTGAAGTTAAGCCTCAAGATTTAACAGTTGACTTATTAAACCACCTACAGACGCTTTACGCCCAGTGATTCCGGATAACACTTGCATCCTCCGTCTTACCGCGGCTGCTGGCACGGAGTTAGCCGATGCTTATTCTTCAGGTAAACGTCAATTGTTTTCCTCCCTGAAAAAAGAGGTTTACAACCCATAGGCAGTCATCCCTCACGCGGTATTGCTCCGTCAGGCTTTCGCCCATTGCGGAAAATTCCCTACTGCTGCCTCCCGTAGGAGTCTGGACCGTGTCTCAGTTCCAGTGTGTCTGATCGTCCTCTCAAACCAGATACTGATCGTCGCCTTGGTGAGCCATTACCTCACCAACAAGCTAATCAGCCGCAAGCTTCTCTTTAGGCGGAAATCCATTTCACTCGAAAGCATATGGGGTATTAGCAACCGTTTCCAGTTGTTATCCCCCTCCTAAAGGCAAATTCTTACGTGTTACTCACCCGTCCGCCACTTGAGTTAAAAACCCCCGTACGACTTGCATGTATAAGGCATACCGCCAGCGTTCATCCTGAGCCAGGATCAAACTCTCTTAAAATTTCCTTGAATTTAGTTTTTGTTGAATGTTTTGTTCGAAGTTTGTCTACAAAGCTAAGATATAATTTACTAATCAATATCTAGTTTTTAAAGTCATTGTAAAAAATATTTAAAAAACTTAAATAAATCTGTACTAATATCTACTGTTAATAAAGTTTTTTACTTATACTAGTTAGGAACTAGTATAAGTAAAAAACTTTATTAACAGTAGATATTACTTAAAAAATCTGAGAAACTATCAGAAAAGTGAATAAAATCATTCACAAAATATGAAAAATAATTTGCATTAGATTCAAATATACTTTCATGATTTATAAAAATATCTTGATTGCTTATATTTGAATTTAATTGTACAATGGTATTTATAAATTCTTCTTTATCGTTAAAAACTCCATTTTCTATTGTAGAATTAATATGTGTATTTAATGCTATTTTGATTGGGTTAACAATAATATCAGAATGATCCATATGAATAACTTCTTTCAAGTTAACCGCTGATTCTGGAATAAATATAGTTTCTTCGTGCATTTCAGGTGGTAAAACTTCATGCATTTCAGGTGGTAAAACTTCATGCATTTCAGGTGGTGAAACTTCATGCATTTCATCTGGTGAAGCTTTATGCATTTCATCTGGTGAAGCTTTATGCATTTCATCTGGTGAAGCTTTATGCATTTCATCTGGTGAAGCTTTATGCATTTCAGGTGGTGAAACTTCATGCATTTCATCTGGTGAAACTTTATGCATTTCATCTGGTGAAACTTCATACACTTCATCTGGTAACACCTCAGGCATTTCACGTAATAACACTTCATCTGGTAACACTTCATTAATTCTATCAGGTAAAAACCGAATATTAAGATTTTTATATGCTTTTTGCATATACTTTAATATATCAGGACGTTCGTTATACCAATATTCACGTATTTCATTCGGAATTGGATGTTTATACCAAAGAATAGGTAAATATCGAAAAGCTAATACGTCACGAATTTCACCATTGATAAGAGCTTTTGAAGGTTCACCTTCGCTAGGTAAATATGGCATAGTAAAAACTAAATTATTTAAACTATCAGCACATTTTCCAAGAATTGTAATTAGAATTGGACCACTTAAGTTTACTCCAACGATACTTGGAACTAATCCAATAAGAGTTTCTTCAGTCCAATCTACTAAAGCAACAAAATAATTCCAAGGAAAAGTATATGGATTTATACTAATTATCCAAGATAATAAAATTCGAATAGTAACAATTTCAGCAAATCCAACAATTGAAAGAAATAACACTTCCCTAAACACTTCTAAAAATGTAATATCAAGACAGAAATTAAAATGTACTTGAAGAAATTCTGAAAACCAATTCGGCAAAAAGAATAAATTTTTATAATTTTCAATATAGAAACTATAAAACCCATCTGTTTTACTTTCATAGAAAAGACGATCCAGAGATTGAACTTTAGGCACTGATCCTAAAGCAATTTCAGCCCAATTTTGGGCGGTAGGAGGGGGAGGGAAAGGTACATTTCGCACCGATAATATGTCACTATCATAAACTCTAAAACCTAAATACGGTTGTCCGTCAGAACCAACACCTGTAGGAACCAGTGGCATACCTTTATTCTCAGGATACCCAAATTTTGTAGCAAATTCGATAGTCAATTCTTGTACTTTATCAAAAAAAGCTTGTCTTATAATTATAAGTTTATCACGTAAAACCATTTTGAAGTTTTATTAAAATAAATGTTATTGTCGTTAAATATTGTACACTAAAATAATTTTTTATGTATAATATTTTCTATAGTTAAATAAGTACGTTCGGGATAGTAGGATTTGAACCTACGACCCCCTGCTCCCAAAGCAGGTGCTCTACCAAGCTGAGCTATATCCCGAATCGAACTCTTTAACTATAGATTAGTAACCTTACAATAGTATTATATGGTATTTTTAGTAATTAAACAAGGGGGTTACGAAATAAATTTTGACTAGGATATAAAGGAGTAAACTCAACATCTAAATATTCCAATACTTGGTTAGGGTATAAATTTTTACCCGATTTTTTTCCTCTTTTTAAATCTAAATAATCCATTAAGTCCTGAATCGTTAGAATTTTTTCGTCTTCAATAGACTCCAAATCAATTCTTACACCAAAATAATATTCAACTTCCATAAGCATTGACATCATTTCTAATGAGTCGATAACAAATTCATTATAAATATTTGCTTCTGGTCTAATAGAATCATAATCAAAGTTAAATTTAACATTTAAAACCCAACGAACTTGTGCTAATGTACTTATCATATGGGAAAACGGTTGTTGAATTCTTTTAACTGTTTGCTCAATATATTCTTCGTTTTTTAGCTCGTCCAATAAGAATTTAGCCTCCTTAGTATCAAATTCATGACCATGGTAAGTAAGATGAAGATATTCCTTTATGAAAGTGTATCGTCCAATTCCTCCTACCACCATAATACCAAGCATACTATCAATAATCAAAGAATCGTTAGGTTTTAAATCAAATTTATCAGCTTTTAATGGTTTCATATACATAGATAAATCAGTGAGATTTGAATCTGGACGATATGTATAATACTCCATCTCTTTTCCCCTATTTGTAACATTGGGGTTAGGAAAGGCTGAGTTTGGTACATAAGGTTGATACTTGTGAATTTTAGGAGGCGGTATATATTTCCAATTTCTTCGAGCTATTTCTCTCGCTTGTTGATCTGTTGTAAAAATACAATCGGTAGGTTCAAAACTAAAAGGCCGGTCCTTCGCCATATTTAAGTATTATTAACGCTTATAAATAGTCTACTGTGTATTATAATGCATTATTTATAAAAATAATACATTAAATATTAAATATTATCTACCCATTTCAGCAAGGTAATCTAAAACATCTTGAACTATAGTAATTTCGGCAGCAACGATATCTTCAATTTCAATTTCAAATGTTTCTTCAATAGACATTACTAATTCTACTACATCTAATGAATCAGCACCTAAATCTTTAGTAAAATTCGATGTTGGTAAAACTTTACTAGCTTCAATACCTAATTGCTCACCAACAATTTCTTGAACGATTTCTAAAGTAGTTTTTTGCATTTTAAAAAATCCTTTGTTAATTTAAATTTTTAAAGATATCGGGTAAAATATAAAAACACACAAATGATTATACTCTAAAAATTAAAAATATTTTGTTAAATATTTAACCAACTAAATTTTATATTATTTTATGTATTGAACTAACTTTGTAATTTGATAGATGCTTACCTGATTTAAGCTATAAATAGGTATCTTACGCTGTTGAGCTAAATTTTTTAATTTTAAATTTTGTCGTAAATGTTTTTTTAGACCAATAATTAAACTCGCTTTTCGAATTTCGTTAGTTAATATAAATTTAAATCCCATTTTTAATAGAACTTCTTTAACCAAATTATTAGATAAAGAATATGGGTAAATAACTAAAGTTTTAGATTTTAATTTTAAAGATTTTTCCTCACGTGGCTGATTTATTATATCCCAATTATTATTTTTTAAATAATTTTGACTTCTTAAAAAAGAACTAAAATTTAGAGGTAATCGCTCGCTTTTAATTTTCGTTTTTTCATTAAAAGCAAATTGGCGTACTTGACCAACCATACTATCTCCTCTTAAAAAAGAATCAATGGAAAGTTTTACATCTTCATGGACAGTCCAAGAATTTTTTTGATTAATTTCAATTACTATTTCAAAAGCTGGATAGGCTTTTCGTTCTAAAATACTTTTTTGAGTTCCACGACGCTTTGCCTCATCATCACTTAAAGTTACATATTGAATTCCACCTATTAAATCTGCCAAAGGGGGATTTTTAATTAGATTTTCTAAACAATTACCATGTGTAGTTCCAACAAGCTGTACACCCTTTTCAGCAATTGTTCTTGCAGCTAGAACTTCAAGTTCTGTTCCAATTTCATCAATAATAATAACTTCGGGCATATGATTTTCAACAGCTTCAATCATAATCTGATGTTGAAGCTCAGTTTTTGCAACTTGCATTCTTCTTGCACGACCTATCCCCGAATGAGGAATATCGCTCTCGCCAGCAATTTCATTAGATGTATCAATAATTATGACACGTTTTTCCATTTCATCGGCTAAAACCCTTGCAATTTCACGAATAATAGTTGTTTTACCAACTCCGGGTTTCCCTAAAATTAAAATAGATTGTTCAGATTCCAATAAATCTCTAATAGCTGAAATCGTTCCAAAAATGGCTCTACCAACTCTGCAAGTTAAACCATTAATCAAAAATTGTCGATTTCTTATACAACTTATTCTGTGAAGAGTTCGCTCAATTCCAGCTCTATTTTCTGTACTAAATTTACTTATTCGTTTAGTCGTATAATCTAAATCTTGCCATGATATTAGTTTTTGAGATAAATATTCAGGTCCACTCTGAAATCTGGCTTCAGGTCTACGACCTAGGTCTAAAACGATTTCAATAAGCTGATCTTTGTATATATGATTATTTAAATGAGAATGCAAAAAAAAAGGTAATTTTTCAATTAATTTCTCTAAATCGTTCTTGGCAGTCATTAAATAAAAATCCTTCTGAAATATAATTAAAATTAAACTGAAGTTTAGTAAAGGATTGAAAAAATCGCTATTAAAATTTTACTCAATCCTTTATTTTTAAAGGAACTTGTTATTGTTGGTTTGTTGAAGTAATTAATAACTTAAACGTTAAACTATCTAAAATTGCAATTTGCGATAGCATTTTTCTGTTTAAATCAATATTTGATTTTTTAAATTGATTAATTAAGCCACTATATTGAATTCCGTTTAATCTTGCAGCTGCGTTGATTCGAGTTATCCAAATCTTTCTAAACATTCTTTTCTTTTGTTTTCTACCAACATAAGAGTATCTTAGTGCCTTCATTACTTGTTGGTTTGCTACACGAAAAAGAGCAGAGTGTGCACCTCTATATCCACTAGCTAGTGATAAAATTTTTTTACGACGTTTTCTAGCTACATTACCACGTTTAACTCTAACCATATGATTTATTTTATATATATTTAATTTTACGAATAAGGCATCATTAATCTAATTGCTTTTTGATCTCTAGAATTAACACAAATAGTTTGTGATAATTTACGTTTTTGTTTATTGGATTTTCTCATTAAAAGATGGCCTTTAAAAGCATGTCGACGAACTATATTACCAGTCCCAGTAAATTTATAACGTTTAGCGGCTGCTTTTCGGGTTTTTAACTTTAGCATAAAAATTTAGTTTTTAAAGTAATATTTAGGGTTTAAAAGATCAAAATATAAGACTTAATGAAGATTTTTAAAGTCTACTGAGCAAACTTGCTCATAATTTTCTTTAATATAATGAATTGGTTGTAAGATTTTAAAAAGCTCATTAACACCCCAACTATACAATAAATTATTGATAATACACTACTAAATTTTAACTAGTTTGTCAATAATAATTAAAATACGAAAAGCAAACATACCATTACTGAATGATAAAAGGATTTTCTAATAATTGTATTAAGTTAAAAAATAAAATAGTTTTAAACAACTGTTGGTTTTAATAACTTAATTATGTTACAATATACTTAAGATCAAATTTAAATAATTAATAAAGAGTAAGAAATAAAAATGGACCGTAATTTAATACAGAAAATTTTGATAGGGTTATTCATATCTGGTTGTCTTATTGCAGGAATAAAAACAATGACAATTGGAAATTTTGCAAAAACCGAAGTAAGAAATGAAAAATTAGAAGTAAAATCAGCAGTTAGTAGTTCAAGAATGACTTACGGGCGATTTTTAGAATATTTAGAAATGGGTTGGGTTAAACAAGTTGATTTATACGATAATAGTCGAAATGCTATTGTTCAAGCTTCTAGTCCAGAACTTGGAAATCGCCCTCAAGCAATTAGAGTTGAAATTCCAGTAGGGGCATCACAGTTAATTCAAAAATTAAAAGAATACAATATAGATTTCGATGCACACCCAATCCCAAGAAAAAGTATTTTCTTAGTAATTGCAAGTAATTTATTATTACCATTAATTTTTATTGGTGGTTTAATATTCTTTTTCCAACAAAATTCTGATAATTTTTCTCAAAATTCGGGATCAAATCCTATGAATTTAGGGAATTCACCAGCTCGCTTTGATCAACGACCAGATACTGGTGTTACATTTGATGATATTGCAGGAATTGACGAAGCTAAGGCTGAATTTGAAGAGATTGTATCGTTTTTAAAAGAACCTGATAAGTATACACGTGTAGGGGCAAAAATTCCAAAAGGGGTATTATTAATAGGACCTCCAGGTACAGGAAAAACTTTGTTAGCAAAGGCGATTGCAAATGAAGCAAATGTACCATTTTTCAGTGTAGCTGGTTCAGAATTTGTGGAAATGTTTATCGGTATAGGTGCAGCTAGAATAAGAGATTTATTTACAAAAGCATCAGAGAATACACCGTGTATTATTTTTATTGACGAAATAGATGCTGTTGGGCGTGAGCGAGGATCAGGAGTTGGAGGTGGTAATGATGAGCGAGAACAAACTCTAAATCAATTACTAACTGAGATGGATGGATTTAAAGAAAATAAGGGTGTAATTGTAGTAGGTGCTACTAACCGAGTAGATATTTTAGATGCTGCGTTATTAAGACCTGGTAGATTTGATAGACAGATTACTGTTGGTTTGCCTGATAGACTAGGTCGAATTGGTATTTTAAAAGTTCATGCTTCTAATAAACCTTTAGATGAAGATGTTTCTTTAGTTCAATTAGCAAATCGAACACCAGGGTTTTCAGGTGCTGATTTAGCAAATTTATTAAATGAATCAGCAATCTTAGCTACTCGTTATAAAAAGAAAAGTATTACGAAAAACGAAGTAAATGAAGCAGCAGATCGTATTATAGGTGGTATTGCCGGGGCAAATATGGAAGATAATAAAAACAAAAAGTTAGTTGCTTATCATGAAGTTGGTCATGCAATTATTGCCTCATTATTACAAAATCATGAAGAAGTGGAAAAAATTACTCTAATTCCTCGTGGAGGATCAAGAGGGTCAACTTGGTTTACGCCAAATGAAGAGCAATCTTTAGTTTCACGAGCAGAATTATTAGCAAGAATTACTTCTACTCTTGGCGGTAGAGTTACGGAACAGATCATTTTTGGAGATACCGAAGTTACTACAGGAGCCAGTAATGATTTACAACAAGTAACTAATATTGCCCGCCAAATGGTTACTAGATATGGTATGTCAAGTCTTGGACCAATTGCTTTTGAAGATCAAAACGGAGAAGATGGAACAGATTTAGATTATAACGAAACTCTTGCAAATCGAATTGACATTGAAGTTTGTAAAATTATTAATCATTGTGAAACTCTTGCAACTCAAATTATTTTAGACAACCGAATTGTTATCGATTTAGCAGTTGAAAAACTATTAGATGTAGAAACATTAGATGGTGAAGAGTTTAGAGAATTAGTTAAACAATATACAGTATTACCTAGTAAAATTTAACAACTTTGATATTCTTTGATTACAATCGAAGAATATCATATTAAAATTTTTTCGTTTAAATAAATTATATATGAATTAAACAAATAACATATTTCTCTCTAAAACTAGAAAAATGAAATAAAAAAATATAAATTTATTTTCTCCTAAAATAAATTAGGAGAAAATAAAAATGGTGTGAAATTTAAAAGTATAAACCTAACATGTCAGGAAAGAATCTATTTATTTCAATAATAAATCCAGCAGTAAAAGTCATCCAAATTGTTAAAAGAACTGGTGCTGTTGATAAATATTTTTGTAAATTTTCCATAAATAATTTAATTATTTTAAAAATAAAGTTAATGTATCTCTTTTAACGAGGTGAAACAGTTATTTCTGAATCAGAAGCAACTAATTCACCACTAATTAATTCTTGCCAAGCTGAAATTGGCCAAATATAACCAGTCGTCATAATTTTTAGAGCTAAAGGAACATTAATAATAATTTCATTCTCGCTAGGATTTTTAGTTGTGCTTACCGCACGTAAATATTTACGACCAACCCAACCAATCCAACCAGAGATATATATAAAACCAAAACCTGGAAGAATAAATTCGGCAGCATGACTCCAACGACCATCTGCGATTAAATGCGGTAAACCATCTGTTCCACATAATAATTCTGAACGGCTATATTTATCAAATCTAGCTTCAGTACGGTCAACTTGTTGTTTTAATGCTAAAGCAGGAGGTGAATCTACTTCATATTTACTGATTCGTTGTTCTAATTTTTTTACACTTGCTTTTAAACGTTTATTGAAAGCTGGCGAATCACTACATTTTGTTAATCCACCAATGTCTGCTAAAGCAGGTTTAGGACTAAAAATTAAAAATAAAATAAACATTAATTTTACTAGAGGAGTAGATTTCATAACAAAAAAAATTAAGATTATTGATTTAGTAAAAAACTTCTTAAAGTTATAACAATTAATATATATGGTATTATAAAAGTATTAAAATTATATAAGTTTTTAATTTTAATAGAAATAGAACTATAAAATAATTTTTTAAGAATATTCATTTTTATATTTTTAAAAGTACGATCTGATCTAGATTGTACTTTTAAAAAATATTTTATTATTCAAGATCTTTACGGTTTGGATTTCTTGATGGATCACTTGAAAGGAATCCAAAAATAAATAACGAAACAAAAAAGATAATTGTTGTATAAACTAAAATTTTTAGAGTTAACATTTTGTTTTTCCTAAAGACTATTTTTAATAATATTAATTATACTAAAATATAAGAAATCTGAATTATTTAATTAAAAAATTTATTTAAGTTACTGTATAAGATTT
>Ga0208426_1000064_pt1 | contig 22892 bp, 34 predicted proteins | sample DEB19_08_DNA_6_FD_184524 | JGI IMG/M metagenome (GOLD analysis project Ga0208426, IMG submission 184524) | Aqueous microbial communities from the Delaware River and Bay under freshwater to marine salinity gradient to study organic matter... | ecosystem: Environmental > Aquatic > Marine > Coastal...
CGTTGGTCGTGGTGCGCTTGATACTGTTCCGCATGATCATTTAGAAGAAGAAATCGCATTCTTTTATGACTCATTTAATGGCTTTAGCAACACACAATATGTTATTGGCGAGGAGATTGCGGCTCAAGTTGTTACGACTACACCAAGTGGGGTGCAAGATTTAGAAACTGCACCTGAATTGCCACTTGAGTTTGATGCTCGTGCCATTCGCCCTTATCCACCTGCGAACGTAAAAATCAACGACGAATATTATCCGATAGCGATCGAAACTGATCTTGTTGTAACGTGGGTAGATCGCAATCGAGTTCAGCAAACAGGCGGTAGTGTTTTGGGTTGGATAGATGGCGGGGTGACTTTAGAAAGTGGCGTGACTTATGTTGTAGAGCTTTACGATGGAGATGATGTTCTGATTTCAAGTAATGATGTCGGAGCAGTGAATACAACTACTGTTGATGCTTCTTCTGTGACAACCACATCATGTAAGATTAAGTTATTTTCTATTCGTGATGGATATGTATCGTTTCAAGCATTTGAGCATGTACTTGCTCTCTCTTTCACTGCGCCTTACGATTTATTTGGAAATTGGAATGAAACAACTCAAGCAGTTGATTTAACTTGGAGTTTTGATTGATGGCTGAATTTAATATTTATCGTAGAGAGCTTGGCGACTCAAGCCCGCCATCGCTGATAGCAAGTGGCCTAACATCACAAATCTATTCGGATACGACTGTAGAGAAATGGAAAACTTATCTTTACAGTGTTGGTGCAGTCATTGCTGGTGTTGAGAAGATTAGTAATGAAACGCAGGTGAGATCTTATAATTTCAAAGAATCAATCACAAGCCTTTTTTCGCCATCAGAAAAAGGATTCGCTTATGACTTTTCAGATTTATCAACAATGTTTCAAGATACAGCAGGCACTATACCAGTGACCGCTGTTGATCAATTGGTTGCAAGAGTCAATGATTTATCAGGCAACGGTAATCATTTGATTCAGTCTACAAGCGGAAAACGACCAGTTTTGAAGCAGGATGCGAAAGGTTATTACTTATGGTTCGATGGAACATCAAAAACTATGCAAACAAGTGGCACTGTGGATTTATCAGGATTGTTATTGCTCACTACTTTTGCATCATTAAGTAAAGATAGATCAACGACTGAGATTATTTTTGAAACAAGCTCGGACTATAATTCAAACGCTGGTGCAATGATATCAGCTTTTGAGACAAGTTTGATTTCTTTTAGCTTTCTTGGTGCATCTGCACCCAACTACACGTTGTTTAATGTATCGACTACAACGGGCGGAGTATTCACAACGACATCTAATCTAGCGTTATCATCAAATAAAATCACAACATTCAGAAAAGATGGTGTATCGCAAGCAGCGGCTATTCGTATTGACAACCCAAGTGTACCGCTTACGAATCAGACGCTATACGTCGGAGCGCGTGCAGGAGCATCCTTCTATCTGCAAACTAAATTCAGAGCACTCGTGTGTATTGGTAAAACAGTAACGACGACAGATATTGAGCGGTTAGAGAATTTTCTTATTTGATTTACACCAATGCTTATAGCACCTTCGGGTGCTTTTTTATTGCCAAAAATTAGGGGGATATATGCCTGATATTGAAACATACGGGTGCGAATGAAAAATATATTGATGTTTTTGCAGCGTCACTCTAGTATATAGTAACTAAATAATTCAAAGATTCATTATGCAGGATCATGAAAAAACACTGTTTACATTGTTCATAATCGGGGCACTAATCGGCATGAGTAGGCTTTTAGTTTCAAGCGAACCACTATCAGCACGTTTAATCATAGGTCGAACAATCTTAGGTTCTGTAACATCCGCAATTGCAGGCATCGTATTGATTCAATTTCCCGATCTAAGTCCAGTTGCACTCGTAGCAATTGCTTGTGCTTTGGGAATTTTGGGTAGTACGTTCATTGAAGAATATTTGAAAAAGAATGTGAATAAGTGGGGCGGCTAATGACTGTCGTAATCACCGCAGGGCACAGTAATGCAGATTCCGGAGCCGTCAATGGTTCAGATCGTGAAAGTGACATCGCACAAGATATGCGTAATATTGTTGCATATTATTTGCGAGCCAAAGGCATCAGCTTTAGAACTGACGGCGAAGGCAAAGGCAATGCTACGCTCGCACAGGCAGTCAAACTTATCAAAGGGTCAGCAATCGCAGTTGAATTCCACTGTAATGCATCATCAAATGCAGCCGCCAACGGTGTTGAAGCACTTGCGCAAACCAAAGACAAAGTAATCAGTCAAAAGCTATGCAAGGCGGTATCAGGTGTCATGGGAAGCGTTTTGCGTGGAGATCAAGGCTGGAAGCCTGAAAACTCAGGTCAGCATTCACGTTTAGCGTATGTCAGCAATGGCGGTATCATTCTTGAGCTGTTCTTTATTTCCAGTGACCTGGAACTTAGGACTTGGAAAGATAGAAAGTGGCTTGTTGGCAAAGCTGTAGCGGAAGTGCTGGCAAATTACGTTACTTAATGTGAGCCATTAGAACGATGGCGGCTACAATGGAACGGTCTCCTTACCATGCCTTTACGTGAATAGTACATGTAGTCAAGTTTCAGCATATCAGATCAACGATATGTCAAATAATCGTTTAGACTTGTTATATAGCAGTTACTCTTTACTGTGTCGACAAAATGATTAAAGCCCTAACGCTGTTAAGTGTCAGGGCTTTTTTATAAGTCTTAGATGGCTTTGTGTACATCGTCGCCCATGTCGTTGTCCATCCGACGACCTGCTTTGATTTCTTCATCTCTTGCGCGCAATGCATTATTTAAAGATTCTTTAATATCAAGAGCTTCTTTAAGAAGATCAATTTCCGCTTGCATGGCGAGGTTTTCAGTTTTAAGTCGTTCGTTTTCGCTTTCAATATCTACAGTACGAGTACCCATTGACGCGTCATCTTGGAAACAGTTAATGCGACACTTCGGTCTGATATGATTCTCAACTTGTGAGTCGTCACGAAAATGGTCTAAACGACGACCTACTGCAATTTCTTCATCCGTGGCATGGCGTAAAAAATCCAAACGGACATTTGATTCTGTATTGTCATCAAGCCATTTAATGATTGGCCATCTACCATCGGTTTTATGGATTTGCGCAAGCGACGGTTCATTTTCTAAAACCACCTTATCCCCAACCTTAAATTCTCTAGTGCATTCTGTCATATCCACCTCTTTAGAGTGTCGATCAAGTTGCCATGATCTCGTAATTTCAATAATAAGTTGTGTTCATTGTACATTTTAATATCGTGAAACCTTGCTTGTGCTTTTATTAGAACTTGAGATTCAACTAGGCTGTAGTCATCGGGCATCGTTTCTGTTTCCCAATTCTTTATCATTTCATCTTGCAAGCCTTTCCACCGTGTTTTTATTCCTGCGCCACGATTCACTTTAACTTCACAGCCATTCATTAACTCGGCGTGTGACATTTCGGGCAATTCAACATAAAAGTCGATTGTCTTAACATCGGTTGCAGCTTCATTGATGAAATGACTCGCTATAGCGATTTCCCAATATTCAGGATTCTTCACGTGCGACATTTTAAGCGCAATGATTAAATCTTGCTGCTCGTATGTTTCAATGACAAGCCATTCGGGGCAATAGGCATCTTCACCAATCACGTTGGCTTCACGGTATGCATCAATCTTTCTATTAACATCTTCAATGCAGAACGTCATATCAAACTCATACAACAAGCCTGCTTTGGCTCGTTGTATGTTTAAGAGTTTGTTTGGATTGTATTTCTTATTACGACCCATCACAGCAAGTCCTCAACCAATTTCGCATAGCCTTGTATGTCGTGCCATGAATCTTTGTGATTAAAGTCTCCATTAACAATTCTAGCCATTTTTGAAGCAATCATATACATTGCCATCTTATGCGTTTTTGGCATTCTGCTATAATTTGCCTGTTTAAGAGCATCAATGATATTTTCAGTTACAAGCGCAACATCCTCAAAACATCCGTAGCTTGATTGACGCTCGTTTAGTGTCGCTTGTACGCTTGGCTCGTCATCAATAAAAGGCAGTTCTTCGGGTTGTGTTCTGCGTTGCCAAAGTAAAATAGAGCCATCAACATCCGAAAGATAAGCATCAACACCTAAATGCATAGGCTCGTATTTTTTGCAACCTTTCTCACAAATAAGTCCATCTTCAAACCAAAAAATATATATATCATAAGCCTTAGTTAATCCTATCGCACCATCAGGCACTTCAATCAGTCCGCTTTTTTCATCATCTCCCGCATGTTCAGGAAGCATGACAAGTTTGTAGCCATCTTTTACGTTTAAAAATTCTTTGTAATTCATTGTTGATACTCCTTAGAACTAAATTTTAATTGCAATCGTTTATCTCTATAAACCGCTTCGTTTCTCAATTTGCACTCGTGGCATTTGTAGCGAAATAATTTCTCATTGCCTTTAAGTTTGGATTTCTTGATAACAATAAAAATTGTTTCGCCGTGCGCAGCGCATTCACCAATAAACGTTTTATTTCCGAGATCAATAGCAACATCCATTGCCACAGTGTTCGCTTCATTTCTCAATTGTGTTTTGGTCTTTTCCTTTTTCTGTCTTAATTCAATCATGGCTTGCGCTCTTTCATTCTTGCATTTTTTACAGCGTATCTGATTCAATTTATCGAACATATAATCCGTCTTTCCATGATACTTGCATTCGCCGACAAATTCGCTCAATCCTTTTTCTAGTGCATCGTGCTTCGCTTCCACCAATCCCTTGTATCGGGACACTTTCACGATCTGCCGATGCTTGACTGGCGAAAAATCAAAATCAAAACTTTCTATGTCACGTTTGAATTTATTAAACCTTTCATCTGATTTGATTGGAATTGTTTTAGCTCGCTCAATAACTTTGTTGTTATATCCGAACTGCTTAATAAATCTTGTGAAATCGCCTTTTTTCGCTTTCTGATTAAAATATTCAATCAGGATTTGTTGTTTAATCAGTCGGTCACTGTAGTCGGGCTTTGCAAGTGGTGTCTTTTTTTCACCAAACTTGAATGACTTTTCCGCCAATTTTAATTTTTCAAACGTGATTTTATATACCCGACGCCCTGATAAAATCTTTTTAATCACATTTTTGGAAACACCAGCGAATCTTGAGAATGGCAATAAGTCGCCATATTTCAATTTCTGCTTGATTAATTCCGCCCAAGCACTCAATTCTTCTTCGTCAGCGTAGTAATTCACAACGGTCTTTACTTTTTTTAGCTTTTGTTTTCGTATAGCTTTGTTGCGCTCTTTTACTTTTTTCTCACGTTCTTTTTCAGTACGCACGTTTTCCTCTAGCGTGCGGCTAGACGTGTATTTGATCTGACCTAGAGATTCACCCATTTTTAAAACTTGCGGCTTGTTATTCGCAAGCCATGCTTCAACCTCCAAAGATAACGATTGATCTTTGATTGTGTTGTGCGTTAGTTGCATGTGAATACACTCCGTAATGCTGCTACGACCTGTTTGATTTCTTCTTCGGTGCGCCATACACCAAGCTTGGTGAGACTTTTATCTTGTTCATCATTTTCAAAACTTGAAACATAGGAATAGCTGTTTTTGTCAGAGGCTTCGATAATCCAATATTTCTCCCCAAGTTTCGGCTCAAACGGCGCAGGAATCTCAATGCCGTTCAAGGTTATGGTGCGTGGTTTTAGGCGGAATCTGAAATTATCATTCAATATTAGATTTACTGACATTAAAGAAACTACATTCCACACTCTATCAACCACAACTTCGTACTCCACCTCTTTACCATCCGCCAAAGCTCTTAATGCATCAGCCCCACTAATCAATCCGTTTTCATTTCCGGTTACTAGGTTTCGGAGTTCTTCTAGTGTTATTTCTTTGTTTTCTGCATCATCAAAATTATCACTATCAAAACCCTTAGTAAGTATTCCGTTTTTTGCATATAAAAACTTACTATCTAGGTGCTTTGGTCCTAGACCTGTATTCCAAATATACCCAAGTTTAAAAAATAACTCCTGAGCTTCCTTGTTTTCCACTTCACCATTCACTTTGATTTTGTACCCATTCGAACTCATTATTTTACCCTTAATTAATTAAACCACGATTGAATAATAGCACATATTTTTACGTTGTCAAATTAGCCACTTTCGGTAGTTTTCTTTTAGTAGAAAGATATATAGCAAGTGGCTAACTGACTCTATATCTACGTTCTGCATACTGCGTCATCGTGCTAATAGATTCTGCTGTAATCTTATAGCAATGCTCTCCTTTTCCTACTGTTGTTCTTCTCCAACTAAGACCAAACTTCTCTAATATTTGAGCGACTGCTCTGCTCTTATTTTCAGGCGTATTCATTGGTAATAGTTCGCCGTTCTTGGATTCTCGCCATTGACCATACTTACTTGGTATTAATTTAAGTGATGAAAGCATGAATCTATTTTCGTTATGCGTCACACGGCGCATGATTTCGTCGCATAGCTGCTTTGTTATCTTTGCGCTACCTAACTCCATTTTATCGAAAATAAGCGCACTGGCGCGAATCTGTGCGTTCTGAAAGCGTCTTAATGATATGTTCTTGTCATTTTCATCAATCTCGAATGATAAACCGAGCAAACGAGCGAATCTATCCACCGTTGGCAAGTTTTCAAACATATCAATATCAAGCTCGCAAATATCGTGATCATATTGAAAGCCTAGACTTGATCTGACTTTGTAGGCGATCAACTGATGTAATTCATCATCTGTTTGGTCTTGTTTGTTCTCAATAAAAAAAGCATCTTCTTTGGTGATCTTGTCGGCTGCCCTGATTGAATGCCTGTATTTCGCTTTCATTTCACGTGTAAGCTCTTTCACTTGATCAGATAGGGCATAGTTGGGCGATTCGACTAAACCGCCTAGAATCTCAAAACAGTAGTATTCTAAGAACCAGCAAAATCCGTTCGCAAAGTCGGCACGATACATTTCCTCTGTGGCTTCGATATGTGCCTTAAAATTGGAGTATTCATTTTCCTTGATGTTGCCACCCTCAAGCATTGCCGCCTGACGCAAGCCAACAAGAATTGACGCAGCGTTGACATGCTCAAACCGCTTGTTATTCAGCTGTAGAAACACGTGGTAATGATCAACATAGCGAACACGAGCTAACATTTGCGCAAAGTCACTGAAACAGATTTTATGACCACTGGCCATGCCCGCAATCATTGTGAAATGTGGCTTATCTCGATGTTCAACCGATACGCCTGAACTAATTGATGGCGACGCTATAACCAAGCGATAGTTTCGGGATAATTCCTCAATGTTGTCTAAAAATTCACGGATTTCTTTTTTCTTGCTGTTTTTCGACGTGATCGCAAGTGTCGTGTATTTTTTGTCGAAAATTTGCTTTAGCACTTCGGCACGTTCAGCACTTTCAACCGATAGCCAAACGTTGCCGCCGTTTTGTAGCTCAATCTCAATCTTGGTGAGTAGGTCGGCACGGTCAGCATATAAAAAACATTTGCGCTTGCGGCGATTGTCGGGCAATAGCTCAACGATAGTGAACTTTTCGTCAGGACGTGCTTGTTCAAAAAAATCAATTGTTGTTTGATCAATTGAAGCATCGGCAGCGATTACGGTTGACGCTTCATTGACGAGCTTTTTTAAGCCAAAAAATACGTGTTCTTCGGTGCGTCCTCTTACTTTACATTCACGTGATTTTGTAAAACGGATATTTTGAGATATTTCATCAATTGCGATATTTGCCGCACGATTGATAAACGATGTCATATTCGGCGAATCAATAGAGGGCAAGCATACCGCCACTTTGTTTTGGTATTGCGCACCTTGATCTTCATAGCTTGCAATATTCAAACGCTTAGACAAGTCAGAAATCAAAGAACGTCTATGAGCAATAGCGCAAAATGGCTTTTCTGAACTATCACAAAATGGCTTGATTACGTCTTTTGTCTTGCCCGAACCCATTGGCGCAAAAACAAGCGAAACTGGATTAGTGATTTTAAAATCAGATAATGATGCCAAAACGATATGATCATGTTTATTGCCCCACGATTGCGGCTTGACTGCTGTTAGTGCCATGCGCTTGCGTTTTTGTATCTGCCAATGCACACGGCACATGATTGATGTGTGCGTTCTCGGATGAATCAATGGATGATCAATGTGCTTTCTAATTTGCTCAACTGTCACGAAAGCTGGTACTTTTTCAGACATGCGCACAGCAACAACAAGCGCAGCACGTGCCACGCTCAACGGCGCATTTGATTCTTCAAGCACACGTTCGGCATCTTCGATGTAAGGTAGCTCGAAAGCATTAAAACTATCCACTTCTCGCATTTTAGGCTTGTACAGCTGCTTGAACACAATACGCTCGTACACAGCGTTATATCCATTTTCGTGGTACAGGTCGTTGAAGTCGGTAGGCAAGTTGGATATGTCAGAGAAAATAGGATAAACCACGTCAGCATCAACTGAACAAGCCGCTTTATCTGCCGCCTTGATACCTGTATTGCTTTTTCCGTATTGGTCGTTGTCAGCGCAAATTGTGATGCGCACCAGTGGGAATTCACGCCTGATTTCCTTAGCAACATTTTCCAGGTTACCCGCATCAATAGCGCAATAAACTCGTAGTTGCGTTGCTTCGTGCAATGTCGCACCAGTCGCCCAACCCTCGCAAAGCAAAACGTGATCAGTCATATCGCCGATGATTGCGTGCGCACCTTGTTTTCTAGCACCAAAAAGCAAAAATTTGTCGGTGTGCTTTTCATTCTTAAATACTTTTTTGGATAGAATCGCCTGCACTGAAACGACTTCATTTCGATAATAAAGCGGCACGATTAAAGCGTTTTTCTCGACATGCTTTACTTTTTCATCATTCCACCAATCCCAATCGTACAGGCGGCATCCGTGCGCCATAACATCTTTTTTTGCTAAGTACGGATGACCGTCGCATTCACTGGAATTTTCAATTATCCACTTTGCCTTTTTTGCGGACTTAATTTGTTGATTTAAAACAATTTCTTCTTCGTGCTTTGCTTCTATTTCTAACTGCTTTTGTCGCTCTTTTCGCTGCTCGATAATATGCGGTGAAACTTTCTGTTGGCGATCATCGAGCTTAAATCCTGCATTGATGGCGTTATACATGAGCGTTCCAATTGTACGCCCCTTGCCTGACTTAAAACTTTTCCATTGCGACTTACAGTGCTTTGCGTTGTAGCTACTTCCCATGCTTGACCATGCGTTCCACATATCAAAGCCTAGCTCGCCTAGCTCGTGCTTGATACACATGCCTGCTGACAACCACTCGTCTCTTGATTCATAATCGAGAAAAGACAAAGCCTGTCGGATAGTGTCGATTGACAAACCGTCATAGTTCATATAAATTATTCCTTACCCATTTCGCCGCTGCCTATAGCGGCTTTTTTTATTGTGCTAAATAAAAAATTATTTAACAATCTTGACATTCAAGAAATTAATGCAATAATAAATCTTAATTTAATTTTGAGCAAGCTAAAATTGAACGCATTATCATTATTTAATGGAATATCAGGACTTCATCTTGCGATGGATAGAGCGCAGATAGGTGTTGACACAGTTTATTACTCAGAAATAGACAAATATGCAAACACGGTTACAGAGCATCATTACCCGAATGATATTGCTTTAGGTGATGTGACAAAGTGGCGAGAGTGGGATATTGACTGGACTTCAATTGATTTAGTTGGTGCTGGTTTCCCTTGTCAAGCATGGTCTGTGGCCGTGATAGTGCATATTTTAAAGTGTGCTTTTAAATAAATAAAAACCCTGCATAAAGCAGGGCGATTTTTAAGAGTCTTATTATTATGTCATATCAACTTAGGGATTATCAACAAAAGGCTGTTGATCTATCCATTCAATACATGCGAAAGAATAATGAGCCAGCATTGCTATCATTAGCAACTGGTGCGGGCAAGAGCTTAATTTGTGCCGAGATCGCAAGAATCATGCACGCAATTTCAAAAAAGAAAGTGCTTTGTTTATGCCCGACGGCGGAACTGGTAGAACAAAACTATGAGAAATACCTTTTAACTGGAAATGAAGCATCCATTTATTCTGCATCAATCGGTAAAAGCCTACGCCATGACGTTATTTTTGCAACGGAGGGCACTTGGAAAAGTGTCGCCAAAGAACAGGGCGAAAACTTCTCGGTTATCATTCTTGATGAAGCACATCGCATCACACCAACAATTAAAAAGATTATTGAGGATATGAAGATTGGCAATCCTAATATTCGGACCACAGGCCTGACTGCGACCCCTTACAGAATGAATACTGGTTTTACGTTCGAGATTGACGACAACAATAATCTTGTTGAAGATGCTATTGAGCCATATTTTAAAAAGCTATTGTTTAAAGTGACGACTCAAGAGCTAATTGATCAAGGATTTTTAACCCCTGTACGAATTGGCAAGATAGGTGCTGAACAATACGACACAAGCAACCTGAAAACGAATAGTAGTGGTAATTTCACGCAAGAATCACTCGATGAAGCATTTGTCGGTCATGGTCGCAAAACGGCGGAAATCGTTGCGGACGTGGTTAATCAGGCGAATGCAATGCAAGCCAAAGGTGTTATGTTCTTTGCTGCTACTGTAGACCATGCACATGAGATCATGGCATCTTTGCCCGCCTACAATTCAGCATTGGTGACAGGTGAAACCTCAAAGTCAGATCGGAAAAAGATCATTAAAGATTTTAAAGCGATGAGAATTAAGTATCTTGTGAACGTTTCAGTTCTAACAACGGGATTTGATGCCCCTCATTGTGATGTTTGCGCCGTGCTAAGACGTACCGAATCGCCATCGTTATTACAGCAGATTATAGGTCGGGTGCTGCGTTTGTTTAATGGAAAAGAATACGCCCTCTATTTAGATTATGCAGGCAATATAGAAACCTTTTTCCCTGATGGCGATATATTCAATCCCAAGATCACGACAAAAAAGAGTAAGGAATCTGTTAAAGAATCCATACTATGCCCCGAATGCAACAATCAAAACGAAGTTGTATTGCGACCATTGCCGACAGGTTATACGTTTAACGAGTTCGGCTACATACTAGACCTTGCGGGCGACATTGTTCTGCATGAAACAGAAGCGAAGCCATTTCCCGCACATTTTTCGAGAAGATGCAGTCATATTGAGATCAAAGGGCATAATGTTTTTGAAAGGTGTAATTATTTTTGGTCATATAAAGAATGTTCAGAATGCGGGCATAAAAACGACTTAACAGCTAGACGTTGTGAAGCATGTTCACATGAAATGATCAATCCCAACGACAAGCTAATTGCAGATTTTCAGGCGTTTAAAAAAGATTTGTCACAAGTACAGACTGATGACATTACGTTCATTCGGCGTAAAGAAGCAAGGTCAAAAAGCGGGCAGCCAATGCTTGCGGTGAGTTTTGGCACTGAATCAAGAATAGTTCAGGCTTTTTTCTCAAATAAAATACAGAAAAAGTTTTATGATTTGTTTCTGAATGACCCGCAATATTCGCCAAAAACGGTGACTTACAAAAAGTCATCAAGCGGATATATGCACATTTACGATTTTAATAGACCTAGTGACAAATCAATTTTGGAGAGTAAATTAAAGTGATAACCAGAGAAGAACATGAACGGCAGATGAAGTTAATCCGATGCTGCCGATGCGGTACTAGAAAGGAGCGCAGCAAGTTTACAGAAAAAACTTTAAGCTGCTCCTGGCATCATTGGTGTATAGCTTGTGAAAACACACCAACTGGACAACTAGCAAATCAATTTGAAACATAAATTTAGGTAAAAATCATGAGTACATTAAAAGATTTAAACACACACTTATTCGCACAACTTGATCGTCTAGCGAATGCAGATAAAAGCGAACTAGATGCAGAAGTTAAGCGAGCGCAAACAATCGCTCAAGTCAGCGAAAACATTATTGATGCACATAAAACGCAATTGGACGCTGTTAAATTGATTGCTCAATACAAAGGCTTAAACAGCAATCAGGAAGTACCTAAAATTGCGCTTGGAGATATGGATATGGAGGTTTAATTGTGTCGGATACAAGATTTAAAAAAGGTCAAGTGCCGTGGAATAAAGGCTTGAAAGGTGTAAATGGTACTTCTGAGTCAAGGTGGAAAAAAGGAAATATCCCTCATACTGCACGACCAATTGGGTATGAGCGAATCAATCGTGATGGCCATATCGAAATTAAAGTCGAAGGTCATGGGCAGATGGTTTATAAGCATCGTTGGACTTGGGAGCAGCATCATGGTGAAATACCAAAAGGCATGGTTGTATCATTTAAAAATGGTATCAGAACTGATTGTAGAGTTGATAATTTAATTCTATTAACTCGTTCTGAATTGGCTAGATTAAATCAATCATATATAAAGTACAGTACGCCTGAAACGCATGAAACCTGCATACTGCTCGCTAAAGTAAAAGATAAAGCTAGGTTGGAACGGGAGTTGCGCAAATGAAATACCGCATATACGGCAAACAAGAAGCAGGAAAGCACCCAAGCGAAGCCGCCGAAATGACGACGTTTTTTAATCAGCTAAGAAAGCATTATCCTGAGTATTATGCAATTGCCCTGCATGTTAGAAATGAAAACGATGGAGACTATAGAAAGACCAATAAATCAAAACTGGAGGGCGGTTTTGTGAAAGGTGCGTCAGATATTGTCGTACCGTGTAATCCGCCTTTTGTTTGCGAATTAAAGGCGATCAATAAAGGTTCTCGTGTATCAAAAGAGCAGAGTGTATTTTTAGACAATGCAGCGAATTTAGGTGCGTTCGCCTGCATTGCTTATGGCTGGAAAGCAGCGTTCACAGCTTTTGAAGATTGCATTAAAAAGCCGCATTAAGCGGCTCTTACAATATTATAAAAAGTTTTCGCACTTGAGATAAACTTAATCAATAGCTCAGACCAGTATTGCCAGTTTTCAGAAACTTCTACAATGATGCTTTTGATATACGCAAGTACCCAATCACGCTTGCTTCTGCCATCCATTCCACTTGATCGCTCTTGAATTGCGTCCATTGCTCTAGCCGTTTCAAGATAGATTTCATATCCCGCCGTGCCTGCATCAATGACGCTTGCTGCTACTTTTTCGATGTTCATACATTGTATCCTGTCAACATAACTCGGTACTCGCCATTCGGCATGGATTTAGACTCTAAGACCTTTCCATCGGGATTGCGCAATCTACTGTGATTATAGTTAAAAACGGCTGATATGACTTGCCCTCGTTTGTATGACGATTCAATAAAGATCGTATCCCCAACAGCAACCAGGCTGTTAAAACGATCATCAAATAACGCTTTATTCGCCATTAAAGTTTCCCTTTATGAAATTAAATCTTGACTTAGTTTAGCATTGTGCTAACTTTAGTTCAAATTTAATCAATCAAGGTTTATTGAAATGAAATACAACTTAATCGCTTTGGCAATTTGGACTTCATTATTTTCTTTTCTTTTTTTTGTATATGCGCTTGCAGATTATCTTAAATTGAATTAGAATTGAGTTACAAACAGGAGATAGTGAAATGCGTGCAGTAGAATTTAATTGGCTAACTAGGGTTGACAACCTTGACTATGACAATAACAACAACGTTTTGAGCTTTTCGCTTGAACTCGACGACTCTTATGTTGTTGGTTATGTTACGCCGTCAAAAATAAAACTTGTTGAATTGATGGTTGATATGAATGTTCAAAATAATATGGACTTTCCTATTAGATTGGTTGACTGCGACGATGTTTGCATTGTAGGTGAGTACAACCAAGTTCACGCAATCAACGGTATGCCGTTCAAATTGACCGCTTACCAGTTTAATGATCTAAACACTTACTTTGAAGAATACTTACTGGAGAATAAAATATGGGCGATTTAGTCGAAGTAAAACAGGATGACGCACTAAGCGTCATCCGCAACATGGTAACAAGCGGTAACTTTGATGTTTCGGTTGCTCGTGAATTGCTAGAAATGCAAAAAGACTTCATGAAGCAGCAATCTATCATTAATTTTAATAATGATTTTTCTTTGATGTCGAAAGAAATTCCAGTGATTGCGCATACCAAAAAGTCATACAGCACGACTTACACGCCGTACGAAGATATTGTGAAAGTCACACAGCCGATTCTATCAAAATATGGTTTTAGTATTTCATTCAGCAATGAGCAGTCAAATGTTGACTCAATCAAAGTTATTTGTACGCTCATGCACAAGGATGGACATAGCGTCAGCACGTCGCTTGAGTTGCCAACAGAAGCGGTTACAAAAGGCATGAATAAGATGCAAGCGATTGGTGCAGCAAACAGCTACGGCAAGCGTTATGCATTATGCGGAATCCTGAACATTGCAACGACTGGAGAGGATTGCAATAACGGCTTTGCAACGAATGCAAAAACGGCGAAACCAGCGATTAACGGCGATCAACTAAGCAAGGCATTAAAGGCGATTAGCGAGAATAAATATACGCTTGAAAAACTCTTTTCAAGTTACGAATTGACGATTGAGCAGCATGTTGAGGTAGCGAAAAATGTTACTATTTAGAGCGTCAGAAATTGGTGAGATCATGGCGTATCCTGATAAGGATACCTTGCCAAAAGGTGCAATGACTTTTTTGCAGAACAAGGAAAGTCAGATCATTTTAGATTGGCGAGATTATGTCGAAACCGACGCAATGATGAAAGGCATCGAGTGCGAGGATGTCAGCATTGCCTTATTTAATGAGGTCACAGGTAACTTCTATTTCAAGAATGCCGAGCGAAAAGAGAACGGCGTGATTACAGGCGAGTGCGATATTTTCGATGAAGAAAACAGCATCATTTGGGATATTAAAAGCTCATACAGCAAAAAGACACATAAGATGCGCATTGATGTTAAGGACAATAAAACCTATTTTTGGCAGTTGGTTTCTTATGCGATCTTGTGGAATACAGAAAATGCAGGGCTTGCACGCTGCCTAGTTGATACGCCTGAGTACTTAATCAATCAATACAAAGATGATATAGAGTGGCATCTTGTTTCAGATATAGAGCCAAAAAAACGGCTTGCAATGGCATCTATGCAGGTAACGGTTGAGCTGAAAGAACAGCTTATGAATCGAGCTAAGTTGGCGCAAAACAAACTTTTAGAAATGATCGGAGAATGGTAATGCAGGAATTAATTCAAAAAATCGAGCAATGGGCGCATGATAGAAATATCATCAATGGCTCAAAGCCGATTGATCAGGCAATGAAGTTATTTAGTGAGTTTGGCGAGCTTGCGGACAACGTAGGCAAAGGACGTGATTGCCGAGACGACATTGGGGACTGTGCAGTAGTGTTAATTATTATGTGCGCTCAAATCAACTTTGATTTTAATAGTTGCAAGGATGTTGAATTTTGTGAGGGTATAACAACAAAACAAAAAGTAATTGAATTAATGACTTCACTAAGTGCTTTTGCTTACAACTGTGATCAACATCGAGATATTAGAAGTGGTTTGTTTGAAAGCGTGTCTGCATTAAAGTTGATTTGCATTGATCTAGGTTGCACCTTGGAGGAATGCGTCCAAATCGCTTATGACGACATAAAAGATCGACGTGGACACATGAAAAACGGCGTATTTATTAAAGAATCTGATTTGGAGTAGTTAAAATGCTAGACCTATTTTTTAAGCACTTGGATTTTATCAAGTTTGATGGAAACCGAGAGATGCAGGACGATAAGTTCATCGACCCGATTATACAAAAGCATTGGCGATCTTTTCAGGCAACATACCGAAAAGGCTATATTGATGCGTGCAATAAAATTGGCGTTATTGCCGTTCAGGAGATCGGGAAATGACCGTTATTGCGATCATCTTCATCTTTTTGTTTACGCTATTGTTGCAGAAAGCCATTAATGATAAAGGTAATAAGTTGCGCATTGTTCTTATTCTTCTTATTTCGGGATTGATAATGTTCTCTTTTATTTTGCTGCATTATGCTTTGGCGAATATTTAAAACCCCTTTGACTGCCTAATGGTGGTCTTTTTTTTGGTTTTAAAATATGTAGTTAAAAGTGCTATACTGAATAAAATTGATTAGCTAGGGGCTAAGATGAGTGAAGTTCAGGGCGTAGGGCGTCCGAGAGCAATTGAGAGTCCTCAAGATTTTGAAGAACAAAGCATGAATTATATTGAATGGGTTAAAAACAATCCTGTTCTTAAAACGATTACGGCTGCATTTCAGGGTGATATTTCATATAAGAAAGTACCTCATTCCCGACCAATGACGCAATATGGTTGGGCTACTCATTTAGGGATAGGTCTATCAACCCTTAAAGATTATGGAAACCGTCCTGAATTTTCGGCTATCTTTGATAGATTATCTAATTTGATGACATCATGGAATATTGATGGGGCTACTTGTGGCGACCTTAATGGAACTATCGTTGCTAGAATTGAACGTCTTGCGGATAAGGTTGAGCAAACGGTTGATGCTAAGGTTCAAGTCGATCTTATGTCAGAGTTGATTAATGAGATCAGCGAATAATGCAGCTAGATGACAAGCTAAAAACAAGACTTAAAAGTAGATTTTGGCGTTTAAATAATCTTTATTACATCACCGACAAGGATGGCAATAGAGTTAAGTTTAAGATGACCAATGAGCAGCTAGAATACTTTGAAAACAAGCATAGCCGCAATATCATCTTAAAGGCTCGTCAGCTTGGATTCACTACAGAAGAATGCATTATGCAGCTTGACGCTGCTATCTTTATGAATAAACGCTGTGCAATGATCGCTCATAAACTTTCGGATGCCATGCGATTGTTTCGTGAAAAGATCAAATATGCTTATGAAAATCTGCCTGAGATTATCCGTTTAGCCAATCCATTAGAAAACCTCACCAAAGAAGAAATCGTTTTTATCAAAGGCGGTTCGGTTTCTATCTCTACGTCATTTCGTGGTGGTACGCTTTACTCATTGCATGTATCAGAGTTCGGCAAGATATGCGCAAAGTATCCCGATAAAGCAAGGGAGATCGTGACAGGTGCTTTTGAATCGGTAGGACTTGGCGGAACGATTACGCTTGAATCAACGGCAGAGGGCAGAAGCGGATACTTCTTTGACTACTGCCAAAGTGCGGAAAAATTAAAAATTCAATGCAGGGATTTAAACATTCTTGACTGGAAATTCTTTTTCTTTTCATGGTGGCAGAATCCGAAATATGCGATTGAATCTAGCGATGAAATACCACAGCGTCTAGTTGGTTACTTTGAAGAACTTGAAGATAAGCACGGCATAAAAACAACAAAGCAGCAGCAACATTGGTACGCAAGCAAAGAAAAAACACTGGGAGAAGATGTTAAGCGTGAATATCCCTCTATTTCATCGGAAGCGTTTGCCCAATCAATTGTTGGTGCTTATTACGCCAAGCAATTCAAGAAAATATATGCTGATGGCCGTATATGCAAGCTGCCTGAGAATGATCATGCCTTAGTTTGCACAGCTTGGGATATTGGTGTTGGTGATTCAACGGTTATTTGGTTCTTTAAGATTATCGGAGATCAAATACACGTCATTGATTATTACGAGAACTCAGGGGAGGGCTTGCGGCATTATATGGGCGTTCTTAAAAGCAAAGGTTACAGCTATGATAAAAGCGGACATTATGCGCCGCACGATATTATGAACAAGGAGTTCGGCTCAGATGCCAAGTCACGCTTTGATTTAGCGAGAGAGGGTTATGAAATTGATGGACAAAGATATTCTATAAGTTTTCAGGTGTTACCACGTGGCGGCATTGATGATGGTATTGAACAAGTCCGTGAATTATTGCCTAAATGCGTTTTTGATGAATACAAATGCGAAGAAGGTATTTCGCACCTAGAAAACTATAGAAAAGAATGGGACGATAAGCGAGGGTGTTGGAAAGATAAGCCGTTGCATGATCATACGTCGCACGCTGCCGATGCTTTTCGTTATTTAGCCAATAGTCAGACTAAACGCAAGATCGCAAAAACAACTAAGTTATCTATGCGGAGGTAGTTGACATTAATTCAAAACTAAACTATAATTCAGTTATACACAAACAAACAAGGATTTCAAAATGTACACAGCAGAATTTTTAGAGATGGGTAAGATTGCAGCAGAATCAGCGATTGAAACATTGATTAAAAAAGCAAAAGAAGAAACTGGCAAGACTGTAGGCTTCGATGATATGTTGAATATTATCAAGACTGACGAAGCAACAAATGCAATGTACACAAAATTGGTTATGACTGGCATGAAAATCCAAACAGGCATGATGTCTTGATTGGTAATTGGGAAACAGACAAAAACAAAGCCACTCTAAATGAGTGGCATATTTGTTATAACGCATTGAGCGGCAGAAAGTTCAGTGCAATGTACACAAGCATCGGGTGGATTGTTGACCCATACTGTAGAAAGGATGGCGACGAATTTTTTGTACGAGTTACACATTTTGCGCATTACCCAGCATCTCCTATTTAAGCTATAATCTCCCAAAACATAAGAGATTCAAATAATGGCTGTTAATACTCCAAATGCCGCATATAGCTCGATGATAGATAGATGGCAGACGATGAACGATGTTTGCGATGGCTCGCCAGCGATCAAGCAGCATCCATACAAATACTTGCCTTATCCTGAGTGCGACGACGACTCTAAGCGTTTCATGCAGTATGCGAAGCGTGCCGTATTCTATGAAGTCACAAAAGATACATTGCAGGGGCATATCGGACTAGCCTTTAGTGAGGACCCAACGTTCAGCACTGACGGCATGGACTTCCTGAAAAACAATGCTGACGGCGCAGGGAGGTCAATTTATCAATTGAATCAAATTGCGCTTGACGGTTTGCTAAAGAACGGACGTGGCGGCTTTCTTGTTGATCATCCGAGTGTAGGCGATAATATCTCTAAAGCGCAGGCTGAATCGTTGGGCGTGCGTCCTGTCATTGTTTATTATGACGCTTTGTCGATCATCAATTGGCGTGTAAAAAAGGTCGGTGGTGAGTATCGCTTGTCGCTCGTTGTGTTGAAAGAGGTTGTCAATGTCGTCGATGCTGATGACGAGTTCAAAGACAACTCGGTGAACACTTATCGAGTGTTGCGACTAGATGACGAAAATCGCTATTCGGTGCAGGTTTATAGCGATGAATCGGGGCAGATGATCGCAGGCGATTTGATCTATCCAACACGGCAGGGTAAGACTTGGGATATTATCCCATTCACCTTCTTAGGCTCTCAGGTCAATGATTCAAGCATTAACGATATTCCACTTGAGCCACTGGCTAACTTGAACTTGGCTCACTATCGGAACAGTGCCGAATACGAGGACAGTGCGTTCTTATGCGGCCAGGTGCAGCCGTACATTAACGAGCTAGATGAAGCATGGCGTGATCATTTAGAGCAGCAGGGCGTGAAACTTGGTTCGCGCGATATTCTCATGCTGCCAAGTGGTGCGAGCTTTGGATTTGCTCAAGCCAACCCGAACATGGTCGCCAAAGAAGCAATGGACAGCAAAATGGCACACATGCAGCAATCGGGCGCAAAGGTGCTTGAACAGGCTATTGGTAATAAAACAGCGACACAGGTCGATGAAGAAAAGTCTACACGTAACAGCGTGCTATCGCTTTGTGTTTCTAATCTGAATGAAGCGAACGAATATACATTGAAATGGTGTGCCGACTTCTACGGCGGCGGATACGATGCCAAGTTCACGATTAAACAAGATTTTGCACGTGGTCAAGTGACGCTTGAGGAATTGAAGTTTTACAATGAGCTTGCATTGCAAGAGCGCATTAGTTGGCAGACGTTCCATGAGATTCGCACGACAGGTAAAATTCCTGAAATCGACTATGAAGCCGAGCAACTACTGATCGAGTCGCAAAGGGATGGCATGGCTTGATGCTTTCAGAATGCCACCTTTCGAGGTGGTTTTTTTATAAGAAAAACAAATAAGCATATTATAATTATTTACTGTACATACGTGCGCACTATTGCTATTATTCTTTTATCGAAAAGAACCATTCAGATCAAGGAATTTAAAATGAACAGCAACTATGTAGCAATTCAAGATTTAGATTTAAGCAATGCAACCATCATTGGTCTTAACAACTTATCTGTTAGCGTTGTTGGGTCGGACCTTGTTTGCTATGACTGCTTTGGTCGCGCTGCTGTTAAGTATCCTTTTGATCTGAATAGTCGCCACAGACATATGCGTGGTTTGCCTGAAGAAATCTGTATAGGCGAAAATGGTGATTTAGAAGTCTGGGAAATAGATTGTGAAGACGAGGATTATTTTGGGCCTGAAGATAAATCAGATGAAATACTCGAAGGTTATTCTTATGTTTCAACAATGTATTTCACTCTTGTCATTAAGCATAATTAAGAGGGTTTTATGACCTACGAGCAAAACCGAGTGAGACAGCCAGTTTCACTCCACAAAGTAAAGGACGCTGACATTCTCGTCTACATCAAAGACAAGGAATTCAGCACCTACGTTAAAAAATTGATTCGAGAGGATATGAAGAAATGAGAAGGTTACAAGTGGGCGGATTGGCTTTGATTGTTGGCTATGATAATAGCCCTCATAATTTGGGTGTTACAGTAGAATTAATTGAATTTATGCCTGTTGCTTACTTTGATGATGGGGAAATAAAAACAAATTCATGGTCTGTGTACAGTAAAGATCTAGTTGGTCGGGATGGCATCACCCCATGCCATGAAATGATTTATCGTCAAGAATACCTACAACCTATTGGCGACAAACAAACACAAGATGAATTAAAAATGAATCTTAAAAATCATTCAGATTATTGTATGGAGCAATCGAAATGACAGGCAACTACAAAGACAATCCGATTCTAACTTGTCTTATTTATGCGGTGTTTGGTTTGGTGTTGGGATTTGGTGTGTGGTGGGCGTTATGAATAACAATTACATTATTTTATCTAGTTCTTTAGGATTAGCATTTAAAGGAAAGATTCTTGATTTTATGAGTCAAGAGGATCTAAATTCTATTGCTGAAAATCACCCTGAATTGTATATATATGCAAAAAAAGCCTTTGGGGATGACGGTGATTTAATTATTAGAGATTTAATTCGGTCTAATGTTTTGAGATTTATAGATTTTAAAAACCTTGTTTTAAATTATTTTTGTAAAGATAATAATTTTGATGGTCTTTTGGAGGTTTCATGTGTAGTTGATTTTCTAAGAATAAAGCATTCCGTCACTCAACTTAAAAAAGGAGACTAGAATGATCCTAGTAACTATCGCAATCATCATGGGAATTAACGGAAGTTTGGCTATTTATTGGGGGTTGGTGTGATGAAGAATATGAAAATTAAAGTAGAAAACAACCTTGATGAGATTGTGGTGGAGCTTGAAAGGTTGGGGTATAAAAAACATATATGGGAGCATCTCATAAATACAGGATATGTTGTTGCATTTGAGTCGGGCGTATATACAAATGTGGATTTCAATCCAGTTAATGAAATATATGCCTTAACCACCCTAGCCGAACTAAAGGAGATGAAGAAATGAACATTTTCCTTTTATTCGCCGTCATTATCTCAAGCGATGGCTATGAAAAAATGCAGACAGCAAGTGATATGCAGTTTAAATCAATGGCTGAATGTCAGACTGAATTGAAGTATTACGAAGATACTGCAAAAGTTAAATTCTTTTGCGGTGAATCAGACTTATATTTTAATAAAGAACAGGTGTTTTACTGATGAAAGCCAATGAGTTGGTTGTGCAGTGTGATGACTTAAAGGCAATGGTTCTGAAATCGAGAGTCAGAAAGACAATTCAGTTATAAGTTAAGGAGAGATGAAATGAAATTTAAAGATATGAAAATAGCAATCACGGACGAAACGCATTTAAAAGCAGTTTGTGATGTTTTAAGGTCGATTGGCTATAATGTTTGGGCCGTCGGTCTTGGTGCGTCAAATTGGGTGGTAACTTCAAAAGTAGGCAACGCCACAACATTTGAGTTTGATGCGTGTTCTGATAATACGCTGGTTACTTTATCTGATCTGCTATCAATGCGTGATAAAATGGTGAAAGATAATGCCAAACGTCGAGAATCAGGAATTTAACTTATGCTAGATGCTTTAATACAACACCAGGCAAATGCTTACAGGGCAAGCACGGCTTTGGTTAATGAGATGAGCAAGCAGTTCACGACAGAATCGAATGCTTTTGTTTCGTCCTTGCGTGACATTCTCGATGATCTGACAGAATCAGAAAAACGTGCTTTGACTGCGGGAAAATATAACACGGACAGATTAAAGGATTTTAAACAGGCTTTCGATGATTGGTATGCATCAATCGCCGTGAGCTTGCCTGATCTTTTTGTTGCGTCCGCTGCGGCTTATGTTGCGATTGAAAGCGGATTCATTGCCAAGATTTACGATGGTGCAGCGGATATTACTGCGGACAAGGTTGTAGATCGCTTTAAAACAACGCCAGTTGCGTCAGGTGCGCTGTTTAATGATTTGTTTAAGGACTTAGCACAGGCAGCACGTAACCAAGCCTTATACGCAATTAGAGAGGGCATTAATAGCGGATTGACGAATCAGGAGATCATTGCCGAGCTGCGAGGGAAGCGAACCAAAGTAGGAGATAAGTATATTTATGTCGGCGGCATCGTTGAGCAAACCAAAGACAAGATAGACGCCAATGTCAGAACTGCTAGATCAGCTTTGGCCAATGCTGCTTATAACGACACATTTACGGCACTTGGGTATGAGTATGTAAAGTTTATTTCCACGCTTGATGGCAGAACAACTAAGATATGTGCTTCGTTGTCAAATGAAGTTTACAAGGTATCTGAGCCGCATCCAACGCCGCCGTTACATTTTCGCTG
>Ga0208426_1000067_pt1 | contig 22146 bp, 39 predicted proteins | sample DEB19_08_DNA_6_FD_184524 | JGI IMG/M metagenome (GOLD analysis project Ga0208426, IMG submission 184524) | Aqueous microbial communities from the Delaware River and Bay under freshwater to marine salinity gradient to study organic matter... | ecosystem: Environmental > Aquatic > Marine > Coastal...
GGGTAATGTAATTATATCATTCAATGATAATAAAGATAATGCTACAACAGTTGATAGTATTGAAATCACAGATGCTTATTCACAATTTCAATTTTTAAGTCAAGAATGTTTAGAAAAGATTATGTTGGCACACAAAGTAAATGACAAATCATTATTTGGATTACCAATGGCATCTGGATTTAGTTCAGTGGCAGAACAAATGGTACAATCATTAAAGATTTTATATAGAAGTCAAATCAATCCAATGAGAAAGATACTTACTGCTAATTTAGAAAGAGCATTCAAAAAGAATAATCCTAATGTTAAGTTAGAATTTAAGAACTATGAAGAACTAACAGTTCAGCCGGCAACAGAAAAAAATATAATACAATAAAATGGGATTAACTACAATTCTAATTAAACAAGAGGAATTAACTCGCAACACTTTAATCGGTGGTAACGTAGATACAGATAGATACTTACAAGCAATTAAGGCATGTCAAAATCTTCTTATTAAACCAGTTTTAGGTACTGCTTTGTATAATAAAATATCTAATGATTTTGAACAACAAACATTATCTGGATTATATTTAGAGATGTTTGATGATTATATTAAAGAAATGATTATTCACGGTTCTGCGGAAATATATATAGCACAAGGTGCTTATATGGTTAGTAATAATGGTATAACTAAAACTAAAACTGATTCAAGTGAAACCGTTACAAAAGTAGAATTGGATTATTTAGTTGAAAGTTCAAGAAAACTTTATAGACTATATGAAGACCAATTTTTAACTTGGATAAAAGATAATCCAGTTCCAGAATATATTAAAACAGGTGATATTAAATATAGAACTTATGGTGGATGGTTTATTAAAAAAGGTAATAATAATTGTTAATGGATAATAAAAGGGGTGAGTATAAGATTAAAGAAAGTCAAGAGATTAAACTTGCTAAGTTATACGAAGAGGTTAAGACTGAAAAGGATAAAAAAGAAAACAAAGATAAGAAATGATTACAGATATAAATATTGGACTTGTTCCTAATGATGGTAATGGTGATAGATTAAGAATAGCCTTTAACATAGTAAATGAAAACTTTGATTATATTAACAATTTATTAGCAGGAACTAATGTCTTAACTATCTCACAAATTACTGGATTACAAACAGCATTAGATAATATAACAGCACAATTGGTTTATATACCACAAATTCAGGGTAATATAAATGATATTAATAACTTAATATACAACATTGATTCACAAGTAGCAGCACAAAATGAAATTATTGCTGACTTATATAATGATATGTCACTTATTACATCAGGAACATCTGGTTCAGCCGGTTCATCTGGTATGAATGGTACAAGTGGTTCATCTGGAACTTCAGGAACTTCTGGTACATCAGGTAGTTCAGGTTCAACTGGTTCATCCGGGTCAAGTGGTGAAAATGGTACATCTGGTAGTTCAGGTTCAGCAGGAACTTCCGGAACAAGTGGAACTTCAGGTTCTTCAGGTTCAAGTGGGTCAGTAGGAACATCTGGTTCTTCAGGTTCAAGTGGGTCAGTAGGAACATCTGGTTCATCCGGGTCAAGTGGTGAAAATGGTACATCAGGAACTTCTGGTACAACTGGTACATCAGGAACTTCGGGAACATCTGGAACTTCAGGTTCAACCGGTTCATCTGGTTCAAGTGGGTCAGTAGGAACAAGTGGTACTTCAGGTAGTTCAGGTTCAACCGGTTCAAGTGGGTCAGCAGGGTCTTCTGGATTGAATGGTGATAAATATAGAACAACATCAACTTCTTCATTCACATTAGGAACATCTGGTACATTAGTAGTTGGGACTGGATTAGGATATTCAGTAGCACAATCTATTATTATAGTTTATGATGTTAATAACTTTCAAGAATGTGAAGTTATTACATATAATGATTTAACTGGTGATTTATCATTTGCTATTCCAACAAGAACAGTAGGTACTGGAACATATACATCTTGGACTATTAATTTGGATGGTGCGTCAGGTGGAAATGGTTCATCTGGTTCATCAGGAAGTGCTGGAACAAGTGGATTAAATGGTTTAGGATTACCTTCTAAAAATATACTTGTTGATAATACAGGGTGGTCTGATATTGGTGGTGGTTGGGTAAGTAAAGTAGTTTATTTTGATACACCTTTTAATGATACTAATTATTCTACCGATTTTATATACACACTTGACCCAGGGATATCACCAGATTATTCTAATACTACTGATTATCCAGTACAATTTGTAAATAAAACTGAAAGTTCTATTGAAATATGGTATGGTTTTACAGAAGTATTATATTCTAATTTTGAAGGACATTTAGTCGCAATAGCAAGTGGTGAAAGTAATGGGTCTGGTATAAACGGATTAAATGGTTCATCTGGAACAAGTGGGGAAAGTGGAACATCTGGAACTTCTGGTACATCAGGTATAAACGGATTAGTAGGAACAAGTGGTTCATCAGGTACATCAGGAACAGATGGTTTAACTGGAACAAGTGGTTCTAATGGGACATCAGGTACTTCTGGTATAAATGGATTAAATGGTTCATCAGGAACATCAGGAACAGATGGTTTAACAGGTCTAAATGGTACAAGTGGTACATCAGGTATAAACGGATTAAATGGTTCATCTGGGACGTCCGGTATGAATGGTACAAGTGGTACAACAGGAACTTCTGGTACATCAGGTGTATCTAATGATGGTTCATCAGGTACATCAGGTATAAACGGACAAGATGGTATATCATCAGGTCGTGTATATTATTTCAAACAATCTGAAACAGATACAACATACAATATATATAAAGTTTTAACTGACGAAGTAACAAGTTCAGTTCAACAAACTATACTTACTACAACTAATGGAACAACCCCAGTTTTAGTTCAACAATTTATAACACCTCAATTAGGATTTAATGTTATACCAGGCGGTAATCAATTATTTCACTTACACTTTCTTAAAGCATCAAGTGGTACAAATATAGATACATTTGTTACTATACAATTATTTGATACTACAACTGGAACTTTACTTGGGTCACCTATACAAACTAACACGGTACAACTTGGCTGGATAGATAATATAACTTCAGTAGAAGCATTTGTTAATTTAACTTTACCTACAACTACAATTAGTCCAACTAATAGAATGGTTGTTAAAATATATGTTGCTGACCAAACAAATGGTAATCATGATGTTACTTGGCTAACTGAGGGAACACAATCCTATTCTTTTGTTACAACATCAGTGGGTTCTTTTTCAGGGACATCTGGAACATCTGGTAGTTCTGGGACAAGTGGATTTAATGGTTCATCTGGGACTACAGGTACATCTGGGATTACAGGTACATCTGGTAGTTCTGGTTCAGTTGGTACATCTGGTACAAGTGGATTTAATGGTTCATCTGGGACAAGTGGAACTTCAGGAACATCTGGAAATAATGGTTCATCTGGAACTGCTGGAACATCTGGTATAGGAACTAACGGTTCATCTGGAACAAGTGGTATAGGAACTAATGGTAGTTCGGGAACATCTGGAAATAATGGTTCATCCGGTACTGCCGGAACATCTGGTATAGGAACTAACGGTTCATCCGGTACAAGTGGTCTTAATGGAACATCTGGAACAGGTGGTGGTATTGCATCATCAGGACCAAATACAATAAATAACGTATGGTCTGGAACACAAGCACAATATACGGCATTGGGGGCATGGTCTTCAACTACAATATACTTTATTGAATAATGAATTTATTAAGGAATATAACATCAGTAACAGATGTTAAAAGAGGGGGAACTAATATAAATTATATATACAGGGCGACAACTTTAATATGGCAAAGAAGCACACCTGTCATAAGTGGTGGTTGGATTACATCAGGATTAAATATAGTTCTTAATAGTTCGGAGACTGGTTGGATTACAAATGGATTAAATATAAAATTAAAATAATTAAATGGAAGAAATTGTAACAATGGTGGATAATAATTTATTGATATGGTCAATTCAAAAGATTGAAAATATATATTATGTTTATATTTTAGTAAATGGCATATATATAAAGATTGAATATAGTGGTACAATTGAACAATGTACTGAATATATAGAAGAAAAAATAAAATAAAATATGGCTACTTGGTACTCAGATAATATAAGTGGAAGTGATACAACTGGTAATGGTACAATCGCAACACCTTATAAAACAATTGTTAAATGTTTTTCAGTTGCATCAAATGATGATATAATTAATGTTGCAGGTTCTGGATATACAGATATACCCGGTACTTTAGGATTTACACATAATAGTGCGACAGTTACAACATCACAAAACCTTACTACATTGATGCCAGTGGGTACTTTATTTAGTGTTAAAGACCCTGTATTTGGAAATAGAAAGGTCTTTTGTAAAGTAAATGCGATAACAACAACAACTATAACATTATCAAATGCAGTATGTTATGCAACTGGTAGTTATTCTGTTGAAAGATTAACAACTAACCATTATACAACAGGAACCAGTAGTACGAATTTTGAAGACTTATCAACAGCATCTACAAAGTCTGGTATTCAAATACAAGCAGGTTGGACTAACAATTTCACATTACAAGATGGATATACATCATTTGTATTTACTGCCACTGGAACAAGTGGTACTGTATTAAGAGGTGGTTCTTCCAATTTATTAAATATATCATTAAATAATATAATATTTGCATCTATGAATGCATTTAGTGGGACTACATGGAATAATACTTCTACTCCTCATAAAATTGGTAATTTACAATTTGTCACATATACTACAGTACCCGCTATTTTTGCTGTTAGTATAGGTGTATGTAATATTGGGTTGAATTCATTATTTACAATAGATTTTTCATATGGTGGAATATTTCCAGGTTTATTAAATGCATATAATATACTTATTATTGATAATTTATATTTACCTGCAAATACAGGAGGTAGTGTAAAAGGTGATTATATTAAGTTTGTAATTAATAATTTATGGATTAAAAATAGTCCCGTTAATTATTATTCCATAAAATCAAATATTACTAATTGTGTAGCAGATATTAAATTATTAAATTTAGAATATACAAGGGATAATCAGTGCTTTACACTTGGTGGTACTGGTGCAAGAATTATATTAAGGGATATATTGTATCATGGATTAGTAACAACATTAGGACCATTTTTTCTAAAAACTTCAGATTGTGATTTACAGGTAATAATTCCAAGTAAAAATATAATACAAATTATACCAAATCTATCTGGGTCTATTTTTATTGTAGATAGTGTTACATTAAAAGGTAATCCTGTTAATATTAAGGATATTGAGGGTGATAAATTATTTACCAATGGACTTATATATTCAGATAATACACAGTATTCAACAGGTACTAATTCATTAAGGATAAGAAAAAATGGTTATAAGCAAACCACCAGTACAAATGTACCATTGGTTGAAATAAGTTCGTTTTATATGCCAGAAATACCTATACCAAAGACAATTGTAATAAGAATGAAGGCACTTGATACAAGTAATGTTGCTATATGTATTGGTAGTAATAATAATAATACTAACTTATATTCAAATAGTGATATATTTAAATTAGAGACATTTACTGTAACTAACACTTGGGCAGATTATACTTTTACACAATTACAATCATCAACCAATTATAATAATTACCCAGGTCAGTATATATATTTAAGTTTATCTACAAATACAGATGGACTTACATCCGAATATGTTTGGATTGATTCAGTTACAATTACTTAATAAAAAATAAAAATAAATAAATATATGACACTTGATAATATAAACACAAGTAATCCGAATGACGGAATGGGTGATAAGTTAAGAACAGCATTCGGTATTGTTAATCATAACTTTGATGAAATTGAAACAAGAATAAATAGTTTAGATACTACATATTCATATTTAGCATCTGATTTAATCAGTTTAGGTGCTACTGTATCAATTATAAAGAATGATATAGTTAGTATCAATAATGATATAGATAATATCAATATATCATTAGGTGGTAAGACTGACATGTCACAGTTCAATTCTACTATAAATACTATAAATGCCGGAATGTCTAATTTAGAAAAAGGTTTTTATATTAATGGTTCTGCTGGATTAAATGGTTCATCTGGAACAAGTGGTGCTGGTTCATCAGGAACAAGTGGTTCAACTGGTAGTTCTGGGTCTGCTGGTAATTCTGGAACAAGTGGAACATCTGGTACATCAGGAACAAGTGGTAGTTCAGGTTCATCTGGGTCTGTTGGTACATCTGGTACATCTGGTACTTCTGGAACAAGTGGAACATCTGGTACATCAGGTATAAATGGAATTAACGGACTAAGTGGTTCTGCTGGAACAAGTGGTATAGGAACAAATGGTTCGTCTGGAACAAGTGGGTTAAACGGTGGTAATTGGTTTTATGGTGGAATCGCATTATATCCAAATAGTATTCTTACTGATGAAAATGGCATTCAAAAAGATGGGGATTCTTATTTGAATACAACTAATGGTGATTTATATTTATTATCTACTGGTGCGTGGCACGTTATGGGTAATATAAAAGGACCAATAGGGGCAACTGGACCTTCTGCCCCATTAGATTATAAAGTATATACTGCTTTACTAACACAAAGTGGAACTAATGCACCAGTTGCTACTGTATTACAAAATACACTTGGTACTATAACTTGGGTCTATGACGGGGTAGGTAGTTATACATGTACTTCAGTTGGATTATTTACTAATAATAAAACTGCTATAAGTATATCAATTGGTATAGGTGGTAATGCTTATATAACCACGGGAACATATGTATATTTCGGTGATAGTGCTATTGAAGTATATACATGGCAGTTTTATGCTAATTTATTTAGAGGGGCTAATGGTATTATGAATGGAGCAACATTTGAAATTAAGGTTTATAATTAATAAAATAAATATATAATATAAATATGGAACAATTTTTCTATTGGTTGGGTGGTGTTGTAATCTTAATAATATCATACTTTCTAAAAAAGTCAGTAGCAGATAGCGAAAAATCACATGATAAAGTTATGGCGGAAGTTGAAGGATTAAAAAAGGATGTATCAAGTAATAAAGACCGAATAATTTTGTTAGAGAATAACCATATTCACCTAACCGATAAGTTTGACCTTCTTTATGACGCAGTTCGTGAATTGACTAAGGAAATTAAAAACCTTAATATACAATTATCAAGAAAGAAAGATATATAAAAATAAATAATTATTATGATAAAGTTCAAACATATAGTATCACCTATTAAACTAAAAAAATGGCGAAATGATGCCGATAGTTCAAATGTAAATAAGATTATGTATAATGATGAAAGTAAAGAACTTGTTATAAAGTTTAATAGTGGTGATATATATACATACGAAAATATAGAATTTGATAGTTTTAGGGATATTGTTGAAGGAAATGCGGTATGTGTAACATCAGGTGAAAATCGTTGGGGAAGTTGGGATTTAGGAAAAAGTCCATCAGTAGGTGCTGCAGTTTATAAATATCTTGTAGATGCTGGTGCTACATATAGAAAAGGTGGTACATTAAGATAAAAATAAATAAAGAAAATGGATAGATTATTAAATAAAGGATTAGTAACAAGTATATTAGGTATTATCGTATTAGGATTTTGTGGGGTTTTAATGTATCAAGGAAAACAAACAGCCAGTGACTTATCTGGTTGGGTCACATTAGCAATGGTTTTATTAAGAGCAAAAGATAGTTTATTATTCGGAGAAAAGGAATAATTATATATACTAAAAAATAATAATTTGAAATGGCTAAAAGAATTAAAGATATTTATACCTTAACGAATTTTACAATTGAAGAAATCTCAAATCTATATGATATACACGAATTAGAATACTTACTTTTTCTTGAACCTGATATAACTATTGTTGATATTATGTTAGAAGGATTAGAAGATTACCTAATTAGTGTTGAAAAATATGAGAAATGTGCAATTGTGAGGGATGAAAGAATACGTAGGGCAGAAAGACAGATTTATAGCAAACCACTTTTCAGATGAATAATGATGAACTTAAAGAAATTAGAAAGATTCTACATAATTTCGATATAGGTAAAGATAGTATAAGTGAATGCGTTAAAAAAATAGGGGAATATATTGAAAAATTATTAAAGGACCAATCCAATTAGGGTTGGTCTTTTTGTATATATACCTTATGAAGATTTGTAAAAAGTGTCAAAAGGAATTACCGTTCGCAAGGTTTTATCTTGTAAGAAGGAAAGATAGTAAGTGCTACTACAATAGTAGATGTAAAGATTGTTTATGTAAAGGTGATTTAGGTGATAATAGGTCAGCCCTAAAAAAGGTTGATATAGAAGCAATAAATATAGATATAAGGTCTATATACCTATTACTAAAAAGGATTGAAATAAACGACCTTAATATGAGTTATTTTGATGGTTTGAAACTAATTGATAGTTATATAAATATATGGGGTAGCGATTTGAAAGATTACTATGAAAATGAAGAACAATTATCAATCATGTATGCCCGATTAAAACAATATATTAGTCATGTCAATTGAAGATTTTATTAAGTTGTTTGATGAAAAGTATGAAAAGAATATAAAAAGAATGAAAATAATTGAAAAATTGTTTGGTATAACTGAATAGTTTCCATATCTTTGTTGAAACAAAAAGAAACTATGACCACACAAGAAAAAAGAGAATTCAATTTAACATTAACATTAGAAACAGATAAAATCTATAACTTTTTATCAAAAATGGATGCTACCCAATTTGTAAATCTACACCAAGACAGTTTCAAAGACCATTATTTAAGAGAACCAAAGATATTGGTTGATAATTCAATATATGATGATTTAGAACTTAATGATATAATTCGTGAAAAATATATTGAATTCTTTACTGAAATCGGACTTGATGCTGCTTATAAATGGTTAAACCCATCATTATCAACAAATTGGGTTGATTATTTAAAAACCGAAGATTATTCTATGAATGATATTATGTGTGAAATCGGACATGATGATGCTATTTATGATGATGATTTTGATAATGATAACTTTTATGAATTATATGGTGAAATCGTAAGTGGATATGGCTTATCACATTTTATAATTGAAATTGTAGAATTATATTATGACTATATGAATGACCTACAAAATAATTTAGTAGAATTATAATATATAATTTGGTAGAACAATAAATAGTCCGTATCTTTGATAAATATAAAAACAGAAAAATTATGACAGATTCAGTTAGATTAGTAATTAGATTAGCTATTGAAAGCGAATGTAAATTACGTGGAACGGTAGCATATTATGATATGTTATCAGAAATATTAAAGACTAAACGTTCAATTGAGAGTAAAAAAATTATAATTGAATGTTTAGATTATATAGAAGAACTTGAAAAAAATGGTTATAAATATCATGTTTAATTAGGTAGAACAATAAATAGTCCGTATCTTTGATAAATAAATAACAGATAAAAAATAGAAATTATGACAGAATTACAAGAAGTGGTTAGTAGAATGTGTAACATCTATCCAGATGAAACATTCATAGAAATGGTAGAAGTTTTAGATGACCCAGAATACTGGATGGAGTTAGACCATGAAAATCTGACAGATAATGAATGTATAAAAGTTTTACACCGGTTAGGTAGTATGTATTCGGAATGGAATTCGTATTAATTATTATTTATTAGGTAAGAGAACATCACTGTAAAAAGTGGTGTTTTTTTATAAAAATAATTAGGTAGAACAATAAATAGTCCGTATCTTTGATAAATATAAAAACAGAAAAATTATGAAAAGTAGAATTATGACAGAATTAGAAAGAGAAGTTTGTACCAATTGGGAAATTGTTGAACTTTTTGAAAAGTGGAATGACGATAGTAACAATGACGATATAGATTATAATGAATGGGAAAGATGTGAGATTGAATATATCCTTGATAGATGTGAATTTATTGAAGGTGAATCAAAAGAAGAATATGAGGAAACTTTAAGAAGTGTTTTTTCAAAAGTTCTTGAATATCAATTTGAAAAAGTTCGTTTTACTTACTAATTAATTAGGTAGAACAATAAATAGTCCGTATCTTTGATAAATATAAAAACAGAAAAATTATGAAAATTAAATTGATTAGTGAAAAGTTAAGTGACCTTGGTGTTTTGTATCTTAGATTTAAGATTGGTAAAACAGAAATATGTTATAGTAGTGATTGGAATGTTATTGAACTTTGGTCCGGTGATGAAGAAGTATTAGAAAGTAATAGAAAAGATATATTTAGTATCATTAGTGATATTAAATCCAAATATATAGAAACCTTTGATGATATTGAAGGTGAATATAGTTATGAATTAAATGTTTGTTAATTATTGTTTTTTTTATTTAGGTAAAAGACATCACTTGAAAAGGTGGTGTCTTTTTGTGTTAAGATTATGGTGGGTAATTTATTATCTTAAACGACAACCACTAACGTGTTGTCTATTATTCAAATTCTGTGTTAGGATTATGGTGGGTAATTTATTATCTTAAACGACAACCACTAACGTGTTGTCTATTATTCAAATTCTGTATTAGGATTGTGGTGGGTAATTTAGTATATTAAATAATTAAGATAATCCTATTGTTGAAGGTAATGTGGATTAATCGGATGACAACCTCCTTACCATTGCTACATTTCTGTCTCAATGGGAGGTCATCATCTATGAAAACTTTTTATATTTTGAAGTATAAAGTATCATAATCATTATAGAACATCGTGTCTTATAACTGCATCCCCAACTTCCAAACTTTACGATAGTCCGCTATATATACCACTCAGGATGTTTATGCCATGGTTACCCTTTATATAGTCCTCGCAGTAGGGTATTTCTAATATAAGTGCTGCGGTTAAAATCATCGGCCCTCCACTTATAAGTATTACTATTTCCGTCTATTTATTCTTAATTGCTTTCTATTATAATATATATAAAATTATTAACCGCTTGTTTAGTAAAAAAACAAAAATAAATAAAATAAACTTTTATTTACTAAAAGTATATAACATATATATAAGGAAGTTGGCCCTAACTTATATGCTTTCTAACAATACCCACATTATGAAGATGTGGGTATTTCTATTTATACTAAAAAATATATTGAAACAGACTTGGTATATCTAAATATATATTGTATATTTACACTCTAAAACAAACAAACTATGAAAACTATCAAAATTATCAGTCTTATCTTATTAGTATCATCTTTAACAAGTTGTACAGCAGAAAAAATAGCGAACTATAAAGGATTTCCTTGGGTAGGAAATGGTTCATCAACTATTGATATACAAAGAATCAATGTAGGTGGTCACTACTACATCATTGAAACAAACACATCTACCGGTTCAACAAATGTTACAACAGTAAGATAATTAAAAAACCCATACACTAAATATGTATGGGTTTTTTAATTAAATAAAGTTAGGGGAACTATAAACTTTAATATATATAACTAATATAACTAATATAACAAAAAAATAAAATAGTATGATAGAAATTAAAGAAGATTTTAAGAAGTTAATCCCAGCATTAACCACAGAAGAATTTAGACAACTTGAAAATAATTGTTTAGCAGAAGGAATACGTGAAAAAATTATAACTTGGAATGGGTTTATTATTGATGGACATAACCGTTATGAAATTGCTACACGTTGGGGTTTAGATTATGAAACCGAAAGTAAAAGATTTAATAGTGAAAGTGATGTTCGTGAATGGATGATTAACAACCAATTTGGTAGAAGAAACTTATCTAACTACCAAAGAAGTGTTTTAGCATTAGAACTTGAAAGTGTATTCAAGGAAAAAGCAAAGGAAAGACAAGGAACAAGAACTGACATTAAGCAGACATCTGCGGAAAGTATAATACCACCTATTGAAACAAGAAAAGAACTTGCAAAGGTGGCAAGTGTATCACACGATACAATAGCAAAAGTAAAAGTTATACAATCAGTCGCAACACCTGAAATAAAAGAAAAGTTAAATACAGGTGAAATAAGTATAAACCAAGCATATCAAGAAATTAAAAAAGAAGAACTACAACAAAAGGCTGCCAACTTAAAAGCAGAACAAATTGAACTATCAAAGAACACACCCATAGTAGATAACATTATACTTGGAAATTCTATTGAAGAAACACTAAATGCACCAAATAATATTAAGTGTGTCTTAACTGACCCTCCGTATGGAATGCAGTTTATATCAAACAGAAGAACAGCAACCGCAAAGGATAGTGGTATCAAAAATGATGATACAATTGAAAATGCTGTTGATATAACTAAACAAGTTTATATTAATCTTTATTCTAAAATGGCAGATGATTCAGTTCTATTCAGTTTTATTGGATGGAAACAAGAAAGGTTCTTTATGTCTATGATTGAAGAAGTAGGATTTACTATAAAGAATAGTATCATATGGGTTAAGAATAATCATGGAAGTGGTGACCTAACAGGTTCATTTAGTCCTAAACACGAAAGAATTATATTCGCAGTTAAAGGAAGTCCTAAACTTAATTTTAGACCTGAAGATGTATTGAATGGAAGTGAAATTGTAACAGAACACCCAACATCAAAACCAATTGACCTACTTGAAATACTTATTAAAGCAACAACTAATGAAGGTGATATAATAGCAGACCCATTTGCTGGTCATGGTTCAACTGGAATTGCAGCATCAAGATTGAAAAGAAACTATTGGTTATGTGAATTAGATGAATATAATCATAGTCAAATTAATAAAAACATATTAGAACATGGAAATTAGGGACCAAGAAAGACAATTTTCAAAAGAAATTGGTGATATTTTATATAAAAATCGTATATTATTACCCAGAAGTTGTTTTGATATAAAATTAAGTTCCGATAATGAAGATAAGAACTTATCATATGATATGATATTTGGTAATACACAAGTATCAGTAAGAATTAGAACGTATAGTTACTTTAAGTATGATGATATGACAATACGTTGTAAAAGTAAAAAGAATAGACCTACAGAAATTACAAAACTATCAAATGGAATGGGTCAAATATATTTTTATGGATGGATGAATGTTGAAGAAACTAAAATACTTAAATGGTATTTAGTAGATATAGATAAAATAAGGAATAAATTATTTACAAATGGTATATTAAAAAAAAATATTGATGGTACAGAATTCAAAGCATATAGTATAGATTTCTTAAAAGAAAATGATGCATGGATAAGAGGTAAGGTACATAATGACTATAAAAAAAATAGACTATGAAAAAGAAATTATTGGTAACAACTTGGCATCTAAGTCCAAGTGTTAGAGAGATAGAAATAGATATAGAAGAAATTGATAGTGAAATAATTAATATGAACCATTCAGAACTATTAGAAGAATACTTTGATGACTTACTATATGATGTAGAACCATACATTTATGTAGATATGTTTGATTATAATAAAACTGATGATGACGAATGGCCAGATGAACCAGAACTTGTAAAACTTCATGTTAAACATAATGAAAACTCTAAATATGTTGCATCAGTATATCAAATTGATGATGATATAATACTTAATGAAGTATATGCTTATGAACTATTCAAAAAATTAGATGAAATTAATGAAATTGAACCAACTACAATAAAGAATATAATAAGGAATGATAGAATCAATAAATTATTAAAGGAAGACTAAACTTTAATATATATAACTAATATAACTAATATAACAAAAAAACAATGATAATATGGAAGAAATAGAATATAAGATTTATGGACTAAAAGACCCAACGGATGGGATAATAAAATATGTAGGGGTATCTAAAAATGTTGAAAGTAGATATAAACAACATTTTTATCCATCAAATAATAATGATAAGACAGATTGGATAGACAAATTAAAATTAAATGATTTAAGACCAGAATTAATAATTTTAGAAACTATACTAACATCAGATAGAAATACTGCACTTAATAAAGAAAAGGAGTTTATAGTAAAGTATAAAGATAATGTCTATAATAGACAAAATAACATACATGAAGAAGGAACAAAATGGATTACACTATCATTAGATAGCGAACTAAAACCAAAATTAGATAAATTAATGGTTGAACTAATGGTCATTAAAGAAAAGAAACAAACATATAGTGAAATAGTTAATGAACTAATAGTATCCTATAACGAAAAAAATAACAAAAAGACTAAATAGATATGAAAAATGATGAAAGATTTTGGGTGTATGAAAAGTTACAAAAGGTTTTTGTAGATTTCGCCACAAGTTATGAAGATAGTAAAATGTCTAATAAAGAAGCAGCAGTAGATTATGAAATGGAAAGTATCCTTGCGGGATTTGCCACTGATAATTTTAATGAGGATGATTATAACAACCTTGTATATGAAAGAGCAAGAGGATTGAAATAATGTATAGTGATAAAGAACTTGACCAGTATAGTGACTATATGGAACACAATAGAAATATCATAAGACAACACGAACTTCCTAAAAGTGTGATGAAAAACATGCTAAATGGTAAAACCCTACATAAAGTAAATGATACGGTTTGGGAAATAAGAAATGGTGGTTTCACAGTAGTATTACAACCATTCAATCTATATTTACTACAACTAACAAGACAAGATAAAATAGATAAGATATTAGGATGAAAGATATTATACGTGAGAAAATAATTGAAAAAAATTATGAACTACTTGTTCATTTTAATGATAAAGATAAAGTAAGAAAAATCCGTGATGAACTACTTGTCTTGATTGAATTGTATTTACAGAATGGTTAGAGATACAGCATCACAATATAAGGGTGTCACGTTTCACAGGTTGGCTAACAAATGGCAGGTCAGCCTTGTGTATAACGGGAAAAGAGAGTATTTAGGCTTATATGAAAACGAAAAAGAAGCAGGTGAAGTTTATCTAAAAAGATATAATGAAGTTAAACATCTTATAGTAAGTAGGGTTAATAATCAAAATCATTACGTGGATGAACGAAAACTACGGTATGAAATAATTGTAAGTTTGAACCAAGGAATTCTAACAAGAAAGATGATAGACTATATTGTTTTGATTGTTAAACGAACCCACTTAAAGTTTAGATATAAAGATGCTGATGATAAACACGATTGTTATGTATATGCGATAGAAAATGTGTTAAGAAACTGGCACAACTATGACCCAGAAAGATATGAAATGGTACTACCGTATTTTACGGAGTTGAGTAAGAGAGCCTTCGCCTTTCATTGGAAAACCATATATAAACATATGAACCACATATCAATTGAAGGTACCTTTGAGAACGGTCGTAGTATTAATATATAAAGTATGATTTGTAAAACATGTAACATAGATAGAGAAAGTATATACTTTGTTAGAACAAAAACTAATAATAAGTTTTACTACACCACAAAGAAATGTAAGATATGTCGTTCTTCATCTGGTAAAATCAATATAAGAAGTTTAGAGACACGTTCTTTATCGGATAATACAAAGATGTCAAAAGAATGTAAAGATTACTTAGAGAAGATAAAAAGACGTAAAGGACTTATATCCGATATAGACTTTTATTTAATAGCACACTATCATATTCAAATGTATGATTATAGGGAAACATCATATGATAATCCTATTGAAGAAATATTAATAATGTATAAACAACTTATAAACCACAATTCCTAAGGGACTTGTGGTTTTATTATATATAGTATATAAACAAAATAAAAATAGATTGTCTTTAGTTATGGATGTAGAAGATTATAAAAAACTTGGATATAAATTAGAAATGGAACTTATTAGTTCTACATCTTATTCTATAACCATTTATTATCATAATGTAAAGATATTTTATGAAGAATATAAAACAAATCATATTAAAGATTTGAATGGAATATTTATTATGGAATGTAATAAAGATTTACGTGATACAAAAATTGATAACCTACTTAATGATAATAACGGATAGGGATTATAAAAGATATTTGAATATGAGTAAGGTAATCTGTAATGATAAAGAAATCGCAGAAGATATATTACAAGACCTACTAATAAACATATTAGAAAAGAATATGTCCGATAAGATTATAATTTTAGATAACTATATCTTTATGTCATTGAAGAATAGATTTACGAATTTTATTAGGTCACAAAAGAATAAAAAGAAAGATGAAAAATATACTGATTTAGAACTGAATGATGGAACAGAACTATTAGAAGACTTTTCAACACCAGAAGATTTAGAACTACTGATAGAACAAAATATAGAAGACCAACATAAGATTGATATAATAACAATGACCGTATTAAAATTACCAAGTTATGATATGAAACTATACCAACTTCATTTCATCTGGAATATGTCTCAAAGAGAAATAGCAAAACGAATAGGAATTAGTCACATGACTATAAATATGAGAATCAACAAGATTAAGGCTAAGATTAAAGAAAATTATGAAAAAAACAAATAATGACAACTGGATGATTGGATTTTCAATAAAGTATATTCTTTACTGGATACTAATCGTTTGGATAATAAATATAATAATATAATGGGAAAGATAAAAAAGTTAATTGATGATATGAAAGGTGCTGTTGGATTGGGTGATAATATCAAAGCCGTAACAGAAGCATTGGGAATACCCCAGTGTGATGAGTGTAAAGAAAGACAAGAGAAACTTAATCACCTAATGCCTTGGTTAAAAACAAGTAGAGAACTAAATGATGAAGAAAAGGAATTCGTTAGATTTATACAAAGAAAACCTGTAATTCAAAGTGATGATGTTAATAGACTATTCTTATTATATAATGAAGTGTATAACGCAAAGAACAAACGTTGCCAATGTCCCGAGTTAATTGGTAAGATGATACAAAGATTAAATGATATACTATGATAAGTAAAGAACATATAGATATAATAGAAGGATATAGACATAGTGATACAAAAGAAGCATGTTCTATATTAAATAATATAAGAAGTCATATAGGAGGACCATGGGTCGAAGATTGTTTTTGTAGTGTGATAACAAGAAGAGCATTTATACAGACTTTTAATGAGTGGTATGAAGAATATAAATTGAATAAACAATAAAAAATCAAAATATAATGGAACAAAAAAGTAGTAGAGGTGGAGTTAGAGAAGGTGCTGGCCGACCAAGAAAAGATGAGGAACTAATGGTAATTAATCTTTTAGATAAACATATTGATAGAGATTTTGTGGCAATTGAGTTGTATAAAAGGATAAAGATGGGTGATATGAAAGCCATAAGTTTATATCTACAATATATTTACGGAAAACCAGTAGCCACAATAAATCAAACAACTACACTAAATGTAAGTGATATTGATATAAGTGACCTAATTAGGTTTGATGATAAAAAGGAGGATAAATAATCAACTTACAACAGCCCCAACAATATAATATAAAAAAGACTATGAGTAAAAATTATACGTATTATATTTATCATATTGTTGGTGTGAAAATTGGATTAACAACTAATATAGAACATAGAATGACCGAACAAGGGTTTATTGAATATGATATACTATTAACAGGCGAAGGTGATTATGAACATGGATGGCACATGGGTGATTTGGAAATCAAATTACAAAAAGAATATGGGTATAAAGTTGATAATTCACACTATATGGTAAGTAGAAATAACAGACCAAAATGGGGTGATAGTGAAAAACAAAGTTTATATTCAAAACAGGTTAAGAATAGGTATGTATTTGATAATACAAAAGAACATCAAAGTAAAGCAGCCAACATCGCGTGGGATAAACATAGAGATAAGATGTTGGCTGCTGCTAACGAGAATATAAAAATAGCAAGATTGGCCGCATGGTCATCACCAAATAGAGCGTCACTACAAGAATTTTATTGTGTTGAATGTGATAGAACTATAAAAGGTGCTGGTCCAGCAGGTCGTCATAGAAAAATAAACGGACATCAAGTTGATAAAAATAAACCACAAGTATAAACCCCTGTTTGCCAATAATACACGTTATTATTGTGTAAGTGGGGGTCGCTAACGAGGGTCAGGTAAATCATATTCAGTAGCACTTTATCTTTTGCTTCTTACCTTTGAAAGGAATAGAACAATTCTTTTCGCCCGATATACAATGACTTCTGTTGCTATATCTATTTTTCCTGAATTTAAGGATAAGATAGAAACATTAGGTCTTGAAGATATGTTTGATATAACTAAAAGTGAAATCATTAATAAACAAACAGGGTCTAAGATTATATTTAAGGGTATTAAGACAGGGTCTGGTAATCAAACAGCAAACCTTAAATCTATTGCTGGTATAGATACATTAGTAATTGATGAGGCAGAGGAAATACCCGATGAAGATACATTTGATAAAATTGATTTATCTGTTAGGTCTAACCAACACTTCAATAAGATTATTATTCTTTTTAATCCTACAACAAAAGCATCTTGGGTTTATAGTAGATTTTATGAAAGCAGGGGTGTAAAGGATGGTACAAACTTGGTTACGGATGATATAACTTATATACATACTACTTATAAAGATATAGAAGATAAACTACCTGAAAGTTTCTTAAAACAAATAAATAAAATGAAGGTAGATAATCCTAAGAAGTACGAACATATTATCTTAGGTGGGTTTCTAAATAAAGCAGAAGGTGTTATATTTGACAATTGGAAGACTGGACAATTTACAAATGAATTAGACTTTGGGTTTGGAATGGACTTTGGTTTTTCCACCGACCCCTCAACATTAACAAAGGTTGCAATAGATACAAAGAATAAAATTATCTATTTAGAAGAACTATTATATAAAGAAGGTCTTACAACTTCCGAGATATATAATGAAATATCAATTAATGTTGGTAGGATGAAAATTATTGCTGATAATGCAGAGCCACGACTTATTGAAGAACTAAAAAGAAAGGGTCTTAATATAGAACCTTGTGTTAAAGGTGCTGGTTCTATCGTAGAAGGAATAACTTTATTACAAGATTATAAACTTGTCGTAACCCCTGAATCAATAAATATAATTAGAGAGTTAAATAATTATGTATGGGATGATAAAAAGTCAGGTAAAGCAGTTGATTTTTACAACCATAGTTTAGACGGAATTAGATATTATGTAACACACAGATTGAAAAGACCTGTTATACAAAAATATAAGATTAGATAATGATTAGGTACATTTGCGCACAACCAGCAACACAATACTATACTTGGCAAGTAGAAGTAATGATTAACAACTTTAAGAAACACGGTGTTAATCCAAATATGATTGATATACTATGTGGTATTGAAAATAATAATATACCGGCAGACTGGATTAAACTACAACAGCACTACAACACTATTAGGTTCTTTTTCTACAACGATAATAGAAAAGATAAGTCTTACATCCCTTCAATATATTTCAATCTTCTATCAAGCCATATGAAGGCCAATCCTGATTTAATTAATCAAAGACTATTCTTACATGATAGTGATATAGTTTTTACAAGACCACCTGAATTAAACTTTATTAACAATGCTAACATTTGGTATATGAGTGATACTAATTCATATATAAACTATAATTATATTCAACAGAAAGGTAATCATATTTATGAAAAGATGTGTGATATAATTGGTATAGATAAGTTAATACCTAAACTAATGAATATGAATTCAGGTGGAGCACAATATATTATTACAGGTGAAGACTATAAGTTCTGGGATAAAGTAGAAGAAGATAGTATAAAACTTTATTCATATTTTTGTGAGGTAGAACCACAACATACTGCAACAGATTATCCTATACAAAAATGGACTGCTGGTATGTGGTCTTTGTTATGGAATGCTTGGTTGTTTGGTCACGAAACGAAAGTTGATAAAGGTATAGATTTTGGATGGGCAACAAATGATATAAGTGATATTGATAAACATTGGATACTACATAACGCAGGTGTAACTGGTGGTGATGAACATAAAGATTTATTCTTTAAGGGTTCGTATATGAATAGATTACCTTATGATGATGATTTAAATGTAAAACCTACAAGTGCGAGTAGTTACTATTGGAATGAAATTAAAGAAACAGGTAGGGTTTCAATCTTAAAGTAAGAATCAGTTACATGATATATATATAATATATTAATATAATTAATAAATAAACAAGGACTTTAACAAGTGTCTTTATAAAAAGAATAATTAACAATGAACCAATTTTACTTAGCAGTTGATTTAATAAAAGATAGATTACAGAATAATCCTAATTGTAATACAGTTGTATTTGGTAAAACAGAAGATAAAGACTTATACAAAAAGTCTATCTATCCATTGGCACATATTAATCCTATGTCGGCACCAATGACATCTGCTAACACAAGTTCATTTTCATTTGAAATAGCGTGTTTAGATAAACGTGATATATCTAAATCAATAGCATTAGATAAGTTTGATGGTAATGATAACCTACAAGACAACTTGAACATAACATTCACTATACTTAATGATTTAGTAACATGGTTAAGATTACAGAATAATGAATATGGTATTGAACTATCAGGTGTAACAGATGCTCAACCAATTTTATTCAAAGAGAATAACCTTCTCGACGGTTGGTATATAACTATAACAGTAATAATGAGAAATAATCAATCAGTTTGTTAGTATGATAGGTATATATAAGATAACATCACCAAGTAATAGAATTTATATAGGTCAGAGTATTGATATAAATAGAAGGTTCAATGATTATATTAAAAAAAATAATTGTAAAAGACAAATAAAGTTATACAGTTCTTTCGAAAAATATGGCAGAGATAGTCATAATTTTGAAATTATAGAAGAGTGTGAAATTGTAAATCTAAATATTAGAGAAAGATTTTACCAAGAGTTATATAATTGTGTTGAACATGGATTAAATTGTAAATATGTTCCGGTAAATGGTAGAGTAGGTTATCTATCAGAAGAAACAAAAAAGAAAATTGGTAGTGGTAATAAAGGAAAGATTATGAGTAATGAAAGTAAAGTTAAATTATCAAAATCTTGTATGGGTAAAATAAGAATAATTGGTGGTAGTCATCCAACATCAAAATTAGTAATGGATACACAAACAGGTATCATATTTGATTGTGTTAGAGAAGCATCAACAACATATAACATACCTTACGCGACATTAAAAGATTGGTTAAAAGGTAGATATAAAAATAAAAGTAATCTAATTTATATATAATATGGCACAGATAGCATCTATAAAAAGTTCAGCACCACTAAACGAATATCAAAGTTTAACCGACTATATGTCCGAAGTTGAAGATATGTTTAGAGCAGCAGCACCAAGAAACACTGGTAAGTTATCAAGTTCTATTAAGGCTAATCTTACTAAAACTGATAGTGGGTTTTCTGTATCGGTTGAAATGGAAGATTATGGATACTATCAAGACCAAGGGGTTGATGGGGTAGGTTATGTTCAAACAAAAAGTGGTAAAGCAGATAGAAGATATAGTGTAAATAAATCAGTCGTTAAAGGTAGTCCATATTCGTTCAAAGATAAAAGACCACCAGCATCGGCATTCGCATCTTATACAAGTAGTTTAAGTCAGCAGTTTGCGATAGCAACAAGTGTATATACAAGGGGTATAAAACCTAAACACTTTGTTAAACCAGTTGCTGATAAAGTAGAAGTTGATATTCTAAAATACTTAGAACAAGATATAATGAATTATTTAGACCAAGAAATAGACGAAGATTAAATATGAAAGTAAAGATAGAAATACCAACACAAATAAAAGATATAACATTAGGTCAGTATCAACAATTTGTATCAGTATCAAAAGATGAAACAGATGACCATAAACTACAAGCAAGTATATTAAAAACATTTTGTAATATAGATGCTGATAATATAAAAGTAGAAGATGTAAGTAAAATATCACAACTGATAACATCATTATTCACCGATAAGTATGAACTAACAAAAACGTTTAAGTTAGATGGTGTAGAATTTGGATTTGTTCCAAACTTAGATGATATGACATTAGGTGAATATATAGATTTAGATGGATATATGTTAGAACCAGATGACCTACACAAAGCGATGGCA